>Ga0194125_10000673_pt1 | contig 57754 bp, 52 predicted proteins | sample TA2KigC250mmetaG_FD_148626 | JGI IMG/M metagenome (GOLD analysis project Ga0194125, IMG submission 148626) | Freshwater microbial communities from Lake Tanganyika, Tanzania - TA2015034 Kigoma Deep Cast 250m | ecosystem: Environmental > Aquatic > Freshwater > Lake | place: Tanzania: Lake...
CGCCTCGATTCGAATAACCTCTTTTCCTTTGCCAATTGTTGAGCTCATGGCCGGTCCCGAAATCGAAATGAATAAAGCACGAACTTCCCCCGTCACAACGTCCGAATCTGCGTACTTGAGAAGAACTTCAAGAACCGCTTCACCCAGAACGGCTTCCGCTCCTCTGAAACGACGATAGGGCGATCCAAAACGATCTTTGTTCGAAGCCTGTTGTAGGTCTCAAAGGCCCTTGTGAGGTCTCCATCACTGAAGCTTGGCAGATCGAGAAAGAGGCGCTTCCAATCGAGGGCCACAGCGGGCTCGCGGACTTTCTTGTGAAGCATCAGTTCGTTGTAGAAGTTGGTCACTGGAATCGGATGGTTGATCCCCGTCGCATCATCGTACACCCAGAGCCTTCTGTCGCGAACACATAGTGCGAGAACCAGCCTCAGGCAGGCTTCCGTCATCATCACAACTTCCCTCAGCGAACTGCCGCAGGATGGGCATGGCTGCCCGGGAGACCACGAGGAGAGCGTCCAGCGTCGCATCTCCTGATACACCTGCGGAAGGCCTTCCCCCTTCATACTGACGACTTCGTACTCAAGTTGGTTCCCGAGTCGCTCGCGGATGCTCACGGAGATGTCGCCAACCGAGGTTTCAACAACTCCATACGCGAGGAGCTGCGGAAGAGGCGACTCGTTGTCCGCTTGAACCCTGGGCGCAGCAAGGATGTAGTTCCCCTCGCCGCGGCGCCCGCGTGCCACAATCTGCCACCCCTCAACCAAATTCCGATATGGAAGATACCCGGGTCGATCGGCTGGGAGAATCCACAACAGGAGATCTCGCTCCTGCTCGCTCAGCCCGCGCGGCAGACGCTCTTCACTTACCACGGCTGCGCCTCGAGTGCTGAGATGCCAACAGCAAATCAACAACTTCGCGGACCGCCCCGGCCCCGCCTTTCCGTTTGCATATGTAATCAACCGCGCGCACAACAGCGGGCACAGCATCGGCAGGAGCGGCTGAGAAGCCGACGCGTGCAAGAACGGGCAGATCGAACTCATCGTCGCCAACGTAAGCAACTTCATTATCGCGGAGGCCGAGCTTGATCTTGAGCTGTTCGTAAGCATCGAGTTTGTCATCAAGATTCTGATACACCTCCTCGATGCCCAGCTCTTCAGCCCTGCGTGCTATAATGGTCGAGACTTTGCCTGTGATGATGCCTACCCGCAGGCCACTTTTCCGGGCCTTGACGATGCCGTATCCATCCTGGGTATGAAACTTCTTCAACTCCTCTCCCGACGCCGAGTAGTAAATGCCGCCGTCCGTGAGGACCCCGTCCACATCGAGCAGAAGCAGTTTGACGTTCTGGATCTTTGAGCGATATGATTTTCTTGCGGACAAGCTCGCGCCGGGCTAGGTTCGCATCTTCTTCGACGCTGATCTCACCGCTGCGTCAACCGCCATCACCTGCCGAATCAGGTCATCGAGAAGACCCAGCTTCAACTGGCTGGCGGCGTCACTGAGTGCACGTGGCGGATCTGGATGAGTTTCGATGAACAGTGCATCACATCCGGCTGCAACTCCGGCTCGCGCAATGGGAAAGATGAACTCCGGTTGGCCCCCGCTCCGTGTGGCCTCACCGCCGGGCAGCTGCACAGAATGCGTGGCGTCAAGGACGACGGGGAATCCTGCCTTCCGCATAATCGCGAGCGACCGCATGTCAACCACGAGATTGTGGTATCCAAAGGTCGTTCCTCGTTCGGTGAGCAGAATCTTTCTGTTCCCGACCAGCGCGATCTTCTCCGCTGCGAGTTTCATATCGTCTGGCGCCATGAACTGTCCCTTCTTTATGTTCACAGCCCGGCCGGTGCGGCCCGCAGCCTGGAGGAGGTCGGTCTGTCGGCAAAGAAACGCCGGTATTTGAAGCACGTCAGCAACCGTTGCAGCCTTCTTCGCCTCCTCAACGGTATGAATGTCCGTTAGAATGGGGACGCCGATCTCCCGCTTCACCGTGTCGAGGACGGCAAGCGCTTCATCAATGCCTACTGTGGAAAAGGAGTGGGCGCTGGCACGGTTGGCCTTCTTGTACGAGGACTTGAAGATCCATGGGATGCCTCGTTTGTTCGCCATGCGACTGATCCTGTCCGCCACCCTCATGGTGAGGTCACGGTTCTCAACGACACACGGACCGGCAATGAGGACCAGCGGCGAACCACCTCCGATTCGAATATGAGCGACCGTCACACTCAAAACTGCTGTCCTGAGACTCTCAGCGGATTCCAGTCGATGAACCTGATAGAAGATCGCAACCAACTTACAAAAAAAAGGAACAACAATCAAAAACGGCACGAATGCAGGCTCCTCCTTGCTTCTGCTCCGTTATTCACGTATTTTTGGTGGACAGAAGTCTGATGATCCCATGACCCTGCGGGCCTACGCGAAGATCAATCTCGGTTTGCATGTTGTCGGCAAGCGGCCCGACGGCTATCACAACATCGAGACGGTGTTCCATCAAATAGACCTCTTCGATGAAATCGAGATTGTTCAGAGCGACGAAGGCCCACAATTCGTGAGCGATGTGCCCGGGCTGCCCTCGGACAGCTCGAACTTGTGTATACGCGCGATGAATGTGCTGCGTGATTTGACAGGCTGCCACAGTGGGGTCGAGATAACGCTGAGAAAACGAATACCAATCGGTGCCGGACTTGGAGGCGGGAGCACCGACGCCGCGGCAGTTCTGCGAGGGCTTGTCAAGCTTTGGAATTCGGATATCACCGACGACGAGCTCAAGACGATGAGCGCAACACTCGGCTCCGACGTGCCCTACTTTCTCATTGGCGGAACAGCGTACGCGACCGGGCGAGGCGAAGTGCTGGAGCCGTGCGACCTCTCCGTTCCGTATTGGATACTCGTCGTCACGCCACCTCTTCACGTCTCCACCTCCTGGGCGTATGCGAAACTGAGTCTGGCAGAGGGGACCCGGCGGCTGCACATCCCGACCCTCCTGCGCGCGAGCCTTAAGAACCCGGCCAAGCTGCGGGAGGGTTTGCGGAATGAGTTTGAGCCCGTTGTCTTTGACGCCTATCCAGAGGTCCGGCGTATCAAACAGACCCTGCTGGATCGAGGCGCCGCGCTCGCACTCATGAGCGGGACCGGTTCGTCTGTCTTTGGATTCTTTGAGGATGAAGTGGCCGTCCGGACCCTCTCCGATGAATTCTCGTTGAGCTGCCACGTCTCTGTCACCAAACCTCTGTTCAACCCGGAACCGAACTAGCTTCGCTGCGAGCCGTGGCGCGCCCCTCCGCTTCTTCCACACCTCGAAGACTCTATCATCGTGCAATTGTGGCGACGATCCTTGGAGCCTCCCTCGCGTTCGCGCTTCCCCAGGAACAGCCCTCAGCAGACTCATCCCGCTCCCAACGAACCGATACGACGAAAATTGATCAAACGATCGCCCGGTTCATGCCGGCGATAGGAAGCCTGAACCACCGCATCGACACGACCGACGCTCTGCACAGCAACCAGAGCAAAATCACAGATGCGAAATACCTCGGCGATCTCATGTGGAAAGTACCGGGATTTTTCGTTCGCGATCTCGGGGAAGTGGGGCAGCCGGGCGAACTCCACGCGACCGGCATCGACGGGCGCGGTATTTCCCTTCAACTTGATGGGAGGCCTCTTCGAGACCCGATAACCGGTGTGTACGGCCTGTACGAAATTCCTCTTGAGTATGTCGAGCAGGTCGAAATCGTCTCGGGAGCAAACTCACTCTACTACGGCTCGAATGCTCCCGGAGCTGTCGCGAACATTGTCACACACCAGTACGACAACGTCCGGCCCATGACAAAGATCCGCTATCTCCAAGGCCCGTTTGAGTACATCCTCTCGGATGGAATCTTTGCGCAGAACTTCGCACGTGGCTCAAATGCCATGGTCGGATTTCAGCGCCACGTGACCGATGGTCGTTTCGCCAACACGAAGTACGATGCGTGGAACCTCCGAAGTCGCATCCGCTTCAATTACTCCGACCGACTCAACATCTGGATCAGCGATTTCTACAATCGGTCGAAAAGGGGATTCAACGGAGGCATCGATGTCGGAAAGAGCCCTTCGTTATACGATGAAGTCACTGCGATCACGAGAAGCCAGAATGCGGGCGAGACGATTTCCCGACGCGACGTCACGCTCGGAGCAACGGCAAGACTTCTCGCCGATTCTTCGGCTATCTCCCAGGCGCTCCTGTACTATTCAACGGTTGAAAGGGAATATCGAGAGGGAGCGAATCTCCCGGGCTCACCGGCGTTCACTAACCTGAATGCCGCGTCCTCCTGGGGCCTCAAACTCTCTCATGGATTTCCAATCCCGTCGGGTCGGATTGAGACAGGCTTGGATTTCGAACGACGTCGGGTTGAACAAAGCCGTACCGTTGGTGAGCGCTCAGAATCCTATGCTGCTCTGAGAGGAAAGGCTGAATTACATTTTGGCGACCTGATCACCACAGAATTCTCCACCCGCGGGGAACGCCTGAGGGATGAAAACTCGTTCTCGTTCGGCCTGAGATTCAGCCGCAAGTTTGACGAAGGATTCGGCGCCTTCGCGGAATACTCCCGATCCTACCGTTTGCCAACCATCCTGGAGATGTACGGGGCCGATTCGATGCTTACGCGTACTTCGCCCGTCGGAGGGGAACTGCACACGCTCCGCGGCCTCGGCATTCAGATGGAGGTTGGATCCACATTGGATTGGTCGATCGTGCTGTCAGACCGTACAATAGCCGATCCGATTGTCTTCACTTCCGTTGCGTCGCCTGGTGTCTTCCCGCACGTACAGATCTCGACCCTTTCAAAGATTTCGGTAACAACTCTCTCCACCAGGTTCATTCTCCGGGCATGGGACTTTGAGCTTAACGGCGTCCTGACCTACACTGATTACAGAGAGGGGCAGAGCTCCGTGCTGGTTCTCCCCCGATTCTGGTCGCATGGCGAGCTCTCATACCGAGCTTCACTTATCGATCGGGTGCTGGATGGCAAATTGGCTCTCCGCGTCAAGATGGCAAGCAACCAGCGCGGACTGCAGTTCGTTCCTCCTTTATCCCTCTTTGCCAGGCAAACAGAAATGACACTCGGTTCGTTTTCAACAATCGACCTGTACACAGTCGTCAAGCTGGGCAACGCACATCTGACGCTGGTCTGGGAAAACCCGATGAACGTCGACTATACCCTCACAGCCTTCTACCCGATGCCCGGTCGAAACATCAAACTGGGGGTCAACTGGGTCTTCGTCGATTAGATCCAAGCCGTACAGCAGCGGTTTCACGAATATGGAAAAGGCAGTTTCCGTTTTCGGCAGTTCGCGACCTCGAGAGAGCGATCCAGAGTATCTGCTCGCTCTGGAGCTCGGCATGGAGCTTGCACGTGGTGGTTTCATCGTCTGCAACGGTGGATACGGCGGCATCATGGAAGCATCCGCGCGCGGTGCAAAAGAGGCGGGTGGTCGTACGATTGGGATAACCCTGGAGGCCTTCGCGGGCCGCAGCAACCGCTGGATTGATGACGAGATCCGGGTCCGCTCACTCGCGGAACGATTGGCAAGGCTTGTCGGTATGGGGGACGGCTACGTCATCCTCAAAGGTGGAACCGGCACTCTGCTCGAGCTCGCCTACGTCTGGGAGCTCACGAACAAGAAACTGATGCCGGAGAAACCAATCGTCCTATTGGGGGATTTTTGGAAAGGAGTTGTCGACACTCTGAGAGAGGAATTGATTTGGGAGGGATTGGGTGACTGTACGCGAATCATCAAAGTTGTCCAATCCCCTCGGGAGTGCGCGCTCGATCTGAAGGAGAGACTGGGCTAGAACGACTTTCCGCCCGGCGAAAAGCACAATTTGTTTCTCCACCTCAGCCCTTGCTGGTTCTCGCCCACTCCATCAGATCGATCATCTTCTTCGCTGATTCATTCCAATCGAACGACTGCGCCCAGGTGATTGCCTCATTCCTGAGTCGAGTTCGAAGGTGCTCGTCCCGCAAGAGGAGGAGGATCTTCTGCGCCAGCTGTTCGATGTTACCGTATTCGTACAGCAAGCCGGTCTTTTCATCCACAACCGAGTCGCGCAATCCCGGCACATCGCTGGCGATCACGGGCACACCACAGGCGTTCGCTTCAATCACCGTGAGTCCCCACCCCTCTTTGATGGAGCAGCTCACCGCCAGGCTCATCTGATGAAGCTGCCGTACGGTCTCCTCCTTTGTAAGATATCCTGTAAACTGCACGACATCGGAGAGCCGCAGAGCGCGGGCCAAGCGCTCGAGTTCTGATCGGTGGTTCCCTTCTCCGATGATGACCAGCCGCGCTTCCGGCACTTCCTGGCTGACGATCTGGAACGCCCGGAGGAGATGATCAACGCTCTTGTACTTCTTCAGCCGCCCGAGATGGCCAACGATCAGCCGCGCACTTTCGGGTTGCTCTGCGGGCCGATAGGACGAATGATCGACGCAGTTGGGTACAATGAACATCTTATCGGCTGAGAATCCGAGCTCGATCAGTTCCTGTCGCGTGCTTTCCGAAACCACAGCGAGAGGAGTGTTACGGTATACTCTGGCAGCGAGTTTCTCCGATGCTGCGACATACGTTGCCGCAGGAAGGGAGGCTTCGAGAAAGATGCTCTTTCCGAAGAAGTGGTGGACGATCCCGACAAGGGGTTCTTTCACATACAACGGAGAGTAGAACGGGATCTTGTTGATATCATCGACTACGACGTCGTACTGCTCATGACGGAATTGCCACCTATAACGCGGTGCAACCAGGAAATTGAAGAGACTTCGGTGCCCCTGCCTCAGGACCCGTATTCCATCGACCCATTCCTCGCGCTTGGCGCCTGCGAACGAGCAACAAAAAAGGGTCACCGCATGACCCTGCACAGCGATCCGCTTGAATATCTCATGAAGATGAACCTCCGCCCCCCCGCCGAGAGGATTCTTAATATCTTGCCAGTTCAGGACGAGAATCTTCATGCAAGAAAGCCGGCTAGGTTTTTTTACCAACCACTCCGACTGAGATCCCGGAGTACAGAGGCAACCGTGTCTTCCAGAGCCCTGACCGCACCTTTGCGCGGATCCGGCTCAGCAGTTTCAACGGTTGCGGGTTCAGCGGCAGCTCGATCCCGAGGCGCTTCAACGCCTCACGAAACGAACGGTAGACGAAGCTGGGATACATCCATTCCCCGTAGGCGTGGACCGTTTTCAGGCCGAGGGAATCAAGCAACGAAGTAAGTTCCCCCACCGAAAACGAGCGCTCCCATCCGGCAAACCACTTGTCGAACGCCATCAGGATGTGCTTGGCAACGGTGTACATGTGATAGCGTTGCGGGACATCGACCAGCAGGTATCCGCCCGAACGCAACACCCGAATGTTTTCGCGCAGAAGGGCTTCGGCCTGCGCGGGGCGAAAATGTTCCAGCAACCCCTGATGGAACACAATGTCGAACGACTCGTCACGGAAAGGAAGCCGGAACGTGTCGCCACCGACGGTCAGCGCTGGGAGGTGGGAGTCATCAGCGAGGCGTTTCAGAATGCGAAGGGATCCCTCAGAATAATCGAGTTGGCAGACGATGGCCCCGTGCTGAATGAGTGGAAAGCTGTCTCTGCCGGTGCCTGCACCAACTTCAAGAACGCGTTTGCCCCGCAGGTCGGTCAGGTGAAGAAGATTACGCAGGATCCGATCTTCGTTAGAATAGACGCGGCCGACGTCTTGCTTTTCTCTCCAGAAGACTTCCCAGTCTTCCCGGCGAGAAGCTTTTTCGCCCGACGACGCAAAAACCGACATTCCTACTTTCCTTTAGGCGCCGGCTTCACCTCAGCGGCTTTTTCCCGCGGGGGAGCCGTCTGAGCCGTAGTGTCTCTTGCCGCAGTCATGCGCCTTTCCGTCTCAATGCGCGCACGGATTTGATTCGTGACCTCGTCGATTCCTTGTTCTCGAGCATACGTGGCGCGAATGACATCTACAAGCTTCAGAGCTTCGTCGTACATTTGAAGGGTTTCGTACGTCTGCAGGAGGACAACATATGGATTGTCGGCATAAAGCGGCTCCGCTACGCCCCGATCGACAACGGGCTTCAACTCGCCCACGATTTCCATCGACAATTCGCGGAACCTGTCATGGTCACCCGCCTGGCTGTAGAGACTCGCGACGTACGTTTTCGTACGATAGTCCATCGCGAACACGTTGCGAGGGATCACATGCTCCATCCTGTCCATAACCTCCGCGACCTGGCGGGACTGCGTGGGGGAGTTCGCGTAGTATTGTCCGAGCATGATAAACGCCTGGCGGTAGTTCGTCATCAAGCGCCGGACGTCCTCGTCGAAGTAGGTCGTGGAGTCTTGCAGGCCGCGCCAGAGGAAGCCCTGCTGTGGTGTCTTTGACGGATTTTCCAGGTCCGTGAAGAGGTTCTGCCTCATCCGAGCTTCGTTAATGTTGGTCCAGTAGTAAGGGGATTTCCTCGGAACAAGCCTGAAGGCCAGTCCCTCGAGCTGCAAATACTCACGCAAACCGATCTGTCCATCCGGCGCAACCGTCATCGCGAAATAAATCGGGCGCTTCCAGTTCGATGATGTGACGATGTCCGCCACCATCAGGTCCTGAGCACGGATCGCCTTGACGTTTCCGAACTCGAGCGTGTGAGGCATGAAGAAGCTTACGGTATCAGGGCTGCCTTGAGCAGCCTTGTCGTCCAGCACGGCTGTTGTTCCCTCGGCGCTGAATTGCCTCACCACCTCGCCGGGCACGGGCATTCTTACTACTTGCCCGTCCCAGGGAACCGGTCCAATCTGCTCGATGGTCTGGTCGGGCAGCCGAATTGGCACCTTCTTCGCGCCGTACGGCTGCTCATGCTTCAGCTGCTGAATGTACCAGGGTGTGTTAAGGAGGCTCAAATTCACGATCCGAATATCGCGCCGAATTCCTTCAACGTCCTGCAGGTACCATAGCGGAAACGTGTCATTGTCGCCATTGGTGAACAGGATGCCGTCCGGTTCGCACGACTGCAAAAGGTTGTAGGAATAGTCCCATGCAACGTAGTTCCCCGACCGGTCAGCTTCGTGGGCGTTCGTTCTCGCCATGTTCACCGGCACAAACAAGAACGCCAGCGCAAGCACACCGTAGCTGATGAGGGCAGGGCTTGTTACCGTCGGGAGCTTCTCGCGAAGCCAATCGATGACACCCAGTACGCCAATGCCGATCCACATCGAGAAGATGAAGAACGAGCCGACGTAGAAGTAGTCGCGTTCCCGAGGCTGCGGCTCCTGCATGTTGAAGTAGACAACAAGCGCAAAGCCCAGCGCGATGAAAAGCGTCGTCGCAACGAACGCCATCTTCGGACTTCGCACCCAATGGACATATGCCCCGAAGAGTCCCAGAATGAGAGGAATCGCATACAACTTATTGAAATCGACCCCTGCCTCTTTCCAATCGCCCTCGGACCCAACGTAATTCCAGCCAAAATACCGCAAGTACATGTGGTTTAGCTGATACCGCCAGAAGTAGTCGAAGTCGCTGGTGTATTTTTGGTGAGCCGCTTGCTGCTCGGGCTCCCTATTCCATCGCCGCTCGATCAGAGGTGCTTCCCCGTATTGCTCGCGGTTCAGATACGAAACAAGCTTTCCCATGGTACTGGGGTCATTTTCATTCATCGGCGGCTTTGCATTGGCCCGAATGTACACCATCGTGTAGGTGGAATAGCCGAGCACAATGAACAAAAAGCTCAGCAGCGCCACATGAATTGTTCTTTGTCCGGTCTTCGCAGTGTGATAAACACCGTAGACGGCCGCACCGAGCAGCGCGATGGGGAGAAATGAAATGAGCTTGCTGCGGGTGCCGCCGAATTCCCCGTCAAGCAGCGAGGGAAATTCCTTCACGATGCCTGGGTAGATCACAGCAAAGACGATTACGGCCACAATCCCAAACTTCGTGAAAGAGTTCAGCGAGAACTCATAGCGTCGGAAATAGAAGAGCAACAGGACACCGAAGAGAGCGAGAATAGCCAGCAAATGCACACCGACGGCTAGGCCGATGAGGTAGGCGATCAACAAGATATACTCGTCGCTGCGCTTCCAATCCGCCCGCTCGTACCACCGCAATCCCAGCCACAGGATGGCGCTGACGAAGAGCATGCTGAGCCCGTAAACCTCGGCCTCCACGGCGTTGAACCAGAAGGTCTTGCTAAACGTCAGCGAGAGGGTCCCTATCACCGAAGACCCGTATACGACTATCCGGTCGTAGGTTGAATCAGGGGTGCCCCTCCACATGATGATGAATCGCACGCTGATAAGGTACAGGAACAGAGCCGCCAGCGCGCTGGCAACCGCGGAAATAAAGTGCATCCTGACGGCAATGTCCTCCGTGAATGGAATCATCGACACCACCCTCGCGACCATCAGGAACAGCGGAGCGCCGGGAGGATGTGGGACCTGCATGGAGAACGCGGCTGCACAGAATTCACCGACGTCCCAGAAAACGACCGTCGGCGAAAGGCTCACTGTGAAGGTGATCAGTGAGATGATAAATAGACCGATAGCAACAATGCGATTGATTTTCCTGTGTTCCATCTGTACCTCTGGGTGGTTCAATCAGTAAGAATCACGTTGCGGACGCACAAAACCTGCAAAATGTATCACGAAAAGGACTGAACTGCAATACGTATCTCGCCTAATACTGCAAAGATGCACTGATCTCGTCGCAAACCAAATATCCCTTTGACGTGAGCTTCAACATCCCGTCTTCTACCACGGCCATACCCTCGTCTAGAAGCGTCTCAACTCTCGACTTCTGTTCAACGAGTAGGTCTCTCCCGTATCTCTTTCGAAAGCCCGCGACATCGATGCCTTCACTGCGCAAGCCGAGGAAGACCTCTTCGCGGATCAGTTGTTCTAGAGTCAACTCCTCCCTACCAGCAACAGGCAGGACTCGGCGCCAGAGACTGTCAGCGTAGGCAGGCACGCTGGCAATATTCCACCAACGCTCTGCAGCACCGGGTGCTCCTCCACTCCTCCAAAACGAGTGCGCCGAAGGCCCGAGGCCCAGGTAGTTTGAGTGGTTCCAGTAGTTGATGTTGTGACGCGACTTGAAACCCGGCTGTGCAAAGTTCGACACCTCATACTGCTGGTAACCGTGCGACCGGAGGAAATGAATGGTGAACTCGTACAACTCAGCGTCGCGATCCGTGTTCACCGGTACAACCCGGCCGTTATTTACCATGTTCGAGAGGGGTGTGTTTGGTTCAACGATGAGGCTGTAACAAGAGATATGGGCCGGTCCCAGTCCAACTGCCTGACGAAGGCTCGATGCCCAACGTTCGCTGGTCTGCAAGGGCAGGGCGAAAATGAGATCGAGACTGATATTCTCGAAGCCTGCACGACGGGCATCCTGTACACATTGCCGGCCCTGACCGCTCGAGTGAATGCGAGTGAGGAACCTCAGCTCATCGTCATGGAATGACTGAATGCCGATGCTGAGCCGGTTCACGCCCGCCCCGCGGAAGTCTTTGAGTTTTTCTCCATTGACCGTCCCGGGATTTGTTTCCAGCGTCACCTCTGCGTCAGCTTGAATCGTGAATGCCGACGCAAGCACGTCAAGTATCTCCGCTAATGAGGATGGAGAAAGCAGCGATGGCGTCCCTCCGCCAAAGAACACCGTTTCGTAGGGGACCCGGAATCGATCTTCCTGGCGGCGCTGCCCTATCTCGCTCTTCAATGCATCTAGGAACTGCTGAACGAGCGCCCGCTGCCGGATGGGCGTCTCTTGTGGGGCAATTGAGTAGAAATCGCAGTAGATGCACTTGTGCTCGCAGAAGGGAATATGGACGTAGAGACTTGCCATGGCCACAGCTCAACGAATCAGATTGCCGATGCGATCCCAACGGATCGTCTTGAATTTCTCCGACAGGCTTGAAGCGGACGCTGCCGGATCCCACGACCAGTATATCAGCAGCGCTTCACCGATCAGGTTCTGATCGGGAACGAATCCCCAATACCTGCTATCCAGACTGTTTTGCCGGTTATCTCCAAGCACGAAGTAGTAGTTCCGCTCGACTCTGTACGACGACATTTCAACGCCGTCAATCCTGACGACGGCGGCCGCGTCGGCCTCCACTGTGTGTCCTTCCTCCTCAATGAATCCTTTCCATCTGTCCAGATTGCCCGAGGCGACGTTGATCAGATCTCCCTTCTTCGGTACCACCAGGGGGCCATACTCTTCCTTACTGAATCCTGCTCCCGCCGGGCACAGGCCGCGCTCAAGCCGGCCGTGCCAGGCCGAACGCATGGCCTTAGCGGACGTCGGCGCCACGAGCTCCCTGCCGTTGACAAACACCCGCCCGGAGACGATCCAAACGGTGTCTCCAGGAAGACCAATGCACCGCTTGATGTAGTTGAGCGATTCGGGATCGCTCATTTCCGCGTGGTCAGCGGGGAATTCAAAGACGATCACATCTCCCCGTTGCACATCTCTGAACGCCGGAAGCGACACGGACGGAATGGCAAGGCTCGTCAGGGGCACGTAGCGGGGGGTTCGCAGACCATACACAAACTTGTTGACGAAGAGGAAATCGCCCGCCAACAGCGTGTTCTCCATCGATCCCGACGGAATGCGATATGCCTCGATAACGAAGGTCTTGAGCATCAGCGCGATGAAGATCGTGAAGAGGATGGTCTTCACGTAGCTGATAACTCCTGTGCGGGCAGGAGATACAGCTTGCTTCGGTGATTCTTCATTCTGCAGCTGCTCATCCAATGTCGAAGCTGCGTTCCCGCCTTCGCGCCCGGATTCTCGACTGGCTCCGTTCATATCTATCATTTTATGACATTACCGATCCGCCCCAACCGTACGGACCCGATCTTCGCGAAGATGTTGTAGATGGGGATGTCGGTATCCCATGACCAGTACACGATGAGCGGGGTACCAACTAGGTTCTCCTTCGGAATGAATCCCCAGTACCGACTGTCGAGGCTATTGTCCCGGTGATCCCCCATCCCGAAAAGATAGTCTTGCTCCACCTCGTATTCAGAAACGGACCTCCCGTCGATTTCTATGGTCTCTCCGTTCACTCGGATCGAGTGTCCTTCGCGCCTGATAAACGTTTCCCACGCTTGCATGTTGCTCTTGCTCAAGGGGATCACCATCCCCTGATACGGAATGACGACGGGCCCAAAGTGATCTTCATTCCACGGAGCACCTTTCGGGAATATCCGATCATCGATCTGATCGGCCGACATCATTCGACCGAAGGTGAATCTAAGGTTCCGCGGCAGAGGGAATGGCCTGCTATTGACGTACAGAACCCGATTGCTCACCCTGAGAGTGTCACCCGGCAACGCGACACATCGTTTCAGATAGAATGTGAACTCCTCAGGATCCACCTCATCCCGATAGCCGGGAAAGACGAACACGATCACATCGCCTCGCTGCACGTCACGGATTCCAGGCACGCGGAACCACGACAATCGGATGTTCGTGAAGGGGATGTTCCTCGGCGAGGTCCCACCGTAGATGAATTTGTTCACGAAGAGCAGGTCACCCGTCATCACCTCGTTTTCCATGGAGCCAGTCGGCACCAGAAATGAGGCGATCACGAAATTGTTGAGGATGAGGAACGCACCAAAGACGATCCCGAATTCTTTCAGGAAGGCAAGCGCCTTCTCCTTGACCGTTCTTCTGTCGGAACCGGCTTCGGCCTTCTTCGTAGGGGTCTGTTTCATTCAATCCTCCATGGAAAGGACAGCCAGAAATGCCTCTTGTGGTATTTCCACTCGACCCACCTGTTTCATTCGCTTCTTGCCCTCTTTCTGTCTTTCGAGAAGTTTCCGTTTTCTCGTGATATCGCCCCCATAGCACTTGGCAAGCACGTTCTTACGCATCGGACTAAGCGTTTCACGGGCGATCACCTTGCTGCCGATGGCGGCCTGAATCGCAACCTCAAACATTTGACGTGGGATCAGCTCTCTAAGTTTCGCGCACAATTTCCTTCCCCATTCATAGGCTTTCGCGCGGTGTACAATCGTCGAGAGCGCGTCGACCGGCTCCCCGTTCAGCAAGATGTCAAGTTTCACGAGGTCAGATTCCCGGTACTCAAGAAAATCGTAATCGAAGGAGGCATAGCCGCGGGACATTGACTTCAGCTTGTCGTAGAAGTCAAAAATGATCTCCGCCAGGGGGAGCTCGTAGTGGATATCGGCTCGCTCCGGACTTAGGTACGTGGTGTTCTTGTGTATGCCTCGTCGATCCATGCAGAGCTTCATGATGGCTCCGATGTATTCTGACGGCGTAATGATCTGCCCCTTGATGTACGGCTCCTGCACGCTCTCGATGTCGCCTGCAGATGGCATGAACGCGGGATTGTCGACCAACATGATTTCGCCGTTCGTCCTTATTACGCGGTATTCAACGTTTGGTACCGTGTTGATCAGCGACTGGTTGTACTCTCGCTCGAGGCGCTCCCGTATGATCTCCATGTGGAGCAGCCCGAGAAAGCCGCAACGAAATCCGAACCCAAGAGCAAGTGAAGTCTCCGGCTCGAAAATGAGGGACGCGTCATTCAACTTCAATTTTTCCAGAGCGTCGCGCAACTCCCCGAAATCGTCGGCGATGGAAGGATACATTCCACTGAAAACCATCGGCTTCACTTCCTTGTAGCCCGGGAGCGGCGCGGCGGCGGACTTATGGGCATGGGTGATCGTGTCACCAACCTTCGTGTCGTGGACGTCTCTGACGTTCGCAATGACATAGCCGACATCACCCGCTGAGAGTGACCCGGTTCTCTTTCTCTGCATCTCCAGAATGCCGATATCCTCCGCCTGGAACAGCTTGTCATTGGAGAAGAACCTGATTTGATCCTTTTCTCGTACCGTCCCGTCGAAGACTCGAACGTAGGCGACAGCGCCCCGATATTCGTCAAACACAGAATCGAAGATCAGCGCGCGCAGCGGTGCATCCGGGTCCCCTTTCGGAGGGGGCGTTCGCTTGACGATCGCCTCAAGGATTTCCTCGGTTCCCCAACCGGCTTTCGCGCTCCCCATCAACATCTCACCCTCAGAACATCCTAGAAGATCCATCACCTGCCGCTTCACAGCGTCGATCATGGTTTTGGCGCTCGGCAGGTCGATCTTGTTGATGAAGGGTATGATCTCGAGGCCGGCATCAATGGCAAGATAGAGATTGGAGATCGTCTGCGCCTCGACCCCCTGCGTCGCATCGACAACGAGAATCGCTCCCTCGCAGGCGGCAAGCGATCGCGAGACCTCGTAGGTGAAGTCCACGTGCCCGGGGGTGTCGATCAGGTTAAGTGTGTAATCCTGGCCATCGCGGGCCTTGTACCGCATCTGGATAGCGTGAAGCTTGATGGTGATGCCACGTTCCTGCTCGAGCTCCATATCATCGAGTACCTGCTTCGTCATGTTCCGCGGTGATACCGCACCCGTCCGCTCAAGAATCCTATCAGCGAGCGTGGACTTACCGTGGTCGATGTGCGCGACAATGCAGAAATTTCGGATCTGTTTCATATCGACGACCAAGTCACGGCCGGAATGGGGCGTAGCCTCGACCTGCAAAACTCCTTAAAACGACGAAGAGTAAAGAGTGAAGTTCAATCGGGTCACCCTTTACTCCCGCAAACGCTTCAAATATAGCGCAAAATGGCCAGAAGAGCAAGGAAGTGACGGTGCGATTCGGCCTGAGACGTGGGCAGCCTCACGAAGCATCTTTGCAGGATGGATCGGATGCTCCGAGCGCGACGAGCGGCTCACGGCGATCCGATCCGGGATTCAGGACAACGACGACATAGGACCCGAAAGCGGTCACCAACCCCAGCAAATAACTGAACTCAAAATCGAATCCGCAGCGAGCGACAAGCCAGACAGAAGCGCCGACCGCCAGCGACACAACTGCGCTCGTCGCGGAACCGAACTTCGTGAACATCCCAACCATGAACACGACGAAGATCCCCGCGCCCCCAAATGCTGAGGCATCCTTGACGAGTCTGTACACTCCTTCGGCATACAACGCAAGCACATAAGCGAGAATCCCCATCACCGCGACGCCCCATTGCTCAAGCCGCACTTTGTTCCACTCAGACATGCCGGGCCTCATGGGAATGAGAATGTTGTGGGAGAGAAGCAAGGATGCGGCGAGAAGCGCGCTATCAACAGTCGACAAGATCGCGGAAACAAGTGCGACCGCAAAGAGGTACGTTTCAAAGGAAATACATCCTCCTTGCTCTCCGGAGCTTCGACCTGTCGCATTGATCTGTCCAACCAGTACCCAGTCAAGTGCTTGCGGGTTTTCTCGGATTTGCTTACATATGGAAGAATTCTCGAAAGGGACTTATGAAAGTTCTCATTGCCGGCGGCTCTGGCTTCATCGGCCGGAGCCTGATCGATCGACTCGTTCAGGCAGGCCATACCGCCGTTATCCTGACCCGCCGCCCGGCGATGACGGACATCCCGCCTAATCCCTCTATTAGAAGCTTGCATTGGGACGCGCGATCCGTGGGCGAGTGGTGGCAGGTTGTCAACGACACTGACGCCATCATTAACCTCGCCGGCGAGGCGATTGCAGCAAAGCGGTGGACGGTTGCTCAAAAGGATCGCATCTCCACCAGCCGCATCGACGCCACGCGCACTGTTGTCCGCGCAATCGAAAAAGCAACAAGGAAGCCGAAGGTCCTGATCAGTGCGTCCGGCATCGGGTACTATGGAGATGTCAGGGAAGGGGACCTGGACGAGAGCTCGCCGCATGGGGATGATTTCTTCGCAAGACTCTCTCTTCAATGGGAATCCGAGGCGTTGCGAGCCGAAAAGCATGCGGTTCGAGTCGTTACCCTACGAACGGGAATTGTACTCCATCCCGGCGGTGGGGCAATGAAGAAGTTTCACCTTCCCTTCAAATTCTTCGTCGGCGGACCTCTTGGACCCGGAACTCAATGGATGTCCTGGATCCATCGTGAGGATGCCATACGCGCTATGCTTTTTGCTCTCGAGAATGAATCCCTGTCCGGTCCACTGAATATCACCGCACCCTACCCTGTCACGATGCGCGAGTTCTGCCGAACGCTCGGAAGCGCCCTGCGACGTCCATCCTGGATTCCTGTCCCTGGATTCGCACTCCGGCTGGTCTTGGGCGAGATGGCGGATGTCGTGCTGAAAGGCCAGCGAGCCGTTCCCAGGAGACTACTTCAGGCAGGGTTTTCGTTCAAATTCCCCCAGCTCGAGCAGGCGATGTCGGATTTGATGAGCTGATCGACGTGCAAACGAAGAGGAAATCAAGAGTTGGCTAGCGAAAAGGGATGCTGAGCCGAACAACCGCTCCCGTCCCGAGATTGTCGCCCACGTCGAAGGTGTAGAGGCTCGCGCCTACGTACGCGTCGATGATGTTCAGGAGATAGGTGAGCGCAAAATAGAAGGCGAACTTGTCCCGCTCATCCCGATAAAAGTCCCGCTCGTAAAGGAACTGCGCGCTCCCCTGCCCACCGCTTTCACCCCGCTCCACAGATTGGGTATACTTGCTTCGAGCGGAGAGATAGCGATCGTTAGCCTTTGTCCATTGGTAAACGAAATACCCGCAAAAGCCAACTATGATCGGCACTTTCCAGTAGCGTTGCGTATAGATTTGGCCAGCTCCCGGCAACACAGCGGAAAGCAGCACAGCCGTCGTCGGGGATTTAGCGCGCAGCTGCACTGTGTCGGACGCAGCAGATACATCTCGTAGAGAGTCGGCCGACGATAAAAGGAAAAGAGCTTCTGAGTGTACGCCCTGCTTTAGAAGATACGGGGCAACTCGGTACTGGCCAAGCGCGGGCAGAGATGCGACGATGATGAGGCTTGTAACCAGAAGAGAACGTACGATGCTCGCGAGGCGGGAAAAAACCATTATGCTAGCAAGCGCTATTGATTAGCGGTCGACGACAGCGACGGCTTCAATTTCAATTTTGACGTCACGCGGCAGTCGGGCGACCTCCACCGTGCTGCGAGCCGGGGCCGATCCGGAAAAAAATTCCGCGTACACTTCGTTCATCGCTGGAAAATCATCAAAGTTCTTCAAAAAGACCGTCGTCTTCACGACCGAGTTCATCGATGAACCAGCGGCCTCCAGGACAGCTTCGACATTGCTGAGAGCCTGCCGAGTCTGGACGCGGATGTCGCCCTCGACAAGCTGATTCGTCGCGGGATCGATGGCGATCTGTCCCGCCGTGTAAACAAATTTGCCGTCAACCAGAATAGCCTGGCTGTACGGTCCGATGGGCTTGGGAGCTTTCTCAGTGTAGATTTTCTGGCTGGGCATGGTCAGGCCGTAGTGTGTGAATAGTCCATTCTGTCACGGTTACATTTTCTCGATGGTGGCAAAAAGGTCCAATAGGCGATCGAGATCATCGAGGGAGTAGAATTCGATCACAATTTCACCTCGCCCGTTTTCCTTCTCGCGCACGCTCACCTTCGTTCCCAGCGCCTGACGCAGTTTCTCCTCGATGCTCTGTGCGCTCGCTGACGGCGGCGAGGCGGCCGACTTCCGTCGAGCGCCCTCCGCCGGTTTCCCCGCCGATTTTGCCAGCTGCTCAACTTTCCGAACTGAGAGCCCTGCTTTGACAATCCTCTTGTAGATGCGTAGCTGGAGGGCCTCGCTTGGGATGTTGATGAGGGCCCGAGCGTGTCCCATCGAAATGAGGTCTTTCCGAAGACCGAGCTGAATTTCGGACGGTAGTCTCAGCAGGCGAATGAAATTCGCGACCGTTGTTCGGTCTTTACCGACCTTTTCTGCCACATCATCCTGCGTGAGGTTGCATTCATCGATCAAGCGCTTATACGCATGTGCAATCTCGATGGGGTTGAGCGTATCGCGCTGAATATTCTCAATCAGCGCCAGCTCCAGCATCTCTTCATCGGATTCGACAGTGATAATATATGCTGGTATCTGCGCGAGTCCAGCGCTCTGCGCGGCCCGCAGCCGCCGTTCTCCTGTCACAAGCTGATAGGCGCCGTCCACTCGCCGAACCGTAATCGGTTGTATGACACCCTTCTCGATGATGGATCGCGTCAACTCGGCAAGCGTCTCCGGATCGAACTCAGATCGAGGTTGGAAGGGATTTGGCCGAACGTTATCGACGTCGATCCGCGCGACAATACCAAGTCCCCCCGTGTCGACACCCACTTCGTCACTACGGAGACTGACTTCTTTAGGCGGCGCTTTGGGGATAAGAGCGCTCAATCCCCTGCCGAGAACCGATTTCTTTTGGGTCGTCATACCTGTGTGCTCGTGACAGACGAGGTGTGCGTGATCGACTCAACTCCCAACGCGTCGTTGTTTGCCAGCACTTCCTTGGCAAGCTCCATATGATTCCTGGTTCCTGAGCAGATGGCGTCGTACAGGATTATCGGCTTGCCGAAACTGGGCGCCTCGCTCAACCGGATATTACGGGAGATGATCGTCTTGAAAACCTTATTTCCGAAGTATCGCTTCACCTCATCGACGATCTGGTTCGACAGGCGGAGGCGGGAATCAAACATTGTCAGAAGTACACCTTCGATGTCGAGATTCGGATTCAGGGTCTTCTTCACTAGGTTGATCGTGCTGAACAACTGGCCGAGACCTTCGAGTGCGAAGTACTCACATTGGACGGGTATCAACACCGAATCCGCGGCAGTCAGAGCGTTGAGGGTGAGCAGCCCCAGGGATGGCGGGCAATCCACGACGACGAAATCATAGTGCCCTCGAATGGTCTGCAGTGCCAGCGCCAAGCGTTGTTCGCGGCTCTCCAGCGCAACCAGCTCGATTTGCGCGCCGACTAGGTTGATATGGGAGGGAACGCACGAGAGGAAGGGCATTTGAGTCTCGACAACGGTGGAGCCGATGTTCAGGCCGTCTATGAGGACCTCGTAGATCGTGCGGCCTTCGAGGGGCGAGATTCCGATCCCGCTTGTCGCGTTCGCTTGCGGATCCACGTCAACGAGTAGCGTCCGCTTCTCGGCAACGGCAAGGGAGGCTGCAAGATTAACGGCCGTCGTGGTTTTGCCGACGCCCCCCTTCTGATTCGCTATGACGATGACCTTTGACAATACCTAAGTGATGATCGGACAAACGACACAAAGTCTCCGACGAATATACTCGTTTTTCCCACCCGATGCAACGCATCATGCGGCAGGTGCGTGAACGAACTAACCCAGCTGATCACCGACTTCCACATGGTGCCCGCGCAGGAATTCCGCGATTCCCATCCTCTTTCTCCCCTCCAGTTGGATCTCGACCAAGGAGATGACGCCCGCTCCTGTGTGGACATGGAGGCAGGTGTTTCTAACCTCGATTACCGTACCAGGAGCGGCTTGAGCGGGAGCCGGTTCGTCAGCGAGCGGCTGCGTTCGGAAGATGCGGAGCGTCTTTCCCTTATGTGTCGTCCACGCGCACGGATATGGGGACAAGCCACGTACGAAGTTATGGAGCTGCTGAGCGGACTTCCGCCAATCGACCAGGCAATTCTCCTTGAAAATCTTCGGAGCGGGCGTCGCATACGTTTCATCCTGCATCTGCGTGCGTACCGTTCCAAGTTCAATCTGCCGAACGGTTCGTAGAACGATCTCTGCTCCCAGCTCCGCCAGCCGATCGTGAAGTTCACCTGCCGTTTCATCTGCACCGATGCTCGCCCGGGCCTGGAGGATGATGGAACCGGTATCTACTTTTTCCTGCAGGAAGAAGGTCGTTACGCCTGTCTCCCGCTCCCCGTTGATGATGGCCCAGTTGATCGGAGCAGCACCACGATACCTCGGCAGCAGAGATGCGTGAAGATTGATCGAACCTGCCGTTGGAATAATGAAGACCTCCCGCGGAAGGATGCGAAAAGCCACGACGACTATTAGGGTAGGTTGAAGGTGTGCAATGCTCGAAACGAAATCGGGCGCCTTCAGGCTCTCCGGCTGCAGCAACCGAAGATTGCGTGCAATGGCGAGCTCCTTCACGGGGCTGAACGTGAGCTTCTGTCCACGACCCTGAGGTTTGTCCGGAGACGTGACGACGGCAGCAATGTCGTAGCTGTGCTCAAGGAGGATCTTGAGACTCGGAAGGGCGAACTCTGGTGTGCCCATGAAGATGATGCGCATGGCGAACGTCTACACCTCTACGGCACTCATAACAGGATACGAAGTTTCAACTTCCCCCTTCTTGATCTTCCGAAGTTCACTTCTCATAAGGGCACGCTTTGCGGTGCCAATATGGTCGATGAAGAGAACACCGTCCAGGTGGTCCATTTCATGAAGCACGACGCGTCCGAGAAGGCCGTTGAAAGTCATCTCGACCTCTCTGAAATTCACGTCCCGAAAGCGGACCGAGATCCGTTCTGATCGTGTGACATCACCGCGAACGTCCGGTATGCTGAGACAGCCTTCCTCCATAACCCACGAGCCGGACTGCTCGACAAGCTGAGGATTGATGATGGCAAGGGTCTTCGTTCCACGTTCCCGCTCCACCGGTTCCCCGTCCGACTCTTCGCGCTGCGATTCCTCGATGGCAGACACGTCCACAACGATCACTCGGCGCAGATCGCCTACCTGGTTCGCCGCCAATCCAACGCCATTTGCCTTGTGCATCGTTTCGGCCATGCCGTAGATCAGCTTGATGACCGAGTTATCGAGCTCGTGTACAGGCTTCGCTTTCTTGCGAAGAATCTCGCTACCGTAGAGATAGATTGGAAGAACAGACATATGCTATGGCCCTTCCAAACAGGAACCTGGCAATCTGGCTACCGCGGGAGCCTCCGAACGCCCTCGTAGCGCTTCTTGTAGTAGGAACTTTCCAGCGTCGATATCGTGACTCCTATGGAAACGCTTGCATGAGCGAACAGCTGGTTACCTAAATAGATGCCGACATGCGACCCCCGTCGGCCAGTCGTATTGAAAAAGACGAGGTCACCAAAATGGCCGTCACCCGCCTTGATCGGCTGGGCGTAGTGGAACTGATCCACACTCGCCGCAGGGAGCTCCATACCAGCCGCATTCCGGTAAACGAGAGCCACGAACGACCCGCAATCGACACCGCCCTTGGAGTTCCCACCCACCTCGTACGGCACTCCGGCGTATTCTGCGATCTGCTGCATGATCTTGCTCTGTTCTGCCGCGGAGAAGGTCGAGAGTCGATCAGACTCAAACCCCCGTGTTCCCGCCATCAACCGATCAATCTCCTCCTGAGGAAGCGTCTTGTCGTTTTCCTTCTTCTCCTGTGCAACCTCCGCGGTAAACGGAAGAACCCTCACAGTGTCCTGCTGCCTTGGGCGGGCCTGTTGCATCTGTCCCATCATGATGTTGGTCGACGCGAAAACCAGACCGCACATCCATACCACCGCGCGAATTGCTCCTGTGTGCCGAAAAGATGAAATCATAGCTACCCTCCTCCCTGGGAGAAAAGTTGAGGAGCACCGATCAGATCGAAACAGAAACCACATCGAAAACAAGAAAATATACAGACGAACCAAATTGGAATCAACTTACTCGATAACGCGCCGAGCCCCCTCGTAGCGCTTCTTGTAGTAGGGGCTCACCAGCGACGAAATCGTCACACCGAGTGTCGTGCTCGCATGCGCAAAGAGATCATCACCGAGATAGATACCGACGTGGGAAGCCGTCTCCCCGGTTGTGTTGAAAAACACAAGATCGCCGAACTTGAGGTCTTCCGTGGACACCGTCGATCCCTGCCCGTACTGCTCCATGCTTGTCCGGGCAAGTTGTTTTCCGAGAGAGTTCTTATAGACAAGCATCGTGTAGGCAGAGCAATCAACGCCGTCTTGATCTGCACCCCCCAACCTGTACGGCACCCCCATCATTTTCGAAATCTCCCGCATCATCCTTGCCTGGTCAAGATTCGAGATGGCGGTGTTCTTCTCGGTCTTGAAGGTTCGTGCACCGGACAACACCCTATCAGCGTCCTCCGCTTTCATCTCTCGTTCCTTGTCGTCACGGGACTCTTCGACTCCCTTCGACGCGTTGCTGTTTTTCTCACCCACTCGAAAACGAGGCGCTGTCCCACCACACGAAGAGACCAGTACCATCAAGACGAGAACCACTGCTGAAAGAAACACCGGTCCACTTCCGGAGCATACGACAGTCCTGAAGGAGAAAAAAAGCCCCGACGATTGCCGAGGCTCACTAAAGCAGAAGGTTGATTTCCGTGAACGCATCAGCCCAAATATGCACGCAGCGCTTTACTACGCGAGGCATGTCGCAACCTACGGATCGCTTTCTCTTTGATCTGACGAACACGCTCTCTTGTCAGATTGAATTTCTCACCGATCTCTTCAAGTGTCAGGGAGTGTTCCTGGTCCAAGCCGAAATAGAGTCGAATGACCTGCGCCTCGCGCTCACTCAGCGTGTTGAGGGCTCGCCGCACTTCGACTTTGAGCGATTCCTCCAGAAGCTGATGGTCCGGCGCCGGCTGCCGCTGATCCTGGATCACATCCAATAAGCGGTTGTCTTCACCCTGCGCGAACGGCGCGTCCATGGACAGATGACGTCCGGAAATTTTCAGGGTATCCGACACCTCAAAGAGCGACATATCCAGCTCTTCAGCCAACTCGCTTGCACTGGGCTCACGCTCAAATTCCTGCTCCAACGTGCTGAACGCTTTTCCGATCTTGTTCAGCGCACCGACGCGGTTCAGCGGTAAGCGTACAATTCTTGACTGCTCGGCTAGTGCCTGAAGGATCGACTGGCGTATCCACCACACGGCATAGGAGATGAACTTGAATCCGCGCGTCTCATCGAATCGCTTTGCCGCCTTGATCAGGCCTAGGTTCCCTTCATTGATGAGATCACCCAGCGACAATCCCTGGTTCTGGTATTGCTTCGCAACACTCACAACGAATCTGAGATTCGCCTTGGTGAGCTTCTCAAGAGCTTTCTGGTCACCTTTCTTGATCCGTCGAGCGAGCTCAATTTCCTCCTGAGGCGTCAGGAGATCCACCTTGCCAATCTCCTGGAGGTACTTGTCGAGCGACTGGCTCTCTCGGTTTGTATATTGCTTGTTGATCTTCACCATTCGGTGGTTACCCTGGGATGATATAAGGAAACAGTACTTCCCCCCGGCGTCGCGTTAGCGGCACATATACTAACAACTGGTAGGCCAAGAAAAGTTCGCCATTTCCCGGTCGTTGTCCACCGCAGGTCGCACCGCTTTCGCTGTTTTGAGAATCTCGTTGCCGGGAGACTCTCCGCAATATCGCCTCCGCCGAACCAGGGCGCCTACGGATTTCGCAGTCTTGCTGTTCAGTCCACGGTTTTTCGAGGATCCCAACGAATCCTCAACCGCCTGACTTGCCTTCCGGTGCAACAGAAGATCATCGTCAGCGCCTTCCGCAACTGCGAGCGTAGCTCTCCCCCATTTCGAACCGGCGTGTGCACGGCGTGCTCGAGGACGATGTCTGTACCGACAACGATCTTGCGAGGAGTCACCGAAGCCGCCTATCCGCTCGACGCCGGGAGCGTTACACTACCGTTTGCGTTCACCCGGACATCAAGCTTAAGGCTTTGTCGGGAATTCTTCATGCTTAGACTATCAGGCCCAGAAAACTGTTCCCTGAGAGGCTCCCGATCCCCTTCACGTCGAAATAGTCGGCTACGGTCTTTCCAGCATCCGAAAACGTCGGCCGAACGCCGAGGCTGACATTCCTCTTGCCCGAACGACAGAACGAAAGGAGCGGGACATATTCGCGCGAATGATCGGTGCTCCGATCCGTCGGATCATTGCCGTGATCCGACGTAATCATCAAAATATCCTGGTCGTTGAGCGCTCCGATCAGATCCGGGAGAGCCCGATCGAATTCCTTGAGAGCGTGCGCCATCCCCCGCGGGTCTTGACGATGGCCGTACAGCATGTCAAAGTCGACCAGATTCGTCATCACGAGGCCGTGATTCAGGCGTTTCATCACGTCGAGCGTCGTCTGAATTCCTTCAGCGTTGGACTTCGTGTGGAGCTTTCCGCTCAAGCCGCGACCGCAGAACAGATCATCAATCTTTCCGATCCCGATCGTCTCGATCCCCTCGTACTGAAGAAGGTCCAAAACAGTTGTCGCGGGCGGTTCCAGAGCAAAATCCTTCCTGTGCGCCGTGCGCGTGTAGTTGCCGCCTGACCCTACGAACGGTCTCGCAATCACTCTACCTACACGGTGCTCACCCACTGTGACCTCTTCTCTCGTCATCTGGCAGATCGCATACAGCCGCTCCAGGGGAATGACATCCTCATGCGTCGCAATTTGAAAGACCGAGTCGCCCGATGTGTACACAATCGGGAAACCGGTTCGTACATGCTCGTCACCGAGCTCCTTGATGATCTCCGTTCCAGACGCGGGCTTATTTCCCAGATATCCTGCACATCCCGTGACTGACAGGAAACGCTCGAGGACCTCGGTCGGAAATCCCCCAGGATACAGGGGGAAACCGCGCTCCGTGATGATACCTGCTAGCTCCCAGTGTCCCGTCGTGCTGTCCTTGCCTGCGGAAGATTCGGCCATCTTCCCGTAGCACCCTTCAGTGCGATCGGGCGAAGTCGGGCCTCCAAGGTCCGCGATATGTGTCAACCCCAGGCGCGATAGCTCCGGCAGCACCAGGTTTCCGACAGCCCGAGCTGTGTTCACAAGCGTGTTTGTGCCCACATCTCCATAGGCAGCAGCATCAGGAAGCTCCCCGACACCGATACCGTCAAGAATGATGACGACGACCTTTCCCGGCTTCAAAGTTGTGACCCCCGAGGCGCTAACCTGCCGAAGAAGCGCTTGTTGAGCAGTGGGCTGCTACAGGGGATTACGAGGTAAGGGAACAAGCGTTAGGCAAAGACCTGTTTTTCGTTACACTTGCAAATCTGGATGCGCTGCCGGTTGAAACGATACGAACCATGAGCAGATCGGACGGATTGTATATAGAGCGTCGGGACTTTCACCGTCCCGCACCTGGGACATTTCACACCTTTTTCCATTGTTGCCTTCTTCGCCTTCTCCGCAAAATCATGCACCTTTGCCATTCCTGCCTCCAAAGATCATGGGATTTTCAAAACACTCGTACGACATTCCCGCCAGCCTCGACGGCCTTCTTGAGGGTCTGGCTGGCATTCTCCAACAACTCGATATCGCTCGTCTGACTGACCGCGCCACAGACGCCAATACTCGCCGTGACAGAAAAACTCTTTTGGTCGACGTTGATAATGTTGCTCGCGATGTTCTTTCTCAGCTTTTCGGCCCAGAGGTTTGCTTCGTTCGCCGGTGTACTGACGAGGAGGACGGCAAACCGATTGAAATCGTATCGCCCCACCAGATCATACGAACGGATAGATGACTTGATCATCCTGCCGACATTCTGGAGCACAAAATCAAACCCTTCCTTGCCGTATCGTTGCATGTGCTCGTTCATTGAATCGATGGAGAGCATCACGACGGTGAGATCCGTGCCGAAATCGTTGGCCCGCTGCACCTCCTCTTGAACACGGCTGATGAAATACCTTCGAGTCGCAACTCCGGTGGTCTCATCCATCAAAACATAGTTGTTCACAACATCAGTCAGGCTAAGGATTTCCAAGCCTAACGCTGCGGTCTCCACCAGTTTCTGTAAGAGACGCACTTCAGCGTCGGAATAGGTCTTGAGATCCTTGCTTTCCACCGCGAGAACACCGTAGCACCGATTCATCGAAATAATGGGAAGCAACATCAACGCTCCCTTTGCATCAACCCGCTCTGCCTTGTAAAAGCGCGGCAGCTCGATTCCTTCCAGGCTGTCGTACACCCTGGGCATGCCCGTTTGGATCACCCCGCCAACAAGGCTCTGCTGCGGATCAACCTCCTGCGTGGGCGACACGTAGGCGTCGTTCATTCGGTTCATCACGAACTGGACGGCCCAGGTCTTCCGGTTCTCGTCAAAGAGCACCACGGAAATATAGTCCCATGCCACCAACCGCGAGCCCTCCTCGCAGAGTGTTCGGACAATATTGTGGAGGCTGAACTCGAGCCTGAGCTGATCACGCATCCGAGAGATGGATCGGAGGACTTCAGAGTCAAGCAACAGGTCATATTTGTCGGTATAGCTCTTGATCAGAGCAGAGATCAGCTTCGTGAACTGCCCGAGCAATCCGAGCGTTTCAAGTCCGTACGCGTCCTCGTCAATACAGTCGATGGTCAACACGGCAACCGGTTCCCGCGGTACCGACTGGGTCTTGGAGTAGAAGATCGGAACCGCGATGAAGGTCCTGACCGGCTCAATCCCCTCGTAGTACCCCAGAATCTCCGCCTGTCCAGCCGCATTAATCTGGTTCAGGATACTCGGTTGACCGCTTAAAGCGACTTGGCTGATGACATCGGCCCCCAGCTCCCGGCGACGGTGCGTCATGAACTTGTCACTATCGGAAATGAAACTCTCGAGCACGATCTGATTCTTCTCACGATTGACCCAAAAGAACGCAACGGTGTGCGCAAAATTCACGTCTTTTACCACCGCGAGCACTTTTTTCATCAAGAATCCGAATTCCGACTTCGGGCCTCCTTCCCGCACGTAGAGGTCCTCGTTCACATCAAAGAAATCCGCAAGTTGGAACTCATACTCGCTGACAGCTGGCGCCCTTGCTGGCCTGGCAGCACCTGCATGCCCGCGCACCGACGGTTCCTCCACAACGTCAACTCGATATTTTCCCGCGCTCGGCTGATAATCATCGAAGACGAGTTTTTTCATCTCAGGTTCTTGCTCCTCAAGCGTGACCGAAGATCCTTGTTCCGCGCCTGCCGGTTGTACCTGGGGACGACGACGCCACACCGTGACAAGAGTGTAGGCGACAGCGGCAGCACAAAGAACAAGTGCGATAACCTTGACAGTGGCATTCGACGAGACGATTCCCACCAAAAAAAAGATGACGCCCGCCGCCGCAATCAGTTCCTGCCTTAACGAATAACGATTAACCCAGGAACGAATTGTCTCCAGCATTCGGGCGTCAGTCCTTACAGGTAAACAATTTGAGTCTGAGCCTCAAATTGTTATAAATCTAGGCGATTATCCCAAGAAAGTCAAGGTAAAAGCTGATGCCTCCCTGGCGGGCCTCATCTATGACAACTCATTCTCGACGAATGATCGTGCGCTGAGGAGACCGGACCTTGCAAACGGTATCACGAGTTTACCTGTTTTCCCGGGAAGCGTCGAAAATCGAGTTCATTGCCGCAGCAAATACCACCGGTGGCTTCAGGAGCCCGCCCCCGCCCGGCTACGCCGTTCGGACGGGCGAACGACTGGTCGTTCAGTCGGGCGGGTTACCTCCTGACGCTAACGGGGAAGAAGTTGTTGATCGAAGTGTCAGGACGCCCGCCTGCTCTTAAATACAGTTCTCTGAAGCGGGCAGGGAAGTCCTGACACCACGGTGAGCAACTGATAGGTAAACTCGTGAAACGGTATGTGTTGCAGGAGTTTGTTTTTTTTCCTACTTTTTAAAGAAGCACTGCAGTTCAGATACCACTCGATCTTCCGCACACCGATGAAAGCTGTAATCATGGCTGGGGGGTTTGGAACCCGCCTTCGACCGCTTACCTGCAACATTCCCAAGCCGATGGTCCCCATGCTGAACAGACCGATGATGGAGCATATCGTCGAATTGCTGAAGCGGCACGGGATCACAGATCTCGTTGCCACACTCTACTACCAACCCGATGTCATCTCGGGATATTTCGATGATGGGAGCAAGTTCGGAGTGCGACTCCAGTATCTGCGGGCTGAGGCAGATTTCGGCACTGCAGGAAGCGTTCGTAATGCGAAGGACTTTCTCGATCAGCGCTTCATGATCATCAGCGGAGATGTGTTGACTGATTTCGATTTGTCCGCGGCGATTCGATTTCACGAGGAGAGGAATGCAAAGGCGACCATGGTGCTCACCCACGTATCCAACCCTCTGCAGTTTGGCGTCGTTCTGACCGCAGACGACGGGAAGATCAACCGTTTCCTCGAGAAACCGTCGTGGGGAGAAGTATTCAGTGACGCCATCAACACAGGTATCTACATCCTCGAGCCAGAGGTCCTTAATCTGATCCCGCTGAAAGAGGAATTCGATTTCAGTAAGAATCTATTTCCCTTGATGCTTGAACACGACATGGGCCTGTACGGCTACGTTGCGGATGGATACTGGCGAGACATCGGCAATCTGAATGAATACCAGGACGCCCATTTCGATGCCCTTCGCGGATCGGTTCATGCCACTTTTCTCGGTGAACAAAGGGGCGATGTGTACGTCGGAGCGAACAGCATCATTCACACGGATCCGAAGAACCTCTCCGGGACCGTCGTAGTCGGAGCAAACACTCGCATACACGCCGACGTGACAATCGCCAACTCCGTAATCGGCGACAATTGCGAGATCTTGCCCGGCAGCGTCATCAAGAATTGTGTCATCTGGAGCGGCACACAGGTCGGCGTCAACGTCGAGATGTCCTCGGACGTTATCGGCACGAAATGCAGCATCGGTGACCACGTCGTCATATCTGAAAACGTTTTTATAAGTGACCAGTGTGTCATCGGCAGGCGCAGTCGGCTTTCAGCCAACATCAAGCTCTGGCCGGAAAAGGTTGTGGAAGAGGGCGCCGTTGTCACGCGGAGTCTCGTCTGGGAAGACCGGTGGTTGAGGGAGCTCTTCAGGGAATCCAAAGTGAGCGGCGTGTCCAATGTTGAAATGAATCCGGAGTTCGCCGCAAAACTCGGGGCTGCATTCGGGGCATTCGTCGGATCCGGCACGACGATTGTTGCAAGTCGAGATTCCGACAACGTCTCCCGGATGATCAACCGGGCGTTCATGTGCGGTCTGATGTCTGCCGGCGTACACTGTAATGATCTTCGTGCTACCTCCATTCCTATCGTGCGGCATGAGCTTCGAAGCGGGAAGGAACGCGGAGGGATCCACGTCCGGAAATCACCCCACAACCGCAACATTACAGACATCATCTTCTTCGACACCGATGGCAAAGATCTGCCGGCCGGCAAAGGGAAGTCTGTCGAACGCCTGTTCTTCGGCGAGGATTTCACACGATCAAGCTATGATGCGGTTGGGTCGATCCGGTTTCCGGAGCGCTCGACGGAAAGCTACCTCGAGCGAGGCTATTCAACACTCAACGTTCAGGCCATCCGATCGGCAGGCCTCAAGCTCGTGATTGACTATTCCAATGGGATCGCCAGCACGATCTTCCCGAACATCCTGGGCGACTTGAATGTGCAGGCCGTCTCGTTAAACGCCTATCTCGACAGCCAGAAACTCACGCGCTCACAGGATCAGATCGACAGGGCAATCAAGGAGTTGTCACACGTCGTCACATCTCTTCAATATGACGTGGGATGCATGCTCGATCCCGGGGCAGAGAAGATGTTTGTGGTGGACGAGCGCGGCCGCGCGATCGACAGCGACCGACTCCTGACGTTGATGATCAAGCTTGTGATCCTCGCGCATCCTGAAATCAGGAAGATTGCGGTACCCATCTCGGCTTCGGCGGAGGTTGATCTGCTGGCAGAAGAGTACGGGCTGACGATCCTGAAGACGCGGGACAGCCATCTCGCCCTCATGGAGGCAGCATCAAACAAGCAGATCCACTTCGTGGGGGGAACCAAGGGAGGGTTTATTTTCAACGACTTTCTGTTCGCGTCGGACGGCATGTATTCAGTGGCCAAGCTCCTCGAGTGCCTCGCCATCTCCAAGGAGCGCCTCGGCGAGCTCGATAAGGAAACACCAAACCTGCATCTCATCAAAAGGAACGTCCCGTGTTCCTGGAACCTGAAGGGACAGGTTATGCGGCATGTTATGAAGGACTCCGAACGTCTGCCACGCGAGCTAATCGACGGCGTCAAGATCTTTCCGCGAGAGCAGGATCGCATGACCTCGGTGCTGCTGAATCCGGACCGGACACGCCCACTCTTTCACATCAATGCTGAGTCCAAAGACGCATCGATTGCCCAAAGGCTGGCCAATGAGTACGAGGCGAAGCTGATTCGCTGGATCAACAACGAATAGGGAGAGCCGACCGCCGAGAGACGAACATCGTCAGGGAGCGGACGAATCTAGCTGGAGTGCGGGATGAGAATAGTCGACATTCTGAACGAGCAAGTTGTGCGGACGAACCTCTCGGGGAGCACCAAGCCCGAGATTATCGACGCTATGGTGGAGTTAGCAGCCTCGCAGCCACAGGTGCTCGACAAAGAACGGCTCCGCGAGGCGATCCTGGAGCGCGAGAAAATCATGTCCACCGGCGTCGGATCCGGCTTCGCCGTCCCGCATGGCAAGACGGACGCAGTCACGGATATCGTGGCTGCATTTGCCGTGACCGCGCAGCCTATCGACTATCAGTCCCTGGACGAGCAACCAGTCCGGCTCGTCTTCCTCCTCGTCGGTCGAGACAATATGGTGGGCCCGCACATCAAGCTCCTGAGCCGGATCTCGCGACTGATGAACAAGGAGGAATTTCGCAAACGCCTTCTCGAAGCAACCTCCCCACAAGAAGTACTTGAAGTCTTCCGTCAGGAAGAAGCAACCCATTTTGAAGTCTGACAGATCAACTTCTCCGTCCTACCCAACCCCCTGCAATATTGAAACCTCCGTTCCTTTTTGCCGGTGCTTTTCCACCCAATCTTTTGTATGTTTGATATGAAGGACCTGTCTAATCAACCACACGGGATAATCCGGTGAATTTCAAGTCCATCAAGGGAACGAGGGATATCCTCCCCGGCGAGGTCGAAACGTGGCAGCGAGCCGAAGACGTGGTTCGCCGGGTGATGCACAGCTACAACTATAGGGAGATCCGTACCCCGGTGTTCGAGCAAACGGAACTCTTCGCGAGAAGTATTGGAGAGCTGACCGACATCGTCAGCAAGGAAATGTACACGTTTCATGATCGCAGCAATGAGAGCCTGACGCTCAAACCCGAGGGAACGGCCTCTGTGTTGCGAGCCTACATCCAGCACAATCTCGGCGAACAGTCCCCCTTGACCAAAGTCTACTACCTTGGGCCGATGTTCCGACAAGAGCGCCCGCAGGCCGGAAGACTCCGTCAGTTCCACCAATTCGGTGCAGAAGCTCTCGGGAGCCAATCCGCTCAGCTCGACGTCGAGATGATGTTGATTGCGCTCGACGTCTATCAGGGGCTCGGGATTCGCCAGTTTGCACTTGCGATCAATTCGGTTGGGTGTCAGAGGTGCCGCCCCGCGTACAAGCAGAGACTCACGTACGAGCTCACGAAAGTCTGTGACCGGCTCTCAACGGAGAGCCAAGCACGCGTGAAGCAGAATCCGCTGCGAGTGCTGGATTCAAAAGACGAGAACGACAGACGCCTGACGAAAAACGCTCCCTTGATGAAGGATCATCTGTGCGATGGTTGCCGCGAGCATTTCAAGAGCGTCGAGTCGCTCCTCAGATCGACCCGTACGGATTTTCGCATCGACGGCAGGCTCGTGCGCGGCCTCGACTACTACACGAAGACGGCATTCGAAATCACTAGCCCGGCGTTGGGATCGCAGGATGCTCTGGCGGGTGGCGGGCGATACGACCTCCTGGTACAGGAGCTTGGTGGAAAGCCGACCCCAGGTGTCGGATTCGCAGCCGGCATGGAACGTCTGATTATGGTGCTCAAGAAGGACCGCAAGGATCTTACCGATCGGTTTCGTCCGGATCTCTTTATTGCATCACTTGATGAGACCACCCGCGAGTGGGCTTTTGTAAAAGCCCGCGAACTGCGGACGGCAGGCTTCGCCGTGGAGCTAGACTATCTCGATCGGAGCGTCAAGTCTCAGATGCGCGAGGCCAACCGCCTGCAGGCTCGCTTTGTTATCGTTATCGGAGAGCGTGAACTCACAAGCGGCTCAGCCAGACTCAAAGAGATGCAGACTGGCAAAGAGGCTCCGGTGATGCTTGAGGCGCTTGAGAAGGTCCTGAAGACGTAATGCGAAAGACACGACGCCACGAACCGGAGTACGTTCTTCACATCTTTCATCACACGGATGAACGAACACAAAAACCGGTCGTCGTGTTTGTTATCAGGACGGTCAAAGAGTTCACCCACTTCAACTACCATATTCTGCTTGACGCAGCGTTGACCGGTCATTCCATCCAGCTCAAGATCCTGGGTTTGCGAACCTCGACTCTCATCATGCCGGGAATGGGACCTGCACAGGGAAGAAAGGACTTCGGCCAACTCAAAGGTGCCTACCATCTCACGGTCACAAAACTGGACGGGGAGAGCAACAGCTTCCTCCTCAACATCTCTCCCAACCAAGTCACGATTGAAGGCGGACCTCCACGTCCATTCGTCCTCGCTGTCGATGAACCAGTGCTTGTTCCGGAGGACTAGTGCACGCTACGGCCCAGGACAGAATTCTGAAAATGCACTGAGAACCCTATGTGCCCGCGTCTCCTCGAAATCGGACCATTTACCATTTACAGCTACGGGCTCATGCTTGCGATAGGATTCATCGTCGCCAGTTACTTGCTCACCGTCGAACTCAAGAGGAAAGGGCTCGATCCGAACTACGGGAGCACCATCACGCTGATCGCGCTTGTCGCGGGCGTCCTTGGTGCCAAGATTCTGTATCTCCTCGAGAATTGGAATCTGTTCCTCGCTGACCCCACGGGGATGACGTTTTCTCCCGGGGGATTGACGTTCTACGGGGGATTTCTCTTCGCGACCTTGAGCATTTTCCTTTACCTGAGGAAGAAGAAATTACGCTTTCTGACAGTGGCTGACGCCGTGGCCCCCGGGCTCTTGCTTGGATACGGCATTGCGCGCCTGGGATGCCACTTTGCCGGCGACGGAGACTACGGTATTCCGACAACGTTGCCCTGGGCAACAGACTACTCCCAGGGAACCTATCCTCCATCGCTGGCCTTCCGGAATATCCCCGAGATCGCCAACAACTATCCCGGGGGGATTGTCCCCGATCATACGCTGTGCCATCCAACTCCCGTCTACGAGCTGATCCTCTGCGCGATCTTGTTTTGGATTATGTGGAGTTTGCGAAAGAGGCTGCAGCCTCATGGTCGAATGTTCACGCTCTATCTGGTGTTTGCAGGCATCGAGCGCTTCTCCATTGAGTTCATCCGCATCAATCCCCGCGTGGCGATGGGTCTCACGGAGGCGCAACTCATCGCCGCCGGGCTGGTGCTCATAGGCATCGCTGGATGGTACGTTCTTTCGAAGAAGCCCGCATAGAGACCACGATGGCGCCGCTCGTTGAGCTTTACGCAACAGAAACATGTGGGCTCTGCGCAGAAGCCCGTGCTTTTCTTGGCGAACTGCAATCGAGTATCCCCTTCGAACTGCGAGAGGTGAACTTGACACCCGATCATCCGAGATACGCGCACTACATCGCCTCTGTTCCTGTCATCATAATCAACCATAGGCATGAACTCAAAGCACCCATTGACCCGGATCAGGTAGTCCGGCTCGTGAAGAGCGAGACGCGGAGAGACACGGCCTCCACTGCCGGCACCGTATTGAAGTGGATCAGCGTTCTCGTTGCCATCATCGGGATCGTGATCCGTCTAATGGGTGAGCCGGACCTCGGTTACGTCATCTTTGCTGCAGCGTTGGTACCCTTCGTGGCCGGCCAGCTTCTTCTCCGCCGAAGGCACAACGAAATGGTTTCGCGCGAACGGAGAGACCCCGTCAATACATTAAGCGATGAGTGAGTTCATAACAGGAAGACGACCCGTCCTCGAAGCGTTGGAAGCAGGTACGCCGCTGGAGAAGATTGTCCTGATCTTCGGCGCACGAGGGACCACTCTGCAGCGAATTCGCCAGCTGGCACGCGGGCGCGGAATTCCCGTATCGCAAATGGACAAGAGGCGGTTCAGCCAGCTCTTCTCCGATGCCAATGCTCAAGGCGTCGCTGCTGTTGTTGGCAGCAAGGCATATGCCGAGATAGACGATATCCTCCAAGCGGCGAGAGAGCGCGGAGAACCTCCATTTCTTCTTGTTCTGGACGAGATCGAAGACCCACACAATCTTGGTGCACTCATTCGAACGGCTGAATGTGCCGGGGCACACGGCGCCATCATCGCGAAGCATCAGGCAGCATCGGTCGGGCAAACGGTCGCCAAGACATCAGCCGGTGCTTCCCTCCGCCTCCCAGTTGCTAGAGTCACCAACGTCGCCAAAGCGATTGAGGAACTCAAGGGACAGGGTGTGTGGGTGGTTGGCGCAGATATGACCGCTGACCGTCTGTACAGCGACGTGGATTACACGGGAGCGATCGCCGTGGTCGTGGGGAACGAGGGAAGAGGAATCAGACGGCTCGTGAAGGAGAAGTGCGATTTCATTGTCACAATTCCGCTCTACGGAAAAATCGCATCTCTGAACGCGTCGGTGGCGGGGGGACTGGTCCTCTACGAGGTTGCCCGGATGAGGCACAAAGAGAAGAAAGTGTGATCCACGCGACGTTTATCGGGTTTCTTTCTTGCGAGAGATCGACTTCCGGCCGTTGGACTGTTTCTTCCCACGACCCAATTCTTTCTTGAGTATTCTCGCGGATAGGACGAACTTCTGTGCGCTTTCCCTCGGCTTGACGATCATTTTCTGGCGGTTGTTGATTCCTTTCATTCCTGTTCCTTTTCCTCGTCCGTTCCCGATGGATTCATTAGTCCGTAACGCTTCATTTTTGTATATAGATGGCTTCGCTGGATGTCAAGTGCCTCCGCGGTCTTAGAGATGTTCCACTTGTGCAGTTCAAGTTGCTTTTTGATGAAGGAGGCTTCCGCCCGCTCTTTGAATTCCTGAAACGTCCCGCCCCGATTCAGGATGTCTTCGAATTCCCCCTTGCCCCCGGGGGCACCGGTGTCGAGCAGCGAAATATCCACGCTGGTCCCCGGAGATAGGATCACGAGTCGCTCAACCGTGTTCCGAAGCTCGCGCACATTGCCGCGCCACTCGAGCTGCGCAAGCCGGTTGAGTGCGTTCTCGGAAATGCTCTTGCGGGCTATTCCGTTGCGGGTGCACACGTCTTCAATGAATGCGAGCACCAGCAGCGGGATGTCCCCCTTCCGTTCGCGCAATGGAGGAACATGAATCGGAATGACTTTCAGACGATGGTAGAGGTCATCCCGGAAATTGCCTTTCCTAATTTCCTCTTCAAGGTTCTTATTCGTAGCTGCGATCACTCGGACGTCAACCGAGATGAGTTTGTTGCCCCCGACGCGCTCAATCGTCCCCTCCTCGAGGGCGCGAAGCACCTTCGCCTGGGCGCGGGCGCTCATGTCGCCGATTTCGTCGAGAAACAGCGTCCCGCTGTCTGCCTGCTCGAACTTTCCGATGCGCTGAGCCGTAGCGCCGGTGAAGGCGCCTTTCTCATGCCCGAAGAGCTCTGATTCGATGAGCTCGGAAGGAATCGCCGCACAGTTCACTTCCACAAAAGGTTTGGAAGATCGTTTGCTGTTCCGATGGATAGCCCGTGCAACAAGTTCCTTCCCGGTCCCGTTATCGCCCACGATCAGCACGCGTGCGTCGGTCGGCGCCACGCGCTCAATGACGGTAAGGATTTCTTTGATCCTTGGACTCTCTCCCAAGATTTGCCACTTCCCCTCGACCGACTCTCGAAGCTTTCGGTACTCCTCCGAGAGCTTTGCCTGATTCAATGCGTTACGAATTGTCACAAGGAGCTTATCCCTGTCAAGAGGCTTCGACAGGAAATCGAACGCACCGAGCTTCGTCGCCTCGACTGCAGTCTCGATGGTCCCATGACCGGAAATCATAATGACAGGCAAATCACAATTCCTTTCACGCACCCTCTGTAAGACCTCCAATCCATCCATCCCGGCCATTTTCACGTCCAGCAGAATCAGGTCAACCGAGGCGGAAGCGACCTGTCGGAGCGCTTGCTCTCCATTGTCTGCAAACAGCACGTCGTAGCGCTCGTATTCCAGGATCATCTTCAACGAGTCGCGAACACTTTTTTCGTCATCGACAACGAGTATCGTTTTCATATCGCTCTGTCACTCTTCAACAGGCAAGTTGAAATAGTCCGACGGCAGGATCGTTCTCACCGTCAGGAGATCGTGACCGAATCGTTGGCCTTGCTTGTTCGCCCGCCGGTCGCGAGGATCATCTGCACCACCGACAACGAACTCCGCCTCCCCGCGCTCGACAAGATCTCCTGAAGCTCGCGCGAAACCCGGAGACTCAGATGCATATGCCAAGTAGGCTGAAGCAAAGAAGTGTTGAAGCTTGTCACTGTCGCCAACCCCGCCGCCGGGCGTGTCCGGATAGATCTTCGAGGGGAGGTTCTTGTGCCGCGCGCTGAACAGACTATCCTCCTCGAATGTCAGTGGGAGTCTGAGCGCTCCCAAGACGGGTATCCTGAGGTCGATGTTGCGATGCTCCAGCGTTGCTACCATCGACAAGAAGAGCGCACGGGCAATGCTGTAGTCGGCAATCTTGAGCGCTTTCAAATAAATGGCATCAACCGCGCGCATATCACCGCAGCGCTTCATCAGTAGGTAGAAACGCTCGTCTCGAATGTACGCTCGAATTTGCCGGGTATCTCGAATCAGCTCAGGTGTGAAGACGTTGCCGAGAAACCGAAAGAACGATGATCCCGATCCTTCGCTTTCGTCGAAGTTCCAGGATAAGCCGTCGGGACCCGGCTTGTCATCGCATTGCGCCAGCACCACCAAGCGGAGGGAAAAAAGGAGAACGGCAACTAGGAGCGTAACTCTCATTGCAGCAACGAATTCGAAGCGGCCGGAATTTGCCGGTATCGGTAACGCCGGCGCTAGGTTTGTATGACTCCCGGATTGAACGTAGGGATCTCTGGGTTGTTTGCCGCCATCTCTATTCCACGAGAAATGTGCTCGCGAGTTTCAAGCGGATCGATAATCCCGTCGATCCAGAGTCTGGCTGCCGCATAATACGGATCGAGTTCCGTTTCGTACCGTTCTTGGATTTCCCTCAGCAATTTGGCCTGTTTTTCGGGTGAGATCTGCTCTCCCCCCTTCTCCATCGCCTGGACTTTGATGCCGAGAAGCGTTTCGCTCGCCTGTTTCCCGCCCATCACAGCGATCTGAGCCGTCGGCCAGGTAAGAATGAGCCTGGGGTCATACGACTTCCCGCACATTGCGTAATTCCCAGCCCCGTAACTGTTGCCAATCACGAACGTGAATTTCGGCACAACGCTGTTCGCAACGGCATTCACCATTTTGGCTCCGTCTCTCAGGATACCCCCGTGCTCCGCTCGGCTTCCAACCATGAATCCCGTCACATCCTGGAAAAATACCAACGGTATCAGTTTCTGATTGCAGTTCATGATGAACCGAGCAGCTTTGTCTGCGCTGTCGCTATAGATCACCCCACCGACCTGCATCTCTCCACTACTGGTCTTCACAACAGACCGCTGGTTGGCGACGATCCCCACCGCCCAGCCGTCGATGCGCGCATAGCCGGTGATGATCGTTTTCCCGAAACCTGCTTTGTACTCGTCGAGCTCGCTGTTGTCAACAAGACGCGCCAGAACCTGGTACATATCAAACGGCTTCGTGCGATCGATCGGGAGGAGACCGTAGATTTCCTTTTCCGGGAATTTCGGTGGGCTCGCCTGCTCCCGACTGAACTGCGCCTTGCGCCGTTCTCCCAGCTTTCCAACGATGCTTCGGATCTTTCTCAGACATTCTTCATCGTTCTTCATCTTGTGGTCGGTCACACCGCTGATTTCGCAATGGACCGTAGCACCCCCGAGCGCCTCATTGTCGATCTCCTCACCGATCGCGGCTTTCACAAGATGCGCACCCGCCAGAAAGACGCTCCCCGTCTTGTCAACAATCATCGCCTCATCACTCATAATCGGCAGGTATGCACCTCCGGCAACGCAAGGTCCCATGATGGCGGCAATCTGAGTTATGCCCATTGACGACATGACCGCGTTGTTCCGGAAGATCCGACCGAAATGCTCCTTGTCGGGAAAGATCTCGGACTGGAGTGGCAGGAACACGCCGGCAGAATCGACAAGGTAAACGATCGGCAGCCGGTTCTCCATCGAGATCTCTTGTGCGCGGAGATTTTTCTTACAGGTAATGGGAAACCAGGCACCCGCCTTGACCGTAGCATCGTTTGCGACGATGACAACATCTCTGCCGTGTATCTTTCCTATCCCAAAAATCGTGCCGGACGACGGTGCTCCTCCGTACTCCTCATATATTCCGTGGGCTGCAAAAAGCCCGATTTCGAGAAACCGCGATCCTGGATCAATGAGTTTTTCGATGCGTTCCCGAACGAACAGCTTTCCCCGCTTCCGGTGCTTCTCGGTCGCCCCCTTTCCGCCTCCCAACTTCACAACCTCCGCCCTGGCTCTCAGGCCGTTCAGCATGCCGAGCAGATACTCCTCGTTCTTCCGAAATGCTTCGTCCTTCTTGACTTCGCTTCCGATGAGTGCCATGTCTTTTCCGTTTGAATCTGAGTTCTAACGCGCGTTCGAGGAGTCGCGCGGGGTCGTGTTCCCAACCGTCCAGATCGTATAAATGAAGTCCCTTGCCTCCTCGTTGCGCGGGTTGAAGTTCACCGCCTGAAGAGCAAAACCAGCTGCGCGACCATTGTCACCGAGATGCCGCAGACATTTCGCCAGTTGAAGGAGCAACGCATCCTGTCGGAGCCTTGGATCAGGGTCGTAGTTCTCTCGTGTCTTCAGCGCTCGGCTGTAGCTTTCGAGTGCCGCACGGAACTGCTGCATTCTGAAATAGAAGTCGCCCAATCGCGCATGGTAGTAGTCCACTGTGTCCGCGCTGAGCTCCACACACCGTTTGAGCAGCCGTTCCGGAACCCGGGCATCGAACGGAGCAAAAGCGCTCGAAAGCGGACGCTCATCGGAAAAGAGCGCCCACGCGTATCTTTCCAGTACCACTGGATCGTTCGGCCTGAGTCCCGCCAACCGCTCCCGGTACTTCAGATGTTCTTCGGACCTTCCCAATCGTTCAGTGAGGTCCGCCATCACTTCCAGCACGTTGACATCACGCGGATGTCTGCTCAGATAGTCGACAAGCATGGAGTAGCCGATCAAGGCATTGCCCCTTGAAGCGTCCCCGTGCAACAGTCCAATATGAAGTCTCTCATCGTCGGTCAGCGGCGTCGATTCGATCCGCTCTTTCAGAAGGATGCTTGATTCTCCAAACGTTCGGCGCTCGTCGAACCGATTGATATCGTTCGCACCCCGATCTGCATAAAAAGCTCTCGGTGCCCAGTATTCAAGCAATGGTCTTTCCTCTGCATTCAGCGGTCCCCCACCGGCATACTCTGCTGTGCGCGGGCTGGACAGCACCTGCAGTGAGAGTAGCGTGGCCACATCCGGTATCTGGATCCTCTCGAGATCAGCACGAACCGCAGGCATCCCAAGCTTCTTCCGCAACGCCTCTTCATTGAGCACCAACGGCTCCTTGGATCCTATCAGCAGCATGTCGGAGACAAGCGACTGCCACACGGTGACGTGCGGGAAGACCGAGCGAAATGTGCGTATCACCAGTCGAAACGTCTCGTCGTCGATTTCGTAGAGATGGAGCCACTGCACCATGACTCCATGCCTGTTCAACCGCTCTCTGCAGCGTTGGAAGAACTCAGTTGTATAGAGATTCCCGATGCCGGCGATCCACGGATTCGACGGCTCGCTGATGATGGCGTCATAGTTAAGACGCGAAAGCTTGAGAAATGCTATGGCGTCATCGACGATGAGCTTCATCCGAGGGTCCCGGAGAGCGTTGTTGTTGACGTGTTCGAAATACTTCGACGCCTGGATCACCTCCGGTGAAATCTCCACGCTCTGCACATAGCTCACCGGGTGGGTGAGGACGCTGCCGGAGGTGACTCCACTGCCATAGCCAATGACGAGGACCGTCTCAGGCTGGGGATGAAACATCATTGGGAGCTGGCCAAGCAAAACTTGCGTCGGTAGATCACCCACAGACGAGGCATCACCTTTTCCATTAATCATGAGGACGTTCTGCGTCCCGTTCTTGGTCGGGGATTGAATCACACCGACAGTTGCCGACGCGCCTTCTTTGAAATAGAGAACCTTGTTCGATCGCGTCGCCTTCACGAAATCGGCATAGCTGGGGGGCGGCATGCGTTCTTTGCCGAATTGTCGAAATACCCCCGACAGAAGAACCGACTGATTCCAGTCCGTAGCTGATACGAAATAGACGCCCATTGCCAGGCCGGCGACGGCGATGGTGGCAACACGCCGAACTCGGGTGATCTCGGTGGAGAACACAATGAGCACGACTCCCGAGAGGAGGTTCAACATCAATCCAACCTCGATGGCATGCCGGACGCCGATGAGCGGGATAAGGAGAAGGCCTGCACCGAGCGACCCGACGACCGTGCCCAACGTATTCACGGAGAAGACATTCCCGACGGAACGACCGAGAACTGTAACACTGCGCGTCGCGATCCGGCTCGCCAGCGGAAGTGACATACCAAGAAAGATCGTCGGTATGATCATAACTGCAAACCCAACCGCGAATTGAATGGCAAGATACAAGGGGTACGTAGATTCCGTTCTGGTGAGGATGGCGCCGATATGCCAGAAGTAGTACGGAATCCTTCCGTACAAAGGCAGCGTGGCCGCCATCGAAATCCCGACGGCGAGCTGGCACAACGCAAGAGCACCGAAGAGGTCTTTCAGTCGATGGATGAGGCCCGAGACAATCAGGCTACCGATTGTGATCCCCGAGATGAAGGCAACGACCATCAGCGTGTAGGAGTACGTCGAAGATCCCAGCACCGGGATCAGCAATCGAACCCAGGAAACCTCGTAAATCATCGCTGCGAGCCCGGAGACACCGGCGACAGCAACAGCCAGCGATATTTGACGACCCGAGAACCGCCGAACGACTTCCTCTTCCTCGTCCTTTGATTCAACAGCGAAGTCGAACCTGAGTCGCCCCAAGAAGTACGCCCCACCGCCGATCAGAAGGTTGGCAATCCCAGCCGCAAAGATGGTGACCCGCAAACCGGCCATCGGAACAAGAAAGAAGCCCGCGAGCACTGATCCGACAACGGCCCCAAAACTGTTCACAAAGTACAGCGTAGCGACGTTCTTGCCCGATTCCTCCAGGCTCTGTGTAATGAATCGGACCAGGATCGGCAGGGTTCCTCCCATCAGAATCGTGGGGAAGAGGAGCGTAAGGACACTGACTAGGAGCTTCAGGAGAAGGACCGCCGCGCTGTCGCTTGAAAGACTGAGGGAGTGGACGATTGAGACGAAGCCGGACTCAAAAATGCGGAGAAGAAACGGGTAGACCAGGCAATAGACACCGATCACGATCTCCAGAAGCCCGTAGAGAGAGAGGGGACGCACTGTGCGATCCACCCTCCTGCCCCACAGCCAGGCTCCAATGGCTAGCCCCCCCATGAACGTCGCAAGGACAATCGTCTGGGCATAGGTTGTGTTCCCAAGGAAGAGTGAGAGGTACTTGAACCAGACGATCTGATAAGCGAGTCCGGCAGCACCGGAAACGATGAACAGACTAGCGATGATGCTGTATATCGTTCGTTTGCGCATGGCAGCCATCGGCAAGGGAATGGCTCAGCTCCGAACCAGGTTCTTTGCGATCACCATTTTCTGGACCTCTGAAGTTCCTTCGCCGATCGTAAGAATTTTCACATCACGATAGAACTTCTCCACCGGGAAGTCCTTGATGAATCCATATCCACCGTGTATCTGAATCGCTTCCGTCGTGACCCGCTGAGCTATCTCGCTGGCATAGAGCTTCGCTTCTGAGGCGATGAGGTTGATATTCTCTCCTTTGGTTTTGGCCACGGCGGCTCGATAGGTGAGCAGCCTTGCGGCTTCGATATCCGTGGCCATATCCGCCAGCTTGAATTGAATGCCCTGAAACTCCGAGATGAACTTTCCGAATGCTCTGCGTTCTTTGGAGTATTTCAGGGCTGCTTCGAACGCACCCTGGGCAAGACCGACACAGAGCGCCGCGATGCCGACTCGTCCGCTGTCGAGCACACCGAGGGCCTGTTTGTACCCCTCTCCCTCATTGCCCAGCAGTTTCGTTTTCGGCACCTGCACGCCGTCAAACATCATTGTTGCGGTATCACTCGCCCGCATCCCCATCTTGTTCTCTTTCTTGCCGACACTCACCCCCTTCATATCTCGCTCGACGATGAGGGCGGAGATCCCCCTATTCCCTTTGGTCAGATCGGTCTTGGCCATCACAACGTACGTCGACGCGTGCGTACCGTTGGTGATGAATGTTTTCGTTCCATTAAGGACGTAAGCGTCACCATCCAGCACGGCTGTTGACGCCATGCCGGAGGCGTCGCTGCCGGCTCCAGGTTCCGTCAAGCACCATGAGCCGATTTTTGCTCCCGTGGCGAGATCTGGCACATAGCGACGCTTCTGGTCCTCATTTCCAAACATTGCTATATGCTGCAGGCACAAACCGCTGTGGCCGGCGATGATCAGGGCAACGGACGGATCAACGCGTGAGATTTCTTCCATGATGATGGCGGATTCAATCGCCGTCAATCCGGCTCCACCGAGCTCGGTTGGAATCGCGGCACCGAGGAAGCCGAGTTCCCCCATCTTCTTCACCGTCTCCGTCGGGAACTCCTGCGCCTCATCATATTTCATCACGAATGGCTTGACTTCCGTCTCGGCAAACTGCCGAACGGTCTTCTTCAGTAGATTCATCTCCTCAGTGAACTCGAAGTCAATCCCAGGTTCAAGTGTGTTGTTGTTTGCCATAGGAACCTCTTGCATTCGATGTGAGAGAAAATGTCTCTTGTCAAACGACGGTGTTGCTTTTGAAATCCTGTATCAAGCTCGTGGCAACGTCATACGGATTCGACCGTCGTCGGAGAATCATATCGATCTTCTTCGTCAGCTCCGCTGACCGATCGGAACTCCAGAAATCAATCCGCAGCTGCTCCTCAACGATTTGGCGGATACGTCTCTCCAGGCGAGCCCGTCTCTTGCGCCCGAGTCCTCCTGTTCGCTGAAGAAAATCACGATGCCTCTGAATGGTCGCCACCACCTCTTCGACACCCCTCCCTTCGCTCGCTTGCGTCTTAATCACATCGGGAAGCCAGCTGGATTCATCATGAGGACGAAATCCCAGAATCATCTTGAGTGACATCACAGCCTGATCAGCCCCCGGGCGATCGGATTTATTGAGAACGAACAAGTCAGCGATCTCCATCAGACCGGCCTTCATTGCCTGGATGCCGTCTCCCGATTCCGGGACGAGCACGACAACAGTCGTGTCCGCCGCTCCTGCGACGTCGAGCTCCGACTGCCCAACGCCGACGGTTTCCATCATCACGATGTCGTGTCCTGACGCATCGAGGATGTCGGCTGCCTCCTTGGCCTTCTTGCTCAAGCCGCCCAGGCTCCCCCGAGAGGCCATGCTGCGGATGAACACACAGTCGTCCAGCTCGACGTCCGTCATTCTCACACGATCACCTAGCAGAGCGCCACCCGTAAAGGGGCTTGTCGGGTCAACTGCGATGACGCCGACTCGAAGATTGAGATTTCGAAAATGCCTTGCAAGTTTGTTGGTCAACGAGCTCTTGCCGGCCCCCGGTGGTCCCGTAATCCCGATGCGATACCCTTTGCCCGTGTGGGCGTAGATGCTTTTCAGCAGCTCGGTAGACGAGGAAACCTCATTCTCGACCTCGCTGATCGCCCGTGCAACCGCTCGACGATTACCCCGAAGCAGAGCTTCAATACCCGTATCTAGTTTTCCGGACACTAAACCTATTCGACATTCTGTTTGAAATAGTCGGCCGTAAAGCGCAAGCCCTGCTCCAGCGAAATGGCTGGAGCCCAACCAAGATTCTTCTGGATCTTCTTGAAGCTGATGACACTGCGGCGTTGTTCACCTTCCTTGGGCGGCCCGTGCCGCTCGGGGCAACCTGGATTGAGGTGCTGGCGGAGCACGCGGAACACTTGACTGACATCGGTTTCGAGTCCCGTCCCGACATTGAAGACATCAGAACGATCAAGACCCAACGCGAGCACGTTGGCGGTCACTACATCCCCAACATAGGTGTAATCGCGAGTCTGCTTTCCATCTCCGTTGATGATCGGCTGCTCCCCCTTCAACAGCTTGTGAGCGAATATCGCAACAACACCTGCCTCGCCGTGAGGATTCTGTCGCGGTCCGTAGATGTTTGCATACCGCAGAATGACGGAATCGATCCCATAGACCTGCTTGTAGAAGTAGAGGTACTTCTCTGCCGCAAGTTTCGTGATGCCATAGGGCGAAAGCGGTCTCACGGGATGCTCTTCGCCTGCCGGAAAGACCTCCTGCTCGCCATAGATAGCTCCGCCAGTGGAAGCAAAAATCACCTTCTGTACACCATGCTGCCGCGCGCACTCAAAAACGTTGAGGCTGCCAAGCACGTTGACGCTGGCATCGAAGATCGGGTCGGCCACCGACTTGCGTACATCCATCTGAGCAGCATGGTGATTGACAACCTCGATCGCGTGCTGGCCGAAGACTTTCCCCAGCTGATCATTCCTGATGTCGAGCTGATAGAAGTGCGCCTTCGGGTGCACGTTCTGGATTGAGCCGGAGGAGAGATCATCGACAACAACGATGTCATGGCCCGCGTTGATGTACGCATCGACAATGTGCGAGCCGATGAAACCGGCACCTCCCGTGACAAGAATATTCACCGTAATTGACCTTTACAATTGAACCTGCGAAAGCCGCCGCAATCCTTTCTGGCCTATGTCACTTCTGTAGTATGCGCCGTCAAATGCAATCTTCCCCACCGCGCGATACGCGCTTGCGATCGTTCCCCGGAGGTCGTCCCCATATCCGATTGCTGTGACCCCCAGGACTCTTCCACCGGATGTTACGATCTTTTCCCCATCATAGCGAGTGCCGGCATGGAACACGACGATCCCCTCTTCCGGCCGCGTGGAATCGAGCCCCTGAATCTCTTTGCCGGTTTCATAGTCATCCGGATATCCGCGCGAGGCCATGACAACACAGACAGCAGAAGCGGGATGCTGCTTGAGAAGAGAGGAGTCCAGTCGTCCCTCGGCAGCAGATAAGAGCAACTGCGCGAAGTCACCGTCGATCAGAGGAACAACCACCTGCGATTCCGGGTCACCGAATCGGGAATTGAACTCGATGACCTTCGGTCCTGCTTCCGTGATCATCAATCCGCAGTAGAGACAGCCGCGGTACGGTGTTCCTTCTTGCCTCATCCCCTTGAGCGTCGGTGTAATGATCTCTTCAACGATGCGCATGTGCAGCTCTTTCGTGATCAACGGCGCGGGCGCATAAGCACCCATCCCTCCTGTATTCTTTCCTTCATCGCCATCGAGGATTCTCTTGTGATCTTGGGCAGAGGCCAGCGTAACGAACCGATCACCGTCTGTGATTGCGAAAACCGAGGCCTCCTCGCCCTCGAGGAATTCTTCGACCACTACTCTATCGCCCGCCGATCCGAACAATCTCTTCACCAGAACCTCGTGCAGCGCAAGCAATGCGGCTTCCGTCGAACCGCAAACCATCACCCCTTTTCCTGCAGCGAGCCCGTCGGCTTTGATCACGATCGGCGCTTGCGATTCGGTTATGAATCGTTCGGCTTCATGTTGTTCATTCGGCCCAAAGCTTCTGAAGCGTGCCGTGGGAACCCCGTGCCTCATCATAAATTCTTTCGCAAACGCCTTGCTCCCCTCGAGGCTGGCCGCCGCACTTGTCGGCCCGAAGATCCTGAGGTCCTCACGCTCGAATTCATCAGCAATGCCCAGAACCAGCGGCTGTTCGGGCCCAACAACCGTGAGATCAACTTCGTTGTCCTTCGCAAACCGTAGAAGGCCCTCAATGTCCGTCACTTTCAGCGGCACCTGTTCTGCATGCAGGGCAATCCCAGCGTTTCCGGGCGCACAGTACAGCTTGTTGACCAGTGAGCTCTGCCGCAGTTTCCAGACGAGCGCGTGCTCCCTTCCACCGGAGCCGACGACAAGGACGTTCATGCTGTCTGTTCCTCCTTATTCACGAGGGCATTCCTGTCAATATCCATCAACGACTCAAACTGACGCGCGAGCTCACCCGTCAGCGCAAGGCGATCGAACTTCTGCGCGAACTGCCGCGGGATCTGTTTCAACTGGTTCCGTTCGAACTGCGAAAAAAGAGTTACCAGCGCGCGCTCGTGGGCTTGGACGTCCTTCAGCGGGACATAGACACCAGCGTGCGTTTCGAGGATCAACTGCTTGATCCACCCGTCAACGACCGAGCCGAGGATCGGTTTCTGCGCACCGATGTATTCATAGAGTTTCCCCGGTGATTGAAAGTCGTTATCGAGTACAAGCCAGAGGATATCCGAATCAGTCAGGTAACGCGTGCATTCTTTGTGCTCAAGATACCCGGGCAAGAGGACATCGTTTTGAAGACCGAGCCTGCCGACGAGGAACCTATCCTCATCGCGCAGTGTCCCGACAAAACAAATTTCGATTCTTCCGCGAAGCTGTGGAGCATTGCCGAACACGTTGTGCAAAGCCTGGAGGAGCACCGACGGGTTTCGTCCAGCATAGAAGGTGCCGGCATGGGTGATGCGCATCCTCCGACGCGCGGGAGTCTTCCGTGGAGTACCGTGCTCAAAATCGTCAGGGTCATACCCCTGGGGGATGATCACAACGTCGTGGTGGCCCAGCGAGAGGTAGCGTTTGAGCAGGCTTTCTTTTACCCGACGCGCAGTCACAATGATGCGATCAGCAGCCCTGACGACCCGTTTCTCCATACGGTAGTGGAGGTACCTGTGGCCGGCTGTCGGAAAATACTTGAAAGGATAATCGAGCCAAGCGTCCCGGTAGTCAAGCACCAGGGGTAACCGATACCTTTTCTTAAGCGCTTCCCCGATGAGGAAGTCGGTCTGTGGCGGAGCAGTGGCAAAGATGAGGTCAAACTCTCCTTGCTGAAGCACGGAACGGGCGGCCCGGATCGCTCTTGGCTTCCAACCGATCTTTGTATCGGGGATGAAGAGGGTGTCGCCGACAAATTGGAACAACTTGCGCATCCGCTCCGAGGGCATCTTCACTACCCGCCGCTTCCTGAAGAGCCGATTCGGGTCCATAGAGCTTGCTCGGAGGATCTCTGTGCCGGCCTGCTCAACTTCTGCGAGCAACGATGCGTCAATCGCAAAGTATCCGGTCGGTGAGACCGTCAGGACGGTAGGTTTCCATCCGTACTTTGGCAGATACTTCACGAACTTGGCCGTCCGCTGGACTCCGCTCAGTCCCATGGGGGGGAAATAGTAAGCGATGACCAGCACCTTGCGCAGGTCACTGTTCATAGCATCAGAAGCTCTTTGGGAGATCTGTTCAACACGGAGCAATCGTCCTCACGAATGATTATGGCATCTTCGATCCTCACTCCACCAAGACCCGGCATGTACACGCCGGGCTCGATCGTCACGACATTGCCGGGCTGGATGAAGTCCTTGCTCAACGACGATATCCGCGGGGCTTCATGAACCTCCAATCCCAGGCCGTGCCCGAGGGAATGAGGAAAGAACTTTCCGTACCCCATTTTCTTGATATACGATCGAGCAACTGCATCCAGCGTTCGAGCCGCTATCCGGCCCCGCGCAGCATCGACAGCCCGCAACTGAGCGTCCAGCACGATCTGGTGGACCTTCCTCATTCGCACTGAGGGCCTTCCGACGGCAACCGTTCGGGTACAATCGCTGTTGTAGCCGTTGACACGACAGCCGAAATCCAGAATCACCACTTCTCCGGACCGGATTCTCTTTGCCGATGCACGTGCGTGCGGCCAGGCGGCACGCGGCCCGCTCGCAACGATCGGCTCGAAGGCATCTGCCTCAGCACCGAGTTTGCGATGCAGATAGCCAATCTCCGCCGCGACATCGAGCTCGCTGAGACCGGGTTTCAGCAAATGGATGATCAGACTAAAAACCTCGTCACTGATCCTGACAGCCCGGCGGATGGAGGCAATCTCGGAATCGTCCTTTATCGAAGCAAGGCCATCAACGAAAGACTCGGTGGGCACAAGAGCAATCCGACGGAGATGTTTCTTCAGGCTCTGCCAGCCGGCCACGGAAAGATGCTTGCTGTCGAACCCAAGCCGCATTCTCCTCGCCATGGCCGGTTCCTGTGCCGCTGCCTCAAATAGGCTATTGCGCGACGTGACAATGCGGAAATGCTTCACCTCGCTTTTCGCCTGATCACGATAGCGCGTATCGGTGATGAAGCACTGGCTTCTCCTGGTAATGATACACAGACCGTTCGAGCCCGAGAATCCGGTGAGATAGCGAACGTGAGGAAGATGCGTAACGAGCAAACCGTCAAGGCTGGCGTGGCTCATACTGCGTCGGAGTGCGTGAAGCCGCTGCTCGTGCATTGAGGAAGGATCTTAGAGGTGATAGTTGGGCGCCTCTTTTGTGATGGTGACATCATGCGGATGGCTTTCGCGCAGCCCGGCATTCGTGATTCGAACGAACTGGGACTTCTCTTTCATCTCTCCAATCGTGCGACAGCCGCAGTAGCCCATTGCGGATCGAAGTCCGCCCACCATCTGATGCACGGTTTCACCAAGCGTGCCTTTGTACGGAACGCGCCCTTCAATCCCTTCGGGCACGAGTTTCTGAATGTCGTCCTCAACGTCTTGGAAATAGCGATCCTTGCTCCCCTGTCTCATCGCTTCCAAGGAACCCATCCCGCGGTACACCTTGTAGCTCCTCCCTTCGTATAAGACCTTCTCCCCCGGGCTTTCATCGACTCCGGCAAACAGGCTTCCGATCATCACTGCGTCGGCACCAGCGGCAATCGCCTTGGCGATATCACCGGTTTGCTTGATTCCGCCGTCAGCAATAAGTGGGATCCCTTGGCGCCGGGCGATCGCAGCGCAATTCATGATGGCCGTCACCTGAGGCACACCGACACCTGCGACAACGCGCGTCGTGCAGATGGAGCCGGGTCCGATTCCCACCTTGATGGCATCTGCCCCAGCTTTGATCAGGTCCCTCGCCCCTTCGCTCGTCCCGACATTGCCAGCAATGATTTCAACATTGCACTTCGCCCTGATCCGTTTCACTGTGTTGATCACGCCCTGGGAGTGCCCATGGGCAGTGTCGACCACAATGACATCCGCCCCCGCTTCAATCAAAGCGGCCACGCGGTCCAGCGTATCGCTCGTGACACCGACGGCAGCACCAACGCGCAGACGTCCGAGCTTATCCTTGCATGCGTTCGGATGGCGCTTTTTCTTCTGAATATCCTTGAAGGTGATCAGCCCCTTCAGTTTACCATTCTTGTCGACAACTGGGAGCTTTTCTATACGGTGTTTTTGCAGGATGACCTCAGCCTCATCGAGTGTGGTCCCGACAGGCGCCGTGACCAGATTCACCGTGGTCATCACTTTGGAAACCTCCAAGTCCATGTTCGGCTCGAAGCGAAGATCTCGGTTGGTCAGAATGCCGACGAGGTTCTCGTCCTGCACGATCGGAATCCCCGAGATGCTGTATTTCTTCATCACGTCGAGCGCTTCCCGGACGGTGTGCCGGGGGGAGAGCGTAATGGGCTGACGAATCATGCCGCTTTCGGACCGCTTCACCTTATCGGCTTCCTCCGCCTGTTGCTGGATCGTCATATTCTTGTGCAAGATCCCGATGCCGCCTTCGCGAGCGAGGGCGATCGCCACCGCCGATTCCGTTACGGTATCCATCGCGGCACTGATCAACGGGATGTTGAGCTCGATGCGAGGGGTCAACCGGGACCGGACGTCGGTTTCCCGCGGCAGTACCGACGACTTCGCCGGCACCAAGAGCACATCGTCATATGTTATTGCTTCGCCAAGGATTTTCTTCACTGCCATGGTTCGCTCACTTCGTCAGTTGGGAGTTCGTTACGCAAACGCCGCGATTCCTGTGATATCCTCACCGACAATCAACGTGTGCATCTCGTGCGTTCCCTCATACGTTTTCACGGACTCGAGATTCGCCATGTGACGCATGACAGGATACTCATTCAGTATCCCATTCGCACCCAAGATTTCCCTCGCCATCCGGGCGATCTCAAGAGCTTGATATACGTTGTTGCGCTTGGCAAGGGAAATCTGCGTAAACCTCGCCACTCCCTGATCCTTCAATCGCCCCAACTGGACACACAACAACTGCGCCTTGGTGATCTCTGTGACCATGTACACCAGCTTCTCCTGCGTCATTTGGAATGCAGCAATTGGCTTCTCGAACTGTATGCGGGATTTGGCGTAGTTTAGCGCGGTATCGTAGCAAGCCATCGCCGTGCCAAGGGCGCCCCACGCGATCCCATATCTCGCCTGGCTGAGGCACATCAGCGGAGACTTCAGCCCACCGGTTCCTGGAAGGATGTTTGCCTGGGGAATGACACAGTCCTGAAGAACCAGTTCCGACGTGACCGAAGCCCTGAGGGAATGTTTGCCCTTCATTTCCGGGGCGGTGAATCCCGGCGTGCCACTTTCTACCAGGAACCCCTTGATCTCGCCGTCGAGCTTCGCCCACACAACCGCAACATCAGCAATCGTGCCGTTGGTAATCCACATCTTTGCCCCGTTGAGAACGTAGCCGCCGGTTCTTCTCTCGGCTCGCGTAATCATGCCCGCAGGATTCGAGCCGTAGTCGGGCTCGGTCAGACCGAAGCAACCGATCGCCTTGCCCGACGCCAGCTTGGGCAACCAGTGGTCTTTCTGCTCCTCCGTTCCAAAAGTGTAGATCGGATACATCACTAATCCGCTCTGGACGGAAGCAAAGCTTCGCACGCCACTGTCGCCCCTCTCCAGCTCCTGCATCATGAGGCCGTAGGCGACATTGTTCAATCCTGCGCAACCATACCTGGCGGGCAAGGTGGCACCGAAGAGCCCGAGCTCAGCCATCTTCGGCACGAGATCCACGGGAAAGGTCCCCTCCTCGTAGTGCTTCTCAATGATCGGAAGGACGTTGTCATCGACGAATTCGCGAACAGTGTTACGAACGAGCCTTTCATCTTCTGCGAGCAGAATCTCTGAGTTGTAGTAATCGACACCCTGAAAGCTCGACATGAATTGTTCCTTCGGAGGGGAGGCGATGTGTCTACTTTTATCGACAGGCGGGGGGCGGATGCCCCCTTCGGTTAAAAAAATTAGTCATTAAACGTCCAAAAGTCAAGGTAACCGGGCGGAATGTCAGATGCGTAAAAAAGGAAGAGCCAGTTTCTCAGCCGTCCCACCATAGGCGACCGATGACTGGCTCATCAAGAAGGAGGTAGCTTTCTGCTCCCACATCATTAGACGGAAGCTGCGAGAAAAAGTTGCACCTGCCCCAAAGATTTTTTTTGTTTGCGTTGTTTAGACTTGCTCCACAATCTCGGATGTCTCCGCCCCGGACGATGCCATCGTGCAAGCTAGGCCCTCTTGTCGGCAGCACTCTGCATTTTTCTCTCCGGGAGTGTGCCAAACTCGAATCATGAAGCATGAGGAATTGGCGGATCCCAGCACCTAAATCGATATCTGACGCGTGGTCAGCAACGAACTGGGGTAGTCTGGAAGGAGGTATACAGCGCGGGACGGCTTAGGGACGTGACACAGGCGTCAATCAGACGCGCTGCTCACCTTGATGCAATACCTCTTGATTTTGAGATAGAGCGTTTTTGGCGTGATGCCGAGCATCTGCGCCGTTTTCACCCGATTCCAGTGATTGAACTTCAAGGCCTTCTCTATGTGGATCTTCTCAAGTTCCTCAAGGGAGAGGATTCCGTCGTCGTTGACGGGAGCACGCCCCGGGGGACCGCTTAGGATGTCCGTGGACAATGCGGGGTTCATCCAGAGATCGCGGGGTTCAATGACGTCGCCCTGGCAGAGGACAATTCCACCCTCTATCACGTGCTCCAGTTCCCTGACGTTCCCTGGCCAGTCATAACGCATCAGGACCTCGAGGGCTTCCGGACTGAGCTTTTTCGCATTCGCTTTTGATTTGCGCTTCAGGAAGTAGTCGACGAGAAGCGGGATATCCTCTTTCCGTTCACGGAGCAGGGGAAGCTGGATGCTCACAACATTGAGCCGATAGAAAAGGTCTTCCCGAAACCTCCCTTCTTGAACCTCGCGCTGCAGATGCTTGTTGGTCGCTGAGATGACGCGCACATCGACTCTCATCGCGGTGGTTCCGCCCACCCTTCTAAATTCGCCTGTTTCGAGAAACCGTAGTAATTTGGCTTGCGTAGGTTGGCTGATGTCACCGACTTCATCCAGGAAGAGCGTTCCCCCGTTGGCCACCTCCACAAGTCCCTGCTTGGTGGAATAGGCGTTCGTGAAGGCGCCCTTCTCGTGTCCGAAGAGTTCACTCTCCAGAAGTTGATCTGGAATTGACGCACAGTTGACGGCCACGAACGGTTGGTCTCTCCGCGGGCTCTCATTATGGATCAGGTGCGCAATAAGCTCTTTGCCCGTCCCGCTCGCGCCCTGAATGAGAATGAAAGCTTCACTGGTGGCTACGCGTCGGGCGTTCTCCACTGACGCCTTGAACCCGGCGCTTTCGCCAACGAGACCGCTTGGACCGCTAATGCGATTGAGCTCCCTCTGCATCACCTCCTTGTCGATGACGAGCTGCCGTCGCTCAACCGCCCTTCGCACGGTCGCAATGAGTTCACCCGGATCGTACGGTTTGCTGATGAAATCATACGCTCCAAGCTTGATCGTCTCGATCGCGGTCTTATAATCGACGATATTAGTCAGCATGATGACCTGGGTCGTCGGGGAGTGTTCGTTGATGAACTTCAGGACATCAATGCCGCTGACGCGGGGCATCTTGATGTCGAGGAGAGCAACGTCGTAGAGATTGGACTGGATGTGATTGATGGCTTCCGTGCCATTGAGGGCTACATCAACATCGAAGTCAGGGAGTTCCTCAAGTTCCGTTCGCAGCAGAAACGTAATGGATTCTTCATCGTCGACAACCAGAATCCGGTACTTCTTCGCCATTGGACCTCCCCCGAGAGGCAGGCTCACACGCCGCTGAGGACGCGCTCAACGGTGGTGAGCAGATCAACGAGATCGTACGGCTTGCTGATAAAATCTTCAGCGCCGAGCTTTTTGGATTCGATGGCGTTCTTGAGGTCGGCAAAGCCGGTGAGCATGATGACCTTTGTGGCGGGCTGGTTTTCCTTCACGTATTTCAGTACCTCGAAACCGTCGACATTCGGCATCTTGATATCCAACAGAACGAGGTCAAATGATTGGGACTTCAACACGTTGATTGCTTCCGCTCCGTCCGATGCAGACGAGACCTTGTAGCCCTCCCCCTCCAGTTCTGCGCTCAAGACGGTGCGGAGAGCATCTTCGTCATCGACCACTAGAATTCTGTTCTTTTCCGGCATAAGGATTCTCCTTGGACGGCCTGCTGACTTGAGCCGATGGCTCATCCGCCAGCCCGCACAGTGGGCTAGTCAGCCTTCGGCTGAGTTAAGCAATCCACGCCTCATTCCCCAACAGCAAAATTCGATCAAGTATAGATAATTTCTCAAAGAAAAGCAACCGTCCTTCTCGAGCGTGACGGGGAGCAAACCGCGGACCGCGGCTCACATTGCAAATGATCGAAAGTTCCGTTACCTTGAAAGCGATCATGAGCACTCCGATTCCCTCAAAAGGCCCTAAACCCATCACCGTTCTGTTGGTGGACGACGACATCGGCTTCGCGAAGATCGTCCAACACCAACTGCAGCAATTCCAGAACCGCGTATTCAAGATAATCTGGAAGGAGAGCGTGGAAGAAGCCCTTGAGGAATTGAAACAGAATCCGGCCATAGACCTGATCCTGACCGATTATGTTTTCCCGGGATCCAACGGGCTCGAATTTTGTCTCCAGCTTAATCAGTTGAACAGCGAAATCCCAATTGTTTTCGTCACTGCCACACGCGATTTCAAGCTGGCTATCGAGGCGATGAAATTGGGGGTGGAGGACTTTCTGATCAAGGAAGATCTGGCGGAATCTCTGCTGCCGCGAACCATCATCAACGTTCTTGACCGGGCGCGGATACAGAAGCAGATCAAGGCAGTCGAAAAACGGATGCTGATCGCTGAAAAGAGGGCCGAAGCGATTCGCGAGCTTGTTGTGACCGTGTGTCACGAGTTCAACAATCCGCTGGCGGCTATCAAGATCAGTGCCGATTTGATCCGAAGGCACGATCTTTCCGAAGAGGATCGAAAACTGCTGAAGGAATTCGAAGACAGCTTCCAGAGAATCGAAACGGAGGTCAAACGGCTTCGGGATATCAGCTTTGATCGGATCGACTTTCGGGCAAGCTCATTGGAAGATGAAGGCGGATCCTAGAGAGATACACCGATCGATTGGTTGGACCACGCTGAGATCCCGCTTCCGTGCGGGATTCTTCTTTTTTCATACGCATCACTCGATAGAACGAGATGAGATCGAAGGTCTTGCACTTGAAGGCGAATTTCCTTATACTAAAGACGCCAAGCATTCGATACCGGGGAGCGAGCTGGCGCGTCAGGTTTCTGTAGGGCTCAGTTTCTGAACGATGGCGATTCGAACCAAGGCTAGACAAGTCGACTATAAGTTTCCAAGAGCACAGAGCTCCAAAAAGTGTCCCGCCCTATAGGCGGGACACTTTTTTTGTGTCGAGGTCAGTCGAGTATGACCGTCGCCGATATTGAGAAATTCTTCGACATCTGGGCCCCGCGGTGGGCGGCCTCGGAGCGGGACAACGTCGGTCTGCAAGTCGGCCATCGCCTGCGATCGGTGAAGAGGATCCTCGTCGCCCTCGACGTGACCGCAGAAGTGGTCAGCGAGGCGGCACGAAAGAAGGTGGATCTGATTGTATCGCATCATCCTCTCCTGTTCCGACCTCCGTCATCGATTACCAGCTCCGATCGTGTGGGCCGGCTCGTGCTGACTCTCGCTCAGAAGAAAATCGCCGTGTTTTCCGCCCATACGAATCTCGACTCCGCCCGGGATGGGGTAAGCTTCTCGCTCGCCCGCGTCCTCGGACTGCAGAGGATTCGATTCCTCGCTCCGTTGAAGGATACTCTTGTGAAGCTGGCCGTATTCGTGCCGGAGGGGCACGCGGAAGGAGTCACCAGCGCTATGACAACGGCGGGGGCTGGGGTCATCGGGAATTATACTTCCTGCTCGTTTCGGTTGAAGGGGACAGGAACGTTCAGGGGCGCTCAAGATTCAAAACCGTTCGTGGGCAGAGCGCTGCAACTGGAATCGGTTGACGAAGTACGATTGGAGATGATCGTGCCGCGGGCCAGACTGCGTGACGTGATCGCGGCCATGAAGAGCGCGCACCCATATGAAGAAGTGGCCTACGACGTTTACCCATTGCAGAACGAGGATCCAAATTTCGGCATGGGGGCTATTGGGGAGTTGCCGAGGCCGGTGACGCTGAAGTCTCTGCTGAACCGGACCAAAAGGAGACTGAACGCGGAAGCCCTTCGTTATGTCGGCCATTTGAATCGCCGAGTCCGCCGGGTGGCCGTGTGCGGAGGGAGCGGATCGGAATTGCTCAACGAAGCAATTGCCGCGGGCGCGGACGTCTTTCTCACAGCCGACATACGGTACCATGCGTTCCATGAAGCCCAAGATCGCATAGCCCTCGTCGACGCCGGTCACTGGGAGACAGAGCACCCAGCCCTTGCCGCGATCGAGCGTCGACTGCGCGAATTTATCAATCAGAAGGGAGACAAGACGCAGGTGTTTCTCAGTAAGTATTCAACGAATCCAACTCATAGTCGTTAGTGCCCAGGTAAGGAGTCCTCTTGGAAAATCGATTGCGCTTGTTGTACGCTCTTCAACGGATTGATTCAAGCCTGGATGAGCTCTACGAGTTCAAGGGAGACCTTCCGCGTCTCGTGCGCGAACTTGAGAGTCAGCTCGAGGGCAAGGCCGCAAGGCGCAAGGATCTCGAGGAAGCCATCAAGCAGCACATCATCCGAAGGGATGAAATCGATCTCGAAATCATCTCCACAAAGGCGAAAATCGAAAAGTACAAGGAGCAACAGTTCCAGATCAAAACGAATAAACAGTACGATGCGCTCACCCGAGAGATCGATTCGGCACAGGAGAAGATCACCGAGCTGGAGAAAGAGATGGATGCGGTTGAGGGGAAGGCAGCGAACGCAAAGACCGACCTCGAAAAGCTCATCCCCGAGCTTGACGAATCAGCCACAGTGTTGAAGGATCGACGGGCGGAGCTTGATCATGTGAACAAAGAACATGAAGACGAAGAGCTCAGGTTGAAACACGAACGGGAGAAGCTCGTCGTTCGCCTCGACAGAAACGACATCCGATCATACGAGCGGATTCGAAAAGCGATGAATGGCAAGGCCGTCGTGCCGGTGCGGCGCAACGCGTGCGGCGGCTGTTTCAAGCGAGTCCCGCCCCAGGTCAGTGTGGAACTAAGGAAGAACTCGCGACTGATGACGTGCGAGCATTGTGGACGGCTTCTTGTCTCCGATCAAATCGTGGAGAGCTACTCTTCTCTCCTATGACCGTCCACGCCTACACCGATGGTGCGGCCCGCGGCAATCCGGGAGAAGCGGGGATTGGCATCCTGTTCAAAGACGAACACGGGAAGACCATTCACCGCATGTATGGGTACATCGGCGAGACCACGAACAATATTGCCGAATATAAGGCGCTGCTGGCTTGCCTGAAAGCTGCGCCGGTAACACGATGTTCACGTCTCGTCGTACATTCCGACAGCGAACTTGTGGTGCGCCAACTCAACGGAGAGTATAAGGTCAAGGATGCAGTCCTGCGAGCGTATTTCGTGAAGATCCA
>Ga0194125_10000683_pt1 | contig 57355 bp, 52 predicted proteins | sample TA2KigC250mmetaG_FD_148626 | JGI IMG/M metagenome (GOLD analysis project Ga0194125, IMG submission 148626) | Freshwater microbial communities from Lake Tanganyika, Tanzania - TA2015034 Kigoma Deep Cast 250m | ecosystem: Environmental > Aquatic > Freshwater > Lake | place: Tanzania: Lake...
ACAATCTCATCCGTTTCTCAACCAGCTTGCGCAACTCAGCGTTGTCGGCGGCAGCCTCGGTCCCACCGAAATAGGCAAGGAGCGGCTGCGCCATGACGCGGTGGCCGGCTTTGTCGGGATGGATGTGGTCGCGGGAGAATGTGAACTTCGGATTGTTGCGGCGCAATTCGGCGATGCGCGTTTTCATCCAACTGTGAACGTCAATTACCTGCCATCCCTTGCTTCGTTGAGCGACCAACCAAGCGGAGTAGCGCGCGAGCACATCGTCGTAGGAGGGTTTGTCGTCGTGGGAGTCGTACACCGCCGGCGTGAGATGGATGATGTTGGCGCCGGTTTTTCGGACGGCCTCGTGCAGGCGCGTCATGCCATCGCGGAACTTCTTGAACCGTTCTTCGTCGAGCGGCTGGTAGATGCCGCAGTTCATGCCGTAACAGGCGATGACAATGTCTGGTTTTGTTCCGGCAAGAACACGCGCGAGCCGTTCGTGGAGGTCTGGCCGCGGGAACTTGCCTCCGGCGTGTCCTTCTTCGCTGAGGCCGGAGACGGTTTCGCTGCTGAGGCCGAGGTTGAGGATTTCGGCGTTGGGATGCGCGGTTGCAAGCCAGCAGGCAAAATCCACGACGTATCCGCCGCCATAGGTGATGCTGTCGCCGAGGAAGACGATGCGCGTCGCATCGCGCAACGGCGCGGCGGCGAGGAGCGCAACCGCCAGCAGGATCGAAGTCATACTTTCCAGCCGTCGCGATTGGTGCGCTGGAGAAGCTGGTTCACATCGGGCCGATTGGTGCAGCGCATATTGTCGCCGTCCCATTCGATCTTCTTGTGGACGCCGGCTCTCATGGCGAGAGTTCCGAGCAACACCATCTCGGTGAGGCGCGCCGCGGTCTCGAAGTTCGAAGCGCAGGGTTTGCCGTCGCGGCACGCGCGGAAGAAATCAACGTGCGGACCGCCGACGATGCGGGGCAGGACCTTTTCCGGTAGCGGGAAGGCTTTGTGCTTCTCTTCGGGGATAATGCGGACTTCGCTGCCGTAGGTGCCGGCGAACATGATGCCTTTGTCGCCGACAAACAGGCTGCCGCTGCCGCCGAACTTGCGGTTGTATTTCTTCTCCAGTTCAACCATCAATGGCGGGCGATTGGCGGGGCCTTTCAGTTTTTCGCCGGAAACGATGGCAGGACGCGGTATGCGCGGGTCGAGTTTCACGCCGTCATACCAATAAATTTTCACCGGCGGCATGTCGCCGCGGCCGGGATACTCGTAACGGATGCGGTTGCCAACGGGATAACGTTCTTCGCCTCCCCCGCTGGCTTCTTCGAGTTCGATGGATGTCGGGTGGCCGAGTTTCAACGACCAGTGCGGACAGTCGAGCACGTGACAGCCCATGTTGCCAAGCGAGCCGTCGCCGAAATCGTGCCAGCCGTGCCACGCATGAGGATGCAGGTCGCTGTGGAAATCCCGATACGGCGCGGGACCGATCCACGAGTCCCAATTCATGCCAGCGGGAACCGGCTCCACCGGCGGACGCGGTCCCATGCCCCCGTTGGTGCGGTCAGTCCAGCTATACACCTCAGTGACTTTTCCCACGGCACCGGCCCCAATGTACTCGCAGAGCCGCCGGATGCCCTCGCCGCAGTGGCCTTGGTTGCCCATCTGCGTGGCGACTTTGTATTTGCGCGAGAACTCCGCCATCAGGCGCGCCTCGGCGATGTTGTAGCACAGCGGTTTCTCGACATACACGCCGATGCCCAGTTGCATCGCCATCAATGCCGGCAGCGCGTGATGATGATTCGGCGAGGCGATGAGGATCGCGTCAAGTTCCTTGCCCATCGCGTCAAAAAGCTTCCGATAATCGGTGAACGTGCGGATCTTGCGCGTGTCAATGTCAGGCACCGTGTCCGTCGCGCGTTTCAGCGCCTTGTTGAGGCACTGCTCATCGGGATCCACGAGCGCCACGAGCTGCTCTCGCACCGCGGGCGGCACGTGGGAGCCCCTGCCCTGCCCGCCGCAGCCGATCACGGCAACGCGCAACGGCTTCTCCGTCTTCACCGTCACCTTGGGCTTCGATGTCTTCTTTGATTTCGACGCGGCGAACAACTCGACCGCGCTCAAACTGCCAGCGGCGACCAACGCTGTCTTTAGAAATTCACGTCTGTTTTGTTGGATCATGGCTACTTCTTTTTCAACGATTGCTCGGCCTTTTTATTCAAGTCCGACGAAATATTCGCCTTCTTGACCGCTTCGGCGAGTTTCTTTGCCGAACCACGGTCTTGCTTGCGCAAGCCGTCCGCAAGCGACAACGCCGCGTGTGCCGCGTCGGTCCTCACCGACGCGTCCGTCAACAGCTTGATGATCGAGTCCGCCGCCTTGCGATCCTTGACGGAAGCGAGCGCCGACATGACCTGCTTCTTCTCCTGTTCCCGTCCCGCTGCCTGCAATGCCGCCAGCGCGGCATCCACGCGGGCTTGCGCCGGCTCGTTCTCACCGGCCTTCACCAACCGGCACACCGCTTGGATGGCGAGGACGTGGTGAACCTGTTTCACGCCGGGCGCTGCGGCCACGTCGAGCAACGGCTTGACCGCGGCAAACTCACGCCACTGACACAGCGCGCGGATCGCGTCGTCGTTGCCTGCGGTGGCCAGTTTCACGACGGCGGCAAGCGCATCCGCGCCGCCGACCAACGACATCACCTCAAGGACACCAGCGGACTGCGCCTGCGCGGCAAGTTTCCGCCCGACAACCGACTTGTTCGCGCTGCGGCCCGCAACCGCTTGCAACGCGTCCTTCGCGCCCGGCTTGTTGGCGAGAACCAGCTTCACCAAACCATCGAGCGACTCATCGCCACCAATCTTGCCGATGGACGCGAGCGCCGCTTTGCTGACCTCAGCGTCAGCCTCACCTGCATAAGCGAGCAACGACGACAACGCCGCCTTCTCAACGCGCGCCGCGAGCGCGGTGATGGCGACAACACGCGTCGCTGTGCTCCCCTGCCCCGCTTGCCTCACAATTGCCTGTCCTGCCCCATCTCCATTCACGCGACTGAGCGAAGCCACGGCCGCAACTTTCTCCAACTCCGAGCCGTTCGCGGCAGCGTTAATCAACGCCGGCACACTGGCCGCGCCGCCGATGTCCGAGAGCCGTTCCAGCGCCGCAACCCGAATCGCCTCGCCCTTCTCCGTCGTGCAATCAAGCACAGTCTTCTCAGAGTCAATCACGCGGAGCGCGAACACTTTCGCCGTGTCCGGCAGTTTCGGCAGCATGGCCGCCAGCTTCGCCGGCGACAACAGATCCACAGCAGTTTTCTGAAGGCGAACATCGTGGCCAACAAGCGCGTCTTCAACCAGCTTGGGTTCACTCTTGGCGACCAAGGTCAACGCCGCCGCGCGCACCGGCGACAGCGGACACTCGGCATAAAGCCGCTTCCCGATGGCCGCCGCTTGCGACGCATCGCGGTTGCCGGCACAAACCAGCGCTTCATTTGCCGCATCGAGCCTGCCGAACACGTTCCACAACGCCGCCACGGCCTCGCGCGACGCGATTGCGCCGAGCGCCTTGGCCGCGGCACTGCCGGCCTTGGGGTCGGTGAGCAGCGGCGCAATCAGCACGACGGATTTGGCGTCGCGCTTTTCGCCGAGCGAATGCGCCAAGCCAATCTTCCAATTGATGTCGCCGCCTTTCTGGAGCGCGGCACGCAACGGCTCAACGGCTTTCGGGTCCGGATTCTTCTCCAACGCGCGACGGGCGCACTCGCGCAGTTCGGCATCCGTGCCATTCAGCAATATGGTCAACGCCGGCACAGCTTCGCCCCGCCCCATGTATTCAAGCTGGCGAATGATCCAGACGCGCGCTGGTTGCGGCACGCTGGCATCGGCGGCTTTGGCGGCCAGCGCCGAGCCGAGCGCAGCGCCGGCGCGTTCGTTGCCAGGCTTCGAGGCGTTGGACGCGATGGCCTGCAACTCCATCTGCGCTGCGTAACGATTCGTGACAACTTCGTCGGCCAGTTTCGGAATCAGTTCGTCAAGTTGCGCAGCAGATGCGGCGACGGCGAGTGTGAATGCGATGAGGATGGATTTCATGGCTTAAATGTAGGTGTAGGGCGTCCGTCGCGGACGATCCAACCAGCGAGAGGCTTCGGCGTCGCCAAGGATCTCTTCCTTCACCGGGTCCCATTTCAGTGGGCGCCCAAGCCGCTCGGCAATGCCGCTGAGATGGCAAATAGTCGCGGTGCGGTGTCCAATCTCCGCGGTACAGATCGTCGGCTTGCGGGTCTTGATGCACTCGATCCAGTTGTCCTCGTGGCCGCGCGTGACGGTATAAAGCTTCGTGTCGCCCGCGCTGAGCGGGCGGTCTTTCAACTCGACCGGGGTGGTTTCGAGGCGATCCCCACGACTGACAAGCACCTCGCCCTTGTCGCCGATGAACTGGATCATCTGGCCGTTCTTGACCTTGTCAACGCGGTGGACTTTCGTGCCGCTGGCGTAGATGTGGGTCTGCCACTCGTTGCCTTCGTAACCTTTCGGGATGAATTGAACCGGGCCACTCTGGTCCATGCCAAGCGCCCACTGGATGATGTCGAAATGATGCGCGCCCCAGTCGCCGTTCTTGCGCGAGCCGTAGTCCCAGAAACAACGCCAGCCGCCGCCGTAGTTTCCCTTCACGCGCGCCTCGTTGTACGGATACCACGGCGTCGGGCCGAGCCAACGGTCATAATCGAACCCTTCGGGAATCGGCTGCTCCGGCAACGACTGCGGCGGCGGGAACTCGCCGAGGCTCGTGTTGACCGTGTGAACCTTGCCGATCCAGCCGTTGCGGACGATCTCGCACGCCTTGCGAAACGCCCGCTCGCTGCGCTGCTGCGAGCCAACCTGGAAGACAGCGCCGTATTGCCGCGCCACGTCACTCATGATCCGTCCTTCGCGGACGGTGAGCGTCATCGGTTTCTGGCAATACACATCCTTGCCGTGACGCATCGCCATGTTGGAAATCGGCGCGTGCCAATGATCCGGCGCCGTCACGAACACCGCGTCAATGTCCTTGCGCGTCACCAACTGCTCGAACTCGACATACGCATCGCACCCCTTGTAAGAACCGGCCCCGGATTTCTTCGCATACGATTCCTCGGCGCGCGCCTTTGAGCTTTCCCGTTTCTCGCGCACGACGTCGCAAATCGCCATCACATGACAATCATCGCGTCCCAACACGTGCCCGAAATGTCCTCCCACAATCAACCCCATCCCAACAAACCCGACGCCGATCCGGTTGCTCGGCGCGTTCTGGCCGAACACCGACGACGGCACAATCGTCGGAAACGCAATCGCCACCCCACCGAGGGCTGCGGCATGTTTCAGAAAATCACGGCGCGTAACTGGTCTCATACGCTTCTTCTAGCTTGCGACACACGGAGCGTCAAGCCGCCAAAAACCGCTTCCGCCTACCGCACCCACTGCTGTATGCTCACCGCCATGAAACGCTTCCTTCTTCTCGCCCTCCCGTTCCTGGCGCTTCAAGTCTTCGGCGCTGACGACGCGCTCCGATTGACCTTGCCAACCGTTTGCTACGCCGTCCCCGGCGTCCCAATGAGCAGCTACTACGACAACATCGTCCTTACCCAAACGCCGGAGAATTACCGGTTCACTGTCAATTGCAGCGTTGGCAAAAGCGAAGCGCGGCGCTGGACACTCACACCAACCGACAAGGATGTTGGCGCTCACCCGCTAACTGTCAGCGTCGCCGACGCCACCGGCAAAACAATCGCCCAGAAAAGCACAATGCTTCGAATCGTTCCCGCCGATGCCGGTGCGGGCAAGACCATCCGACTCCTCATCATTGGCGACAGCCTCACGGCCGCAACCGCCTACCCCACCGAGATCGCACGTCTCCTTTCCCTGCCCGGCAATCCTGCGTGGAAGATGCTCGGCGCACCCCGGCCAACTGCCGCCATCAAGGGCGTGGCGCACGAAGGCTACGGCGGCTGGACGTGGGCGCGATTCGTCAACCACTACGAACCGAAACCCGACAAAACCAAGCGAAAGTTCAGCAGCCCGTTCGTCTTCCTCGGCGCTGACGGCAAACCGTCGCTCGACATGCCTCGCTATTTCAAACAGACATGCGCCGGCGAGTTGCCACACTTCATCACCATCATGCTCGGCATCAACGACTGCTTCCGCGCCCCGCCCGACGATCCGAAGGGAACCGATGATGTCATTGACAAGATGTTCAAAGAGGCCGAAACGCTTCTCGCCGCGCTACGCGCCGCCGCACCCAAAGCTGACATTGGCATCTGCGTCACCACGCCGCCCAATGCCCGCGAATCCGGTTTTGAGGCCAACTACAAAGGCAAATACCACCGATGGGGCTGGAAACGCATTCAACACCGGCTTGTAGAACGCCAACTCGAACACTTGGGCAACCGCGAAAAAGAACGAATCTTCCTCATCCCAACCCAACTCAATCTCGATCCCGTTGACGGCTATCCCGTCAACAACGGCGTGCATCCCAACACCACCGGTTACAACCAAATCGGCGATACCATCTATGCATGGCTCAAGTGGCGGCTGGATACCCGGAAGTAAGGCATCTGGCTTTGCGTCGGCGGGCTGCTCAGGCTGAGGGCGAACGTTCGGCGTGTGCCGCGAGCCACCCGCTGCGGGTGGCGAGTAGGCACCACGCCGTTGTTCGGGCCTACTTGGTTTTCGATTCTCCGGTCTTTTTCTCCCTCAAGGATGGCTCAATCGAGATGATCTTTCCGAATACGATCTTGAACTTGTACTCCACGTCGCCTTTTCCTTCAAACTTGAGGGAGAGAATCCCATCCACAAGTTTCGGATTCTTCACATCGGAAACTATTTTGAGTGACTTCTCAGCCTCGAACAAGGGTTCCAATCCACTGATGCTTGTCGTCTTTCCGGTGTCGTCCCATTCGACCTTGCCGACATGCAAGCCCCCAAAGCCCCCCGTGCATGTCATAGTCGTTGCAAGGTAGTAGTAATTGCTGGCCGCTGCCTCATAGTATCCAGCACCCGACGTGGGTTCCCCGTTTGCATCGAGAACCATTTCTTTCCCTGACATGAACAGTCTGGCGAATGGCTGCCCGCTTGAGTCCACTAAGTTCTGGATGGCTCTTGGTTTGCCGGAGTCGTTCACAATTTTGCGTTGAGCCAATGCGTCGTCAGTAGCGAGCATGGCAAGTGCGGCAATCAGGATCATTTGCGTTCTCATTTCGCTCTTTCTCCTTCCGTTTTGTGCCCGAACAGTTACTTTACTGCATTCCACCTATTGTAATAGGGTCGCATTCCGCTTAGCATCCTTATATTGCTATTACGCTTAGCGGACAACAGACTATGAAGTCCGACGACGTTGTCAAGCGCGGAGAGCAGCGAGAGAGCAGCGAGATACCAACGAATACTGACAGAAATTCGAGGTTGTAGCTGCGCTTCTGCGAAGCGCAGATTGGTCTCCCTACGCGACACGGCGCTTCACAGACGCTGTCCTGAGTCTGTCGAAGGAAGCGCCGCTACAGCCTGTCCGCAGCGAATGGTTTCTTCTTCCGCCTTATCCATTGCGCCGTGTTGTCAGAAAAAAGGGCACATATCAAGTTTTGCGTGGCACAAGCGTCTCTGCTTGTGCCAACAGCCGCAAGGCAATGTTGCTTTTGGAAAAGCAGAAGCCTTCGGCTGCGCAAGCAGAGACGCTTGCGCCACCGGAACAAAGCAGGGATCAAAAGTCTCGCCCACACTGCGCCCTGACAGAAGCTTGCGATGAACAGATGGTTGCGGCCACAGGACTTTTCGTGTACAACTCCCGCCACTATGAAAATTGTCGTTGCTTATTCCGGCGGATTGGACACTTCGGTCATCCTGCATTGGTTGAAGGAAACATACCAATGCGACATCATTGCGTACTGCGCCGACATCGGCCAGGAAGAGGAGTTGCGCGGCCTCGATAAGAAGGCCAAGGCAACCGGCGCGAGCAAATTCTATGCGCTCGATCTGGTTGAGGAGTTCGCCCGCGATTTCATTTTTCCGATGATCCAGGCCGGGGCGATTTACGAGAACCAGTATTATCTCGGCACCAGCATCGCGCGCCCGCTCATCGCGAAGGCGCACGTGGACATCGCCCGCAAAGAGAAAGCCGATACCGTCGCCCACGGCGCGACGGGCAAAGGCAACGATCAATGCCGGTTCGAGTTGACCTACGCGGCGCTCGCGCCGAACCTCAAGATCATCGCGCCGTGGCGGTTGACGGAGTACCAAGAACAATTCAAGGGACGCGCCGAGATGCTTGCGTATTGCGCGGAAAAAGGGATCAACGTGGAAGCCACCGCCAAGAAACCGTACTCGATGGACCGGAACCTTCTTCACATCTCCTACGAGAGCGGCATCCTCGAAGACCCGTGGCTCGAACCGCCCAAGGAAATCTTCAAGCTCAGCGTTTCGCCGGAAGACGCGCCCGACAAACCCGAATACGTCGTCCTCGACTTCGAGCGGGGCAATTGCATCGCCGTCAACGGGAAACGGCTCAGTCCCGCCGGCGTCATGCGGGCGTTGAACAAGCTCGGCGGCAAACACGGCGTCGGACGGGTTGACCTTGTTGAGAACCGGTTTGTCGGAATGAAGAGTCGCGGCGTCTATGAAACGCCCGGCGGCACGATCCTGCATTTCGCGCACCGGCAGATGGAGACGTTGACGATGGATCGGGAGGTCATGCATCTGCGCGATTCATTGATTCCGCGCTACGCCGAGCTGGTTTATTACGGGTTCTGGTTCAGTCCCGAACGCGAGGCGCTCCAGGCGTTCGTAACCGAGAGCCAGCGGAACGTCAGCGGCACCGTGCGCTTGAAGCTCTACAAGGGCAACATCATCACGGCAGGACGAAAGAGTCCCGTCTCGCTCTACAACCCGTATGTCGCCACGATGGAAGCCGATCAGGGCGCGTACAACCAGTCCGATGCAACCGGGTTTATCCGGTTGAACGCCCTGCGCCTGCGCACGCGCGCCGGCGTGCTCGCGCGAAAACGATAGCGCGCAGTTCCTCGTGTTGTCTGGGAGTTGGGTGCCGAACCGGCCGTCTGGTGTTACGGGCGACGTCGCTCCATCGCAAGCAACGCGGCGCCCACCACGACCACCGTTTCCCCCAGCGCCGCCGGCACGAGCTTGAAGTTGTTGCGAAAGGGAGGAAAGACTTGGCGCCGCACCGTTTCGCGCAAAGGCCGCCAGAACTTCGCGCCGGCCAACGAGACGCCGCCGCCAACCACGACGACATCAGGATTGAGCAACGTGATCGCGTTGGCAATTGCCGCGCCGTACCAGCGCGCTGCCTCCTCAACGGTGCTGACGCCGCGCTCAATCGCCAGCCCCGACGCCAATGATTCCACCGTCGCCCCCATTACACAACTTTGTAACGACCGTTTCAAAGTTGTGTCATGGCGCGATGGCTGGCAGTAACGGGTATGGCCGATTTCCATGGCGCCGAACCGTCCGGTGTAGAGTTCTCCGTCCACGGCCAAACCGCCGCCGATGCCGGTCCCGATGTTGGTGTACAACACGACGCGTTTCCCGCGTCCCGCCCCAACACGTGCCTCGGCCAGCGTCGCGCAATTCGAGTCGTTCTCGACAACGACAGGCAAGCCAAATCGTTTCTCGCACCATCGTCGCAGTTCGAAGCCGGACCAACCAGCCACGTGGTGCGATTTCAGCACCCGTCCCCGCTCCACATCCACCGGGCCTCCAAAACCGACTCCGATGGCGTTCACCCGGCGATGCTGCCCGACGAGCCGCTCAAGCTGGCGCAAGATACCGTCACGGCCAAGTTCGCGTTCGACGGCGACGCGGGCAACTTGGCGGACGCGGCCGTGCCTGTCGCAAACGCCGGCCTGCAATTTCGTCCCGCCAATCTCGACGCCGAGATACATCTACCGGAGGACCGCTTTCCAGCGCGCCAGTTGTGCGCAGACTTGTTTCGGCGATGGCGCACCAGGGATGTTCCGGGCCGCCAGCGCCCGACGAACATCGAATACTTTCGCGGCTGACGCGCCGTATTTCTTCGCCGCGAGTTTTGGCAGCGGCACGCCGGTGCGCTCCGACTCCGCAACAAGCGCGCCGACGGCGTGATGCGCCCGTCGGAACGGCATCCCCTGCTTGACGAGAAAATCAGCCAGATCGGTCGCCAGCAGCAACGGATCACTGGCGGCGGCTTCGCACTTCGCCTTGTTGATCTTGGTGTGACGGAGCATGTCGGCCATGACTTGCAGCGACGCGCTGAGCGTGTCAGCGCTGTCGAACAGCGGCTCCTTGTCCTCCTGCATGTCGCGGTTGTAGGTCATCGGAAGCCCCTTGAGGATCGTCAACAAAGCGACAAGATTCCCGTACAACCGGCCGGTCTTGCCCCGCACCAGCTCCGCGATGTCAGGATTTTTCTTTTGCGGCATCAACGACGAGCCGGTCGTGTAGGCGTCGCCGATCCGGATAAACCCGAACTCGGCGCTTGACCAGAGCACGAGGTCTTCGGCCAGCCGCGAGAGGTGCATTCCGCAAATCGCCGCCGCCGCGAGAAATTCCGCCGCAAAATCCCGGTCGCTGACGGCATCCATCGAGTTGTGCGTCACGCCGTCGAAACCAAGTTCTTTTGCGACAAACTCCCGCGCCAGCCGCAGCGTGCTCCCGGCGATGGCGCCGGAGCCGAGCGGGCAGACGTTGACCCGCTTCGCGCAGTCATCAAACCGCGCGGCGTCGCGCGCCAACATCTCGACGTAGGCGAGCAAATGATGCGCAAGCAATACCGGTTGCGCCCGCTGAAGATGTGTGTAGCCGGGGATAATGACGCCGGAGTTCTTGTCCGCAAGCGTCACAAGCGATTTCTGGAGATTGGACACTTGAGATTTGAGATTCGAGATTTCCGACCGGAGCCAGAGCCGGATGTCGGTCGCCACTTGGTCGTTGCGGCTCCGTCCGGTGTGAAGCTTCCGTCCGACGGAACCAAGCGCAGCCTCGACGTTCATGTGAACGTCCTCGAGCGATGGATCCGGTTCGGGCCGGATGGCCCGCAATCGCCGGATGATTTTCGCGGCCTCGGCGTTCGTGAGGACGCCGATTTTCGCGAGACCTTTCGCGTGGGCAATCGAACCGGCGATGTCATGCGGGTACAACCGCCAGTCGAAGCTGACGCTTTCCGTGAACCGCTTGACAATGTCTGCCGGGCCGGCGGAGAATCGTCCGCCCCAAGTCTGTTGCGGCGCTTTTTTCATAACGAGGATTGTGGCTGATTTTGGGCGGGAATCAAGCTATTGTTCGGGGGATGAAACCTCGATTTCGCGCTGTATTATTCGACCTGGACGGAACGCTTGCCGACACGCTGGAGGATTTGGCGGACGCGGTCAACCACGCGCTGGCGGCGCTCGGTTGCCCGACACACCCGCTGCCGTCGTACCGCTATTTTGTCGGCGACGGCGCGCGGAACCTGATGTTGCGGACGTTGCCGGCCGACAAGGCGTCGTTGGCGGACAAGGCGCTGGCGTTGATGCGGGCGCATTATGACGCGCATTGTTTCGACAAAACGCGGCTCTATCCCGGCATTCCCGAATTGGTGTCCTCGTTGCGCGGGTTGAAACTGGCGGTGTTTTCGAACAAGCCGGACACGTTTACGAAACGGATGGTGGCGCATTTTTTCCCGGACGAGCCGTTTGCCGCCGTGCGAGGTCAATTGCCAAACCAGCCACTCAAACCCGATCCGTCAGTGGCGTTACAGATAGCGGGAGAGCTTGGCATTCCGCCGTGCGAGTGGCTGTATCTGGGCGACACGAACACCGATATGCGGACCGCCCTGGCCGCGGGAATGTTCGCCGTGGGCGCGCTCTGGGGATTTCGGGACCGGGAAGAACTGATCAAGGCGGGCGCCCAGGAACTGGTCGCCCACCCGGAAGACGTGCTGCGATTGTTATGATGCGACCCAGTCCGCCTTCGGCGCACCGGCGTTCTCGATGAACTTGCAGCCTCTTATGTCAGCTTGCCGCCGCGTTCTTCGACGATGCGGCGGACGGTTTGCGGGTCGAGCTGGCGCGGGTCGGTTCGTTTTTGAACGCACAACGCCGCCGCAATGCCGGCGGCCTGCCCCATCATCGCGCAACTGGTGCTGACACGAGCCGAACTCAACGCAAGTTGCTCCGCCGAGAAACAGCGCCCCGCCATCAACAGGTTGACGCCATCCTTCGCAATCAGACTCCGCAACGGTATCTGATACGGCGGCACCTTCAGTTCGCTCTTTTTAAGAATGTAGGTCCGCTTGTCGTCATCAGGTTTGTGGCCGTCGAGATAATACACGCCGCGCGCAACGCCGTCGTCAAACGTTCGTCCCGCGCGCAGGTCTTTCAACGTCAACACATAGTCACCCGCGATGCGCGCGCCTTCGCGGATGCCAATCTGCGGCGAGCAACCATCGTAGCGCCACGGTTTCTTCAGGACCCGCTGATAATAGTCGAGCACCTCCAGCGTCCGACGCCGCGCGCGAATCTCAGCGGCGGTCAACGACTCCGTATCGGTGGCATCGAACATCGGTATCTTGATTTTGAGCGCGTTGCTGCCGGGACCGTTCGGCCACACGCTCGTCATCGGCAACGCTTCCTTCGTCTTTACCGGCTCGAACCAGCCCTCCGGTAGTTGCGGCTCCTGTTTCTCAACGTGCCGGACAAACGACATCATGGACATCGGCAGCGAGAACGGCTGTCCCTTCATCACCGCGAACCCGGCCACGCGCGCAACGTCCGCATCGCCGGTGCAGTCAATGAACTGCTTCGCCCGCAACGCCTCCGTTCCTGATTTGCCGCAGACGATGCACTCCGTGATTCGCCCGTCAACGACACGAGCATCCACAAAGCGAGTGTGCAATAGCAGTTTGACCTTCCGCCGCAGCAATACTTCCTGAAGCACAATGGCGAGGATGTGATGATCAAAGACGCGATGGTCAGCCTGCGGATACGGTTTGTAGGGTTCCACCGCCTTGAACTTCTCCATGTCGGCGAGGATCTCGTCCAAGACCTCCCCCTGCCCCGCTGTCTCGCCGCAGAACGACGCCACGCCGCCGCTGGTCAGGTCGCCACCGGTAATCGCGAACCGCTCAACGAGCAACACCTTCGCGCCCGACCGCGCCGCCGCGCACGCCGCCGCCACGCCAGCGATCCCGCCGCCAAGCACGGCCACGTCTGCGTCGTAGCGCACCGGCACTTTGCGCGACCACGTGATCTCGCCGGGCTTGTCGGGTGCAGCGTTTGCCTTTCGTCCCGCCAGCACGCCGACTGCGCCGGCGGCCATCAATTTCAGCGCGTCTCGTCGTTTCATTTGTTTTTCTCCGGTCGCAACGTTATGTCCTTGTGTTCGAAAAAATAGATTCGCCCGGACTCCATGCCAATCAGCAAATTCGGGCCGTCCGAGACAATGCCGAGTTGGCAAGGTTCCGGTGCGTTGGAATGCGCGCCGAGATAGATGTCTTTCCCGCGAAACTGGAGGATTCGCGGTGGTTGGAATCGTGGTTCGGTGTTGGTGCCGTCATTCCGCAGCAATACCACTTGCAGGCAATTCACGCCCGCGCGACGAAGCGTCCACGGCAACCCCGCTTTCGGTTCCGGGAGACAGCCTCGTTTTGCGGTGCCGACAATCAAGTCCAGCCGGCCATCGCCGTCCCAGTCAGCGATGGCGATCTTGGCGCGGCTTTTCTGTCCCGGCGCCGCGTCAGCGCAGTGCGCGGTGATGACCGAACCGTCCTCCATCCGCAATGGGCCGCCATCGGCAACATTGTAATCATCGAGCCGCCAGTAACGATGCAACGCGCCGGCATCGTCCTGCATGATGTATGTCATGCGTCCGTCAATCTTTGCGACAGCAGGCTTCACGCGCCACATGCCGTGCAGTTCAAGGCCGTCGAGGTAGAGCGGGCGCGGCGCGGCAAGACGCGGTTCGGTTCGTGTGCCGATGTTGAGGAACACTTCATGGCGGGCGGTGGCGCTGCTCAACAGCAAATCCGGCAGACCATCGCCGTTCCAATCGGCAACCGTCGGGCAAGTGTATCCCCAGCGCGTCTCAAACGGTCCTTGGATGCCGTAGTAGCCGGGTTGGATATGAATCTCTTCGCCGTTGGCCTTCAGCGGAACGCCAACGCCGAAGCGCGGGTCGCGGCTGGTGCCATGGTTGCGAAAGAACAGCACGCGCCCTTCGGAGTTGCCGACGATCAAATCGAGCGCGCCGTCGCCGTCCCAATCCACCGCGTTCGGCACGGCCAGCGTGCCGGCGTAGAGCAACGCGTTCTCCTGCCAGACCGGTTGATCGCTGCTGTAAATCGGACTGCCGTCCTCGCTGAACTTGCCGGTGAACGCGTAGTAATAGAGCGAACCTTCGCCGCCGACGATCAAGTCCACACGTTCGCCTGCCACGTTGGGATAAGCAATCGGTGCCGCGCCAATCGTCGGATGACGTATCAATCGGAGATCTGCCCCCAACAGCGGGCGCTTCGGCTTTCCGGGAGCCTCGAAACAATACAGATTCCCCAGCGATGTTCCCGCAATGACACAGTTTCCTCTTTTGCCCGGATACGCAACGGTTGTCAGCGCCACGCCGCTCAGGATTTCACCTTCCGATTCGCTGAACCGTTGCGGCGGATTCACTTTTCCGGTCAAATCGCCCTGAAGCTGGAACCGATACAGTCCCATGCGCGGCCACTGGCCACGGAAGACTCCTGCGCCGTTGTAGAGCAGGTAGTCATCGGTGTTCTGATCTCCCGGCGGACGATATTTTGCGCCATTGGAACAAGTCACCACCACGTCCATCCGCTCTGCCGTCATCTCCAAAATCGCCACCGCATCCGGCAGACGCGGCAATCCTGTCAGCGTCCGCTGCGCCACCCGTTGGAATGCCATTGCCTCGCGGTCGAACCGGCATCGCACCAAACGCGATTTGTCCATCCAGAAACCGTGAATCGCACCCGCTGCATCCTGCACAATGCTGCCTTCGGGAGGACTGTGATTGCCAAATGGATGCTTCACGCGCACCGGCTCCGCAAACACAGGCTGTCCCTGCTCGTTGTCGCGCACCCAACGATACAGGTACAATCCGCGCTCGATTCCGTGAGTGGCGTTGACAAACACATCCGGCCTGCGCCCGCCAAAAACCTGCGCGCAACCCACTGGTACCGTCTTGTAAGCATTCGGCGATGCCAACAATCCCACGCCGCCGTTGACCGCCACTTTCAGCGGTTGACCGGAGACAAGACCGCTCGCGGCAATCAGCGCAAGAAACATTCCATGCATCAACATCACGCCTTCCCGAAAATCATGCCCTGGATTTTCCCGGCATCCACATCGCGCGGCTCAATGTTCTGACGAGCCGCCTCGGCGGCCGCCACGCCGGCGGCGACGCCAATGCCCATCGCTATCACTTGTACCCGGTACGACGCCATCGCTTCGTGGCTGCCGCTGATGCAACGGCCCGCAACCAACAAGCCGTTGACGCTGCGAGGCACCAAGCAGCCATAAGGAATCTCGTATGGCTTGACCGACGGATCTTTGCCAAGCGGATCCTGCGAGGAGACGCCTTGCGCCTGGCCGATGCCGTCGGGGTTGTGAATGTCAATCGGGAACGACGCATCGCGCACGACGGCGTTTGGCCATTTCCGACCGGCAAAGAGGTCGTCCACCGCGAGCGACTCGACACCACGAATCCGCCGCGTCTCGCGCACGCCGATCACCGCCGGCATCCCGCTCACGTAGGCGTTTTGGAAACCCGGCGCGTTCTTGCGGAGAAACTCCACAATTGGTTGCACTTGTCGCCGGCCTTCGAGTTCAGCTTGTGTAAGGTCGCGCACTTTCGTGCCATCAACGCGATTGATTTGTGTGGCATTAATGACGCGTTCGTCATCGCGCAACGACGTATAGGTGCGCACCATGCCGACCGTTGGCGGCAATTCACTGCGCGCGTTGGCGTCCTTCGTCACCTGGTTCCACGTCCGGCCATCGGGAAAACGAAAACCTTTTCGCCCGCGCTGCGCTTCCATCGTCTCTGCATGTTTCACGCCGGCGACGCGAAACATGATGGTCATCGGTTGAAGCAACCCGTCAGCAGCCCATGTCGGTCCCGCGCCGCGGCCTTGGTCGAACGTCGCGCCCGCGCCGACGGCCACGTCGCCGTCGCCGGTGGCGTCAATGATGACTCGCGCCCGCGCGTCAATCATTCCTTGTTTCGTGAGCAGTCGCGCGCCGACGACGCGTTGGCCGTCAAGAAGCGGCTCGGCAACCCATGCGTGCAGCAAGATTTCGCAACCGGCTTTCTGAAGCAGCTCTGCGTATTTGAGGTCAATAAACTCGTAATCCACACGACGACCACCGATGTGTTGAATGATTTCGTCCACCACCGCGCTGCGGACCCTGCCCATGAGCGGCCCGACCATTGCCTGCACCGCCATGCCACCTACGCGTCCGTAGCGTTCGACCAACAACGTCTTGCGCCCCGCCCGCGCCGCCATCAGCGCCGCCGCAATGCCCGCCGGTCCGCCGCCGCACACCAGCACGTCCACCGCCGGCCATTGCTCCGTCGTTCGCTCCGCCGCGAATCCCAAACGCGCGCTGAATCCTGCGACTGCGCCCAGCGCAAGTCCCTTGATTGTATCTCTTCGGCTGAATCGGTTCATAAAACCTCCTTACAAGGCGGGTTTCCATCCGGGCCGGACGATGGGGCGAAACTGCTCCAACAATTTGGCGACGTTGCGAACATCGGCAGCGCGGCTCGGATCGGCGGCTACGTTGCGCGTTTCGGATCCATCGGTTTTGTGGTCGTAGAGTTCGCGTGCCACCACTGCGCCGGTTTTCCAGTCGCGCCATTCGATGTAGCGGAAATTCTGGGCGCGCAACGAATAGCCCATCGTTTCGGGCGCTCCCTTGTAGTAGGCCGGACGCGGATGCTGTGTGAGCGCAGCGGGTTTGATTGACCGGCGCGGATTTTTCAGCACGGGCACCAAGCTGACGCCATCCAGTCCTTTCGGCATCGGCAGGCCGCACAGTTCCACCAACGTCGGGTACAGATCGAGCAGTTCGGCAAGCGCATCGGTTCTGGCAGCCTTGATCTTTGGCGCAGCGATGAACATCGGCACCCGCGCGTCGAGTTCAAAGTTCGATGTCTTCGCCCAAAGGGTATGTTCGCCGAGGTGAAAACCGTGGTCGCTCCAGAATACGATGATCGTGTTCTGCGCAAGCTGTAGCCGGTCGAGTTCATCAATGACTTTCCCCAACTGCGCATCGAGATAGCTGATGTTGGCCAGATAGCCGTGACGGATTTCGCGCACGGCGTCAGGTGTCAACTCGCGGCCTTTCTCGGTGAGAATCTCACGGCTGTTGTGCCAAGCCACGCGCGGGGCGTCCTGCGGCCAGTCGGCAGGGTTGGGCATCGGGATGTCTTCGCGCCGGTAGAGGTCCCAATAGCGTTTCGGCGCGTTGAATGGTGAATGCGGTTTCCAAAAACCGACCGCCAAGAAGAATGGTTGTGATTTTGATTTCAGTTCGCGCAACGCCTCGACCGCCAGCTTCGCCACGCGGCCATCGAAATACGCTTCGTCAGGCACATCGCACTGTTCGCATTTGAGGTCCTTGGCGAGATTGGGCGGCGGCGCGCCGTCCACCACCGGCTTGTCCGCGCCGTGGTTGGCAAAGTGCATCACCGCCGGCACGCTCCACGAAGCGGGGTCGCCTTGAATCTCGTGAATCCAGTTGTGGAAGATTTTTCCGATGTTCTGCGTGAAGTAGCCGTGCTGCTTGAAATACTGCGGCAACGTGACAACTTCCGGCACAGCGCTGCGGAAGTGCGTGGGCAAATCCCATATCCGCAATGTGTCGGGACGAAGCCCGGTCAACAGCGAAGCGCGCGACGGATTGCACAGCGCCTGCTGGCAGTAGGCGCGATTGAACACGACACCGCGCTTTGCCAGCCGGTCGAAATTGGGGGCTTTGACCAGCGTGTTGCCGTAGCAGCCGAGATCGTTGCGCAGGTCGTCAGCAGCAATGAACAAGACATTGGGCCGTTGCGCACCCATCGCCGCGAATGCGCAACAGAAGATAACCAGTCCGAATACGATGTTCATGGTGTGGTCGTTTCCTTTCGTTTTGTTGCAGGGCGCTTCCGTTCTTCTTCCACCTCGCGCGACCATGCTTCCAGTTTTTGGCGCATGACGTTGACGCGCTCGGGGTGTTTTGCAGCGAGGTCGGTTGTTTCCTGAGGATCGTTGTCGAGATGATAGAGGGCGTGAGGAATCTCCGAGTCAGCTTTGATGTTGTTCTGGGTAACGAACGGTTTTACGAGCTTCCACGGGCCGTCGCGCAGAGCGGCGTTGTGGGTGTAGTTGGGCAACGCGCGATTCCATTGCCAGAATCGCGGCGGGGATTGATACCGTCCCTTGCCGGTGAGTAGCGGCGCGAAACTGCATCCGTCGAGCGGTTTTTTCGGTTCATGTTTGAGGCCGCAGAACTCAACCAGCGTGGGCAATACGTCGGTGAAGTGGACGATCTCCTTGCGCCTGCCGGGCTTGATGGTTCCCGGCAGGCTCACGATGAACGGCACACGGATGCCGCCCTCATAAACCATGTATTTGCCGCCGCGCAGATGGAGATTGAAGCGTTCAGGAACAAGAATGTCCGGGCCGTTGTCGCTGGCAAAGATGATCAGTGTGCGTTTGCGAAGACCAAGTGTCTCAAGCTCGCGCATCAGTTCGCCGAGACCGCGATCCATGATTTCGATCATGGCATACACCGTGGCCGTCTTCTCATCGAAACCGGCATCGCGATACGGTTTCACGGCTTCTGCCGGTGCTTCGATCGGGCGATGCGGCGCGTAGTGCGCAAGGTGCAGGAAGAACGGTTTGTCCGCGTGCCGCCGTATAAACTGGATGGCGCGTGCATTGAGTTCATCCGTGAGATACCTGTCGCGTTTGGCCAGCGGTTCCGCCATGCGGTCATCGGTTTGAATGGCATATCTGTAATAGCCCAAACCGGCCGAACCATGGAAACACTCGATTTCCTGAAACCCGCGCGCTACCGGACCGTACCCTTCACCGAGACCGGTATGCCATTTGCCAATGAGTCCGGTGCGGTAACCGTTGGCCGCAAACACATCGGCCAGTGTGGTCTCATCGCGATGAATCCGCGTCAGTTCCGGCTCAGTGTTGATGTTGAGCGAGACGACGCCGGTGCGGTGCGGGTATCTGCCGGTCAGCAACGCGGCTCGCGCCGGTGCGCAAACCGGCGAAGCGGAATAGGCCCGCTCAAACCACAGCCCATCCTTGATGAGTTTGTCGAGCGTCGGTGTGCGGGTGATCCCCTTGTTGAACATGGCAATGTCGCCAACGGCCATGTCATCAGCCAGAATGAGAATGATGTTTGGTTGCTCTCCCAACGCTGCGATGTTGAGAGCAACCAAACAAAAGAATGTCGCCACACTTTTCACAGCCCGTCAATTTAACTCTGACAACGCCACGCGTAACACCTCGACCGCTTCCTTCCGTCGCGAGACGATGACGTAAAGGTGACCGTCGTGAATCAACGTGTGCGGATAGCCGTACTGGCCGCCTTTCGCGTGACCGGGTTTGCGCTGCTCGTAATGCGTGTCGCCAAGAATGAAGTGGTGGTCGAACATCACGCCGTCGCGCGAGAGCGACAGCACCAACGGCGAGCGATCGCGACCGATGGGGTTCCCGACATAATAGAACCGTTTGTCCGGCAACCGGCCAAAATGAAACTTCGCGTTGGTGTCGGTGAACTCCGTCTCCACCGGCGCTGACCACGTCACTCCATTGTCGCGGCTCTCCGTGAGCCAGAGACGACGGGTGTTCGTCTTGGTGGTGTTGCGCAACAGCATGTGCAGCACGCCGTCGTCGGTCTGGTAGAACGAGCCTTCGCACAAGTGGGCCGACCAACCCTGCTTCTGGGCAACCTCATGAAAAGAAGTTGGATCATCCTTGATTGTCGCGGCCATGCTGGACGGATAGATGCCGGTCATCTTCCAGCCGGCGAGGCCGCCTGGATCGTCGGTGTATGGAAATGAAATGTTGCCGGCGATGATCAGCCGTCCCGACGCTGTGGGTTGCGGCGGATGATTCGGATTTACCGGCACACCCATCTCGCGCGGCGCGCTCCAACGCTTGCCATCGGTCGTCGTGACCGCCTGCAAGCGGGTCGTCTCTTTTTTCGGACCGTAGTTGCCGAAGTAGGCGACGAGTGTGTCTTTGTGCTGGTGAAATCCCGCCGCCGTCAGCACGCGCTCGACGCCCTTCTCTGTCACCGAATCCACGAGAGGTTTCGGCGTCGTCCAATTCTTGAAATCCGCCGAGGAAGAGATCAACACGCGTTGGCCGGGCGCGTCTTCATCCTGCCGGCCATTCGACCAGATCGCGTAAAACCGGCCCTTGAAGAACGTGATGCTCTGGTGATGCGAATACGTCCACTCGGTAGTGGGTTGGTAAATGAGCACGCTTTCCACCTTTGGCCGCTCACCCTTCCACCCGGTGCCATTGGTAATCGTCAACTTCGCTGGATCGAGCACGACGTGTTTGATGAGCTTGCGTTTCCATGTGTAGGTGATGTGGACGAGGCCGTCACTGGTTTGGATGATCGCCGGATAACTGAACTCCGCTTTCGGTTCGTTTTCCAAGACGAGAACATCCCGCCACGATTTTCCGTCGTTTGAAACTGCAAGGGACAGCGGCGAGCGTCCGCGCTCCGTGGGATTATAGACAAGCAAGTGCCGGCCATCGCGCAACGTCACGGCATCGGTGCCAGAGTTCGGATTCGGCACGTCGGCTGGCGTCAGCGCGCTCCACGTTTTGCCGTCGTCGCTCGACCACGTTTGGAACAGCCGTTTGTCGCGCGACCGGCCAATCGCTTGCAGTTTGCCACCGGGATGAAAGAGAATGCTCGGCTGAATGGCGTTCATCTCCGAGGCAGCCGGCACGACTTTTGTCCAAGTCTTGCCGAGGTCGGATGTTCGCTCAAAATGAACGCGCCACGTGCTTGGTTTTTCGTTGCTCTCGGTGCTCGTCGGGCAAAGAATATCACCGTTGGGAAGCTGGACCGGCTTGTTCTTGATCGGGCCGAGAATGCCGTCGGGCAACCGTCGCGTCTTGCTCCACGTCTTGCCGGCGTCGTTGCTCGTGCGAAGCATCCCCCACCACACGCGCGGATTGGGGCCGACCTTGTAGAACAGCATCAGCGAACCTTTCTTTGGCTGGAACAACACCGGGTTCCAGCAAGGATGCTCCGCATCGCGCGCGACCTCCACCGGCGACGTCCACTTGCCGCCTTCGTGCCGTGACAACCAGATCGCCACGTCCTTGTCACCCTCACGAGTGCCACCAAACCACGCGGCGACCAAACCGCTCTTGGCCTCGACAATGGTCGAAGCGTGACACGACGGGAACGGCGCCGTCTCGTAAATGAATTCGCTCTTGACTGTCGCAAGCGATAGCGCGGGCAGGGCAAACAATAGTTGGATCATTTGTTTCATTTTGTCCTTGAGTTGAATAATAGACGTTTCTGTCGTTCGATTATACAAATTGTTTTCGATTCGCTACAAGCTTTGCTTCCCGGCGCGGAGGCGGTGGGGTACAGTGGCCGCATGAGCCTGCTTCAAGACGATCTTCAGGAAGTGCTGTTGACCCAGTCGCAAATCCAACAGCGGCTCAACGAATTGGCCGCACAACTCCAGCGCGATTACGATGGGAAGGACCTCACGCTCGTGCCGTTGTTGACCGGCAGTGTCCTCTTTGTTGCCGACCTATTGCGACGTTTGCCGGGACCGTTGCGGCTGGATTTCCTCGGCGTCTCCAGCTATCACGGCCAGACCAGTTCTTCCGGTGACATCCACATCACCAAGGCGCTCCAACTCGACGTCCGCGACCGCGACGTGCTGGTCGTGGACGATATCCTCGACACCGGTCTCACATTGATTCGTGTGCGGGATTTGATCGCTGCGCTTCGACCGCGCAGCTTGAAATTCTGTATTTTTCTTGAAAAGGAGATTCCGCGCCAGTCGGGGTTTTGCGCCGATTACATCGGGTTTCGGATTCCTGACCGGTTTGTCGTCGGGTACGGGCTGGACTATCAAGAACGTTATCGCAACCTGCCGTGCGTTGGCGTGCTCAAGACCGAGATCACGTCCAAAGCTTCTGCGGATACTCCCCGCGTTCGATGAGCGCGCGGACGCTCTCCTGCACCTTGGGACGGTCTTCCTGGTAGGTCACGCCGAACCATGACGACGTCGTTGGCAACACCTTCAACGTCGCGCGCTTGTCGCTGATGAGTTGATTGACCACCGTCGGAATCAGGCACTCGCTTTTTTCCTCGCCGCCGCGCGCTTTCAGAAACTTCGTGAACTCCTCGCGCAGAACCGCGAAAAGCGTCGGCGTGAATCCCCACATGTTCATCGAGCAATATTCGTCGGCGGTCAACGGCTGCGCGCCGCCTTTGCCGTCGAGGTTGTGGGCCGCGTGGCCGTGCCGCTCGATCTTCAATAACTCAACCACCTGCTTCACCATTCCGCGGTCGTCCACTTGACAGACGCCGCGCGACACCGTGCCGTGATCGCTGAGCGTGTTGCGCAAGATGAACCCGACCATCGAATAGCCGGTGCTTTGCGCGTCTGCTTTCGCCAGAAATTCGCCGAGCACCCGGAACGAATCCGCGCCGTAGAAATCGTCCGCATTGATCATCGCAAACGGTTCCCGAATAACATCTTCAGCGACAAGGATGGCGTGCGCGGTGCCCCACGGTTTTGTCCGATTCGCCGGCACCGCGAAGCCCGTGGGAACCTTGTCAAGTTCCTGAAACGCATACTCGACCGGCAACCGTTTCTCGAAACGCGCCCCAACCGCCTCGCGGAATGCAGTCTCAATGTCATGACGGATCACGAACACAACCTTGCCGAATCCCGCGCGCATCGCGTCGTAAATACAATAATCAATGATGGTCTCGCCGTTTGGGCCGACGGGATCCACCTGTTTCAAGCCGCCGTAACGGCTTCCCATTCCTGCGGCCAGCACCAAAAGTGTCGGTTTCATGGCCGCCTTCTATAAAGCCAAGCGCGCTCGAACGCAAGAACCGTCAACTGAATCATGCTTGCCGCCGGTGCGTCTGTGAGGGTACAAAACGCGCACCATGAATATTCTTCTCGCTCTCATCACACTGGCTGCCGGATTCACCTTCAAGGACACAAAAGGGAAACACCTTGATGTCCTGCAAGACGGGAAACTGCTCGCGCGCTATATGTGCGCCTACGACAACTCCAGTCCGGAGAAAATCGAACTGACCGGCAAGCCGTTCCTGCACGTGTTTGACCCCGACGGCAAAACCCCGATCACCAACGGCCCCGGCGGCGAATATCCACATCACCGCGGCATCTTCATCGGCTGGCGAAAGCTGACCATTGGCGACAAATCCTACAACTTTTGGGGGATGAACGACGGTCATCAGGTTCACCGCAAGTTCGTCATGCGCAAAGACAAAACCGGGTTCACATCGCTGGTGGACTGGACGACTGCCGAGGGAAAAGTTCTGCTGACCGAAGAACGCGCGTTCACTTTCTTGTCGCCAGCCCGCCCATCGTATGCCGTCATTGAAACCACCTCGAAAATCAAAACTCTTGCCGGTGAAGCAATTCTCGATGGCGATCCCGAACACGCTGGCCTTCAATTCCGGGCTGCCAACGAAATGGAGCGAGAATCAACCGAGTATATCTTCCCGAAAGAAAACGCCGACCCGAAAACCGACAGGGATTATCCGTGGGTCGGCTTGTCATACACGCTTGGCGGCAAGCAATACAGCGTCGTCTATCTCAACCATCCATCGAATCCGAAGGACGCCATCACCTCCGCCTACCGTGACTACGGACGTTTCGGAATGTTCGCCAAGGACACCATCCCCGCCGGTGGCGAGAAGACGTTTCGTGTTCGGTTCCTCGTCATCGCCGGCGCAATGCCGTCGGCCGACGTGATTCAGAAAGCCTATAACCAGTTTGCCGGCGTCAACGACCCCACGCCAAAGGTGACAGTGAAGAAAGCCGAGAAAAAAGCGCCGCCAAAACCCAAGAAGGTGAAAACGAAATGAAAGCCTGCTTTTGCGTATGGCTTTGCATCGTCCTCAGTGCGAACGCGGCGGCAACAAAAGAGCCGCGCGAGTTTCTGCCGCAACCATTTGACCGGTACTTTGAGCGGCGCGTGGCCGAGCTTTCCAGCGCCGACTGGCTGGCGGAGATCACGCCGCAGAACTGGCCGCAACGCCACGCGACGATGCGCGCCCAACTCCAGCGGATGCTCGGTCTCGACCCGTGGCCGGAACGCACTCCGCTCAATCCCGTCATCACCGGCACTGTGGAGGGCGACGGCTACATCGTGGAGAAACTCCACTTCCAGTCCTCGCCGCAACTCTACGTCACCGCCAACTTCTACCGGCCCAAGGAAGTCACGAAACCGTTGCCGGCGATTCTCTACGTTTGCGGCCACGCCTCGATGACCACCAACGGCATCAGCCTCGGCAACAAAACCGGCTACCGGCACCACGGCACTTGGTTTGCCCGGAATGGTTATGTCTGCCTCATCATTGACACGATTCAGCTCGGCGAAATCCGTGGAGACCATCACGGAACCTACAAACTCAACCGCTGGTGGTGGCCCGCGCGCGGCTATACGCCGGCCGGCGTCGAGGCGTGGAACGGCATCCGCGCGCTCGATTACCTCGAAACCCGCACCGAGGTTGACCGCACCCGCATCGGCATCACTGGCCGCTCCGGCGGTGGCGCCTACTCGTGGTGGGTCGCGGCGCTCGACGACCGGATCAAGGCCGCCGTGCCGACCGCCGGCATCACGACGCTTAAAAACCACATCCTCGACGGATGTATCGAGGGACATTGCGACTGCATGTTCATGGTCAACACCGAACGTTGGGACTTCGACCGCGTTGCCGCGCTCGTTGCACCACGCCCGTTGCTGATTGCCAATACCGACAAGGACGGCATCTTCCCACTCGATGGCGTGGTCGAAATCTACAACCGTGTTCGCTCGCTCTACAAAAAGCTCGGCCAGGAAAAGAACATTGGCCTGCATATCGCCGAAGGTCCGCACGCCGACATGCAGACGCTCAACACCGGTGCGTTCCACTGGATGAACCGCTTCCTCAAGGGCGCCGACCGGATGGACCTCACCGACGAACCCGCGCGCAAGATGCTTTCACCATCCGATCTCCGCGTCTTCACCGAGTTGCCGAAAGACGAGCGTGTCACCACTGTTGACGAATGGTTTGTCCCGCATGAGGACACGAAATCGCTCGACGTGCTGCGCCGTGATTGTTTCCGTGCGTGGCCGAAGCAATGTGGGGCAGGTTTGCAACCTGCCTCCGCCGTGACCGATGTTTACGAATTCACCAGCGAACCTCCGTTCACCTTCAAACTCAGTCTCGCCCGCGGCAAAGGAAGAATCGCGCGGATCGTCCTCCACGTCCTCGACGACGAAACGTTCAAAGACTTCCAGCCCAATCCGCCGGCGAATCAGGCCATCGCGTATTTCTGTCCGCGCGGCGCCGGCCCGACCAGTTGGTCGAATCTTTCCACCAACAAACAAACTCATCTCCTCCGGCGATTGCAGTTGCTCGGCGAAACACTTGAAAGCGGACAGGTCTGGGACATCCAACAAGCCGTCGCTGCGTTGCGGAGACTGCCGGAGTTCGCCAAGACGCCGATGACACTTCGCGCGCAAGGTGTCATGGCGGCTAACGCGTTGTATGCGTCGTTCTTCATTCCCGACAAGCCGCAGCTTGATCTTCAGAATCTTCCGAAGTCGCACCGCAACGGGCCGATTTACCTGAACGTCATGCGACACCGTGATAAGATACGGCCATGAAACGAATCCACGGCCATGAAGTGATGAAGATGATGCTCGCGTCGGGCAAACCCTACAAGAAGACGACGCTGGCAAAGGAGATCGTCAAGACCTTCGGCAAGGACGCGCGGTTCTACACCTGTTCCGCCGACAGCATGACGGCCTCGGAATTGGTCGCGTTCCTCGAAGCGAAAGGCAAGTTTCACCCGCACAAGGACGGTTTTCAGACCGCCCCGGAGAAAATCTGCAAACACGAAAAATGAAATTACTCGTACTCGCATTCATCGCTTCGTCAGTGCTTGCGGCAACGGTTGACGACATTCAGCGTGCCATTGGCAACCTTGGCCACGAACGATTTGCCGAGCGCGAGGCGGCGCAACAACGATTGTTGGAGATGGGTGATGCCGATCACAAGGCTCTGCTTGCCGCCTGCGTGCCGGTGTATCGCGAGACAAAAGACCCCGAAGTCAAGATGCGCCTGAAAGACGTGATGGCAACTGTAGTGGACAAACATCTGTTCCGCGCGCCGCGCGGGTATCTTGGCGTCCGGCTCAACCGCGTCCACGTGCGCGGCGGCGGCCAGTTCATCGCCGCCGGCACCGTCATTCCGCCGGGCGCGGTCTGGGTGGCGCAGGTGCTCGACGACACCGGCGCGCAAAAAGCCGGCCTGCAAGCTAACGATTGCATCATCGGTTTGGACGGCAAACCCTGCGAGGAAGGCCCCGACGGCTTCATCGAATACGTGCAAGCCAAGCGTCCCGGCGAAAAAGTGTCGCTCTCTGTGTTGCGCGGCGCGACCACCAACGCCGTGTCTGCCGTGCTCGGTGAACTCCCCATCGCCGAGGCCGAACGGATCCAGACCAAGGAACGCGGCGACGAATTCTTTCAACGTTGGCTCGGTGAAAAAACCGAACCACAGAAACCATGAGACGATTTGAATGTCCCCGCGCATGCGAAACTTAGCGGTTGTTTTTGTGTTTCTCGTTTCTTGTCCTTCGTTTCCGGCGGCTGAGAGAGGGATTATCGAGACGGATGTCTGCGTCTATGGCGGCACCGCCAGCGGCGTCACAGCCGCGCTGGCTGCGGCGCGGCGGGGGCAGAGTGTAGTGATCGTCGAGCCGTTCCGTCATTTGGGCGGAATGCACGGCGGCGGCATTCGCATCCAGCAGGATTGTCTGTATCTGAACGACATCGGCGGCATCGCCAGGGAGCTCCATGATGCCGACTATGCGTTGCCGGGAGGCGGCAGTGCGAACCAGTGGCAAGCGCGTCTGATGATCCGCAAAAAGGTCGAGGAGGCCGGGATCAGGTTCATCACCGAACACCGGTTGGACGGCCGGGGTGATGTCGTGAAAGACGGCACCACGATCAAAATGATCCATCTCAATCATGCGCCGATCATGGAGGAAGGTGTTCCCGCGCCGAAACCAACAAAGCGGAAAGCGTTCTCGGTCAAGGCCAGAGTGTTCATTGACGCCAGCTACGAAGGCGACCTCATGGCTTTCGCCGGCTGCGATTACACCGTCGGGCGCGAGTCGAAAGCCCAGTACGGCGAGTCCCTCGCCGGGCAGGGGCGTCTCCGGCATTTCGATGTTGACCCATACGTCGTTCCCGGTGATCCGTCGAGCGGCGTGCTGCCAATGATCAGCACAGAACCCTACGAACCCGGGGCGGCCTCGCGATACATTCTCACCTATAACTTCCGCCTGAAAGGCATGAGCGACGCCGACGGCGACAAGGCCAGCGGCACGCCTCTCAAACCGCTCGGAAGGGAGATCGACCGGAAGCGATATGAACTCGTAATCCGCGGACTGAAGAGTTCGAAGAAGGGGGTAATTGGTTGGTTTTCCTGGAACTACGCGCGAACAACGATGGTCTCAAGCGGCCCGCCGGGTTGCCAAGCCGATTATCCCGACGGCGATTGGGACACGCGCGCCAAGGTGTGGCGCGATTGGATTGACCACGTCAAGACAATGAACCTCCTGTGCGGGATCAAGAACCCGGTGCTGCCCCAAGGCGAATATCCCGACAACGGCGACTTCCCTGACCAACTCTATATCCGCATGAGCCGCCGCATGATCGGTGAGCACGTCGTGACCCAGCACGACCTGATGCACCAGACCGCCGTGGATGATTCTGTCGGTCTGGCGTATTACGCTGTAGACATTTACCCGCCCCGGCTGATCGCTCACGAAGGCAAGGTCGCATCCGAAGGGGAAGTGTTCGTCCGCGTAAGCCCGGGACCATACCCGCTCTCGTACCGGTCTCTCATCCCCAAGAAGAACCAGTGCACGAACCTGATTGTTCCAGTCTGCATGTCCGCGTCGCACGTCGCCATGGCCTCGATACGGATGGAATCATCGTACGTCGTCATGGGAGAGGCCGCCGGCATTGCGGCCAGCCATGCAGTCAGGTCGGGAAAAACTTTCCACGAGGTGGACGTGGCAGCGATGCGAGCCGATATGCAAAAGGCAGGCGTCAGGATGGAATGGAACGGCACTGGCTACGGCCCGAACAGCCCGCGGCACTGGGCCGCGAATGCGATCTATTGGATGAGCCACCCCGAAGATTACAAAACCATCCCAATCCGCCTCGACCCAAGTTGGAAAGACTACGACCCGGTCAAAGACAGCGGGTACAGCGTCAGGGCGTTTTCCTCTGTCGAAGAGTGGAACCTCGCGAAGCCCGGCCACGAATGGCTTTTCCCGCACATTGACAAGAACCGCGACGGCAAGATTTCATTGGAAGAGCATCAGGCTTTTCAGGAGTACAAGAAGAAGGACAAGAACTGGGCCAAAACCCTCAAGGCCAAGCCCGTTCGAAAGTGAGAAGTCCAAAGACACCGACCATTTCCGGCTTGAACTTTGCCGGGCTTCTGGCGTCCAATCATGCACACATGAAACTTTGTCTCCTCGCCCTCCTGCTTGCCGGTGTTCCGTCCTTGATGTCGGTTGAAGATGTCGCCGGGTTGGCGCGCGTCTTACTCATCGGCGATCCGACTTCGATGGGCGACACCGCGCCGACGCGCGCCTTGCTTCAGAACAAGGTCAATGTGCACCGGCCACTGGCCAATTGCAGTTCAACCGGGTTCGGGCTGAAGAACCTCGATGTTTGGCTCGGCGAGAAGAAGTGGGACGTGATTCATTTCAACTTCGGCCTGCACGACGCGCAGTTGCCTACCCACGCAACAAAAGCCAAGACGGTGCGCCTGTTGACCATCGGCAACAGCTTTTCGCGGAACGCCACGCAATACCTGCCCGACATCGTCAGGGCCGGCGGCCACGAATTGATTCATTGCCCGATCGTGGTCGGCGGCGCATCGCTTGAGTTGCACGCGACCATGGCCGCCACCAACGGCGCATATAAGACTGGTCGCAGCCTGAAACAAGAATTGGAATCCGACCAGTGGGACTACGTGACCATCCAGCAAGCCAGCCTCAAAAGCCACGACATCAGCACGTATCGCCCGTTTGCCGGGCAACTGCGCGATTGCATCAAGAAATACGCGCCGACCGCCAAACTGCTCATGCACCAAACGTGGGCATATCGTTGTGACGACTCGCGTTTTGCCACCAATTCGTTTACGCAGAAAATCATGTACGATGGCCTTTGTCATGCCTATCGAACCATCGCCGCCGAACTCGGCGCGCGCATCATTCCCGTCGGCGACGCTTTCCAGATTGCCGACACCAATCGCCGCTGGGGCTACAAGCCCGACAAGAAATTCGATTTCAAGAATGCGAAGTTACCCGCGTTGCCTGACCAAACCCATTCGCTGCACACTGGCTGGCGCTGGAGCAAAGGCAAGCTCAGCATGGATGGACACCACGCCGGCGTCGCCGGCCAATACCTTGGCGCGTGTGTGTTCTACGAGGTGCTCTACGGTGAGAACATCGTCGGCAACAACTTCGTTCCCGAAGGACTTGATCCTGACTACGCGCGGTTTCTCCGTGAAACCGCCCATCGGGCGGTGGCCGGGTTGCGCCGACCGTAGCCACCGCAATCTCATCCGCTCTGGATGTCCTGGGAATACCTCACCGGCCAAAAGAGTGAAATACCTATTTCACTCTTTTGGCAATGGTTGATTTTCTTGTTCGCGCAGAAACACGATCAGAAATGACAGCAGCAGACAGGCGCAGCGCGACAAGACGCCGCTGATTCGCCTCGGCGCCGATACGCAAAACGTGACGTTCTGGGACGAACGTCTTGGCAAGCATGTGCTTTACTTGCGCGGTTGGGAGACTCGTGCAGACGGGAACCGCCATCGCAAAGTGGTGCGCGACGAGATGCCGAGCCTGACAACGCCACTGCCCGTCGGTCCGTCGGCCCAAAGCGTTTACATGTGTGGCAAGGACGAGTGCCCGGCCATTGGCGACGAGATTTGGGAATACGGCCTTGCGTTCCACTCCAAGCATGGCGACGTGGAAGCGCGCAAACGCAAGACCGACGGCATCATCCATCGTTATGTCCAGCGTGTGGACGGTTTCGTCTCCCTCGATTTCGGGGCCGACGAAGGCAAGCGTGTAACCGCGCCGGTGAATTGCGCATGGGTCTGCTCGACGCCGACCGCAAACCAATCCCCGGTTTCAACGCAACAGTGCGGACAAACTCAACGAGCGCCGCCCTGCCGTGGAACCACTCTGCGCTCAAAGGCCGTGAAGTGCGGCTCGTCTTCACCGGCGCTCAGGCCAAACTGTACAGTTTCCGTTTCGAGAACGAAATCCCGTGAATTTTCCCGACGGACGGCAAGAGTCTTCTTTACTTTTTTGTCGGCTTTGGTATTTTGCGGGCAACAAGGAGGCGGTATCTTTTATGAAGGAGGCGGACAATAGTTTTGCCACTGTTGTGTCTGCGTCGGACCAAACCCCGGCTTATGCCGCAGTGGAAAATCCGAAGCAGAAGGAGGAACTTGAACGCGAACTCCAACAGAAACGCGAGCAACTGCTGTTGCTGCGCCGTCAGCAGGAGGAACTGGAAAAACAAAAGACGGACCTCGAAGACCTGCGCCGCAAACACGAGGAATACGCGCGCGGACGTCAGGAGATGATCGAGCAGCTCACGCGCGGACTGGTCTTGTTGGAACGCGAGCAACTGGAAGCGCAACGGCGCGGCGAGCTTTGCGCCAGCACGCGCCAGTCGTTTTGCGAGGCGCTCGACCAACTACAACGCATCCGCGACGAGGAATGGACGAGCACAACCGTCCGCACCGAGTTGAGCCGGGCGCTCGGCATCATCGAGAACACGCGCGCCGAATTGCAGCGCGCCTCCGCCCGTCTCGAATGCCTGAATCCAAAACTGCTCTCTCCCGAAGGCAAGAAAGACGACGGCGCGGCAGAGTTTGGGCGGCACATGCGGCTCGGCTTCGCCGCGTCGTTGCCGTTGATCGTTGCCGGCACGATCTGGCTCATTGTGTTTCTTCTCATGAAACGCTGAACCATGGCCTTCACCCGCAAATCGCCGACGCCCATTGACCGCGCTGTCGCGGAAATTCAACAGCGCATCACCGACCTGGAGCGCCAGGCGCAGCACACGGAAACGCAGACCACCGGATCGCCGGCTTCGAGCACGGTCTGGAAGGATTGGTTTGCGCCTCCGCCGCGCCACACCTCAACAGCCAGGCGACGCTCGCTCCCCAATGAGCCGGTCGAGCCGTTGAAGGAACTGGAGCAACAGCCCCTGCCTTTTGAGGAGCAACCGGATTTGTTCAATCGTTCGCCGGAGAAGATGGCCCAATACTTCAAGACAGGCTCCACCAAGGGGCGCACCCCGTTGCGTCATGAGTTGCGCCAAAACCGCCATCGTTTTTATTTATGGCTCGGACTCGCCATCGTGGTGTTGGGATTGCTCTGGCTTGTGATGGGCTAACCCTGCGCGTCGAGTCCACGGCGCGCGGCGTCAGTCGCATCGAGTTCCATCAGGGGCAACCGGAACGTTTGCCCCTCCAACTTCAGCGACAACTCGAACGCTACTTCGCCGGGGAACCGGTCCGTTTTCGCGTCCCGCTTGATTTGCGCGCGGGGACGGCGTTTCAACAAAAGGTCTGGCGGGTATTGCAGCGCATTCCCCACGGCCAGACACGCTCGTACGCGTGGGTGGCCCGGCAAATGGGTTGTCCGCGCGCCGCGCGCGCGGTGGGTGCGGCCTGCGGCGCGAATCCCGCGCCGATTCTGGTGCCGTGTCACCGCGTGGTGCGCAGCGACGGCTCGCTTGGCGGGTTCAGCGCCGGGCTGGCGCGGAAGCGGGCGCTGTTGCGCCTGGAGGGTTGTTGTATTCCTTCAAGGCGGCCGGCATGAGTTTCTGGATCTGCGCGATCCGCGCTTCGTCAACGGGATGGGTGCGCAGGAACGAAGGCGTGTTGTTGGGGTGCTGTTTGCTGTAGGCGGCAAATCGCTGCCACAACTCGACGGCCGCCCGCGGGTCGTAGCCGGCGCGCGCCATGTAAATCACGCCCAGATGATCGGCTTCGTACTCCTGTTTGCGGGAGTACGGCAACAAAAACCCGACTTGCGAAGCCAGGCCGTAGGCGGTCATGAAGGCCTGGCGGTTGGCTTCGGTTCTGCTTTGCATGGCCGTGTCGAGAACAACGCCGCCGGCTTGGACAAGGATGCCGTGGGACATGCGTTCGGAGCCGTGTCGGGCGACGGCGTGCGCGATTTCATGGCCGACAATGGTGGCGAGGCCGCCTTCGTCCTTGGCGATGCCGAGGATGCCGGTATAGACGGACACCTTGCCGCCGGGCAGACAGAAGGCGTTGACCGTTTTCGGGTCGTCGAGGAGCACGAACTCCCATTGCGCGTTGGGCAGCGGTGCGATGGCGGAGATGCGGCTTCCGATTCGCTGGAGCATCGGCGCCCAAGTCGGGTCGTGGGAAATGCGCGACTGTTTTTTGATCTTCTCGAATTCCGTCATGCCGAGCGCCACTTCCTGTTGCGACGAGATCAGGAGCAACTGAGAGCGGCCGGTGATGGGAACGGTGGAACATCCCGTCAACACAACGGCAGCGAGGAGGGCAACGAAGGTGAGATTGTTTCTTGTCATGACAGATTCTCCTAAACGATTTCTTCGCGGGCCGCATTCCAACGGACCAGTCGCTTCGCGCGATGCGATTCCACGGACATCAAGTACGTGGCGCACTCGACAAATGCCTCGTCCACATCGCATTTCGCACGACCGCGGCTGCGAACGCAATTGAAGAAGTCCTCCAGATGATTCGGCTGCTGCGGCGTCTGGCCGCGCGCGTACCGTTTCGGGAGGTCTTTGCGCTCGTTGAACCGCGCGGGAATGACGCTGAAGTCGGTCACATCATGCGCGATGCCGTCGAATTTCAAGGTCGCTTCCTTCCCGCAAATCTCGACGGGCTGCATGGTCGTGGCGTTCATGCTGGCGCTGAAGGTGACCGTGCGCCCGATCTTCTCGTGCTCGTAAATGGCATTCCATGTGTCCGGCACTTCGCGATCGTCTTTGAGCAGTGCATTGAGGCCGGCGCAATAGCAGGTGTCGGGAATGCCGTGGCCGAGCAAGTACTGGACGAAATCCAGTTCGTGCGACAGCAGATCGCCGGCCTGTCCCGTGCCGTAGCGCCAGTAACAACGCCAGTGCCAGAAATGACGCTCGTTGAACGGAATCCGCCCCGCATCGCCCAGCCAGAGCGGCCAGCGAACTTCCTTGGCGACCGTGGCGGGATCGGGATGTTCCCAATGACTGTAATAACCGTACCATCGCCAGATCGGGCGCGACGGTTCGTTGTTGCCGAACCGCCCGGTGCGGACGAGCGTAATCGGGCCGAGGACGCCCTTGGCGATGAGTTCCTTTGCCTGTAGCGCGCACGTGGCCTGTCGCGCCTGATGGCCGAGTTGAAACACGACGTTGCTCTTCTTGATGGCGGCGCGCATCAATTTCGCCTCGCGCAAGGTTCGGGCAAAACCTTTCTCGCAATAGATGTCCTTGCCGGCCTTCACGGCGTCCAGCACCATCCGGCAATGCCAGTGGTCGGGCGTGCCGATGATCACGGCGTCCACGTTCTTGTCAGCGAGCAACTCGCGGTAATCCACGTACGCTTTCACGTCGGGATTCCTGCTGCGCTCGATGCCTTTCTGCCGGTGCGGCCCATAGACGTCGCACACGGCGGTGACCTTGACCCCATCGCAATTGACGACGCCGTTGATGAGATCGCCGCCACGCGTGCCGAGGCCGATGCAGCCGACGCCGATGGTGCGGATCGGGGATTGGGCGCGCAGAATCGAGGGAAACGCCGTAACGGCAACGGCAGTAGTCCCAAGAAACTCTCGACGTGTCATGTTGCTGCTCGCGCCTCCCGACTAGAACGCGAACACCAGCGCGAGCACGCCGGCCAGCGTCAAGAGCATCGGCACCGCGAACACCTTGGTCCAGTTGAACTTCCCGTCCACCGAGAACTTGTCCATCGCCCAGCCCGCCAACGGCGTGCCGAGGAACATACCGATGCCGACTGTCACGAGAATGATCAGCGACTGCGCCGACCCGGCAATCTCCTTCGGCGCCACCTTGCCGACGTACATCTGCCCGGCGATCATGAAGAACACGTAGGCCAACCCGTGGAACACCTGCGACACGACGATTACGGCCTTCGGCAGTTTCAACATGTAAATCAGATAGAGCACCATCCAACTCGCCGCGCCGAGCGTGATGGTCCACTTCGCGCCGAGCATCTTGTCGTCAAACAACAAGCCGAGCAAAAAGAACGTCGCCAGCGCCTGCGCCGCCTGTGCGATGCCCATGGCGGCCGGGATGTTCTTGCCCGAAATGCCGAGGTCACCCATGAACCGGGCCGTGCCGAGGAAGTAGAACTGCATCATGCCGGCCACCACCATCGAGGTGACGATGAACACCGCGAACTTCGGGTCCGACATCAACCCAATCGCCTGCAACACGGGCGACCCCGAACCGGTTCCCTTCGGGGGCGTCGCGGGCTGCATGAGGCAAATCACCATCATCGCGATCGAGAGCAGCGCGGCAAACTTCAGGCAGTCACTGCCGTCGCCTTCGGCCTTGCGGAGGTTGCGATAACCGGTGAGCGCCATGCCGATCACCGACCACGCCACCGGCGCCCAGATGAAAATGTTGGGCGCCTGCTTGGCGGCGTCGGTGAGATGGCTGAACATCAGCGAGTTCACCAGCGGAATCGTTGCGCCAAACAACATCGAATAAACCAGCATCACAAGAAACATCGTCGAAAACTTCTTGATCTTCGCCGCGACGAACAGCAGCACGACGCCGACGCCGTGGCAGAAGGCGAGGATGTGCCCGGTGTCCACGTATTTGTCGGCGAGCCAGCCGCCGAACAACGGCGAGATCATGCTGGCCAGAGGCAACGTCGCATAAATCCAGCCGGTTTGTTTGCCGGTCATCTGGAGCGGGCCGAGCAACCGCGCCGCCAGCACGGGCATCCAAGCCCCCCACACCGCATACTCCAAAAACATCAACGCGCTCAGTTGCATGTACAATGTCGTGCTCATCGTGTTCTTCTCCTAGAAGTTGGTTGTGCGCGCCAGTGTAGGTTTTCCCCGCCTCAAGTCAACACCGATTCTGCACACCGATTCTGCTTATGCCGCAGGTCGGAGCTTGATTTTCCCGATCAGGAAATGGTTGAAGTGACTTCCGCCGGGGCCTTCGCCACCGGCAACGTAGATCGTATCGCCGATGATGCAGACACCGGGATCGTTGAACAACCCACCCGGCGGCAACGGGCTGGCCGAGCAGTTCGTCAAGAAACACCTCGGCATCACTGCACCCGGATTTGCCGGTGCCTCGGGTGACATTGATCCGTGGTTCCGCGTGCTGCCGGAAATCAAGACGACCAACGGATGGATTCCTGAACCGGTCCTGCTCGGCACGATGTTGGGCGAGGAAGTGGTTCACACATCGAACAAGATTCTCGACTTCACGCAAGACGGCCCGGTGAACTCCATCATCAAGACCGTTGAGCTACCGGCGAAGACGAACCAGACCGAGACAGTTCCGATGGCCATCACCGTGGCTCGCGCCGGCAACGTGGCGTTTGTCGGCTTGGGCGGCGAGGTGTTTCACGAGATTGGCTGCGCAATCAAGAAGGCGTCGCCCTTCCCGCACACCTTCATCATCACCCACTGCAACGGTGGCGCGGTTATCTCGTCGTGAAGGAAGCTTATCCTGAAGGCGGCTACGAAGTGAATACCACTCATTTCGCGCCCGAAGCCGCCGATATCGCGATCAAAGAAGTTGCCGCTCTCCTGAAGCAGTTGCGCGCGGATTGAAGCGGCGAGAAATGTTCCGGTTTGCCGCAGACGGCGTCTCGTCAAACTCGGCTTGTTCCGGCAATTACAAGCGTCCGCAGCTACTGTTCGTCGTCAGTGATACGCCAGAGCCGGCACACTGATCTGAATAGCTTCTGCGATCCGTTTCTTGTCGCGCACCAATTCAGCCAGATGACGACCAACGGTGGCATTGACAACCTTCGCGCCGCATTGCGGACAAACTCCCGCCGGGACGTTCTCCACGACAATCAGTTGGCCGCCGATCCAAAAGTCCTGATTGATCCGCTTCTCCACGAGCGGTGTGTCGCACACCTCACACTCGCCATAATCATACCGGCTCAGTTTCGTCTTCATGTTGTTAGTCTAACGCATATGTGGTGATGAGCAAGAGTTTACCAGTGCTCTTGATGCGGCACACAACGGCAATCGGACGGCCATCCCCAGACGGGCCGACGATTTCGTACCGCGTGCCACGCGGGTCACGCCTGAAACGACGGCGCACTTTGCCGTTGCTAATCGCCATCTCGATGTCGGCAAACACCAAGTTGTCCTCCGCCATTTCCTCAATGAAATGCGGAATGGTCATCTCGTAGTCGCCTGCCACCAGTTTCTTGCGAATGCTATCAATCATCTATCACCGGAACACACTGCCATTCAGCCGCATGGTACTGCCGCATCTCTCCACAAGGCAAGCTTCATTCGTTCGCTTTGGTGATTCAAGCTCTGGCTTCATCCTTCCACGAATCGTCGTGTCAACAGAACGACGATGATAAATGCACCGCAGGTTACCGAGTATCTCCCACGGGGTGCGACTTGATCTTGCCGGTCAGGAAATAGTTGAAGTGACTTCCGCCGGGGCCTTCGCCGCCAACGACAAAAATCCTGTCGCCGATGATGCAGACGCCGGGATCGTTGAACAGCCCGCCGGGCGGGAGCGGGCTGGCGATCCGCATCCAGCGGTCCGACTGAGTGTCATAGACAAACGGCACATCATTCCAGCGGCTCCCTGCTCCACCGACAACGATGATGTAACGACGCTCAAAGACATCACTCGCCCAACCCGACATGGGAGTCGGAAAGTCGGCGAGCCGTTTCCATTGATCGCGCGACGGGTCGTAGCACAAGGACTCCGAGAGGCGTTCTCGTGCCGTCGCAGTCCAAGTCACACCGCCGAGGAGGTAGAGTTTTCCATCCACCACGGAGGTCGCACACCAACCGCGAGGACTTCCGGGAATCGGGGCACACTTCTGCCAGCCGGTTTGCGGCTGGTTCAAGTCCAACCGCTCGGTGATGTTCTGGATCGTGCGGTAGCTGTAGCCCTTCACCGCTAAATCATACTTGTTCCCTCCCGCAGCGATTAGTTGACTACCGATGACGCCCACTGACAAATGCGTGCGCGGGACAGTCATCGGCGGCAGCGGCCGCCATTGCAACGGCGTCTGCGTCGAGTCCAGACGGAAGACATCGGCAAACGGCACGTAAGGCCGCATCTGTGCGCCGCCACCGAGCAGATAGACCGAGCGACCAAACGCCATTGCCCGCGTGTATTCACGACGCCCCGGCAGATCAGGAAGCCGCGTCCACCGGTCGGTCTTCGGATCATAACAGTGCGCCCAGCGCGACGTGCGGCGACCAACATCTTCCGTTTCATCACCTGCGGGAATGAAACCGCCCATCAGGTAAATCTGTTCTTCCACCGCCACCATGCCGGCGCCACTGATACCGCCGTGCGGCCCTTTCGCGACGAACGGCAGTTCCTTCAACGTCCACTCGATGTTGCCAAAGACCGGCAACTCCTTCACCGAGGCCGGCATCTCCTTCGACAACGCCCTCGACACTCCAGCCCGCTGGACCTCCGATTCGCGTGTCCGTTTGCGGGCTTCCAGTCGGGGATCTTCGGCGGCCCCTGCCAGTGACAGCATCAATCCACAGACCCCGACCCATTTCCACCACTGGTGTTGGCAGAAGCAATGCGTGTTCATCGCGGAGTGGGTGGGACGATGGGAAAAGCGGTTTTCGATGGCCGCCAGCGGATGACTCCCACGTGGTAACGTTGATGGGCCGGCACGCCGCGACTGTAGTAGGCGGTAACAAATGTCCCATCCGCCGTCTGAACCGTGGAGGGATACCCACCATCGCTGCTGGGAGCCGGCGTGTGTTGAAACTCCGAGGAACCCTCCAAATCAACCAACATCATCGGAGCCGACCAGGCTTTGAGGTCACGCTTCCCCATCTGCACCCAGATCGCGTAGAGGCCGACGTTGCGGGACGCGTAGGAGAGAAGCACGCGCCCATCGGATAACTTGAGCAAATCGGCGGGATGTTGACGGGCCAATGTCAGCGGACCTTCTGATGTCCAAGTGCGACCGCCATCAGTGGAACGAAACCCGTCCAACCGCATCTCGCTCGTCGTGCGGGCAGCGGCAAACAAGTCGCCATTGTCAAGCTGCACCCAGGTCGTCTCGTTGTGCGTGGGCTTGTCCACGATGGTTCCACGCAACGTCCACGTGTTTCCGCCGTCTGCCGTCGTGTAGAAATAAACCGCGCCACCGTAGAAGCAAACACCATACTCGCCGTCAGCCAGTTTTGCGATGCGGCCATAGGGAACCAAGCTCTTCCCATCGCTTCTCTTGGGCAACCCCAGTTCGGGGAACTGTCGCCAACTCTTGCCGGAATCCACGGAGACAGCCGCAATGGGCTGAATCGTCAGCGCGCCTTCCTTTTGAGGCCCCCGACTTGGTCCTGCCGTGTAGGGGATACGCTTGTCCCACCCGCCGACGATGGCGAAACACTTCTCGTCCACAACACCCGCCGCGAGATTCATGCGGTTCATTCCCGCCGCGTGCGGAACTGGAACACTGGATTTCCGCCAATGACTTCCGTCGTCGCTGAGCCAGCACTCAGCCGAACCTTCCGTGACGCCATGATTGTTGTACGGCCAGATGAGGACGGCAAGTTTCCCGTCTGGCAACCGGTTCAGGTTCGGCCAACCGCAGGCCCCATCAATCGCAATAAAACGCTCATGGAAATCAAAGCGTGACGGCTTGGGCGGTTCAGCGTGCGAAGTGAGCTGCAGCACCAATGCCAACAGAAAGATGGCGGGGGAGAATGTTTTCATCTTGAAGTCGTTGCGGTTGTTTCTTGGTTGGGTGGCCTGCTCATTTTCGCGGGAACGCATCTCCCATTTCATCTTTCCACGAATCGTCGTGCTGCGCGCCCCAGAGGTCGGTCTGCGGCAAGAGTTGTTCGGGCAGATTGCCGTGTGAAATATCCTCGGGCAACGGATGATGACGGGCGGGCACGCCGTAGGCCAGCGTGTCGGGCGGCACGTCCTTGTTCACCACCGAACCGGCGCCGATGAAGGAGTTGCGTCCGATCGTGACGCCGGGGCAGATGGTCACGCCACCACCGATGCAGACGTGGTCTTCGATCCGCGCGCCTTGGACGCCGGGTTGGCGCATGGGATACTTGGCGTTCAGGAAGGTCGTGCCCGGTCCGATGAACACCATGTTGCCAATCACTGTGGTGCTCGGAATATAGACGTGTGCCATAATCTTCACGCCGTTGCCAATGCGGATGCGTCCTTCCAGCGTGCACTTGTGATGGACGACGCAGCGATTGCCGATGGTCACCTCGGCGCGGATCAACACCTGATGCCCGCATTGGAAACGATGGCCGATGGTGGTGTTCGCGTAGATGATCGTTCCCGACCGGATGATGGCGTAGTCGCCAATCCGCGTCGGCTGCGAATCGCCGGGATACCGGTAGCCGAGGACAACGTCCTCGTCCACCTGCGCGCGGTGACCGATTTTGTAAAAGGGTGTTGTGCTCATTTCGCGAAACGGTTGAGGATCTCGATTGCCTTGTCGGCTATGACATCGCCGGCGGGTTTCTTGAACGGCGGACGGAACTTCGTGTAGCGGTAGTGGGCGCTCATATACTCGCGGTCACCGGTGTTCGGGCCATCGGTCAGGTAACCGTGCGAAGCATTGACATACCCGCACGGAATCGCCAGCGGCAACGGTGACCGCGCGCGAATCTGTCGCCCGATTCCCTGAAACGGCTCGAACGGCATGCCGATGATCCCAACATCACCAATCCGCAGAACCTGAATCTCCACCTGCAAATACTTCGGCACCGAGTCAGCCTTGCCGCTCTGCCGCAACTCCAGCGCCCACTTGCTCCACGGCAGGACAGCCTCGATCAATTTGCCGCGATACGCGGGCGTCAGTTCCCTGGGGAAGTTCAGTCCCACGCAAGCCAATGTATTCTGGTCGCCGGCGGCGGCGCGACGGATGAAGTCTTCCATCTCGGCAATCTCGGCTTTCAGGGCTTTCTCGGAGGGAAGCGGGCCGAGCGGTATCCGAACATCCTCCGCGGCGAAATTCAGGCCGTCACGTTGGGAAGGCTTCAGATTGTCGAGCGCCTTGATGTAACTCCCGCCGAGCATCTGCCCGTATTTCTCCGAGAGCACGACATCGCCCCGGAACATGCCTTTGGAATTCACCTCACCGGCGCAGCCTTGCAGGAAACTGACCACCAACGGCTTCGTGGGCGACAGATGCCTGGCCACCACATCGCAGGCCACTTGCGGCCAATCACCGAACACCACCGGCTTCTCCGGATGATAACAACTACACGGATGCCCGGTGAACTGTGCCAGCGCGGCGACCGGTTTGCCTTCCGCGTTCTTGAGCACGACGATGGGCGCCTGACGGTCAATGTCACCATTGAAATCCACGCCCATCAAGTCACGGTCTTCCTCGCGCATCAGATAAGTCGAACCATCGGCGCGCCGGCCTTTGCGGTTGTACGTGATTCGGCCTTCGGTGCCTTCGGCCCACCAGACCGTCACCGGCTGAAGCATTGCGGGCAGACGTTTGGCGTGGCTGCGGAGTTGGGCGAGCAACTCTTCCCCCAGCGGCAACAGCTTCGCTACTGGCAACTGCGGCAAATGATACGCCTCGTAAGCCTCCACGTGATTGCTGCTCACCTTCGCGTCCGTGTGATTGTGCGAGACGAACAGGATGACGTTCGACACGGGCAGCTTCAGGTCATCGGCAATCGCCTGCCGGAACATCGCGCTCACGTTGGCGGCCTTCGGCGAGTTCAGATGCGTCGTCACCAAACACAACCGCAGTTCGCCCTCCTCCAACAGCACGACGCTGCTCTTCAACGGCCCCGCCACCTTCTCCACCACCGCCGCTGTCTTGCTGGAGGTCGGCCCGCCGGCAACGGGCGTGATGCCGAACTCAAGTGACGCCGCGCGCAACCGCGGACGCTCGACCGGTGCCGCGAGCGTCGTCATCGCAACGCCGAACAGAAGGAGACTGAGGATTTTCATGGCAGGACAATAGCAGAGCCGGCTCCGGTTTTCGAGAATGCCGCGAAGGAAGTTGGCGCTGTGTTCGCGGGAACAAGGCAGCGTGTCCCACCACTTCGTATTTTTTCTCCACGCGAACGAGATCATTGTCGAGGCGAACATCCTCGTCCACGCAAGACAGGCCGTGTTTCTGCTTTCTTTGTGGCACGCGCTCTGCTAAAGTTCTTTGCAATGTCGAAGTCCGTCCACATCTCGGAAGAGGAAGTCCAGCAATTGCAGCGGACGGTGGAGATGTTTGAGGCCATCACGCAAGCGCAGCCGGACGATTATCAATCGCTGGAGATTCTCAAGGAAGCCTATACGAATCTGGGGCAGAAGACGGATTCGTTGCGCATCTCCTCGAAACTGGCCGATGCGTATGAGAAAAACGGCCAAGTCTTCAAGGCGATCCTCGAATGCGAAGGGATTCTTCAGGAGTCTCCCGGCGAAGACGATGTCCACAAACGGTTGGCGCGCCTGGAAATTCAAGCCAAGCAGGCGGTCGGTGAAACCGTTCCTGTCCCGCCGTCGCCCCCTATGGTGGAAGCCAAGCCGGCAGCGAAACCGACAATGGAGCCGCCTGTTGTCTTGACGCCGATCCAGCAGGCGAACGAAGGCGACCGGGCGCTGGCCAATATACTGGTCACGGAAAAACTGGCGACCGCGCAGGCATTACAGCCGCTGCTGCAACAGTTGCAAGCGATGCGGAATGTCCCCCACCCGGAACGAGGGTTGCCCCTCTCGCTGGCGCAAATGGTCGTCAACGAGCAGTTCGCCAAGCTGGAGGATGTGTTGACGGTGATGCTCAATAAATCCATGCTGCCCTACCTGCCGTTGGCGAACTACGACGTGGACCGCGAGATCGCCTGTTTATTGCCGTTGGATTTGGGCTGGCAGTTTTGCGCCGTGCCATTCGACCAGATCAGTCGCAGCGTCCTCGTGGCCACGGCCAATCCATTTCAGGCCGCCGCCAAACGCACGATGGAAACCAAACTGAAAGCCAACGTCTTTTGGTACGTGTCCACGCCCGCGGAGATTACCACCGTGTTGAAACGCGCCCATCGCCTTGAGGCCGGAACCAAACCTGTGGCGCCCCAATGAAGTCATTCAGCGAACGAATCACGGACGCATTGATTGCGGATGGACTCCTGACGCAAGCGCAGCTCCAGGAGACGATTGATCTTCAGCAAAAACAGGGGGGACGCCTGCTGAAACTGCTCTTGGAACGGCGCACGGTCACCGAACAGGATATGATGATCGGGATGGCGCGCTGCCTGAAGACGCCGCCGGTGACGCTGCCGAAGATGCATGTGCCTTCCGAGGTTCTCGACCTGATTCCCAAAGAGATGATCCAGATGTACAAGATGGTGCCGGTGGCGCGCGTTGGCAAAAAGCTCTTCATTGCCATGGCAGACCCGCTCAACGTGCTCGCCATGGACGACCTGCGCCGCGACCGTCCGAATCTGGAGATCATCCCGCTGATCACCACGGAGAAGGCCGTCACCGATTTCCTCAACGCATCCACCACGCAGGTCAAGGAAGGCATTGACGAGATTCTGAAGGACGTGGATGTCTCTGACGTTGAGCTTGCCAAGCAGCAAGAAGAAGAAATCAACCTCGACAAGCTCGTGGAGAGCAGCGAGGAAGCCCCCGTCATCAAGCTCGTCAACCTCATGCTCGTCCAAGCGATCAAGGACCGGGCGAGCGACATTCACATCGAGCCGTTCGAGAAACAACTGCGGCTGCGCTACCGCATTGACGGCGTGCTTTACGATTCAACCGCGCCACCCAAGTCAATTCAATCGGCGTTGACCTCCCGCATCAAGATCATGTCCACGCTCGACATCGCCGAGCGACGGCTGCCGCAGGACGGCCGGTTCCGCATCCGAATTGGCGGACGCGACGTGGATTTGCGCGTGTCGGTGTTGCCGACGGTGCACGGCGAGAAAATCGTCATGCGCGTCCTCGACAAGGGGACGCTCAACACCAACTTGGACTCGTTTGGGATGGATCCCGACGATCTCGCCAGGTTCAAGATGGCCATTGATGCGCCGCACGGGATGATGTTGATGACCGGACCGACGGGATCGGGCAAAACCTCGACGCTCTATGCCGTGCTGACCCAACTCAACACGCCCGACGTCAACATCATCACGGTCGAAGACCCGGTTGAGTACCAGATGCTCGGGATCAACCAGGTGCAGGTCAAACCAGAAATCGGCCTGACCTTCGCCAGCGGTCTCCGATCCATCCTCCGTCAAGACCCCGATATCGTCATGGTCGGTGAAATCCGCGACTCCGAGACGGCTGACATCGCCGTCAAGGCCGCTTTGACCGGCCACTTGGTGCTTTCGACGCTGCACACCAACGACGCGCCCGGCGCCATCGCCCGTTTGGTGGACATGGGGATTGAGCCGTTTTTGGTCAGTTCCTCATTGCTCATGGTCTGCGCGCAGCGTCTCATGCGCAAAATCTGCCCGCATTGCAAGGAAGCCATTCAAGTTCCTCCGGACGCCATCAAACGGCTGGGACTCAGTCCCAATGAGGTTGCCGGTTCGACCTTCTACCGCGGGCACGGTTGTTCACGCTGCAAGGAGACTGGTTTCATGGGGCGCATGGCGATTCTTGAAGTTCTTTCCGTCACCGATGCCATGCGCGAACAGATTCTTCACAACACCAGCGCCCAAGTGGTGCGAGAACTGGCACTCAAGGAGGGCATGAAAACTCTCAAAACAGCCGGCTTGAACAAGGCAAAAGCCGGCCTCACTTCGGTGGATGAGGTCCTGCGCGTTACTGGAAACACATGATTTGTTGCATCTTTGAGATTTTCAGCCCCCAAACGGAACAATGGCACACCCGTTGCTAAAACAAGTCACTTGACCCATGAAATTCCCGTTCTTCCAAAGCAACCGTCAAACGCAAACTCCACCTGCGCCACCGCCGTCGCGCCCGCCAGCACCCACGCCGTCCCCGCAACCCGTGGCAAGTTCGCTTCGTCCGCCAACGGGCACCGCAGCACCGGCAACGCGACCTGCGACTTCCTCTTTGCGAAGCGCCTCGACAATCGGAGTGGATATTCCACCTCAAGTCCAATTCAAGCTCCGCTCGCTCCTTGCCCTGCTGCCGGACAAGATGCTCGCCTTTCCGCGCAACCAGATACCCCCGCACATCAACCTGGAACAACCGGTTGGTTTACCCACGGACATCATCATCCCGCAACTGGCAAGCGCTCGCGTCACCATGTTGCTCGCCACTGTCCTCGACGCGATTCCCGCTGAAATCCTCAGCCCCACGCGCCCCGATCCGGGCGCCACCACGGTGACGTTGCCGTTGCATGAAATCGTCTCCCAACTGCCTCCGCGATTTTTCACCGCCCGTCTCAGCCAGCGCACTGTTTCAGAAATCGGCGCCGATATTCCTGCCCCCTTCCAGGAACGAAAACCCGTGCCCCCGCCGCGCCCCGTCATGCCGATTGCGGAAGAAGCGCCTGTTGTCGTTCCGCCACCGAAACCAATTTTCACCCCCCAACCGGTGCAGGCCGTTGCGCCGCCACCCGCGCCGAAACCGGTCATTCCACAGCCGGAACCAACACCGGCGGCACCGCCTCCGCCTTCCCCGGTCATCACCTCCCCCGCGATGGCGCCAACACCGGTTGCGGGCGAACCCATGGCCCCACCGGAACCGAAACCGGTCACGCCACCGCCTCCGCCGCCGGCTTGTGTCGAGCCACCCACCCCAGCACCGGCTCCGGTGGTGATCGAGGCGCCAGCACCACCGATGGAACCGGTCATCGAGCCGGTTGCCGTTGCTCCAGCAACTCCCGTCGCGCCGCCTCCTCCAGAACCGACGGCACCTGCGACGGTCGAAGTGGCCGCCTCCACCGAGCCAGCGCCGACGGACGAGAAGAAATACCTCATCAATCTCAACCGCTGCAGCGTCGAGGACCTGCTCGCCATCAAAGGGGTCGGCCCCTCGCTCGCCCAACGCATCATCGCGTGGCGCGCGGAGCACGGTCGCTTCAACTCGCTCGATGAATTGCGCGATGTGCCGGGTGTTGGCCGCAAGACGCTCCGTGCGCTGACCGGCGCGCGACCGGGGGCGCTCAACCGCCTGCTCGGCGTCACTGACGACCGCGAGTTGACGCTGCAGGAAATCGTGCGCCTGACCAGCAAGCTGCCGGGACTGCAAGGCTGCATGCTGGCCACCGCCGACGGTCTCCTCCTGACCGGCGAAGTGCCGCCCCATCTCGACAAGGAAGCAATCAGCGTCTTCGCCCCGCAACTGTTCCGTCGCGTCGCCCGCTACACGAAGGAACTCAAGGTCGGACAGGTGCAGCGCTTCACCCTTTTCACCGACCAATTACCGGTCAGCATCTTCGGGGCGGAAGACGTTTTCCTTGTTGTGCTGCACGACTCGAAACATTTCAGCAAACGGCTGCTCCGCCTCTGCGAACGAATCAGCCTTGAAATTGCCCGGCTCTGCCGCCAACGCACCACCGTCTGAAAGGCTCCCGTATGGCCATCATCAACTACGCCAACAAAGAAGTTCAGTTCAAAATTGTCTATTACGGTCCTGCCCTGTGCGGCAAGACCACCAACCTCGCCTACATCCACAGCCAGATCACCGAAAGCAACAAGGGCGAACTCGTCTCCCTCGCGACCGCCGCCGACCGAACGCTCTTCTTCGACTTCCTCCCGCTCAATGCCATCGTCATCCGCAACTTCAAAACAAAATTCCAGCTCTACACAGTCCCCGGCCAAGTCATCTACAACGCCACCCGCCAACTCGTCTTGCGCAGCGTGGACGGCATCGTTTTCGTCGCCGATTCCCAGTGGGACAAGATGGAGGAAAACATCGAGAGCTTCCGCAACCTCGAAGAAAACCTCGCCCGCCAAGGACACAGCCTGGACACCATTCCCTACGTGATCCAGCACAACAAACGCGACATGCCCAGCATCGCTCCGGTTCATTACATTGACTTTCTCCTCAACGACCGTGCCGTTCGCGTCCCAAGTGTTGAAGCCTGCGCCACCACCGGCGAAGGCGTCTTTGAAACGCTCAACACCGTTTCCCGCCTGTTGTTGGTGAAGTTTGCGCGCGAAGCGGAAGCCGCCGCCATCAAATCGCGTTCTGCTGCCGCCGCCAGCCCGATGGCGGGCATCGCGGCCGGTGTGCGCGACCACCAGTCCCTGCGCTAATATGCACCCCACCCCCATTGTCACCCTTGCTGCCGCGGAAAAACTGCTGAAAACCTTGGAGGAATTCCTCGACAAGTGCGAGGGGCTCTTCGCCATGATCATTGACCGGGGCGGCACCATCCTCAGCCAGACCGGGCGGGCACCCGAGACCGCCGACATCACCGTGCTCGCCGCGCTGGCCGCCGGCAGTTTCGCCGCCACCCGCGAACTGGCCACGCGCGTCGGCGAATCCGAGTTCAACGCGCTCTACCAACAAGGCAGCCATTTCCACATCCTCATGAACGCGGCGGACGACGACACCATGCTCGTCACCATCTTCGGCACTCAGACCACTGTCGGCCTCGTCCGGTTTTACGCCGCCCGCACCGCCGACCAGATCGCCATCCAGATGCAGGAACTGCGCGCCGGCGGCGACGACGCACAGCCGATCTTCACCGAAGCAGACCTCAGCGCAGCCCCTGAAGTCTTCGACGGCACCACGCTTAAGCCGTAACCACCGCCTTTCTCCAGCGCGCGCGGTAAACCGGGTCGCCCTTCGCCAGAAAAATCTTCTCAAATTCCGTCCGCGCCTCTTCCGGCAACGGCACCGGCGGCTCCCTCTCAAACCCGCTCATCAACCCGACAATCTGCTCAAAGTACGGCGCGTTGTCTGTGGCCACGTTGACTGTTCCGCCGCTCGCCAGCGTCCGTCGCAGTTCGCCGATAAACTCCGGATTGAACAGCCGCTTTTTCTCGTGACGCCGCTTTGGCCACGGATCCGGGAAGAAGACGTAATACGACGTCACGCTGGCCGAGGGGATCAGCTTGGCGATGACGTAGCTGAACTCCAATCGCAACAGCCGCACGTTCGTCAACCCGGCGCGCTGCACCTTCTTGTCCACCTTGCGCAACCGGACCAGTTGACGGTCCACGCCGAGAAAGTTGCGTTCCGGTTTTGTCCCGGCCATCCACGCCAAAAAGTTGCCCTTGCCGCAACCCACGTCAATCTCCACGGGCGCGCTCCTGCCAAACACACTGCCCCACTCCAACGGATCCAGATAGCTGGCGGGCTTGTAAATCGCCGTCGCAAACGCATTCAACTCCGTCGTCCTCCGGCTACGAATTGCGACGGCGCCAGCCCGTGGACTTTCTTGAACGCCCGCGAGAAATGATACGCATCGGCAAACCCGGTTTCCACCGCGACCTCCTTCACCAGTTTGTTCGAGTTCAACAACAAATCGGCCGCCCGGTTCATTTTCAACCGCAACAAGTGCTGGTACGGGCTGCTGTGCCCGAACCGGCGGAACAACCGGCACAGGTACGCCTGCTCAACGTGGCAGGCTGCCGACAGTTCCTCGACCGTCCGCAGCGTGCGGTGGGCCGCCTCGATGTATTCGCGGCAGCGCTCATACGTCGCAAAAGCGCGCGTGGCCGCCGAACCCGGCGGAATTTCCGTCTCAGCAATCTTGAGCGCCAGCAACTCGACCTGGACTGCCAGAATCCGCGCCGTGAACGGCGTCGCACGCAGCCCGTTGCGGATCAGGCCGTCAAACAACGCCGCCACCTCGCTCGGCGCTGAGGTTTGAATCACCTGGCCCGGCTTCGGCGCGTTTCGCGTCAAGAGCGACTCGGCCCGCGTCCCCGCAACATCCACGAAATACTTCACCAATCGCTCCCGTGGGTCCGACGCAATGTGTTGCGCAATGCCCGGCCCGTAGGCAAACAGCGTCCCCGGCATCAACATGTGCGGACGTCCTCCCAACGTCAGCGTCCCTTTGCCTCGCGCCACGAACTCGATGGACCAATACGGGAAACTGCGCCGGTGAATCTCGTAATCCGCCGCGCAATGCTCGCAGCCGCCGCACACCACCGCCAGCGACACCCTGCGCTGCGGATTCAGATCAAGATAAAACCGTCTCGCCTCTGAAATCTGCGCCGAAAAGAAATCCGGTTGTGTTGTTTGCTTCACAGCGTTCGAGATTCCACGACGCACAAATGGAAGTCAAGAATACACAGGGTTGACTTCTGTGCCGGGTGTCGCTACTCACTCGGATTGTGATCGCCACCGGACACATCGAATTTGCACCAAGTTTCGCGCCGAGGCCCGAAATCAGCCACGTGCTCTTCGACTTCGACGGCACGCTCTCGCTGATCCGCGAAGGCTGGCCCGATGTCATGGCCCCCATGTTCGCTGAAATGCTGCCGTCACTGCCCGGTGAAACCGACGCCGACAGGCTCCGTCTCGCCCTCGACGACATCATGCGCCTCAACGGCAAACAGACCATCTACCAGATGATCCAGCTTGCCGAGCGCATCCGCGAACGCGGCGGCGAACCGCGCGAGCCGCTTTGGTATAAACACGAGTATCTTCGCCGCCTGAACGAGCGCATCCAGTCACGCATCGAGAAGCTCCGCAACGGCGAGATCAAGCCCGATGACTTGCTTGTCCACGCCGCTCGACCGTTGCTCGAAGAAATCCAGCGCCGCGGCCTGCCGCTCTACCTCGCCAGCGGCACCGACGAACAATTCGTCAAACAGGAAGCCGACCTCCTCGATGTCACTCGCTACTTTGGCACGCGCATCTACGGCGCGCTCGATGATTATAAGAAGTTTTCCAAGAAAATGGTCATCGAACGCATCCTCCGCGAAAACAACATCTACGGAGAACAACTTCTCTCCTTCGGCGACGGCTATGTCGAGATCGAGAACACCAAGGAAGTCGGCGGTCTCGCCGTCGCCGTCGCCAGCGACGAAGCCCACAACGGCTCCGGCCAGTTCGACGAATGGAAACGTCAGCGCCTCCTCGGCGTTGGCGCCGACATCGTCATCCCCGATTTCCGCGATGCCATTTCACTGCTGTCAACTATTTTGAGACGATCGTCTCAAAATAGTTGACGCTTTTTCCTGCCATGAAACTCACGCCTCTCAACATCACGAAACTCAAGGTACGCCCGCTTGCCGAGCGCGAAAGCCTCACCCGCGTCGAGGATATCCTGGTCGCGCCCGACGCGCCGCCTCCGCCGTGTTCCGCAATGGCGCGCGTGCGCGATTGCGCTACCAAAATCATCGCCGCCCGCAAACGCGGCGCGGGTGTCATGTTGCTGTACGGCGCACACCTGTTGCGGAACGGCGCCGCGTTACTTCTCGACCGCATGATGGCGCGCGGCCTTCTCACCCACCTCGCCACCAACGGTGCCGGCTCGATCCACGATTGGGAATACGCATGGCTCGGACGCTCGACCGAAAGCGTCCGCAAGAACGTCGTCACCGGCACCTTCGGCGCCTGGGACGAAACCGGCCGCTACCTCCACCTCGCGCTCCAAACCGGCAACCAGCGCGGCGAAGGCTACGGCGCTGCCCTCGGACGGTTCATCGCCGAGGACACAGTCACCCAGCATCGCTGGAAACACGCCTCGATCCTCTCGTCCGCGTTTCGCCACGGTGTCCCAATGACCGTTCATCCCGGCATCGGCTACGACATCATCGCTTGCCATCCGAACTTCGATGGCGCCGTTATTGGCCAAGCCGCCGCTGTGGATTTCCGGTTGCTCGCCGCGTCCATTGACACACTCGATGGCGGTGTGGTGCTTTCCATCGGCTCCGCTGTTATGGCGCCGCAGGTCTTCGAGAAAGCGCTGAGTTGTGTCAACAATCTCCGCCTGCAAGCCGGCCGTCCCATCGTCAGCGGCCACGCCATCTATGTCGTGGACATTCAGGACGGCGGCAACTGGGATTGGTCCGCCGGCGAACCGCCGAAGACCAACCCCGCCTACTACCTCCGTTTCTGCAAAAGTTTCTCCCGCATGGGCGGCACGATGCACTACGTCCAAAGCGACAATGTCGCTTTCCTCCACAACCTCCTCCATGAACTCTACGCGCTTTAACGCGATCACCAGTCGCTACCGGAAACTTCGCATCGCTGTCGTCGGCGACTTTTGTCTCGACCGTTACCTCGAAATTGATCCTTCCAAGCGCGAGACCTCCCTCGAAACGGGTCTGCCCGTCCATAATGTCGTGGCCACCCGCGCGCAGCCCGGCGGCGCCGGCACCATTCTCAACAACCTTGTCGCCCTCGGCATTGGCACGATCTGGCCGGTGGGTTTCTGCGGGGATGACGGCGAAGGCTACGAGTTGCGCCGCGCCCTCGACGGACTGCCGCTCGACCATTTTTTCCAGACCCGCCAACGCCGCACGTTCACCTACTGCAAACCGATGCTCGCCGGCAAAGAACTGAACCGGCTCGACACGAAAAACTGGACGCCCACGCCGGTTGCCGTCCAGAGCGCGATCATCAAGTCTGTCCGCGAACTTGCGCCGAAGGTTGACGCAATAATTCTGCTCGACCAAGTGGACGTCGCCGAGACCGGCGTTGTGACGAAAAGGCTTTTGTCGGCGATTCACCAATTGGCCTCGAAGCATTTCATCATCGGCGACAGCCGGCGCGGCGTGCGCGGCTGGCCGCCGATTGCGTTGAAAATGAACGCCAACGAACTCGTTGCAACCGGTTGCGGCTCCGCCGCCGAACTGGCGTGTCGGAACAAATGCCCGGTGTTTGTGACGCTTGCCGAGAAAGGCATCATTGGCGCGTTGCCTGACGGCACCGTCGAGCAGGTTCCCGCGTTGCCGGTGCGCGGCCCGATTGACATCGTCGGCGCCGGCGACGCCGTGACGGCGAACCTCGCTGCGTCGTTGGCGGCAGGCGCGACATTGCGCGAAGCGTTGGAGTTGGCCAACGCCGCTGCGTCGGTGGTCATTCACAAACTCGGCACCACCGGCACGGCTACCGTGCGGGAACTGAAGTCAAGAATAGCCATGACAGAGTCAAGAACGTCTATTGTGCGACCGAAGTGTCGCCGCTAGAGTGCGAGCCATGAAGAACAATGATCTTATCCTGGTCACCGGCGCCGGTGGATTCATCGGCGGGGCGTTGATACGTTATTTTCGAAAGAAAGGATTTACCCGCATCCGGGCGGTGGACAAGAAACCGCTGCCGATGTGGTATCAGCGAATACCGGATGTCGAGAACCTTTGCCTCGACTTGTGTGAAAAAGACAATTGCGTCAAGGCCGCCGAGGGCGCGGTCGAGGTCTATCAACTCGCTGCCGACATGGGCGGGATGGGATTCATCGAGCGGTTTCGCATCGAGTGTTTGCGGAGCGTCCTCATCAACACCCACATGATCGAAGCCGCCTACCGCGCGGGTTGCCAGCGCTATTTCTTTTCGTCGTCAGCCTGCGCCTACAACGTCAAACTCCAGGAAGATCCGAACTGCCGCGCATTGAAGGAGTCGGACGCCTATCCCGCCTATGCCGAGCGCGGGTACGGCTGGGAGAAACTGATTTCGGAAATGTTCTGTCAGGAGTATTGGGCCGAGCGCAAAATGAGGACGGCCATCGCGCGGTTCCACAACGTCTATGGTCCGTGGGGCACGTGGGACGGCGGTCGTGAGAAGGCGCCCGCGGCGATTTGCCGCAAAGTCATCGAGGCGAAAGACACCGGCAACAAGGAGATCGTCATCTGGGGCGATGGCCATCAGACCCGCAGCTTCATGTACATTGATGACTGCGTGCTCGGCATTGACAAGATCATGCACGCCGACAATCTCATCGCAACGCCGGTCAATCTTGGCACCAGCGAGATGATTTCGATCAACGACCTTGTCAGCCTCGCCGAAACAATCGGCGGCGTGAAATTGAAGCGGCGTTACGATCTCAACGCCCCGCGCGGCGTTGCCGGGCGCAACAGCGACAACACGTTCATCAAGAAGATGCTCGGATGGGAGCCGGACACGCCGATCCGCAAGGGGCTGGTGACGACCTACCAGTGGATCGAACAACAGTATGACGACCGCAAAGCCGGCAAAGAGACTGTCCGCGACACCATTTGAACGATGCGCCTCACGGACATCATCGGCAACTTCCCCTATCGGATCGCGCTGGCCGGCGGTTGGATTGACCAGCCGTTCGTTTCGAAACACAACCCAGCGCCGCCCGGCTCGATGGTTGTCATCAGCATTGAACCGGCGTTTCCGTGGATGGATCGTTGCGGCATCGCCAGCAGCACGCGACGCGTCGCGCTGGAACGTTGGGGGCGCTTGCCCAAAGGCAACCCGAAGCAGTTGGTCCAGGAATTGTACGAGGCCGAGAATAAAGGCAAAACCGATCCGTCCGGTTCGCAGGACATGATCGGCCTGATTTACCCTGGCGTTTGCCGGCTCGATTACGACGGCGGATTTTTCCCGTGCCACATCGAGTCGAACAACGACCCGAAGATTGCGCGCTGGATCGAGAAGATCATCCACGTGTTGCCCGTCGCGCCTCGTCCCGACGGCTACAGTCCGCTCGGCGTGAAGAATCCCGACCCGGCATGGATCCAGCGGCTCGGCCAGACCGGAAAAGATTGTTTTAATGCCATTCTTGCCCGCAACGTAAAACGTCTCGGCAAATCGTTGAACGACTGCATGGCTTGCTGGGAAACCATCTTGCCGCACACTGTCCGCCATCCGGCCATCAAAACCGACCTTGTCGCCATCCTCAAGTGGCACCAATCGAAATACGACGGCGCCATGTACAGCGGTTGCGGCGGCGGCTATCTCTTCATCGCATCCGAGGATCCGGTCCCCGGCACCTTCACCGTGAAAGTCCGCATTGCCAAATGAAACAAGTCATCATCACCGGCAGCTTTGACGATCTGAAGTCGCGCCACATCCGCTTGCTGGAGGAAGCGTCCAAGCTTGGCGAACTTCACGTCCTACTCTGGTCCGACAGACTCGCCGGCAACCCGAAGTTCCCTGAAGCGGAGCGGCTTTATTTGGTGCAAGCCATCCGCTACGTCAGCTCTGTCCGTATCGTCAATGATCCAAGTGACACCGGCCCGATCAAGCCCGACCTCTGGGCAAATGAAGACACCTTGAAACTGGACGGCTTTCCCGTCCCGCCGCCGATGCCCTCGCTGCCGGGACGCAAGAAAGTGATTGTGACCGGCTGTTACGATTGGTTTCACTCCGGCCATGTTCGGTTCTTCGAGGAAGTCTCGCAACTCGGCGACTTGTACGTCTGCATCGGCAACGACGCGAACATCGAACTGCTCAAAGGCATCGGGCATCCGTTCTTCCAGCAGGAGGAGCGCCGCTACGTGATTGGTTCCGTTCGGCACGTGAAGGAGTGTCGGATCAACACCGGCACCGGCTGGTTGGACGCGGAACCGGAAATGTACGAGATCAAGCCCGACATCTACGCCGTGAATGAAGACGGCGACAGACCGGAGAAACGCGAGTTCTGCGCCAGGCACGGCATCCAATACGTCGTGCTGCAACGCACACCGAAGGACGGCCTGCTGAAACGCTCAAGCACCGGTCTGCGCGGGTTTTAGAGAAGCCGGCTACCGCGCGAGGTCGTAGCAGAACAACAGTTGCTGGTCGCGGAGATAAAGTTTGCGGTTATGGATGACCGGATACGCCCACGCAGGGCTGTTGGTGCGCTGCGGAGTGAACCGCGATTTGATGCGAAAGTCGCCCGGCGTTGCCTCGACGAGAATCACCAAGCCGCGGTCGTACCGGTAGATGAGATGACCGTCCGCATACAGCACACAGGCGGAACCAGCGGCGGGCGCCTTTGGTTTCCACAAGAGCTTGCCAGTGGCAAACTCAAGGCAGGCTGGGTCGCCCTTGTTCAAACCGCTCCCGCCGTAAAGGTGATCGCCGACCAAGACGATGCCGCCGTGGTGGTTCTCGAAGGTTTTCGCAGGGAGAAGATAACTCTCGACGGCATCCCACTTGGTCCCGTTGCGTTTGATTTCGAGCAGCGCGCTGCCGGTGTTGTAGCTGTTGGCGGTGAAAACGTGGTTGCCCCGCACCACCGGGGTCGTGATGCTGGCAATGGTATTGGCCAGACGATTGTAGCCCCACAGAAACTCGCCGGTCTCCGCGGCAACGCCAATGATTCCCCGACCGACGACTTGGATGTATTGGCGAACGCCGCCAATGTCGGCGACGACGGCCGACGAGTACGCGGCGCCCTCGGAACCTCGCTCGCCAAGGGCGGGTATGGCGCATTTCCAGAGAACGCCGCCGGTGTGTTTGTTGAACGCGACCATCATCGCATCTTTCCCGCCGGGCGTCGCGATCAGACGCTCGCCGTCCACGAGCGGTGACTCGCTGTATTTCCAGGCGGACATCATTTTGCCGGCAAATGCATTGGTGAAATTGTGTTGCCATCGAATCTTGCCGGCGCCGGTTTCGAGGCAGAGAAGATCGCCGTCCGTGCTGACAACGTAGAGCACATCGCCGTCAATCGTGGGCGTCGAGAGCGCACCGTACTCGGGGTAAGCGGCGCCAATCCGAACGGCCCAGAGTTCGGCGCGCGTGGCCAGGTCATACGCGAGAAGGAACTGCGATTGGTCGCGGTCACCGGTGGTGAAGAATCGGCCATCGGCGATGGCAATCGTGGAGTGGCCGCGACCGAGCGAGTCCAACTGCCACAGGAGTTTTGGCCCGTCGGAGGGCCACTCTTTCAGCAGGCCGGTTTCGTTGCAAAGGCCATCGCGGCGTGGCCCGCGAAAACCCGGCCAGTCCCGCGCCGTCACTGGTGATGCTGCCACAGCGATTCGTTCAGCGGCGCGAACCGGCGCAGCGACATTTGCTTCCGCTACTTCCGCGTCAATCTTGGCGATCGTCATCTGGGCGCGGCGACGCACTTCGGTATTCTCGTCGTTGAGCAACTTGACCATCAACGGACGCACCTCCTTGGCCCTGGCTCCCATACTCCAAAAAGCGCGGATGATGCGAAGACGTTGGGCAACATCGGCGTCTGTGAACATTTCGACAAGGACAGGCAGTGACACGGCATGCAATTCGGCAAGCGCATCCATCATCGCAAGACCGACCCACGGTGATGGCCCGGCCATCGCATTGAGCAACGCTGGAATGGCCGGTGTGGCGGCGGCGCCCATGTGAGCAAGTTGATCAGCGGCGGCGACTTGTTGTTGTGGCGTGCCGGTGCGGAGGTCGCGGATCAGATCGTCCACCGATGGAGTCGCAGCCAACCCGGTGGCAGCGATGATGAGCGACAAAATGCTCGCACGACAAAATTGGCTTCGCATGGCCTCATCATATCCACCAATCACAGGTCTTTCGTCAACTGTATCCCGTCGGCACACCGACGACATACGGAAGAACGGGGTGTAAACTCTTTTGAGACGATCGTCTCAAAAGAGTTTACACACGGACAACTGCTGGTGGATCCCCTACTGCCATTTGCGCGCGCAAATGGCGTGTGCGGGGAAATCACGCTTGACGCACAGCACCGTCCTGCCCGAAAACCGTCGTGATGAAACAAGCTGAAGGAACAATTCAGACGCAATGAGGACAGCCGCTTTATTGCTGGCAGTTCTGGTGGCCGTGACAGGTTGCGCTGCCGACAAGAAGATTGTCCTGCTGGCCGGGCCGCCGAGCCACCCGCCGGGCGAACACGAACACAACGCGGGCGTGTTGCTGTTCAAGAAATGTCTCGCCAGCGTTCGCGGCATCACGGTCGAAACCCACCTCAACGGGCAGTGGCCGGCGTCGCTGGACGGCGCTGCGGCCATTGTCATTTACAGTGACGGCGGCGACTGGCATCCCGCGCTTCAGGAAAACCGGCTCGAACAACTCAGGGCGCTCATGAAGAAGGGCGTCGGGTTCGGCTGCATTCACTACGCCTGCGAACCGACCACGGAGAAAGGCAACAAGGAGTTCATCGAATGGATCGGCGGCTGTTTCGAGACGTTCTGGTCAGTCAATCCGCATTGGGATGCGAACTTCACCACGTTACCCAGCCATCCGGTCACGCGCGGCGTGAAAGGATTTCAACTCCGCGACGAGTGGTATTTCCATATGCGGTTCCGCGAAGGAATGAAAGGCGTCACGCCGATTCTTTCCGCCGTGCCACCTGCTTCGACGATGAAACGACCCGATGGACCGCACAGCGGCAATCCTGCTGTCCGTGAAGCGGTCAACAGAGGTGACGCGCAACACCTGATGTGGGTGGCCACGCGCGAGGGCGGCGGACGCGGCTTCGGCTTCACCGGCGGCCATTTCCACAAGAACTGGGGACACGACGATTTCCGCAAGGTCGTCCTCAACGCGATCCTCTGGATTGCGCACGTTGACGTGCCCGCGGGCGGCGTGCAGTCCACAGTGACCGCCGATGAGATGGAGGAAAACCTCGACGAGAAAGGCGGCCCGAAGCCGCGCAGAAACAAATGAGCGCGGCGCCCGCAGTGCGGGGTTGCGGGACAGAATGACGGAGGGTACACTGTGCGCCATGAATCTTTCCGGCAAGACGGCATTGGTCACGGGCGCGGCGAAACGGGTCGGGCGAGAGATCGCGATGGCCTTGGCGCGGCGCGGCGCAAATGTTGTCGTCCACTACAACACGTCGGCGGCGGACGCGCGCCGCGTGGTTGCGCAAATCGAGGCGCTTGGCGTCGAGGCGATGGCGGTGCGGGCGGATCAATCGAAGGCGCGGGAAGTGCGCGACGCCGTGCAGAAGGCCGCGAAAGCGTTTGGCGGAATCGATGTGCTGGTGAATTGCGCCGCCGTGTACCAGAAAACACCGTGGACAACCGTGACGGAACAGGACTGGGATTTCCACCTCAACGCCAATTTGAAGGGACCGTTTCTCTTT
>Ga0194125_10000687_pt1:5000-57214 | contig 57214 bp, 51 predicted proteins | sample TA2KigC250mmetaG_FD_148626 | JGI IMG/M metagenome (GOLD analysis project Ga0194125, IMG submission 148626) | Freshwater microbial communities from Lake Tanganyika, Tanzania - TA2015034 Kigoma Deep Cast 250m | ecosystem: Environmental > Aquatic > Freshwater > Lake | place: Tanzania...
TCATCCTCTCCACTCCCCTGCTGCGCGAACTTGCTGTGGCATTTCCTGACGCACGGATCGATTACTGTACAAAAGCGCTGTTTGCCGGGCTTCTTGCCGGAAATCCCCGTGTTCATGTGCTCCATACGCCGGTGAATCCTCCTTCCGGATCGTACGATCTTGTGGTCGATCTTCAGAATAACCGGCGTTCACGCAGGATTGTCCGCAAAATCAGGGCGGGAAAGGTGGTCAGATACCGGAAAGAGAACTGGAAAAAATGGCTGCTCGTGAGGTTCCGCATGGATTTCACCGGGCCTTACAGGTCGGTTCCCGACCGATACAGGGATGCTCTTGCGGATTTCAGGGTACCGGGCGATACGGGAGGTTGCGAGCTCTACCCTTCGCCGGAAGAGCGGAACTATGCCGCCTCCTTGTCTGATTCACGAAATTTGCGGCTTGCGGTCTGTTTCGGCGCCATGCATGCATCCAAGCGGTATCCAGGGCAAAAGTTCGCCGGTGTGCTCTCCCTGCTTTTCGAGGCCTTGCCGTTGCAGGCGGTCCTTCTGGGTGGGCCATCGGATGCGCCATTTGCTGCCGATATCCTGCAGGCGCTTCCCGAACCGTTCCGGGGACGGGTTGTCGATCTTTCCGGCAGATGCACGCTCATGCAGACCGCCGCTGTGCTCGAACGGTGCGACGGCGTGCTGTGCAACGATACCGGACTGATGCATATGGCCTCGGCTTTCGATAAAAAACTCTTTGTGCTGTTCGGTTCCTCGGTTCCGGCTTTCGGCTTTCTCCCCTATCATGCGCCATACGAACTGTTCGAAACCGCAGGCCTCCGTTGCCGGCCCTGTTCGCATATCGGAAGGGATGTCTGTCCCGAGGGGCATTTCCGGTGCATGCATGACCTGCAGGAAGTTGCGGTAGCCGGAAAGATCATGGAATATTTCTCTCATGCGCGATCATGAAAATTGCATCGTGGAACATCAACGGCATCCGTGCCCGCAAGGATGCGCTTCGGGCATGGATCATCCGCAACCAGCCGGACATGCTTGTCCTGCAGGAGGTCAAGGCTGCCGAAGAGGATATTCCTCACGAGGTCGTCGGGCTTGAGCAGTACCGCAAATTCTGGAACGGTTCGAGTGTCCGCAAAGGGTACAGCGGCATCGGCATCCTGATGCGGGACAGTGCGTCGGCAGACAATTCCGTCTGGGAAATTCCTCCATTCGACCTTGAAAACCGTACCGGCGTACTGCATACTCCCCTTTTTTCGCTGATCGGCACCTTGAGTGCCGCGTGGAGAGAGTGCGGAGCATTACCGCAGAAAGCTTGATTATCTCGATGCGCTCAGACTCTATGCAGGAGCGTTGCTCGCATCGGGCAGGCAGGTCATCGTAGCCGGGGACATGAATGTCGCGCACCGCGACATCGACGTGCACCGTTCACAGAACAAGCCGGGAGCCGTAGGGTTGCGTCCGGAGGAACGCGCCGCCATTGACCGGCAGATTGCCTCGGGTTTTCGGGACATCATGAGGGAACAGAACCCGGAAAGGAACGATCTTTTTACCTGGTGGCCCTACTGGCGGCAGGCGCGCGAACGGAATCTGGGCTGGAGGATTGATTGTTTCTATCTTTCGGGAGAGCTTGCCGGACTGGTAGACTCCTCGATGGTGGATCTTGATGAAAAAAGCTCCGATCATGCCCCGGTGCTGCTCGAACTGGCATCGCCGTCCGGCTCCGATACGGTCAGCAACATCCCTCCAGAGCAAAGGAACCCGGCAGTTTCAGGCAGTTCGGAGGCATGAAAACAATCCTGTGCCGCATGATTTTGATGGTTGGAAAAGTGGCTTGAATACCTTACCTTTAAGGTTCAAATTTGCAGGTGGTGTTTCTCGTTCTTTTGCAGGGCGATAAAGCCGTGGATGGAGGTGTGCGCAATGCCTCGATCCCGCCGCATGCAAGCAGATGATGATGTCAATTCTTACCAGCAATTGCGCTATGGAAACAAACAAACTCTACGAATGCACGGTTATTGTCGATGGCGGGCTTCAGGATGAAGCGATTGCCGCGGCAATGGAGATGGTGCAGAAGGTCATTACCGGAAAAGGCGGGGACATCAAGAGTGTTCTTGAAATCGGCAGAAGGAAGATGGCGTATCCGATCAAGAAGAAAACGATCGGCTACTATGCTCATATCGAATTTACCGCAGCCGCTCCGGTTATCGCTGAAATCGAGAAGGTGCTTCGCTATGAAGAGGATCTTCTCCGTTACCTCATTATTCACCTGACCGGCGCACTTCTTGAAATGCGCAAGCGGGTTGAAAAGTACAGTGTTGTGATCGGCAGTCCGGAAGATACCGCTGCTTCTGAAGCGGAAGAGTCCGGAACGGATGCGAAATGATGGCAAGGTCCGGTGTACATGCGGGCGTGAACTGATTTCAATGGATTAAAACGGAGAAGATGTTATGGCTGAATTGAAAATGCCTGAAATCAACAGTGTTATTATTGCGGGAAACCTCACAAAAGATCCTGTTTTCAGACAGACTAATTCAGGGGGAACACCCGTCGTTAATTTTTCAATCGCCTGCAACAGACGGTTCCGTGACAGTAATCACCAGTGGCAGGAAGATGTGTGTTACGTTGGTGTTGTCGCGTGGAACAAACTGGCCGAAAGCTGCCGTGATAATCTGAAGAAAAGTTCTGCAGTGCTCGTTGACGGAGAGTTGCAGAGCCGCACATGGAAAGCCCAGGACGGATCGTCGAGAACGGTTGTCGAGATCAAGGCCCGCAGAATCCAGTTCCTCAACAAGAGGAAAAGAAACGGAGAAGAGGACGAGGAGGGCTTTATCGAGGATGACTGTCAGGATATCCACAATGAAGACATCGACGATGTTGATCCGGGTCATATCTACGAATACAAGTATCTTTCTTCCGATTGAGAAGAAACTGATCAGAACAATTTTGTGAAGAACCACTTATGAGACAGAAACCAACGCAGGCAATGGGAAACAAATCGTTAGGAAACGCTTTGGCTTCCAAAAAGAAAGTATCGAAAAACCAGGTCGTGTTTTTCGATTACCGCGATGAACGCAAACTGAAACGCTTTATCAACGATCAGGGGAAAATCATTCCCCGCCGCATCACAGGGCTTTCCGCAAAGGAGCAGAACCTGCTGACCCATTCCGTGAAGTGGGCGAGGTTCCTGGCGGTGATTCCCTATGTTGCCGACGAATACAAATAAACAATTTTGCAATCTCTTGAAACAAGGAAGCTAAGCAGTGAAAGTCATTTTAAGAAAAGATGTGGCTGCCCTTGGTGATGCAGGCGATGTTGTTGCAGTAAAAAACGGCTATGCGAACAACTACCTGATCCCTCAGGGAATGGCTATAAGAGCGACAGACGGTACGCTCAAAGCGCTTGAAACGGAAAGGAAACAGCAGGCGAAAAAAATCGAGCAGCAGCGGAAGAATGCCCGCGAACTCGCACAGAAAATCGAGCAGATGACCCTCAAGGTTTCAGCCCGTGCAGGCGAGTCCGGAAAGCTTTTCGGCACGGTGACGTCCACCGATATCGCCGAGGCGCTCAAGGCGGAGGGTATCGATATCGATCGCAGGAAAATCTCCATGGAGGCGCCAGTGAAAGCCCTCGGCAAATACGAGGCTGAAGCGAAGCTGTTTCTGGATGTTACCGTGAAGGTGAACTTCGAGGTAGAAGCCGAAGCCGCGCATTCCTGATTGTTATCAATCGACACGCACGATTGCTGTAAAGCCCCAGGACGCCCGTTACTGCGTCGTGGGGCTTTTTCTTTGGAAATTCCTTTATCCTGCTGTAGACTTACTATGACGGTGTGTTCCCGGAGGGCACGCCTGGTCCAGCAAGCAGTACCATTGAACTCAAAAAAGGGGGAGTCGCTATGATCCAGACACTTTTGCATGAGAAATACCCCATCTACACGCTTGAGCTTGACAAGGCCGAGACAAGCTGCGGCAGTGTGGATGATATTCTGGCCCATTTCAGGGAAAGGATCGATGCCAATCCGGTGATAGAATACATCGGTGTTTTTGATCATTACGCGCACACCTCTTCGCTGCCTGACGGCATCATAGCTCCCGGTATAAAGGATGCGAAAAATATCCTCTTTTGCTTCGGCAAAGAGATTCCCAATCCAGGCGTGCTTGCCATCCGTCCGCGTTCGATCGGCGTGACCGAACTCGAACATTCGTTTGTAATCACCTTTCTGGAAGCGCCGAATCCTGCTGCAAACGAGGCAATGGAAAGCTGGACAAAACAACTGAAAGACAGATAGGCGGTCTGGCGCGATCACCGTGAGGGACAGGAAAAAAGCCTCCGGGGGGTATCTCTTTTTCCCTCCGGAGGCTTTTTCCTGTCTGAGCAGGCCTTGCCGTTTCCGTCATGCCGGGAACTGGCGGAGCATGCGAAGGTCGTTTTCGAAGAGCAGTCGTATATCGTCTATCTTGTAGCGGAGCAGTACGGTTCTGTCAACACCCATGCCGAAAGCGTAACCTGACCATTTCTCGGGATCGATGCCGCAGTTGCGCAGGACGTTCGGGTGCACCATGCCGCAGCCCATGATCTCCAGCCATCCCGATTTCTTGCAGACCCGGCACCCTTTTCCTCCGCAGAGGTAGCAGGTGACATCGACTTCCGCCGACGGTTCGGTAAAGGGAAAGAAACTCGGTCTGAAACGGAGCCTGACATCCTTGCCGAACATCTGGCGTGCAAAGGAGAAGATGGTTGCCTTCAGGTCGGCGAACGAGACGTTCCTGTCGATGTAGAGGCCTTCAAGCTGATGGAAAACGCAGTAGCTGCGGGAGCTTATGGCTTCGTTCCGGTAAACCTTTCCGGGGCAGATCACCCTGATGGGCGGGGGATTGTCGAGCATGACGCGAACCTGTACCGGTGAGGTATGGGTTCGCAGGAGCACATCGCCTGCCGGATGATCCCTTGTGACGAAAAAGGTGTCCTGCATGTCCCTTGCCGGATGGTCCGGCGGAAAGTTCAGCATGTCGAAGTTGTACCGGTCCAACTCAAGTTCGGGACCGGTTGCAATGGTGAACCCCATGGAGGAAAAAATCTGCTTCATCTCGCCCAGCACTTTCTGCACAGGATGCTCGCTTCCCGTGAAATAACGCCTTCCCGGCAGGGTAAGATCAAGAGCCGGTCCCTTTTGGGCGGATGCTGATGCAAGTTCAGCATCCGCCACGGCAAGTTTTTCTTCCGCGCTCTCCTTGAGCGCATTCAGCAGTTGTCCGATCCGCGGTTTTTCATCAGGCGCCACTGTTTTCAGCTGTCCGAAAAGAGCTGCGACAAGCCCTTTGCGGACAGTGTATTTCAGCTTGAACGCTTCGAGATCCTTGCGTTCGCGGATCTCGAATGCATTGATTTCCTGCTGCAGACTGCGGATTGCTTCTTCCATTGACAGCGTGATGATATGCTTAACCGATGACTGATTTGACGATCTGCGTGAACGCGGCAGGGTCCTTGACGGCGATTTCGGCAAGCGCCTTGCGGTCGATCTCCACGCTTTTCTTGTTCATGGCATCAACCAGTTTCGAATAGGTTGTTCCGTTCAGACGCGCTGCGGCATTGATGCGCATGATCCAGAGCGAGCGGAAATTGCGTTTTTTCGCCCGGCGGTCACGATAGGCGTACTGTTCGGCTTTATCGACGGCGTGCTTGACAACGGTCAGGACATTTCCGCGCGATCCCCAGAACCCTTTGGCTTTTTTGAGGATTCTTTTTCTCCGTGCACGTGATGCAACGGCATTATTGGCTTTAGGCATTGTTCTCTGAAATTAAGGTTTACAATTTATGCAAGGATCATCCGCTTGATCTGCTTCTCCTTCGTTCCGTCAAGCATCGCTGACTGGTGCAGGCGGCGTGTACGCTTTCTGTTCTTTTTTTCCAGGTTGTGCGAACCGTTCATTCGCTCGCGCTTGATTTTACCCGATGCGGTAACCTTGAATCGCTTGCATGCTCCGCGGTGTGATTTCATTTTAGGCATGATCGTCTCATTTGTTTTATAAAGAAATTGTAATGCGTCTCCTTTCCGGTTACTCCGTTTCGGATTCAGGTACCGGAGCGCTTGTTTTGGCTTTTATCCGTTCGTAGGCGTCTATTTTCTTTTTGTCGGGTTCAAAATAGACGAACAGTTTCTTCCCTTCGAATTTCGGGTCACCGTCCCGATTGCTCACGCAGCTCAGCCTTTCGGTCAGGCGATCGGCGAGTTCAAGCCCCTTGTCCTTGTAAATGATCGAGCGTCCGAGAAAAACGATGGTCGCCCTGACCCGGTTGCCCTTGCGCAGGAACTCCTCGAGATGGGCGGTCTTGAAATCAAAGTCGTGCTTGTCGGTGTTGGGGTGAAAACGGAGCTCCTTGAGCGTCGTGGTTTTCTGTTTTTTCTTGAGGTCCTTGTCCCGCTTGTCCATTTTATAGAGCAGCTTGCCCAGATTGTCCAGTTTGCACACCGGCGGCTCGGCATTGGGCTGCACTTCGATCAGGTCAAGATTCCGATCTTCGGCCATACGTCTTGCATCGATGGTTTTCATGACCTGCTGGGTGCCATCCTGAAAGACAATCCGCACTTCCGGAACCCGGATCTGTTCGTTTACCCGGTAGGTGAGTTTTGGCTTCTGAGTCATCGTCTTCTGTTTCTTCATGAGATCAGCGTTGGTTTAAGAAATCAGGTTCGTTCCGTTATTTCCTTTCTGAGCATCTCCACAAGTCCGGAAACGGTGAAGCTTCCCATGTCACCCTGTCGGTGACGGCGAAGTGAAACCTCGCCGCTTTCCCGCTCTTTTTGTCCGGCAATGATCATGCACGGGATTTTGCCGATTTCGGCTTCACGGATTTTCTTGCCGATTTTTTCACTTCTGGTATCGATTTCTGCCCGTATTCCTGCTGCAAGCAGGGCTGCATGGACGCTTTTCGCATAGTCCTGCACCTCTTCGGCAATAGGCAGCACTATGGCCTGTACCGGAGCCAGCCACAACGGGAAGTTGCCGGCAGTATGCTCGATCAGGACACCGATGAAGCGCTCCATGGATCCGAAGGGAGCTCGGTGTATGACCACAGGGCGGTGTTTCTGGCCGTCGCTGCCGATGTAGCTCAGATCGAAGCGCTCAGGCATCACATAATCCACCTGAACCGTGCCGAGCTGCCATTTTCGCCCGATTGCATCACGGACGATAAAGTCGATTTTCGGTCCGTAAAAGCTCGCTTCACCGATGCCGATGAAGTACTCGATGCCCATGCGGTCCGCGGCTTCACGAACGTCCTTTTCGGCCTGTTTCCACACCTCTGCGGTTCCGCCGTATTTCTCCTGGTTGGCCGGATCGTGCATGGAGAGCCGTGTCTGCACTTCGGAGAACCCGAGTGTGCTGAAAACGAACTGTGTCAGGTCGATGGCATTGCAGATTTCAGCGACCAGCTGGTCCGGACGGCAGTAGATATGCGAGTCGTCCTGCGTGAAGCCTCTTGCACGCACCAGGCCGTTCAGTTCGCCCGACTGTTCGTGACGGTAGACGGTGCCGAACTCGGTCAGACGGATTGGCAGATCGCGATAGCTGCGCAGTTTCGAACTGTAGATCAGGTGGTGATGGGGACAGTTCATCGGCTTGAGCAGGTACTGCTCCTGGTGTCCGTCCTCGTCATGGTAGGTCAGGGGCGGAAACTGGGATTCGCTGTAATAGGGATAGTGGCCAGATCGCCTGTAGAGCCCTATATTGCCGATATGCGGCGTGTATACCGGCATGTAGCCGCGTTTACGCTGTTCTTCTTTCAGGAACGATTCGAGTTCACTGCGGATGATGGCTCCTTTCGGCAGCCAGACCGGCAGGCCGCTGCCGATTTCCGGCGAGAGCATGAACAGCTCGAGTTCGGTTCCGAGTTTGCGGTGATCCCTCCGTTTTGCCTCTTCCAGTCGGGCGACATGCTCCCTGAGCAGCTTTTCCGACGGGAAGGCGATGCCGTAGATGCGCTGCATGCTCTCCCTCGACGAATCGCCCCGCCAGTAGGACGAGGAGATGTTGGTGAGCAGCACCGCCCTGATTTTCGAGGTTGAGGGCAGGTGTGGACCGCTGCAGAGGTCGGTGAATTCGCCCTGATGGTAAAGCGAAACGGTATCGACGTTCTTCAGGGTATCCTCGAGGATTTCTACCTTGTACGGGTCGTTGCGCACGCCTGAGAAATACTCGACAGCTTTTTCACGGCTCATCTCTTCCCGCTGCAGGAGGATGTTTCGTTTCCCGATTTCAAGCATTCTCTTTTCGATAGCCCGGAGATCCTCCTCCCGAAAACGGTGTTCGGAAGCGATGTCGTAGTAGAATCCCTGCTCCGTTGCCGGTCCGGTGCCGAACCTGCTGCCGGGGAAAAGCTCCTCGATGGCCTGGGCCATGAGATGGCTTGCGCTGTGCCAGAAAATGTCACGGCCGAGCGGCGTGTCGAAGGTTACGATTTCAACGGCGGAATCGTGTTCGATCGGCGCATAAAGATCGGAGGCTTTTCCGTTGACGGTCACGGCAAGGGCGTCTTCTGCCAGTCTTTTGCCGATGGAGAGTGCAATATCAAAACCGCTGCTGCCGGAAGCAAACGTGCGTACCGTCCCGTCAGGCAGGGTAATGGCTATCGAAGCCTTCTGTTCCTGTATGTCAGACATGCTGTTTCTTGTCATTACGTCAGACCGCACCTGCAGCGGGGTATATCCTCTGCTGGTGCAGGGTTCTCCCCTGAGGGAGATGAAAAATCTGTTCAGCCTCTTTCTGTCGGTACTGCGCGGACGGGAGGGCTGACCGGTCGTGATGCACGACAATCCCCGTTTCCGTTAAGTGGACTTCAAGTATACGAATAAAATCCTGAAAAAGCAAGTCAATTCATTCCCCGCAGCAGTTCTGCGGTGACGGTTTCCTGTCCGGTTTTCCGGGCAAGGGTTTCGGCTTTCTTTTTCAGTTCGCGTCCGAACGATATCTGGCTGATGAACGGAGCTTTTTTAACCAGCTCATTGAGCAGTCTTTCGGCTTCACGGTCCCAGGTGACCGCAGCCTCAGGCTCCTGGGCGGCTCCCGAGCTCCGTTTCTGTAAGGGCAGGAAGTTGAACAGCATGTCGTAAAGAGCGTTCACGATTTCCTGCAGCAGCCAGACCGCTCCGCTGTGTCCCATGAACGGCGTCCCAAGAGCCCGACGGACTACAGGACCGGGGAATCCTGCAGGAATGAACCGGGTTTTCGCATCGAGTTCGGCAAGATAGATCTTGTCGGGCATGCGCCCGAAAAGAAACTGCGGCTGTTTTTCCATGATCTCGTTTCGCAGTACCGTATTGTCGGTTTCTGTCGAGTCATGGCTGAACAGGCACTGCATGCCCATCTCGCCGGCGAGAAATTTTTCAAGACCGAGAGCGTAGCTTTTTCCGGCTGCCACGCCGAACCGGACTGTCGGGAACCATTCTGACTGGGGGCCCCGCCAGAGGTCCCAGACCGGCTTCAGCGTCGTTCGCTTTTCTTCGCGGAGAAACGCTTCGGCTTTTTGGGTATTGCCGGTGAGGGTACCGATTTCGAGGATGAACTGCCGGGTTTCCTCCAGGCCGAAAGGAGCGTAAAGCACCGGACGGTTGAGCGCTTCGGCAAGTTCACCGCCGAACTCCCGGTACATCACCACGATGACCTCAGAGTTTTTCAGATCCGAAATATCGCCAAGAGCACTTTCGAAAGGATAGACGTGCCGCACGGAAGCTCCCGCCCCGGTTATGAGCCTTTTCAGTTCGGCAAGATCTGACGGACTGTTGAAACATCCGTAGGTCGGGCCGATGATGCTGACGGTGCCTTTGGCGATTTCTGCGGGTTGCCCGTCATCGAACTGCTCGAACAGCCACCGGAGTGCCCGGTCGCGACCCTGCCATTCATGTTGTCCGAGAGAGTCGGAGGCAAAGAACCGTACACCGGGGAACTGCTGGTTCAGCATGCGTTCATGGTCGCTGCCGATCATTTCGCTTTCGGCGCTCGACACCAGAATGAGCTGTTTGTTGGTACAGGAAAGCTTTTCGAGCGTTTCCCTGACGATTTCCGCGCTTCCCGACGAGGATATCTCCTTTTCCGTCAGGCTTGTCGGAGTGAAGTTCTCCAGGTACGGAATCGCGTCGGTATAGTCCATTACCGCAACCCCGACGAGGTTGTAGCACCCTACCGGGGCATCGGCGACAACATGGACGTCACTGAGCGCACAGAATGTGTTGACTGCTGCCCAGTATGCGCTTGCGGCGGATTCATCACGAACGGTTTTTCCCATGATCGGTTCTGAAAAATTCCTGGTTACGGCCTCTGTATTGTCCGGGGAGTCAGGCCGGAGAGTGATACCGGCAGATATCCCTGGGGTTTGAGTTCTCCCTTGAGCAGCCGGATGGCGTACTCTTCACTCTCTCTGCTCGAAGAGTAGGTGCAGATTGCGGTTCTGATTTCCGGAAATGCGCTTATCAGGTAAGGTGTCCCGAATGAAATGAACACAATCGGTTTGCTTTCAGGCACTGATGCAGCCAGCGTATGGATGAACTGCTGCTGCCTTTCGCTCAGCCTGAGTGTTCCCGATCCGGAGAACACCTGCACGTATGAGGAGATGAGCAGCGCGTCGGCATTTCGGGCGGCGGCAAGTGTTGCCGCATAGGACAGCGAGTCTGTTTTCGGATCGATTCTTACCGTTGTGGCGGGAAATTCCCGGTTCAGCCGCTCGGTATACTCCCTGCCGGTTTCCTGGTTGCTTTTGTCCTGCAGGATGATATTGAGCAGTCTGCCCGATGCGCCGATGTTTCTGAGCGGAAGATGCCGGGGATCCTGTTTGACAACGGTGATGGACCGGGCTGCTATGTCGCCGGCAAGCTCCCGGTGCGATGCCGGACTGATGTGGTTCCGGAGGCGATTGAGATCGACGAGCCGGTCGTCTTCGAGTTTGAGCCACTTTTTCACAAGGAGTATCCTTCTGACCGAATCGTTGATCTGTGCTTCGGAGATCTGGCCGGACCGGACAGCCCCCGCGATTGCCGCATGCGCAAGTTCCGGATCGGGCGAAAACAGCAGCAGGTCGTTGCCTGCCTGAATGGCTCTGACCGACATTTCTGCAACATTGTTCCCGTTATAGAGTGCTTTCATGTTCATGGCATCGGTAATGATGAGTCCCTGAAAGCCGAGTTCGTTGCGGAGCAGTCCGGTGACGATGGTTTTTGAAACCGAGGCCGGCTCCATGGTGCCGGTCACTCCGGGCACGGCAAGGTGACCGGTCATGATGCTGACGATTCCGTTGTCGATTGCCGACTTGAAGGGTTTGAGCTCATAGCTGTAGAGCCGCTGCCTGTCGGCGTTCAGTACGGGGAGTGCGATATGGCTGTCTACGGTAACATCTCCATGTCCCGGAAAATGTTTTGCCGTGGCGACGATGCCGTTTGTCTGCAGCCCTTCGATCATGGCGTTGGCCATGGTTACAGCCAACGGGACGTTGTCGCCGAACGAACGGGTATTGATGACCGGATTGGCGGGATTGATGTTCAGATCGACGTTGGGAGAGTAACTCTGGTGAATGCCCGCCGTTCTGGCTTCGGCAGCAATGGCTTTAGCCATTCCGTATGCCAGTTTCGGGTCTCCCGTTGCCGCCAGTGCCATGTTCGGCGGAAATTCCGTAGCGCCGGAAAGCCTCATCGCCAGACCGCGCTCCATGTCGGCGCTCATCATGAGAGGTCTGGGGGCAAGCGACTGGAACTGGTTTGCCATCATCGCCGCATTGAATGCATCGCCTTTCATGAACATGATTCCTCCGACCTTGCCTTCCCGAACCAGGCGTTGCAGCTGCAGGTAAGCGGCATCTCCGGAACTGTTGTAGCGGCTTTCTGTCTGTGCGATGATCATCTGTCCCACCTTTTCCTCAAGCGTCATCCGCTCCAGCTCTTTATTTATGCCGGAGTCCCGGCGGCTGAAGATGTGCTGGGCCTGCCATTTTTTGGGAGAGGGTCTTGATTTGGCAAAGGTCGAAGGGATCACCGGCGTCAGGAAAAGAGCGATGACGAGCAGTAGGACGGGAATACGGTACGTTTTCTCCATGAATCAGTGCTTGCCGGTTCCCGACCGGGAACCGCTGTTGCCGAAGCTGTTTTGTGAAAGAATACAAAAAAAAGCGCTTAATCAGGTATTCCCGGATTTCGCTACCGGGCTCTGTCGGGATTGTAGAGCGGGCCTCCTCCTCTGTTGTAGGCAAGCAGCACGGTTTTTGCCGCCGCCCTGCACTGTTCCGTCGCGACCGATATTCCGCGCATTTCAAGGCATGTTCTCCAGTCTGAAGGTTTGGGGCCTTCGTCGAATCCCGTCTCTTCGGCATCACTGCCGGTTGCACCGCAGAGAACATGCCGGATGCCCGACCAGATGATTGCCCCGAAACACATGGCACAGGGCTCGGTTGAGGGTACAAGTTCAAGTTCCGGCCGGCAGAGACCGAGGTCATAAGTCCGGAGCTGTTGCTCCGCAGCGGCAATGGCAATCATTTCGGCGTGGGCATGCGAGCAGCGGCTTTCGATGACGACATTGACGCCGGCAGCGCTCAGTCGGCCGCTGCCGTGCTCGAACACCGCGGCACCGAACGGCCCGCCTGTACGGTGCAGGACATTCAGGCGGGAAAGCTCTATGACCGTCAGCATTCTCTTTTCCGGGTCAGGTATGAATTCCGCGGCAGCGTTTCGATGAATGATCTGACAGGAGCGGGCAGCAGTAGGTCGGTGTTGCAGATGTGCATGGGCATTTTGCCGGAGGATGGTTCAGCTCATGAAAAGGTAGGGCTTCCATTCATCCGATACCGCTGCGGTGAACTGTTGCATGAAGACGATATGGTTCGGTCTGGCCGGCTTCGAGAGTGTCGCCATACCGGCTTCGGACGGGGTTCTGCTCCCTTTTTTCGTGTTGCACCGGTAACAGGCGGTGATGAGGTTTTCCCATGAATCCTCTCCGCCCCTGGATCGGGGCAGAATATGATCGACGGTCAGGGGAAGATCGGTTCGCCCGCAGTACTGGCAGCGGAAGGTGTCCCTTCTGAGAATGTTTTTCCTGTTCAGCATGATCTTCTTGAACGGGACCCGCACAAAAAGATTCAGACGCACGATGCTCGGGAGGGGGAAGCTGCTCGAAACCGTACAGACCACTTTTTCAGGGTGGTGGGCGACCGGTACGGCTTTTCCGCAAAAGAGCAGAAGAACAGCTTTCTGGGCGTCACAGATACTGAGCGGTTCGTAACTGCTGTTCAGTACCAGAACTTTTGAACTGAGCAAAGACATCTCCCCGGTTTTTGTTTGAGTATACGTCCGGATAATGCTGCTGCAAAATCACTTATGTGAACTTTTCGTTACTTCTCCGATACACCCTTTTCCCGTGTGCCTGTCTCTCCGGTCGATCGCCGTCAAACGGTACAGCAGATGTTCAGCTGGCGGGAAGCCTGCGCTTCGTCGAGCCGTTTGACCGGAGTGCTTACCGGTGCAGAGAGCACCAGTTCCGGTGAATCCGAAGCTTCGTCAGCGATAGCGAGCAGTGCTTCTGCAAACAGATCGAGAGTTTCCCGTGTTTCCGTTTCCGTAGGTTCGATCATCAGCGCTTCACTGACAATAAGCGGGAAATAGATGGTAGGGGCGTGAAATCCGTAATCGAGCAGACGTTTGGCGATATCGAGTGTTTTTACCCCGTGCTCTTTTTTCTGGCGGTCTCCCGAAAGGCAGAATTCGTGCATGACCGGTTTTGGATACGGCAGGTCATACCGTTTGTCGAGAAGGGCCAGAAGGTAGTTCGCGTTGATGATGGCATTTTCCGATACCCGCCGCAACCCTTCAGCCCCGAGCATGCGGATATAGGTATATGCCCGGACGAGCACCGAGAAGTTTCCGTAGAAGTTCATCATCCTGCCAATGCTCTCCGGGTGGTTGGTATTGAGCCTGTATGAGGTTCCTTCGGGGGATTCGATCCGTTCGACAACCGGCACCGGCAGGTAGGGGATGAGCTTTTCGCACACGCCTACCGGACCGCTGCCCGGTCCGCCTCCTCCGTGCGGAGCCGAAAAGGACTTGTGAAGATTGTAGTGAACGACATCGAATCCCATATCGCCCGGACGGGTGATGCCGAGCAGGGCATTCATGTTCGCTCCGTCCATATAGAGCAGGCTTCCGTTTTCGTGCACCATCCGCTCGATAACGAGAATGTCCTTTTCAAAAAGGCCGATGGTGTTGGGGTTTGTGAGCATGAGGGCGGCTACATTGCCATCGAGTTTCGCCTTGAGGTCGATGAGGTCGGTCCGTCCGTCAGGACCGCCTTTCACCGAAATGATCTCGTAGCCGGCGATTGCCGCGGATGCGGGATTCGTGCCGTGAGCCGAGTCGACCACGAGCAGCTTGCTGCGTTTCGATCCTCGCGCCTCGTGGTATTTCTTGATGAGCAGAATGCCGGTCAGCTCTCCGTGCGCTCCGGCCGCCGGCTGCAGGGTTACGGCAGCCATGCCGGCGATTTGCGCAAGCATACCGCACAGTTCATACATCATCTGCAGGGCTCCCTGCACGGTTTTTTCAGGCTGCAGGGGGTGCAGTTCACTGAAGCCCGGAAGATCGCAGGCTGCATCGTTGACTTTGGGGTTGTACTTCATCGTGCAGCTGCCCAGCGGATACATGTTCTTGTCAACATGGTAGTTCATGTTGGAGAGCCTGACGAAATGCCTGACCACTTCGCTTTCCGGAACCTCGGGAAGATCGGCCGGACGGGTTCTCAGGAATTTTTCGGGGAGAACGGTTTCCAGAGACAGTTCCGGAATGTTGTTACCGGCAAGGCTGTATCCCTTGCGTCCCTTTTTCGATAGATCGAAAATCAGTTTTTCTCTCATGATTGCACGGCGTCGTGAAGTGGTCTCTGTGGCTTGATTGATAGGCAATATAGAGCACCGGGGTGAAATGCTCAAACGTGCATGCGAAAAAAGAGATGCGGGCAGACGGGCTTACGGGTTGGGCGGCAGGTCCTGCTCTGCCTGCGTGAGCATCTCGAGTGCTTGCCTGGCGGCGAGCTGCTCGGCGTCTTTTTTTCTTGGTGCGGTACCCCTGCCGCAGACATTACCGGTGAAGGAGACTTCAACCGTGAATATTTTCTCATGCTCCGCGCCCTCTTCTGCAACAACGGTGTAAAGCGGCGGGAGCATATGGTGCGACTGGGTATACTCGATCAGGCGGCTTTTGTAGTTGTGTTCCGAAGCGACAATTGTTTTGAAATCGGCATGCTCGATAACCTGTTTCATGACGAATGCGCGGGCGGCATCGAGCCCTCTGTCGAGATAGATCGCTCCGGTCAGCGATTCGAATGCGTCCGCCAGTGCCGATTCACTGCATCGTATCTTGTGATGGTCGGCCGATTCGCCGATCATGAGGTGCTCGCCGAGTCCCATGCTCAGGGCAAAACCGGCAAGGGCTTTCCGGTTGACGATTTTGGAGCGGTTGCTCGACAGCTCCCCCTCGGCACTTTCAGGGAAGATGCGATAGAGATATTCCGAAATGACCAGGTCGAGGACGGCATCGCCAAGAAATTCGAGGCGCTGGTTTGATTCAGCCGACGAGGTTGCGGGGTCGTGAGTGACCGACCGGTGGGTAAAGGCCGTCAGGTAAATTCCGGGGTGTATGGCGGGTTCGCCGGTAATGCGCTGCAGGAATGCCGCTATGGTTTCCGCCAGGGGTGTTTCCTGTTTCTCCGCGAGCGAGTTGCCTCCATCCTTGAACGGCAGGGAGCGGTGAAACGCAAGAGAGGTCAGTTTCTGCCAGAACTGCTCCATAAGCCGGTGGTCATGATCAGAGCGAGGAGGCGTTTCTGAAAATCAGGGTTGCATTGTGGCCGCCGAATCCGAATCCGTTGTTGAGCGCATATCCGATGGTACGCTTTTTCGCCTGGTTGGGTGTGATGTCGAGATCGATTTCGGGATCGAGATTGTCATTGTTGATGGTTGGTGGAACGGTTGCCTCCTGCATGGCCAGCAGGCAGACGATCGACTCCACAACGCCGGCGGCACCGAGCAGGTGGCCGGTCATGGATTTCGAGGAGCTGATGCTGAGCTTCCGGGCATGGTCGCAGAACACTTTCCTGATCGCCTTGATTTCCGCAATGTCGCCAAGCGGTGTCGATGTGCCGTGTGTATTGATATAATCGATCCTGTCCGGAGTGATGCCTGCAATCGAAAGCGCGGCTTTCATGGCATTGACCGCACCGGTGCCTTCGGGGTGAGGAGCCGTAAGGTGATAGGCATCGGCGGTAGCCCCGACACCGGCGATCTCCCCGTAGATTTTAGCTCCGCGGGCCTTTGCGGATTCAAGGGTTTCCAGAACAAGAGATCCCGCTCCTTCTCCCATGACAAAACCGTCCCGGTCGCGGTCATAAGGCCGGGAGGCCTTCTCAGGACGTTCGTTGGCTGTTGAAAGGGCTTTCGCGGAGTTGAATCCGCCGACACTCATCGGAGTGATAGGCGCTTCCGAGCCGCCGCAGACCATGTAATCGGCCATGCCGAGCTGGAGAATCATCCATGCATCGATAATGGCGTGCAGGGATGTGGCACAGGCGGATGCCGTGGCGTGGTTCGGCCCCATAAGCCCGAATTTCATGGAAATCTGTCCTGCGGCAATGTCGGGAATCAGCATGGGAATGAAAAACGGACTGATCCGTCTCGGGCCCCGTTCAAGAAAGGCGCGGAATTGCTGGTCGTAGGTGGTCATTCCTCCGATACCCGAGCCGTGCACGACGCCGATCCGGAGCGGATCGATCGCCTGCAGGTCAAGCCCCGAATCTTTCAGGGCCTGCTCTGCGGCAATAACGGCATACTGACAGTATGGGTCCATGCGGTCGGCTGATTTCCTGTCGATATGATCGTAGGCGGAAAAATTCTTCAGCTCGCATGCGAAGGTTGTTGCAAAATCAGTGGTGTCGAAATAGGTGATAGGCGCAGCGCCGCTTCTGCCCTCGGTCAGCCCGGCCCAGAACTCCTCTTTGCTGAGACCTATGGGAGCCAGGACTCCGATTCCTGTAACGACGATCCTTTTGCGATCCTGACCCATCTGTTGTGCTTTAATGTTGCTTCTGGCGGAATGCCCGAAAGGGAAATTACTTTTTGGCGATGTAGTCGATTGCCTGCTGGACGGTGCTGATTTTTTCAGCGTCTTCATCAGGGATCTGGACACCGAACTCGTTTTCAAGTTCCATGATCAGTTCGACGGTATCGAGAGAGTCCGCACCGAGATCGTCGGAAAATTTTGACTCCGGCTTGATCTGGTCTTTGTTGACGCCCATTTTGCTGACAATGATATCATATACCTTATCTCTGATTTCTGCTTCGCTCATTGTTCTGTTCTCCTGATTAGTTGTTTGTTTCGGATAAAAAAACTGATAAAGTTAAATAATATACAAAGAAAATAGGCTTGCTCAAACTGCCGTTGCCGCTAACCTACATGACCATGCCGCCGCTGATGTTGATAACCTCGCCGGTGATGTAGGCAGCATCGTTTCCTGCAAGGAACGACACAACCCTGGCTACATCTTCCGGCTGGCCAAAACGGGCAAGGGGGATGACCTCGAGCATCTTGTTGCGGACCTCTTCGGAAAGCGCATCGGTCATTTTCGATGCGATGAATCCCGGCGCGACGGCATTGACCCGGATATTGCGCGATGCGAACTCCTTGGCGACCGATTTGGTGAACGAGATCACGCCGCCTTTTGATGCAGCATAGTTCGCCTGTCCGGCATTGCCCATGAGACCGATAACCGATGCGATATTGACGATGGCGCCGGAGCGCTGCTTCATCATGACGCGGGTCACGGCTTTTGTGCAGGCGAAGGTTCCCTTCAGGTTGACGGTCATCACGGCATCCCAGTCCTCCTCGCTCATCCGCATCAAGAGCCCGTCACGGGTGATGCCGGCATTGTTGACGAGAATGTCGATTCTGCCGGTCGTATCCGCGATTTCAGCAAACACGCTCTGTACGGCTTCGGCGTTGGTGACGTCGAGTTCCCTGCACCAGGCATCCCGACCGAGCTTTCTGATCCCTTCGGCAGTTTCAGCAAGCCATTCCTCCTTGATGTCGCAAACGACAACTCCCGCACCTTTTGCAGCGAGGTCGAAAGCGATAGCCTGACCGATTCCCCTGGCCGCTCCGGTCACTACTGCGATTTTTCCTTCAAACATGGTTGAATTCTCTTCTGTTATTGGTTGCTCTGTCTGTTCCCTTGTTTCACGCCCGGGCAAGCGGCCTGATATCTTCGGCGGTATCGACTCCGCTGCACGCCACAGATTTGTCAATTCTCCTGATGAGCCCCTGCAGCACTTTCTGCGGACCGACCTCGACAAATTCCCTCACGCCCAACTGCACCATGGCTTCGACGGACTGTGTCCAGAGAACCGGACTGGTAAGCTGCATGATCAGGTTTTTTCTGATTTCAGCGGCTGAAGTGACCGGACGGGCAATGGCATTCATGCAGACAGGAATGCGTGCATCCCGGATTTCCACGTGTTCAAGCGCGGCGGCAAGTTCTTCTTCGGCGGGTTTCATCAGCGGAGAGTGGAACGCACCTGAAACCACCAGTTCCTTTGCCATTCTTGCACCGTGAGATGGCGCCAGTTCGACAGCTTTATTGACGGCGGAAACCTCGCCCGAAATGACTATCTGGCCCGGTGAGTTGAAGTTGGCCGCCCTGACGATTCCTGCGGAAGCAGCCTCAGCCAGAAGATCGTCGACGGCACTGTCCTGCATGCCGATGAGTGCTGCCATGGTGCCGGGGTTCTGCTGGCCGGCGTTCTGCATGAGCGCGCCCCTTCTGGCCACGATACGGATCGCGTCCTCGAAGCTTATCGCACCGGCAAAGCAGAGCGCACTGTATTCGCCCAGACTGTGTCCTGCCGTCATCGCGATGCTGTTACTGTCGAGCAGCGAAGCTGCAACGATGCTGTGCAGAAAAATTGCCGGCTGGGTATGACGGGTCTGGCGCAGATCCTCTTCACTGCCGTTGAACATGATGCCGGTGATGGAAAAGCCGAGAATGTCATCGGCTTTCTGCATCATCTCGCCGGCTGCAGGAAATGCTTCGAAAATGTCCCGGCCCATGCCGCAGTACTGGGAACCCTGTCCCGGAAAAACAAATGCTTTCATTTGATGTTCTCGGCTGTTTTCAATGGTGGCGCGAGAGATTCTTATTGCCATTTGATATACATGCCGCCCCAGGTGTAGCCGGCACCGAAGCTGACCAGCACGAGATTCGAGCCTGTTTGCAGTTTCTGCTGTTCATCGAGTTCGGCAAGGCAGATCGGAATGGTGCCGGCGGTCGTATTGCCGTAGCGGGCGATGTTGGACATCACCTTTTCTTCGCTGAGCCCCATCCTCTCTGCCGTTGCATGGATAATGCGCTGGTTTGCCTGATGCGGAACCAGCCAGGAGATGTTTTCCGCATCGAGACCGTTGCGCTCCATGATTTCCGCAGCGGTGTCGGCCATGGCGGTTACCGCGGCCTTGAATACCTGCTTGCCGTTCTGACGGATGAAATGCATGCGTTTTTCAATGGTTTCATGGCTTGCCGGGTTCAGGCTGCCGCCTCCGGCCATCAGCAGGTGGTCCTTGCCGTTTTTGCCGTCGGAATAAAGCCTGGCGTCAAGAATGCCGTAGTCGTCCGATTCGGCCGGTTCAAGAATGACCCCGGCGGCTCCGTCACCGAAGAGAATGGCCGTAGACCGGTCAGTATAATCGACGACGGACGACATCTTGTCGCCACCGATCACCATGACGTTTCTGTGGGCTCCGGATTCGATGAACCGGGCTGCGGTATTGAGGGCGAAAAGAAACCCCGAGCACGCTGCGTTCAGATCGAACGCCCATGCGTTGGTCGCGCCGATCATTCCCTGAACAAGGCAGGCGGTTGAGGGGAAGAGCATGTCGGGTGTCATGGTTGCGACAATGATCAGCTCGACATCTTCAGCACCCATACCCCTTTTTTCGATCAACTGGCGGGCAACCTCGCTGCAGAGAAACGATGTCGCCTTGCCGGGATCTTTCATGATTCTGCGTTCACTGATGCCGGTTCTTGTCCGAATCCACTCGTCATTGGTCTCAAGCATCAGTTCAAGGTCATGATTGGTCATGATCTCGTCCGGTACATATTTGGCTGTCGCCGTTATTGCAGCTTTCATGCGCTTTTTGCGGTTATTTTCAATGCAGGATTTGCTTGTTTGACTGCGTGGCGGTCGGCCAGACAGCGTCGATCGATGGAGGAAAACCGCAGCATGCCTATGCTTCGGAGAGTACCTCTGCAATGCGGGCGTTGACCTGTTTTTCGATCATATGTTCGGCCATGAAGATCATGTTCTTGATTGCCCGGGAGGAGGAACGTCCATGCCCGACGATGGAGATGCCGTCGACACCGAGGAACGGTACGCCTCCGAATTTTTCCACATCGAAAGGTTCGAACAAGTTTTTGAAAACCTGGGAAGTCAGTGCCGCGGCTTTTTCATCAAGCTGCCCCGATGCAACCAGCTTCTGGAGAGCGGGCTTGAGGAGGGATCCCAGAAATCCGGGAATGCTTTCGCCAAACTTCAGGAGGGTGTTGCCGACAAGGCCGTCGCAAACCACGATGTTGACCTTGCCCTTGAGGATGTCGTGACCTTCGATGTTGCCGGCAAAAGAGATTTTTCCCTTGCTGTCGGCTTCCTTGAGCAGTTTGTAAGCCTGTTTGAGCACCTCGGACCCTTTTCCCTCTTCCTCCCCGATATTGAGCAGGCCTGCAACGGGTTTCTCGATTCCGGCTGCGTAGCGTTGGTAGATGGTCAGCATTTCGGCAAACTGAACCAGGTGCTCAGGCTTGCAGTCCATATTTGCGCCAACATCGACGATATTGGTGAGGCCTTCCTGTATTCTCGGGAAATAGGCATAGATGGCCGGTCTCAGAACGCCGGGCAGTCGTCCGAGCACAAACAGCGATGCAGCCATCTGCGCCCCGGTGTTTCCGGCGCTGACATAGGCATCGGCCTCTCTTGCCTTGCACAGCTTCAGACCCCTGACCAGTGAGGATTCCTGCTTTGTCTTCACGGCAATGGCGGGAATGTCTTCCATGGTTACGACCTCCGGGGCGTGCATGAACCTCATGTTCAGTCCTGCAGTATCCTGCAGGGCAAGAAGGGACTGAACGGTTTCAGACTGTCCGATAAGAATAACGGAAAATCTGTTGCCGCTTTCCTGCAGGGCCTGAATGGTTCCCTCTATCACACAGGCCGGGGCGTTATCTCCGCCCATGGCGTCAACAGCAATGGTCAGCATGAAGGGTTTGGTCCTGTTGCGTTATCAGCTGTTAGCAGATCTGGTGACAACGGCCCTGCCGCGGTAGTGTCCGCAATGACGGCAGGCACGGTGGGGAAGGGTCGGCTCGCCGCAATTGGGGCAGATGACGGTCATCGCTGCTTTTGTGCGGGCATTGAACTGGGCGCGTCTTTTATCCCTTCTGGATTTCGACATTTTGGCTTTCGGGTTCGCCATATTTATCCTCTTTTTTTATAGTCGGTTAACGATACTTGTTTTTCAGCTTTTCAAGAGATTCCTGCCACGTGCTTCTGTCTTCTTCCGGGGTTCCGGTCTTCCTGTCCCAAGCGCTGAAAAGCCTGCAGTCAGGATTTTCCGTGCAGGTGACTTTCATGGGCAGCGAGAGCAGCAGGGTTTCCCTGACGTCCTCCGTCAGGTCAATTGATACCGTATTCCGGTCGATCAGCCGGTAATCCTCATCGATGTTGTCGCCATATTCTTCCGCTTCACCATAGATATAAGGGATGCGGAACTCTCCTTTGAGTTTCCGGGCAAGCGGCGCAAGGCAGATGTCGCAGGTGAAATCGGCAACCGTCTCTGTCCTGATGGTGACCGTTATTTCCTGTTCGGCTTTTTCAGCGATTACCGTTACTGCAATATCCCCTGTAAAAACGGTTCCGTTCAGTTCCTGATCCCTGAAATTCTCGGCTCTACAGGTAAAATCAAACGCATGGGTTCCCTGCATAAGACCCGCGATCCGGATCTCTATCAATGCTTTTTCTTTATGCATATACCCTCTTTTCAGTAAAAGAACACCAATGTACAAAAATTATTATGGAAAATGAAAGCCATGCGACCTTCGGCCGGCAGAAAAATCGAAAAAAACGAACCGGCCTGGTTTGGAAATGAGAAAAATGGTTGTATATTTACAACCCGTTCGCAGCAGTGCGTCCGAGATTCCGCGATAGCTCAATGGTAGAGCATTCGGCTGTTAACCGAAGGGTTGTAGGTTCGAATCCTACTCGCGGAGCAAAAAAAGACAGAAGTGCTGAAAAGTGCTTCTGCCTTTTTCGTTTCCCTGTATAGTGAAGCCCCGCTTCTCCCCTTCCGGACTTCCAAAAAACAATACGGTTTTTTTATATTTCATAATGCAGACCGCTCCAGCCGGCGGCAGTGAGGTGCGCGGTGTGCGCTTTCGATGCGCGTTTATTGCAATTGCTAATCCCCATATGCCGTGTTAAGCGACATTCTTCTTATCAGCAACAAACATAAAAAAGCTGCTGAGGTCATTTCCGAGAGAGTGCTTGTTGAAAAGGAGGCCAAGGATGAGGAGTATCCGGGCTACAGGTTCATTGTCGCTATTTCAGGGGAGTCCGGTGCGGGTAAATCCGAGCTGGCCCATTCGCTGGCCCTCGTGCTGAAAAGGGCGGGTATAAAGGTCAAGATTCTGCATACCGACAACTACTACAGGGTCGAGCCGCAGGTGCGCAGGGCGGAGCGCGAGCGGAACAATTTCGAGTCGGTCGGACCGGAGGAATACGACCATGCATGGCTGAACCGCAATATCGAGGATTTCCGGAAAGCCCGCAAGGCCAGCATGCCCTGTGTGGATATCATTACCGAAGAGGTCGATCTGCTCATCACCGATTTTTCCGGCATCGACCTGCTGATCATCGACGGCCTTTATGCGATCGCCACGGACGGAATCGATCTTGGTGTCTATATTGACCTGACCTATCACGAGACCAAAAAGAAACAGTTGCTCAGGGGCAAGGAATCGGCGGACGACCACCGGTGGAAGGTGCTTGAAAAAGAGCACCAGAGTGCCCTGAGGCTCAGGCGTCTTGCCAATACGTTCGTCAGCAGGGAGTACAAGGTCCTGTTCTGTGATTAAGCCCCTGACCATGCATTTTAGCCCTCTACTGCCGTATGCCGCACACCCATGATCATACATCGGTGTTGATTGCCGATGACAGCGATCCGGTCCGCCAGGCGACATCGGCTATCGTGAGCCGGCTCGGCTATCATCCCGTTACGGCAACCAGCGGTGAGGAGGCTGTTTCCCTCTTGCAGTCATCCACGTTCGATGCACTTCTCCTTGATATCACCATGCCGGGAAAAAGCGGTATCGACGTTCTGCATTTTATCGTGGAAAACGATTATGCGCTTCCGGTTATCATGATATCCGGTTCAGGCGATATCGATCAGGTAGTGCAGTGCCTCAGAATGGGTGCGTATGATTACCTCACAAAGCCTGTTGATGCGCACCGGCTGGCCGTTGTGCTGAAGAACGCCTTTTCCGAATCCTCACTTCGCCAGAAAGTCCGGCTGTTATCGGCAGCAGTGGATCAGAGTCCCGTAGCTGTTGTCATTACCGATAGCGAGGGACATATCGAGTATGCAAATTCCTCTTTTTCATCGGGCGGCAGCTCTCTGGCCGGCGATCCCGTTTCCAGGCAGACTATTTTCGATGCAGGAGACGCCTCTGGCGGTTTCCCGGTAAAGCTCAGGAACTCCATCGTTTCCGGAAAGGTCTGGCAGGGCGATTTCTGCAATCACAAGCGTAACGGGGAGCTTTGCTGGGAGCATGCCATTATCAGTCCTGTAACCGATCACGGGAAAGCGAAATCCCATATTCTTGCATTGATACAGGATATCACCCAGGTGAGAAAGAACCAGGAAGCACTTCTGCACAGCACCCAGCGGTTCAGGGAGCTTGCCGATCTCCTGCCGCAGCCGGTTTTTGAAACCGACAGGAGAGGACTCGTTACCTATTCGAACCGGGCGGGCTTTGCCACGTTCGGATACAGCAGGGACGAGTTGAAAAAAGGGTTGCACTCTTTGCAGTTTTTCGCCCGTGCGGACAGGGCCCGGGTACTCCAGGGCATGCAGGTGAAAAAGACATCCGGACGGCTGAGCAATCACGAGTTTACCGTATTCAGGAGGGATGGCACCGGCTTTCCCGCGCTGGTCTACAGCGCCCCGATAGCCGGAAGGGGAGGCCCTGCCGGCTATCGGGGCATCGTGGTCGATATTACCGAGATCAAGGAGAGCGAACTGAAGCTGCGCGAAAACCAGAAAAAGTATCTCAATCTCCTTCAGGCTATTCCCGACGCCATCATTGTCGCCGATGCGGATACCGGCGCTCTTGTCGAGTGGAACCGCCAGGCACAGCTTTTTTTCGGCTACTCTCCGGAGGAGCTTGCCGGCCTGCATATCGGAGATCTTTATCCTGAAGATCTCCGCGAAAAATGTATCGCCTTCTTTGATGAAGCGCGTTTTCGGCAGTCCGGATCCCTGGAAACACAGATTCTCACCCGCCAGGGGCTGCGGATCGATGTGCACCTCAGTTCGGCAATGTTCACAACTGAAGAGCGCCGGAGGTTTGTCGGCATTTTCAGGGATATTACCGAGCAGAAGCATTCCGAAATGCTTGTCAGGGAGAATATCCGGCTGAAAAACGATTTTATTTCAACGGTGTCCCATGAATTGAGAACACCGCTTTTTTCCATTCTCGGGTTTACCGGAACCCTGCTCCGGGAACAGGACGAACTTGAGCGGGAAACCAGAATGGAGTTCCTCTCGATCATTCATGATGAGAGCAAGAGGCTCTCCGCCCTTATCGAGGATGTGTTGATGATCTCCAGAATAGATTCGGGAAGGGTTTCCTATAAAAAAAGTGAAATTGATCCGTCCATCACTATTTCCGAGGTGTGCCGGGGCCTTAAAATCAGAGCCGATGAGAAACATATCGAGCTGCACCTCAAAGTCTGTGCGCCGGCCGGGCGCATTCTTGCCGATCCTGATGCACTCAAGCAGGTTGCTATCAACATCATCGGCAATGCCCTGAAATTCACGCCGGAAGGCGGACTCGTCGATGTTGTTTTGTCGTATGACGAAGACGCGATGCTGTTTCGGGTCAAGGACAGCGGGCCGGGCATTCCTGCAGAGGATACCGCAAAAATATTCGAAAAGTTCTACCGGGTTGAACGTCCGGGAGAAGCCGTTGATGGAACCGGACTCGGGCTTTCCATCGTCAAGGAGATTGTCGAGGCCCATGACGGGAGCATAGAGGTCCTGAATGCCGGATGCAAAGGTGCGGTATTTCTTGTCCGTCTGCCGTTACTGACGACGGTTTCAGAAAGGAGTAAACAGAACCAGTCATGAAGCAGCACACCATACTGATCGTCGATGATTCCGCCAATATCAGGCGGCTGCTTGCCCATAATCTCGGCAGGAAATTCACCGTCCTGACCGCTGCTGATGCAACGGCGGCACTCGATGTGCTTGATGGCAGCGCAACGCTTCCCGATTTGCTCGTTATCGATATCGCCATGCCCGGGCTTGACGGTTTTTCCCTGACGGCGCTCATCAAGGAGAACCCCAGGTTCCGGGCTATTCCGCTGGTCATGCTGACCGCCAAAGACAGCAGTGAGGACAGGGAAAAAGGGTTGAAACTCGGCGCAGCCGATTATATTACCAAACCGTTCAATCTCGAGGAATTTGCCGAGAGAATAGAGCTTCTGCTCAGATAATCCGGAGCCACAGATCCGGGCACCGGAGCGGAAACGGTGCCAAATGGTGACGCCGTTTCCGCTTCAGACGCAAAAAGTTACTTTCTCCGCCCTTCCTCGTAAGGCTCAAACATCGTTTTGTCGACTCCGCATACCGGGCAGACCCAGTCGTCGGGAAGATCCTCGAAAGGTGTTCCGGGCTCGATGCCGCTGTCGATATCTCCGACTTCGGGATCGTAAACATACCCGCAAGGAGTACAGACCCATTTTTGCATATTGTTACCTCCGTTTAAGTTGCTGTTTGTTGTTCCTGTGTTCAGATATCATGCAGGTAATGCCTTCGGCATGACTATGTTCACAAACGGGAATCATAACGCAGAGTCGGTGCCAAAAAGTTCTTACGGGGATGCCCGAAAATTTTCCCGTCAATTGACTCTGCCGTCCGAAAAAAGGGATCTGTCCTGTCTCTTCCCTGCTTCGGGATTGCCTTATACCCAGCCACGAAGCTTCATTGCTTCTACAACCCGTTCAATGGCGACGATATAAGCGGCAAGGCGATTGTGGACGCGGTATTTTCCTGCGGATTCATGAACTTTCAGAAATGCCGCTGTCATTTTTTTATCAAGCAGTTTGTGAATCTCCTCCTCCTCCCAGTAGAATCCATAGGTATTCTGCACCATTTCGAAGTACGACACGGTTACGCCGCCGGCATTGCAGAGAAAATCGGGAATGACGTATACACCGTTATTGTAGAGGATATTGTCGGCTTCGGGAGTGGTCGGGCCGTTGGCAAGTTCTGCCACGATCCGGGCTTTGATGTTTGCCGCATTCGTGCTCGTTATCACCGATTCGAGAGCCGAAGGAAAAAGAACGTCGACATCGAGTTCAAGCAGTTCTTCGTTCGAAATGGCCGAACTTCGGGGAAAATCCTTTACCGATCCGGTTGCCTCTTTATGGGCGATGACCTCCGCATAATCAAGGCCATCGGGATTATGGATGCCTCCTTTTGAGTCCGAAACGGCAACGACCTTCATGCCGAGGATCTCTACGGCAAGTTTATGCGCATAATAGCCTGCGTTGCCGTATCCCTGGATCGCTGCTTTTTTTCCGGCAAGGTTCATGCCGATAATTTCCGCCGCATCTCGAACGCAGTAGATTCCTCCGCGGGCAGTGGCGTCAGTCCTTCCGGCAGAACCGCCAAGCGCGATAGGCTTGCCGGTAATGACGCCGAACTCGTTGTTCCCCTGAATAAACGAATACTCGTCCGCCATCCATGCCATAATCTGGGGTGTTGTGTAGACGTCGGGCGCAGGAACGTCTTTTTCAAGACCGAGCATGCGGCCTACCTGGCGGATATAGGCTCGGGATAACCGTTCGAGTTCACCGCTCGACATGGATTTGGGGTCGCAGATCACCCCGCCTTTACCACCTCCGAGAGGAAGGTCCAGTACTGCTGTTTTCCAGGTCATCCATGCAGCCAGAGCCCTTACGGTATCGATCGTTTCATCCGGATGAAAACGGATTCCTCCCTTGTTGGGTCCACGGGCATCGTTGTACTGAACACGGAAACCATGAAAGATTCTGGTGGTCCCGTTATCCATTTTTACCGGCATAGCCACGTGCAGTTCGCGGAGCGGCCAGCGGAGGATTTCATGCGATGCATGGTCGAGGTTCATGATCGTGGCGGCTTCATCCAGCTGTTTTCGTGCAATCCGGAATGGATTGTTGTCTGAAAAGCCGTCTGTTTCGATGATCATGTCAGGACAGGTGCATTGCGACGATTCGTTTCTTTCATTCATTGTCAGGTGTTATTTAATGAAAAGAAATAAGACGGAATAAGCTCATGAGAACAGAATGGGGGAGGATGCTGCTCAGATAAGTAATCGGAAATATACAGAAATGTAGAAATTATTTATCGGGTTTCTTATGGCCCGTTAAGGTCTTGTAAGCAGAGTCTTTATATGGTAAACCAGAGAGTGAGAAAATGAAGGGTTCAGTCGTGTTCGAAACGGAAGGGCGACGATTCCGTGCCGCGATTTCGAGAGCACGGAAATATGATCGTAATAAAGGAGGTGAGCTTATGGCTCATGTCTCGGACAAAGGCAGTTCCAGCGTGCCCCGATAGATGATTTTTGCAGGGCCTGTCAGCGTTACCGATGTAAGATTCTCGCTGAAGGACACTGTAAGGGTATCGCCGCTCCTGACCCTGACGCTGACGGTCGGGCTCGATATTCTGCCGAGCCGATAACTCATGATCGCAGATGCCACCGCACCGGTTCCGCAGGCCAGGGTTTCGTCCTCAACCCCTCTTTCAAATGTTCTTATGTTTATGCTGTCCGGAGCGACGATTTCAAGAAAGTTGACATTGGTGCCGCCAGGAAAAATATCCGTTCTGTGCCTTACGGCACGGCCTTCGCTGTAAACGTTGATCCGATCGAGTTCGCCATGGGGAGAAAATATGACAGCATGCGGAGATCCTGTGTCCACAAAGTGGCAGTTGAATCCTTCAACGGCAAGACTGTCGCGGAAATCATGCGGGTCAAGCATATGCAGTTTTACCATCTCTCGGTCTGTAACCGAGGCATCGTAACGGTTGCCGTTCGCTTCGAAAACGTAAACGTTATGATCTGCCGAAGGAATTCCGATCGAGTGCGCGAAATAGACGGCGCACCGCCCGCCATTGCCGCACATGGAACCAGGCAGGCCGTCGGCGTTATGGTAGTTCATGCGGAAATCGAACTGATCCGACTTTTCAATCAGGATAAGTCCGTCTGCGCCGATTCCGGTTCTTCTTGTGCACATGGCCTTGATTCGGGTTCCTGTCAGTTGCAGGGAGCCGTTTCTGTTGTCGATAACGATGAAATCGTTTCCGGATCCCGAGAGCTTTGCGAAATTGATCTGCATGCAGGTCGATGATCAGTTGTGTTTTGCTGTAATTCCGGCGTACCTGTTTCGTCCTGTTTTACGCACCACCAAGGTTTTCAATAACTTAGAGGGTTAAAATACAGCCGGAAAGGGTGAATGCCACGGCAAAAAAATTTATTATTAAATAATTTTTCTTATTTTACTTGCTGATATGTCAGGTGAATTATCACGACATATGGCCTTTAAGAATCAAGAGATTTGTTCTGTATTCTTGCTGATTTTTCATGAAGCGCACATGATGCTTGCCTGACCATGCTGTTTTCGGGAGCGGCATTCTCCATGTGCTTTTTTATCTGAAATCCGGGCCGTCGGTTGCAATGGTGCCTGAAGGCATAACGCACAGATTTTCTTTTCGGTTTCTTCAACCTGAAATACGACCATAACAAAGGAGAGAATACAATGGCTGAACAAGTGAATCCTGCAGGAGTCAAGCCAAAGGGATCTGTCCCACCTCCCAAGGGGAATGCTCCTTCCCCGAAGGGGAACGGCGCACCAGGCGGCCCGTCTGTCATCAAGGAACAGGATGCTGCCAAAATGAGGAGATTTCTGTTCCAGAGAACGGAGACGAGAACCACGAAGTGGTATCAGATTTTCGATACCGAAAAGCTGGATGACGAGCAGGTAGTAGGTGGTCATCTTGCCCTTCTCGGCGTCATGGGTTTTCTGATGGCGATCTACTACATCTCCGGCATCCAGGTGTTTCCCTGGGGATCTCCCGGTTTTCACGACAACTGGTTCTACCTGACCATCAAACCGAGGATGGTCTCCCTGGGCATCGACACCTACAGCACCCAGACAGCAGACCTTCAGCAGGCGGCAACCAACCTGCTCGGCTGGGCTCTTCTTCATGTCATTTCCGGCTCCATCCTGCTTTTCGGCGGCTGGAGGCACTGGACCCACAACCTGACCAATCCGTTTACCGGCAGGGCAGGCAACTTCCGCGATTTCCGTTTCCTCGGCAAGTTCGGTGATATGGTGTTCAACGGAACAAGCGCAAAAACCTACAAGGACGCACTCGGACCGCACACCGTCTACATGTCGCTGCTTTTCCTCGGCTGGGGTTTCGTGATGTGGTTCGCTCTCGGCATTCCCCCCGTACCTGATTTCCAGACCATCAATGCCGAGACCTTCATGTCCTTCGTCTTTGCTGTCATCTTTTTCGCACTCGGTATCTACTGGTGGAACAATCCTCCCAATGCGGCCATTCATCTCAATGACGATATGAAGGCGGCATTTTCCGTGCACCTTACCGCTATCGGCTACATCAACATCGCTCTTGGCGTGATTGCCTTCGTTGCCTTCCAGCAGCCATCCTTCCACGCCTACTACAAGGAACTCGACAATCTCGTCTTCTATCTTTATGGCGAGCCGTTCAACCGGGTCAGCTATGACTTCGTACAGGAAGGCGGCAGAATCATCTCCGGAAAGAAGGAGTTCGCCGAATTCGCTCCCTACGCGATTCTTCCGAAGAACGGTCAGGCGTTCGGCATGTCGAGGGTGGTCATCAACCTTATCACCTTCAACCACATCATCTGCGGTGTGCTCTATGTTTTTGCCGGTGTCTACCACGGTGGCCAGTACCTGCTCAAGATTCAGCTGAACGGCCTGTACAACCAGATCAAGTCGATCTGGATCACCAAGGGGCGGGACCAGGAAGTGCAGGTGAAGATTCTCGGCACCGTCATGGCGCTCTGCTTTGCAACCATGCTGTCGGTTTACGCGGTTATCGTCTGGAACACCATCTGCGAGCTGAACATTTTCGGCACCAACATCATGATGTCTTTCTACTGGCTGAAACCGCTTCCGATGTTCCAGTGGATGTTCGCCGATCCGAGCATCAATGACTGGGTTATGGCTCATGTCATTACCGCCGGTTCACTCTTCTCGCTGATCGCTCTGGTTCGAATCGCTTTCTTCTCACACACCTCACCGCTGTGGGATGATCTCGGACTGAAAAAGAACTCCTATTCCTTCCCCTGTCTCGGACCGGTTTACGGCGGCACCTGCGGCGTCTCCATCCAGGACCAGCTCTGGTTCGCCATGCTCTGGGGAATCAAGGGACTTTCAGCGGTTTGCTGGTATATCGATGGCGCATGGATCGCCTCGATGATGTACGGCGTACCGGTAGCCGATGCCAAGGCATGGGATTCCGTTGCCGGACTCGCCCACCACTACACGTCGGGTATTTTCTACTACTTCTGGACAGAGACCGTCACGATCTTCTCGAGCTCTCACCTTTCGGTGATTCTCATGATCGGTCACCTGATATGGTTCATCAGCTTTGCCGTCTGGTTTGAGGATCGCGGTTCCCGTCTCGAGGGTGCCGATATCCAGACCCGCACCATTCGCTGGCTGGGCAAGAAATTCCTCAACAGGGATGTCTCTTTCCGGTTCCCGGTTCTGACGATTTCCGATTCGAAGCTTGCCGGTACTTTCCTGTATTTCGGTGGTACCTTCATGCTGGTCTTCCTCTTTATCGGTAACGGATTCTATCAGACGGATACTCCGCTGCCACCTCCTGTCGGTGACGCTGCCGTATCCGGCCAGCAGATGCTGACACAGGTAGTGGACTTCCTGATCAAGCTGGTTGCCTGAGTTGACATATCCGGAGGGGCTTTTGCAGCCCCTCCGGAACTCTTTTGGCCTGTTTACTTTTTTTCTATTGATCAATTTAAGAGGAGGGTTTTTATGGCCGAGCCTGTAAAACAGCCAGATATATCTCCAAAGCCTGCCGCTCCTGCAGCGAAAGCCGCTCCTGCAGCGAAAGCCGCTCCGGCCACGCCGAAAGCTGCCGCTCCGGCAGCAAAGCAGGAACAGGCAAAACCGAAGGGTTCACCGCCGAAGCAGACATCGGGAAAGCCTCGTCTTGAATCCTTGAATGTCAATCTCGGCAGAACCGGTATCCGTCAGGAATCGGCGCTTCCGGTCAAGAAAGCTGCGCCGAAACCTGCTCCGGGCGGAGCAAAACCTGCCGCTCCTGCGGCGAAGGCCGCACCGGCCGCCGGGGCTGCCCCTGCCGCCAAGGTTGCGCCTGTTGCGAAAGCTGCACCGAGAGCAAAAAAACACTATTTCATCATCGAGAATCTCTGTGTGGGTTGCGGGCTCTGTCTTGACAAGTGTCCGCCCAAGGTCAACGCCATCGGTTACAAGTTTTACGGCGATGTTCAGGAAGGGGGATTCAGGTGCTATATCGATCAGGATGCCTGCATTTCCTGTTCAGCATGTTTCTCCGGAGATGAGTGTCCTTCAGGAGCGCTGATAGAGGTGCTTCCTGATGGTCAGGTGCTTGATTTTTCCTATACACCGCCCGAAAGGCTTGATTTTGACCTGAGGTTTCTGCACCGCTTCCATCGTGAAGTGCGGTAGGAAAACCTGTGTCTACTGTCTGGATGTCAAAAGCATTGCCCCGGAAACCGAGGGGCAATGCTTTTTTTGTTAAGCGCGATCAAGATTATGCCGGAATCCACAAGCCAGCTCCCCGTTACTGCGGGCAATGAGCCGTTGCCGCAGGCAAACGGCACGCCCTCTGTGCTCGTCATCATTCCTACCTATAACGAGTCCGAAAACATATCGAGAGTTATCGAGAGGGTTTTTTCGCTTTACCCTTCCGGGCTTGATATTCTGGTCATCGACGACCATTCTCCTGACGGTACAGCGAAAAACGTGAAGGAGCTGCAACCGCACTATCCAGGCCTGCACCTGCTGGAGCGAAACAGCAAACAGGGGCTTGGCACGGCTTACCTTGCCGGGTTCCGCTATGCGCTGCAAGGAAGTTTCCGGTTTGTTATCGAGATGGATGCGGATTTTTCCCATGATCCGGAAATGATCGGTTCGCTGCTCGGTGCGATGGAGTCTGCCGATCTGGCAATCGGTTCACGGTATATGAACAATACGGTCAATGTGGTCAACTGGCCTCTCGGGAGGCTGATGCTGTCGAAGCTTGCCAGCCTCTATACCCGACTGATAACCGGAATGCCGGTTTCCGACCCTACCAGCGGATTCAAGTGTTTCAGGCGGATCGTGCTTGAATCGCTTGATCTTCGGCGGATCAATTCACAGGGGTACTCCTTTCAGATTGAAATGAATTTCAGGGCGTGGAAAAAGGGGTTCGTCATCAGGGAGGTATCCATTGTCTTTACGGACAGAACCGTAGGCCGGTCGAAAATGACCAGAAAAAATATCCGGGAAGCGGTCTGGATTGTCTGGTGGCTGAAAATCAAGTCGATGGCGGGTCTCCTGTGATCGGGTTCCCCGGCAGGAGAAACGATGGGATCTCCTGCCGGGAAAGCGGACCTGCGGGGCTTCAGTGCTGCCGGTTTTCAGCAATCACCTGCTGCATGATATCCTGAGGAGCTTCCTCGTAATGGCTGAAGCTGTAGGTATATTTTGCACGGCTTTGTGTAAGCCTGGTCAGCGATTGATGAAACGACGTGAGCGAGGCCTGGGGTATCAGGGCCTTGACCACCTGAAAGCGGGCATCGGTGTCCATGCCGAGAATTTTGCCTCTCCTGCTCGATATTTCGCCCACAATCTCCCCGGTATACTGTTCGGGAGCATGCACCGTGAGGTTGTAGAGCGGTTCGAGGAGCAGGGGCTTGGCTTTTTCAAAAGCCGATTTGAACGCCATGCTGGCAGCAATCTTGAAGGCAAATTCGGAACTGTCGACAGGGTGGTAGGATCCGTCGTATGCCACCGCCTTGAGGTCGATGACCGGGAACCCGGCCAGAACGCCGCTTGAAATCGACTCCCTTATGCCTTTTTCAACCGCCGGCAGGTAACGGGTCGGCACCACGCCACCGACAACCTCGGTTGAGAATTCGAACCCCGAGTCTCTCGGTGCAGGTTCGAGCCTGATCCAGACGTCGCCATACTGGCCCCGTCCACCGGACTGTTTTTTGTACTTGCCCTGTGCGGTTGCGGCAATGCGGATGGTTTCACGGTAGGGGATCTTTATCGGGGCGGTTTCTACCTGCACGTTGAATTTGTTCTGCAGGCGGCTGATGATGATTTCAAGATGGGTTTCACCAAGAGTCCTGATGATGGTCTGGTTAAACTCAACGTCATGGTCGATTGCAAAGCTCGGATCCTCTTCGTGCAGGTGGTGCAGACCGATGGAGATCTTTTCTTCGTCTCCCTGTGTAACAGGCATGATTGCTGATGCAAAAACCGGTTCGGGAAAGATGATCGGGCTGATGCGGCAGTTGCTGCCCTTGTCGGCAAGCGTGTCGTTGGTATGGGCATCCTTGAGCTTGACGACCATGCCGATATCTCCGGCCAGGAGTTTTTCAACCGGTATTTTCTTCTGGCCGAGCATGGTGTAGACCTGGCCGATTTTTTCAAGCTGACTGGTCTGTACGTCGATCAGCTCATGACCGGTTTCAATATGTCCGGAATAGACCCGAAGATAGGATATTTCGCCGACTCTCGGCTCCGACATGGTTTTGAAGATGAAGGCAACCGTTGGTCCTTCAGGGTCTGGAGCGAGCAGTTTTTCGGTTTCGTCCAGCGTGCAGAGCGAATGTTCCGGTCCGCGTTCGATCGGGGAGGGGCAGAGGTTGACAATACCGTTGAGCAACCGTTCCGTTCCGATGAGGTGCAGCGGCGAGGTGCAGAAAACCGGAAAGAATGTTCTGGTGACGAGTGCCGACTTGATGCCGGCACGCAGTTCGTCCTCGGTAAGATTTCCGACTTCGAAATAGCGGTTCATCAGCTCCTCGTCAGTCTCCGCTACCGCTTCGACAAGCTGCTGATGCAGTTCCTCGGCACGTTTGAGGTAGAGGTCGGGAATGGCAGAAACCGTCATGTTTCCGGGTTTGTCAGGGCAGAACTCCAGCTGTTTCATCAGCAGCACATCGATCAGGATATGGTGTCCGAGACCCTCTTCTGCCGGGAACTGTATTGGTGTGACGAGATGCCCGAAGTGATCCCGAAGTTCTTCGACGGTGTTGCTGAAACTTGTGCGGTCTGCATCGAGCTTTGTCAGTACGAACATGGTCGGTTTGTAATACTCCTGCGTATACTCCCACATGGAATCGGTGCCCACCTCGACCCCTGTCGCGGCGTTGACGGCGATCAGTACGGTATCGGCAACCCGCATGGCGGATTTGACGTCACCATGGAAATCCTGCAGTCCGGGAGTATCGATAATGTTGATTTTCCGTTCGTTCCAGAAGCCGTGCAGAAGCGATGTGTTCAGACTGTGCATTCTCTGTATCTCGTCGGCCGAATAGTCGGAGATGGTGCTTCCGTCTTCGATGCTGCCCAGGCGGTTCACGACGCCCATTGACAGGGCGAGTGATTCACAGAGCATGGTTTTCCCTGATCCGGCATGGCCGGTGATAACGATGTTACGCAGTTGTTCGGGTTGGGCGGCTTGCATGGCAGGACTCCTTAGTTGAATTGAATTTGTTGTCTTGCGGGCCAGTATCAAAAGAAGTTCGGTGCTGTCGGGTTTGCTACGGGCGGAAAACAGCTTATCGTTCTAATAAACAAAAAAAAAGCGCCATTTGATGGTACGGCGGTAATGAAATCGCAGGGAAATTGGATAAATTCATGCATTGTATACCGGAACCGGAAAGTGCCTTTCCGGGCGGTATCAATCAGTATCAACCAACCATAACCATACCGTGCCATGCCCATAATCAGGAAAGTCCTTGCCCGTCAGATCCTTGATTCGAGAGGTAATCCTACCGTTGAGGTGGATGTTTACACTGAAAACTCATTCGGCAGGGCTGCCGTACCGAGCGGGGCCTCGACCGGGGTTCATGAAGCGGTGGAGCTCAGGGATGGCGATGCAGGCTTCTACCTTGGAAAAGGAGTATTGAAAGCCGTTGATAATGTCAATACCGTCATCAATGAGGCGCTCAACGGAATACTGGTGACCGAGCAGGAGGAGATCGACGAGGCGCTGCTTGTGCTTGACGGCACTCCGAACAAATCCAGACTCGGAGCCAATGCCCTGCTCGGCGTTTCGCTTGCCTGTGCAAAAGCCGGCGCAGAATATACCGGACTGCCGCTTTTCCGCTATATCGGAGGCACGATGGCCAACACGCTTCCTGTTCCCATGATGAACGTGCTGAACGGGGGAGCCCACGCCGACAACACCGTCGATTTTCAGGAGTTCATGATCATGCCTGCCGGGTTTGCCTCCTACAGCGACGCGCTCCGTTGCGGTGCGGAAATTTTTCATGCCCTGAAATCACTGCTCAAAAGCAAGGGGCTCAGCACGGCGGTCGGGGATGAAGGCGGTTTTGCGCCGAACCTTCGTTCAAACGAAGAGGCGATCGAACTGGTGATCGAGGCTATCGGCAAAGCAGGATATAAGGCAGGTTCGCCGGCCGGTCAGGGTGGAGTTGGCGATGCCCAGGTCATGATCGCTCTCGATCCGGCAAGTTCCGAGTTCTATGATTCCGCAAAGCAGCGCTACGTTTTCAAGAAATCCTCCGGACAGGAGCTGACCTCTCTTGAGATGGCCGAGTACTGGGAGTCATGGGCAAACCGCTACCCCATCATCTCCATTGAGGATGGCATGGCGGAAGACGACTGGGAAGGTTGGAAACTGCTGACCGACAAGATCGGCGGAATCGTCCAGCTGGTCGGAGACGACCTGTTTGTCACCAACAGCAAGCGGCTGGCATCGGGCATCGAACGGGGCGTCGGGAACTCGATTCTCATCAAGGTCAACCAGATCGGCACCCTTACCGAGACGCTGCAGGCCATCGATCTGGCAAAACGCAACGGGTACACCGCCGTCATCAGCCACCGCAGCGGTGAAACCGAGGACAGCACCATTGCCCATATTGCCGTTGCGACCAACGCCGGTCAGATCAAGACCGGGAGCATGTCCCGTTCGGACCGTATGGCCAAATACAATGAACTGATCCGTATCGAGGAAGAACTCGGAGGCCAGGCGAAGTATCCCGGCGCCTCTGCTTTCAGGGTATGAATTTGCAGCGAGGGAATCCGGAAAAAAGGGTTCCCTCTGCATTTATGGTCTCTTTCCGCCAATTTCAAGCCAGCTGCATGCAGGATAAACAATGAAAATTTTTCAAGGCTTGCGGGATTTCATCAGTTCCAGTCCGAAAAAATTTCTGTTTCTGATTTTGTTCGGCTTCATCGTCATCTGGTTTCTTTTCGATGATTACGGGCTTGTCAAGCGTATCCGGATGGAGGCGGAGCACCGCATGCTGCTTGAGCGTTCGAGGGATGAGCAGCAGCGTATCGTTGAAAACGAGCAGCGCATCAGAAACGCATACAGGTCCGACAGCATTGAAAAGGCTGCAAGGGAAAAATACAATTTCCGCCGGGAGGGAGAGACACTGTACATTATCCGGGGCAAATAGCGGAATCAGTCAACATCATCCAGACCCATTATCCGTTTTTCATGTATCATTATCGCCGTCGTTTTACCAGAGAGGTCAGTTTCGGCAAGATAGCGCTTGGGGGGTATCAGCCTATCAGGGTGGAATCGATGACCAATACCCATACCATGGATACCGCTGCAACCGTCGGGCAGTGCCGGCGTCTTTATGAGGCCGGCTGCGAAATCATCAGGCTGACGGTGCCTACAGAACGTGATGCTGAAAATCTGAAGCAGATCCGGGAGCAACTCCGTCGTGACGGAATCAATACTCCTCTGGTGGCGGATATTCATTTTTCACCTCGTGCGGCCATGAAAGCCGTCGAGTATGTGGAAAATATCCGGGTCAATCCCGGCAATTATGCCAACCGGCAGAAATTTTCAACGGAAGGGTACACCGAAGAGGAGTACCGTCGGGAGATCGACGCGGTTCGCAACGAGTTCGTTCCCCTGGTGACAAGAGCCCGGGAGCTTGGTGTTTCCATGAGGATCGGCACCAATCACGGTTCCCTCTCCGACAGGATCGTCAGCCGGTACGGGAACTCTCCGGAAGGGATGGTCGAAGCCGCACTGGAATTTGCCCGTATCTGTGAGGAGAACGGATATTACGACCTTCTCTTTTCGATGAAGTCCTCCAATGTCAGGGTGATGATCCAGGCATACCGGCTGCTTGTGCAAAAAGCCGACGGGGAGCTTCGCCATGCCTATCCGCTGCATCTCGGCGTGACCGAAGCCGGCGACGGCGACGAGGGGCGTGTGAAGTCCGCCATGGGCATCGGAGCCTTGCTTGAAGACGGTCTTGGCGATACCATCAGGGTTTCCCTGACCGAAGATCCGGTTCATGAGGTCCCCGTTGGTTTTGCCATCGTTAAAAAGTACAACGACTATCACCTTGTCAAGGGGGAGCGGGCACATCTTCCCGTCAAACATGTCGTTGAAAGCCGCCAGGCCGCCGGAACGGAACCGGAACCACCGTTCGATCCTTTCAGTTACAGAAGAAGGGTTGCTGGAACAGTCTCTCTTGCCGGTTTTGCTGCGGGCGGCGATGCCATGCCGAGGGTCGAAACGGAGGCACAGGCAAATATTTCCGACCCCGATACGCTGTTTCGGGAAATGACTCTTCGGCTTGCCCCGGAAAAATCGCCGGATGCGATCCGTTCGGAACTGGTGGGAGTGCGCATCACGGACAGCGATGACCTGTCGCGTCTTGACGCCCTGTTGTCCCGTCCCGGAGGTGCGGCCTTCCCGGTTGCGGCATCCACGGAGGATGTTTCCCTGTTTGCATGCCTCGGCGGCCGGGTTTCCAAGGCAAGACTCGACATACGGGAAGGCGAACAGCTCGATATGGCCGCCCTGCTGCAGCTCGACCCCGCCGCTCCTGCGGCGCTGGAGTTCTGTTTCATCCATGAGCAGTCGGGCGCGTGCGTTCCCGCCCGGGTTCTTGCCCGTCTTGCCGAAAAGTTACGTGAACGGGGGCATGAGCGGGTATTTTTCTCGATACGCTCGTCCGAAACGGTATTCGTTTACCGTCATCTCGTCAGGGAGTTCAATGAAAAAGGCATCGATTATCCTCTTGTCGTGCGTTTCCGGACGCGTGGACAGGATCGCCTTTTCACGCTTATCGATGCATCGGTTCAGACCGGCACCCTGTTCTGTGACGGCATCGGGGACGTTCTGGCTCTTGAAACCGGACTGCCTGCTTCCGAAGAGATCGATCTTGCCTTCAACATCTTGCAGGGAGCACGAATCAGGATGTCCAAAACCGAGTTCATTTCGTGTCCCGGTTGCGGCAGAACCTATTTTGATCTTGAAACAGCCGCCATGACCATCAAGCGGCGACTCATTCATCTCAAGGGGCTGAAAATCGGAATCATGGGCTGCATCGTCAATGGGCCCGGTGAGATGGCCGATGCCGATTTCGGTTATGTCGGTTCCGGAAAGGGCCGCATAAGCCTGTATGTGGGAAAGGATTGCGTTGCGGAAAACCTGCCCGAGTCCGAGGCGGTGGACAGGCTGATCGAGCTGATCCGGGAGCGCGGCCGTTGGGTCGATCCCCAGTAACCGCCTGGAGAAGATGACAGACGGGAACCGGGAGGTCACCCTTGTTACCGGGGCGTCCATGGGTATCGGTCGGGCACTTGCCGACGCGTTTGCCGGCCAGGGGCATCATCTCCTGCTTGTCGCCCGATCCGGACGGATGCTTGAGGATCTTGCCCTGGAGATCGGGCGGATGCATGGCGTCAGGGTTTTCTGCTTTGCGGCCGATCTTGCCGAACCCGGCAGTCCGCAGCGCATCGCCGAATATTGCCGGAAGCGAGGCCTCCATGTTACGTTGCTGGTGAACTGCGCGGGGATATCCCGTGCATCCGATTTCAGCGAACTGCCTTCCGCTGCGCTCGAGTGCGTCATGGCGGTGAACATGTCCGCCGCCGCCAGACTCATCAGGCAGTTTCTTCCCGGCATGATCGCCGCGCGAAAGGGAGGGATCATCAATCTTGCCTCACTTGGCGGCGCTCAGGGAGTTCCCGGACTTGCGCTCTATTCGGCAACAAAATCCTTTGTGATCACTCTCAGCGAAGCTCTCCACATGGAGCTCAAAGGCACCGGTGTTCGGGTGGTGGCGGTCTGTCCGGGTTTTATCGAAACCGGCTTCATGGAGAAGGCCGGTCACGATGCCCGCAGGGTGCGGTTGCCGATCAATCCCGTTGATGTGGTCGTAAAAGCCGCAATGCGGGGTTACCGGCAGAACCGCATGCTGGTTTACCCCACGCTGCTTGATTTTCTGCTGGTTTTTTCCCAGCGTTTCACTCCTCGTTTTGTTTCGGCAGGCCTCTCCGGATTTCTTGCGGCGGCAAGGAATAATCGATAAATTGTTTCTTTTTTTTTGTATTTAAAAGAACACAGGGTATATTACCTGCCCTGTTTTTCAGAATGAGCTGCTGGTGTAGCTCAATTGGTAGAGCAGCTGACTTGTAATCAGCAGGTTGCGGGTTCGAGTCCCATCACCAGCTCTGATTATGACGGGTAGGTAGCGAAGTGGTTAAACGCAACAGACTGTAAATCTGTCGACATATGTCTTCGGAGGTTCGAATCCTCCCCTACCCACACACTTTTTTGTTTTTTTCGACAGGCTGATGTAGCTCAGTCGGTAGAGCACTTCCTTGGTAAGGAAGAGGTCATCGGTTCAAGTCCGATCATCAGCTCAGGATGGTTTTGCGGGGTCAGACAGACGTCAGTAGCTTAATTGGTAGAGCAGCGGTCTCCAAAACCGCAGGTTGGGGGTTCGAGTCCCTCCTGACGTGCCGGTTATCAGAAAGTTGTTTCACGATTCATATCGCACAGGCTGGACATATGAGTAAAATTACAGATAGCGTCGGTCAGTATTATCGTGATGTTGTCGGTGAAATGCGCAAGGTTTCCTGGCCAAGCAAGGAAGAGACGAAAGATCTGACCGTTGTTGTTCTGACGGTTTCCGGAATTCTTGCCTTGTTTACCTTTGCTGTTGACTGGGTAATCAATTCTGTTATGGGGCGGTTATTATAATAACCACGTTATAACCACGTTGAGGTGAAGAGATGGGTGTGAGAAAAAAAAGCGCTGACGATCAGGTTATTCCTGTTCCAAGATGGTATGCCTTGAGGATTTATTCCGGTCATGAGCGTAAGGTGAAGGAGGGTATTGAGGCCGAGGTTCAGCGTTGTGGTCTCGAAGACAAGATCCTGCAGGTGTATGTGCCGTACGAACGTTTTGTCGAGGTCAAGAACGGCAAGAAGAGAAGTTTGACGAAGAATGCGTTTCCCGGTTATGTGCTTATCGAGGCAGTGCTTGACAAGCAGACCCGGAATCTTATTCTCGATATTCCCTCGGTGATGGGCTTTCTCGGTGTCGATGATAATCCGACACCTCTTCGTCCTGAAGAGGTTGGGAAGATTCTTGTTCCCGAAAGTGCTGTGGAGCACCGTTCCGTTGTCGAGGCTCCTTTCAGGGTCGGCGACTCGGTCAAGGTTATCGACGGTCCGTTCAGTTCTCTTACCGGTGTTGTTCACGATGTCTGTACCGAGCGCATGAAGGTGAAGGTCATGATCAGTTTCTTCGGACGCAGCACTCCTACCGAGCTGGATTTTTCACAGGTTAAGTCAATTTCACAATAATACAGGGGCTTAAAGTACTTTAAGCTTTTGAATAGAAATAGGTTATGGCAAAAAAGATAATCGGCTTTATCAAGCTTCAGATTCCTGCAGGCGGCGCCAATCCCGCACCTCCGGTTGGTCCGGCTCTTGGTCAGAAAGGTGTCAATATCATGGAGTTCTGCAAGCAGTTCAATGCGAAGACCCAGTCTGAGGCCGGTATGATCATTCCTGTCGTGATTACCGTTTATTCCGACAAGTCATTCACGTTCATCACGAAAACACCTCCTGCTGCCGTCTTGCTGCTCAAGGAGACCAAACTGCAGAAAGGTTCGGGTGAGCCCAACCGGAACAAGGTGGGAACGGTCACTCTCGAGCAGGTGCGCAAGATCGCCGAACTGAAGATGCCTGACCTCAATGCCATCGATCTGGCAGGTGCCGAGCAGATGGTCATGGGTACGGCAAGAAGCATGGGTATTGTCGTTCAGGAGTGAGCTTCTGAACGAAAAGCGCGTGGGAGGCCGCAAGGCCGATTTTTTAACCACTATACAACAAGAAACAAATGGCAGGGAAAAAATACAGGGAAGCTCTTGGCAGGATCGAGCGGTTTCAGGAGTACGAACTTGCTGATGCTGTCGGCAAGGTCAGGGAGATTACCAATGTGAAGTTTGATGCAACGGTTGATGTGGCGCTGAAGCTTGGTGTTGACCCGCGTCATGCCGATCAGGTTGTCCGGGGAACCGTCATGCTTCCTCACGGTACCGGCAAAACCGTTTCCGTTCTCGTTGTCTGCAAGGAGGCCAAAGCCGAAGAGGCGAAAGAGGCCGGTGCGGATTATGTCGGTTTCGAAGAGTACATCGAGAAAATCCAGTCCGGATGGACCGGCGTCGATGTCATCATCGCAACTCCTGATGTTATGGGTCAGCTTGGCAAGGTTGCCAAAATTCTCGGTCCCCGCGGTCTGATGCCGAATCCGAAATCGGGAACCGTTACAATGGATGTCGCAAAAGCCGTTAAAGAGGTGAAAGCCGGCAAAATCGAGTTCAGGGTCGATAAAGCCGGAAACATTCATGCTCCGGTAGGAAAAGTCTCTTTCGAGCCTGGACAACTGGTCGAGAATATCACCAGTTTCGTCAGGGAGGTTGTCCGTTTGAAGCCGTCTGCAGCAAAGGGGCAGTATCTGCAGGGCATCGCGGTTTCAAGCACGATGTCTCCGAGCGTCAGGGTCAGAAAAGATAAATTTGTTGCCTAACATAAACGGTTTACAGTGATGAAAAGGGATAAAAAAGAGCAGATTGTCCGGGAGGTCGCTGAAAAGATCAGCAGATCGCAGGGAATATATTTGACGGAATACCAGGGTCTGAACGTGGCTAAAATGGCCGAGCTTCGCAATGAGTTCAGAAAAGTCGGCATCGAGTACAAGGTGATCAAGAACACCCTTGTCATGAAAGCGCTCAAGGAGCTTTCAAGGGGGGACAAGCTTGCCGGGGGTCTGAAAAGCACCACTGCCGTTGCGTTCGGTTACGATGATCCGGTCGCTCCGGCCAAAATCATCAGGAAGTTCAGCAAGACCAATGAAGCGCTGAAATTCAAGATGGCTTCGATCGACGGCGTTGTCTACGGCGAGGACAAGCTCACCATGCTTTCCGAGATGCTGGGCAAAACCGAGAATATCGGCCGTGCTGCCGGTCTCATCAACAATGTCGTCAGCTCCGTGCCGATGGTTGTCAATGCGGTCATGAGAAACCTTGTTTCCGTTCTCGACCAGGTTGCCAGGCAGAAGCAGTAAGCCTGAAAAAAGTCTATTACGCACTCAAGAGTCTATTTTATTACATCAACAACAAGAGAGGAAAATAATGTCTATCGAAACACTTGTAGAGGAAATTGGCAAGCTTACCCTTACTGAAGCATCCGAGCTGGTAAAAGCTCTTGAAGAAAAGTTCGGCGTGAGTGCAGCTCCCGCAGTTTTTGCCGGTGTTGCTGCCGCAGCTCCTGCCGGTGATGCGCCTGCAGCCGAAGAAAAAACCGAGTTTGATGTTGTGCTTACCTCCGCAGGCGAGAGCAAGATCAACGTCATCAAGGTTGTTCGTGCAATTACCGGTCTCGGCCTGAAAGAAGCCAAGGACATGGTTGACGGTGCACCGAAGACCGTCAAGGAAGCCGTTTCGAAAGAAGAGGCTGAAAAGATTGCCAAAGAGCTGAAAGATGCAGGTGCAGCTGTAGAGCTGAAGTGATCTTTCCTGCGGGTCATTCCTACAACAAGCTCCGTCTCCCAGAGAGACGGAGCTTTGTCCGTTTGTATTATTTTTACCGGATGACTGTTCCTGCTGTGATGTGAGTGAGGCTCAGCCGGATGCTCTTCTCCGGCAAAGTCTTTGCGGTTCTTTGTTATGATTTAAATCTGTAAGAAATTCATGCAATTGATAAAAGCGAGGTGCATGTGAAAGTGGCTGATGCAACAACAACACCGTGTATTGACTTTTCCAAAATTCAAAGCATTATCGATCCTCCCGATTTATTAAAAGTTCAGTTAGATTCTTTCCATAACTTTATTCAGGACAGCGTCCCGCTTGCAAAGCGCCGGGATCAGGGTCTGGAAAAGGTTCTGCGCAGCGCTTTTCCGATAACCGATACGCGCGGCCTGTACCTGCTTGAATATATTTCCTACAGTTTCGACAAGCCCAAATATACCGTTGAGGACTGTATCGAGCGTGGACTCACCTATGATGTTTCGCTCAAGGTAAAACTCAAATTGTCCTACAAGGACGAGCCCGACGAAGCCGACTGGAAGGAGACCATCCAGCAGGAGGTGTATCTCGGCAGGATTCCCTACATGACCGAGAGGGGTACCTTTATCGTCAACGGTGCCGAACGGGTCGTGGTTGCGCAGCTTCACCGTTCTCCCGGCGTCGTGTTCAGCGAGGCCGTGCATCCGAACGGCAAGAAAATGTATTCGGCCAAGATCGTGCCCACCAGAGGTTCGTGGATCGAGTTCCAGACCGATATCAACAACCAGATATTCGTCTATATCGACCAGAAGAAGAACTTTCTGGTCAGCGCACTGCTCCGGGCCATCGGTTTTGCAAAGGATGAGGATATTCTCGCCCTGTTCGATCTTGTCGAGGAGGTGAAGCTGAGTGCCGGCAGGAAGGAGCAGTTGATCGGCCAGTATCTCGCTTCGGATATCGTCGATATGCAGACCGGCGAGGTTGTCAGTGCAAGGACGGCAATCACCGAAGAGATTTTCGAACAGATTCTTGCCGCCGGCTACAAGACCGTCAAGGTCATGAAGAGCTATTCGGGCAGTGACAGGGGGCAGGACAAGTCGATCATCATCAATACCATTCTCAATGACAGTTCCGCTACCGAAGAGGAGGCGCTGGAAATTGTCTATGAAGAGTTGCGGGCCAACGAGGCTCCCGACATCGACGCCGCGAGAAGTTTTCTTGAAAGGACCTTTTTCAACCAGAAGAAGTATGACCTTGGCGATGTGGGCCGCTACCGTATTCGTAAAAAGCTTGGCAGGGAGTTCGAGGAGCTGGAGTCCTATCTGGGCGGCAAGCAGGAGCTCAAGGCGCTCTCCGACGGGATCTACCAGAAAATCCTGCAGACCATCCAGTCTTTTTCCGAAGAACCGGTCGGCGAAGACATTCTGGTCCTGACGCATTTCGATATCATTGCCGTCATCAACTACCTGATCAAGCTTGTCAACGGACAGGCCGAGGTCGATGACGTCGATCACCTTGCAAACCGCCGGGTGCGTTCGGTCGGTGAACAGCTTGCCGCCCAGTTTGTGGTGGGACTGGCAAGGATGGGCAAGAATGTCCGTGAAAAACTCAACTCCCGCGATTCCGACAAGATCGCGCCTGCCGATCTCATCAACGCCCGGACGGTCTCCAGCGTGGTGTCGAGCTTCTTTGCCACGAGCCAGCTTTCGCAGTTCATGGACCAGACCAATCCGCTTGCCGAAATGACCAACAAGCGCAGGGTTTCGGCTCTCGGCCCGGGAGGTCTCACCCGGGAACGGGCAGGTTTCGAAGTCCGCGACGTTCACTACACCCATTACGGAAGGCTCTGTCCCATCGAGACGCCGGAAGGACCGAACATCGGTCTGATCTCGTCGCTCTCGGTTTACGCGGAGATCAACGACAAGGGATTCATCCAGACCCCATACCGGGTTGTCGAGAACGGCCAGGTAACCGGCAACGTGCTCATGCTGTCCGCTGAAGACGAGGAGAACAAGATTACCGTTCCGGTCAGCATCCCGCTCGACGAACAGCAGAAAATTGCGGTCGAGTCGGTCCAGGCCAGGACGAAGGGCGACTACCCGCTCGTGCCTGCCGAGGAGGTCAACTACATGGACGTTTCTCCGGTCCAGATCGTCAGCGCCGCTGCAGCGCTCATCCCTTTCCTTGAACATGATGACGGTAACCGTGCGCTCATGGGAGCGAACATGCAGCGTCAGGCGGTGCCGCTGCTCACCTCGGAGGCTCCGGTAGTCGGGACCGGCATGGAGGCGAAGGTCGCCCGTGATTCGCGTTCGGTCATCGTTGCCGAAGAGTCGGGTATCGTTGAGGAGGTGACCGCGGACTGTATCCGGGTGCGCTACGATATCGACACCGAAAACGGTGTTCACCTTTCGATGCTCGATCCCGATGAAGGTCTGAAAGCATACAAGCTGATCAAGTTCAAGCGTTCGAACCAGGACACCTGCATATCGCAGAAACCGCTTGTGCATGGCGGGCAGCGCGTCGTAAAAGGCGATGTGCTGGCCGACAGTTCCTCGACCGAAGAGGGTGAACTCGCACTCGGAAAGAATGTGCTGGTGGCGTTCATGCCCTGGCGCGGATACAACTTCGAGGATGCAATCATCCTGAGCGAGCGTCTGGTCTACGACGACGTGTTCACCTCGATTCATATTCACGAATTCGAAGCCAATGTTCGCGACACCAAGCGGGGGGAAGAGCAGTTTACCCGCGACATCTACAATGTCAGCGAGGATGCGCTCCGGAACCTCGATGAAAACGGTATTGTACGTATCGGTGCCGAGGTCAAGGAGCGGGATATCCTGGTCGGCAAGATCACCCCGAAAGGCGAGAGTGATCCCACTCCCGAGGAGAAGCTGCTCAGGGCTATTTTCGGTGACAAATCGAGCGATGTGAAGGATGCCTCCATGCATGTTCCGGCAGGCATGAAAGGCATCGTGATCAAAACCAAGCTGTTCAGCCGCAAGAAAAAGGTCGGCCTCGATGTCAAGGACCGTATCGAAGCGGTCGAGAAACGCTACGACCAGAAAGAGTACGACCTGCGCAAACGGTTTTCCAAATGGCTGAACCAGCTGCTTGCCGGCAAGAAGACCACGGGCATTGTCAACGAAAAAGGCAAGGTGCTGGTGGCTGAAGGCACGGTCTTCGATGAAAGCGTGCTCGACCGGTTCAGCGGTCTTCCGTTCCTCGAATCGATCGATTTCACCAAAGGTGTTGTGGCGTCGCAGAAGGCAAACGACAATCTGGTCCGTCTCGTCAAGGAGTTCCGCTTCAAACTCAAGGACCTTGCCGACGAAAGGGAAAACGAGAAATACAAGCTCAATGTCGGCGACGAACTGCCGCCGGGCATCGAGGAACTCGCCAAGGTGTACATCGCGCAGAAACGCAAGATCCAGGTGGGCGACAAGATGGCCGGCCGCCACGGCAACAAGGGCGTGGTCGGCAAGATTCTGCCGATCGAAGACATGCCCTTCATGGAAGACGGCACCCCCGTCGATATCGTGCTCAATCCGCTTGGCGTGCCGAGCCGTATGAACATCGGCCAGCTCTACGAAACTTCGCTCGGGTGGGCCGCAAAGAAACTCGGCGTCAAGTTCAAGACACCGATCTTCAACGGAGCCACCTATGAAGAGGTGAAGAAGGAGCTTGAAAAGGCAGGTCTGCCCGCACACGGCAAGGTGCGTCTGTTTGACGGCAGGACCGGAGAGAAGTTCGACGATGAGGTGACGGTAGGTTACATCTACATGCTGAAGCTGAGCCACCTTGTCGATGACAAGATCCATGCGCGTTCGACAGGCCCGTACTCTCTCATTACCCAGCAGCCGCTTGGCGGCAAGGCCCAGTTCGGCGGACAGCGGTTCGGTGAAATGGAGGTGTGGGCGCTCGAGGCGTACGGTGCGGCAAACATTCTCCGGGAGATGCTGACCGTCAAGTCGGACGACGTCATCGGACGCAACAAGACCTACGAGGCTATTGTCAAGGGCCAGAACCTTCCGGAACCGGGTACGCCCGAGTCGTTCAACGTGCTGGTCAGGGAGCTTCAGGGTCTCGGACTTGAAATCCGTATCGATGACAGGGTTCCTTAGCAGTATCCGCTGTAACGGATGAGATCAGTAAGGGGATTTAAAACGGTCGTTTAACGAAGGATATTGACTATGATTTTTTCACAGGGAGCATCACCGTTAAAAGGTGATTTTTCGAAGATCAAATTCAGCATAGCGTCTCCTGAAAGCATTCTTGCCCATTCCCGTGGAGAGGTGCTGAAACCGGAGACCATCAATTACCGCACCTTCAAGCCGGAACGCGACGGCCTGATGTGCGAAAAGATATTCGGTCCCACCAAGGATTGGGAGTGCTACTGCGGCAAATACAAGCGGGTTCGCTACAAGGGGATCATCTGTGACCGGTGCGGTGTGGAAGTGACCACGAAAAGCGTGCGCAGGGAGCGCATGGGCCATATCTCGCTTGCCGTGCCTGTGGTGCATACCTGGTTTTTCCGTTCGGTGCCGAGCAAGATCGGCGCGCTGCTCGACCTTTCCACCAAGGAACTGGAGCGGATCATCTACTATGAGGTGTATGTGGTCATCAATCCCGGTGAGCCCGGAGAGAAACAGGGCATCAAGAAGCTCGACCGCCTGACCGAGGAGCAGTACTTCCAGATCATCACCGAGTACGAGGACAATCAGGACCTCGATGACTCCGATCCGGCCAAGTTCGTGGCCAAGATGGGCGGTGAGGCCATTCACATGCTGCTGAAGAACATCGACCTTGATGAAACCGCGGCAAGCCTGCGCAAGGTGCTCCGTGAGAGCAGTTCCGAGCAGAAGCGCGCCGATGCGCTCAAGAGGCTCAAGGTGGTCGAGTCTTTCAGAAAAAGCTACGAGCCGCAGAAGAAGTCGCGCAAGAAGAACGTCGGACTGTTTCCTGAGGATGAACTTCCCGAACCCTATGTGTATGAGGGCAACAAGCCTGAATACATGGTGATGGAAGTGGTGCCCGTTATTCCTCCCGAGCTGAGGCCGCTGGTGCCGCTCGAGGGAGGACGGTTCGCGACATCCGATCTCAACGATCTCTACCGCAGGGTGATCATCCGCAACAACCGGCTCAAGAAGCTGATCGACATCCGGGCTCCCGAGGTGATTCTGCGCAACGAAAAGCGCATGCTGCAGGAAGCCGTGGATGCGCTGTTCGACAACTCCCGCAAGGCCAACGCGGTCAAGACCGGTGAATCGAACCGGCCGCTGAAATCGCTTTCCGACGCACTCAAGGGCAAGCAGGGCCGCTTCCGCCAGAACCTGCTCGGCAAGCGGGTGGACTACTCCGGCCGTTCGGTTATCGTTGTCGGCCCCGAACTGAAACTGCACGAGTGCGGACTGCCCAAAAGCATGGCTATCGAGCTGTTCCAGCCTTTTGTGATACGCAGACTCGTTGAGCGCGGCATCGCAAAATCGGTGAAGTCGGCCAAAAAGCTGATCGACAAGAAGGACCCGGTTGTCTGGGATGTGCTTGAAAAGGTGATCGACGGACGTCCGGTGCTGCTGAACCGTGCACCGACCCTGCACCGTCTCGGTATCCAGGCATTCCAGCCGGTGCTGATCGAGGGAAAGGCTATCCAGATCCATCCGCTGGTTTGTACGGCGTTCAACGCCGACTTCGACGGTGACCAGATGGCCGTGCACGTGCCGCTTTCCCAGGAAGCGCAGCTCGAAGCGTCGCTCCTGATGCTTTCGTCGCATAACCTCATCTTGCCGCAGTCCGGCAAGCCGGTTACCGTGCCTTCGCAGGACATGGTGCTCGGCATGTACTACCTGACGAAATCCCGCTCCGGCGAGGATGGAGAAGGGCGCATTTTCTACAGCCCCGAAGATGTCCTGATCGCCTACAACGAACAGCGGGTCGGTCTGCATGCCCAGATATTTGTTTCCTACAGCGGTCTTATCGACCAGAAGTTCGATCCGCTCAGGGTGCTTGACACCATCATTGACGAAAAGAGCGAGAAATACGCATGGCTGCGCACACAGCTCGAACAGAAGAAGATGCTGCTTACCACGGTCGGCAGGGTGATTTTCAACAAGCATGTGCCGGAATCAATCGGGTTCATCAACAGGGTGATCGACAAGAAGGTCGCCAAGGAGCTGATCGGCAGGCTGAGCAGCGAGGTCGGAAACGTCGAAACCGCAAGGTTTCTTGACAGCATCAAGGAGGTGGGTTTCCATTTCGCCATGAAAGGCGGTCTTTCCGTGGGTCTTTCGGACGCCATCGTTCCCGAAACCAAGGTTCGCCACATCAAGAGTGCGCAGAAGGACAGCACCAAGGTTGTCAAGGAGTACAACCGGGGCACGCTTACCGATAACGAGCGGTACAACCAGATTGTTGACGTCTGGCAGAAAACATCGAACATCGTGGCCGAAGAGTCCTACCAGAAACTCAAGAAGGATCGCGAAGGGTTCAACCCCCTCTACATGATGCTCGATTCCGGCGCCCGAGGCTCCAGGGAGCAGGTGCGCCAGCTGACCGGCATGAGGGGTCTGATCGCCCGTCCCCAGAAATCCATGTCCGGCCAGCCGGGCGAGATCATTGAGAACCCGATTATTTCGAACCTCAAGGAGGGGCTTACGGTGCTCGAGTACTTCATTTCGACACACGGCGCCCGTAAAGGTCTTTCCGATACCTCGCTGAAAACCGCTGACGCCGGTTACCTGACCAGAAGGCTGCACGACGTGGCCCAGGATGTCATTGTCACCATCGATGACTGCGGCACGACCAGGGGACTGCACGTGCACCGCAATATCGAGGAGGAGACCAGCGGCCAGATCAAGTTCCGGGAGAAGATTCGCGGCCGTGTGGCTGCACGCGATATCGTCGATACCCTGAACAATACCGTTGTCGTCAGATCAGGAGAGATCATTACCGATGAACTGGCGGATCTCATCCAGGACACGGCAGGCGTCGAAGAGGCTGAAATCCGTTCGGTACTGACCTGCGAATCCAAGGTCGGCATCTGCTCGAAATGCTACGGCACCAACCTTGCCGTTCACAAGCTGGTCGAGATCGGCGAGGCTGTCGGTGTTATTGCCGCCCAGTCCATCGGTGAGCCGGGCACCCAGCTGACGCTTCGCACCTTCCACCAGGGCGGTACTGCCCAGGGCGGTATTTCCGAAACCGAAACCAAGGCTTTCAGCGAAGGCATGCTCGAGTTCGAGGATGTCAAGACCGTCGAACACAGCAGCATCAATGAAGACGGAGTCGAAGAGCTTCGCACGATCGTGATCCAGAAAAACGGCAAGATCAATATTGTCGATCCCGATTCCGGCAAGGTGCTCAAACGCTACGTGGTACCGCACGGCGCGCATCTCAACTGCCAGCATGGCGACATGGTCCGCAAGGACCAGGTGCTTTTCAGCAGTGAGCCCAACAGCACCCAGATCATCGCTGAAATACCGGGTTCCGTCAGGTTTGCCGATATCGAGAAAGGTGTGACCTACAAGGAAGAGGTCGATCCCCAGACCGGGTTTGCCCAGCACACCATCATCAACTGGCGCTCGAAGCTTCGCGCCAACGAGACCCGTGAGCCGCGCATCATGATTGTCGATGCATCGGGTGAGATCAGGAAAACCTATCCTGTTCCGATCAAGTCGAACCTCTATGTCGAGGATGGCCAGAAAGTCGTCCCTGGTGATATCGTTGCCAAGGTGCCGAGAAACCTCGATCGTGTCGGCGGCGACATCACGGCCGGTCTTCCCAAAGTGACCGAGCTGTTCGAGGCCCGTATTCCTTCCGATCCGGCCATCGTTTCCGAGATCGACGGCTACGTGAGCTTCGGTTCCCAGCGCCGGAGCAGCAAGGAGATCAAGGTCAAGAACGATTTCGGAGAAGAGAAGATCTATTACGTCCAGGTCGGCAAGCATGTGCTGGCCAACGAAGGCGACGAGGTCAAGGCCGGCGATCCGATGACGGACGGCGCCATTTCCCCGCAGGATATCCTGCGTATCCAGGGTCCCAACGCCGTACAGCAGTACCTGGTCAACGAAATCCAGAAGGTGTACCAGATCAATGCCGGCGTTGAAATCAACGACAAGCACCTCGAAGTGATTGTCCGGCAGATGCTCCAGAAGGTACGGGTCGAGGAGCCGGGCGACACCGACCTGCTTCCCGGAGACCTGATCGACAGAAGCCTCTTTATCGAGGCGAACGAAAATGTTGCCGAGAAAGTCAGGGTGACCGACCGCGGCGATGCTCCGGCAAGGATTCAGGATGGCCAGCTCTACAAGATGCGCGACATTACCAAGCTCAACCGCGAGCTGCGCAAAAACAGCAAGCAGCTGGTGGTGTTCGAACCCGCGCTGCAGGCAACCTCTCATCCGGTACTGCTCGGCATCACCAGTGCCGCACTGCAGACCGAGAGCGTGATTTCAGCCGCATCGTTCCAGGAAACAACGAAAGTGCTGACGGATGCCGCCGTTGCCGGAAAGATCGACAATCTTCTCGGGCTCAAGGAAAACGTCATTGTCGGCAAGCTTATTCCTGCCGGTACCGGTCTGAAACGCTACCGCAGCATCAGACTCAACGGCGAGACGCAGAAACCGGCCGAAGAGGTTGCGCCGGTGGTTGCCGCCGAAGATGATGCGCTTGAGGACGCCGGCATGTGAGTTCCTCCCTCCGGTTGAAAACCTCAGAAGAAGGCCGTCCCGCGCAGTTGAGCAGGACGGCCTTCCCTGTTTTC
>Ga0194125_10000689_pt1 | contig 57126 bp, 49 predicted proteins | sample TA2KigC250mmetaG_FD_148626 | JGI IMG/M metagenome (GOLD analysis project Ga0194125, IMG submission 148626) | Freshwater microbial communities from Lake Tanganyika, Tanzania - TA2015034 Kigoma Deep Cast 250m | ecosystem: Environmental > Aquatic > Freshwater > Lake | place: Tanzania: Lake...
GCGGCCTGCTCGTGATTCTGGCCGCAGCGCTTACCGGCGCCGCCCTGCCCTTCGGCCGTTTCTATCCCGAACCTTGGCCGACTACGACGCCCACAGGGGGCTCCGGTTAAAAACCTACCCCTGAAAGCCTCCCCTACCCCGGTTGCACGCGACCGTCTTGCGCCAGCAGCCGGCCGGCTGGTCTTCGATCTAACCCCAGAAGCCGCCGGCTGGGCGTCGGACCTGGACGGCCGGGTGCACCTCGGTCAGCCGAATATCCACGTCGGCTTCTACAGGGGCCACGTCTACATCGGCGTGCTGCAGTTCGATCTCTCGTCTATCCCGCCTGACGCCATCATCACCGACGCGGCCCTGGAGCTGACTGGACGCGACGCGCAGCGGTTGAAGCCCAACGCCGCGTGGCAGGCCAGTCTGCTGGCCGCAGACATGGCATGGCCGCCTCTCTCCTTCGATGCGCTGGCTGAAACGCCGGCCGATCTGCCGGTCGCGCCGCCTCTGGCGGCGACCGACCTCGGCCGCGGCCGCGTGAACGTGCTCGTCTTCGAGCCGGCCGGCCTGGCTGCGCTAAGAGAGCACGCATCCCTCGGCCAGATTGCCTTCCGGTTGGATGGCCCCGCCCACGGCGAAGACAACGTGTTCACCTGGGACAGCGGACAAGCCACAGTCGAGGGATCGCCCACCGAGCCGCGCCTGCGCATCATCGCCGCTTGCGCAACCCCTATCCCCACGGCCACCTTCGTGATCATCACCAGCACGCCCACGCCGAAGAACGTCGTCACGGTCGCGGCGCTGCTGCGCACAGCGACCGCGGCGGCCGGCCGGCCTGATTTCGCGGGCTCGCCCACGCCGCTGCCAGCCAACTGGGTCACGCCCGTGATCGTTCGCCCCACGCCCACGCCTGCCAACGCAGCCACCGCTGCCTTTGCAGTGGAAGTCGCCACGGCCTGGGCGTTCGTCTATGGCACGCCAACCTCGCTCCCGCCGAACGCCTGGACCGCCACGCCCGCGCCAGCAGACGCTCTGGACTGGGAGACGCTCGATGAGTCAGAAGGTGAAGAGAACGAGGAACCACTGCTGATCACGCTCGAACGGCTCACCCCCACCCCCACACCGCCGCCGCGCACGATGCCCGCGGCGCTGGCCGGCAAGATCGCCTTCTTCTCGGACCGCTGGGGAGAGCCTGCCATCTTCGTGATGGATAGCGATGGCAAGAACATCGCGCTGCTGACCCGCTTCTGGCCCTATGATCTGGCGCTCGAACACGAGGCTGTGGCGCCGGATGGCCTGCGGCAGGCGTTCGTGCGGAAAGACTCGCGCTCGGTCCCGCAGATCTTCTTCTTCGATTCCCGCTACCGCGTGGCTGTGGAGGTCACACGTCTGACTGGCGCGGCCTACGACCCGGCCTGGTCGCCCACCGATGACCGGATCGCCTTCGTATCGGGCGAGCCGGGCAACGATGAGATCTACGTCATCAACGCCGATGGCTCCGACTTGCGCCGGCTGACGTCCAACCAATGGGAATGGGACAAACACCCCTCCTGGTCGCCGGATGGCCGCCAGATCGTCTTCTATTCCAACCGCGAGACCGGCCGGCGCCAAATCTGGATCATGGACGCCGACGGCAGCCGCCCCCGCAACCTCAGCAACAACGCGCACGAAGAGTGGAATCCGGTCTGGATCAAATAACAGGAACCACGCGCTCCTGGCTCCCAGCCGGTCCGCGACCGGCGTCGCTCGAACCTCAGCGGCACAGCCATGCCAGATCGGCCGCGTGCCAAAGCGTGAAACGCACATCCCCGGTCGTCGTCTTGATGGGGCAGGGCGCTTTGCCCAGGCCGCGCAGCGCGGGCTCGAACGCCTGCTGCTGCGCCTGCGCCATCCACGGCTTGATGATCACCAGCGTATTCCGATCGGCGATCAGCGGCCGGGCCGCCTCTGGCAAGACGCTGGCGGTCACCACCACATCAACAACGCGCGCCCGCACCGGATAGATGGTCGGCACCTGCTGGATGCCGATGCTGCTCCACGATGGATCGGTGATGATGGCATATGTCTTCGGATTCTGATTCTCATCGCGCTGCGCATTCTGGATCAGCCGATTGACCAACGCCTCGAACGTCTGCAGCCCTGCCAAACGATCCCTCGCCAGCGGATAGGCCTGGTAGAGGTTCAGCGCCAGCGCCGCCAGCAGGGAAACGCTCCGCACGATCTCGATGCGGCCGCCGAGCGCCCTGGCCTGTTCCAACCACCATTCGAGCCCAATCGCTGCGAAGAGCATGAGCCACGGCAGCAGCAGGAACATGCGCGTGTTGGGCGGGAACGCGCGGTCGTGGGTCGCGCCCACCAGAAAGATCAGCGCGGCCAGGCTGAGCAACAGAAAGGCCGCCAGCCGGCCGCGGCGGCCGCCGTCGGCCGAAGGCCGCAGCCAGACCACCACGCACGCCAGACCCAGGCAGGCCACCGCGCCGGTGAGGGGATCCACATAGGAGGCGACCACGAAGTGCCCTTCCTCGGCGATATAGAGGAAAGAGAAGAACGCATAGACCACGTTGCGCGCCAGATGCGCCACCAGGCCCTCGCCGGCCTGGACGAGCCGGGGGTTATAGAAGAAGGTTCCGGCCACCTTTGCGGTCCAGTAATCCTTCTGCAAGAGCAGTGGGAAGAACAAGATGAACAGCGAGAACAGCATCAGCCCCCAGCGCGCCAGCACGGCCCGTGAAGTCGGCGGCTGGAAGAAGAGCAGCAGGAGCAGCGGGATCGGCAGCACGTACAACGCCGCAGGATAGACATAGAAACAGAAGCCCAGGGTCCCACCCAACACGACGAACGCCAGCGGCCGGCTGCTGCGAATCGCCCAGACCGCAGCCCACAGGGCCAGGGCCATCGCCAGAAGCGCCTGGAGGTTGTTGTAGCCGATCTTGCCGAACGACATGATGTAGTGCGAGAAGGCCAACAGCAGCGCGGCGACCAGGGCGGTGCGCTCCGAGACGAACAGCCGGTAGAAGCCATACAGCAGGCCCACGGCCAGCGCGCTCAAAGCCGCGTTGCTGAAGCGCCAGCCAAAGCTGTTGCTGCCGAGCAGCTTCACGAAGACCGCCTGGAGCAGCGACGACAGATAGGGGTGCGCGCCGTAGACCGCCTGGCCGTTGAACAACTGCGAGCCGATCTGATCCAGGCCCTGCGTCTCGGCGATGGTACGTGCGGCGTAGAAGAACGCATACTCGTCGCCGATGGATGACAGCCACCACGCGTTGCTGTTCAGCGCATACAAGACCATCGCCAGCGCCACGACCCACAGGATGACGGGAACCTGGCGGTAGACCTGGCGCAGGTTGACCGCCGCTAGCAAAACCAGCAACGCAAAGGCCCACTGGAAACGGGGCGCGGCGTAAAGGCTGGCCAGTCCGCCCACCAAACTCAAGATGAGCAAAGAGTAACCTGTCAGCCAGCGACCGTGTCGTCGCCAGGCGCCGGCGATCCGCTCGCCAGGGATCTCAGCCAGGAACCAGCCCGCCGCGTAGACCAGGCACATCAGCGCCAGGCTCCAGCCCGGCGCGGCGCGCGTCGCCAGCGCGCGGATCGCGATGAGGACAAAGGCCGCCAGCGAACCGAGCCGCAGAATCAGGCTGAGCCGCGCCTGCCCTGGCGCAACAGCTCCGGACGTATCAGCCACGCGTTCCCGCACAGCCACGACCGGCGCCAGGAGCGGCGACGCCTTGCGCAGAACGACCCACAAAGGCAGGATCATCAGACTGGCGATCGCCAGGAAGAAGTAGGGGGGCAGAGCCAGCGGGCAGAACGGTCCTCCGCTACACCAGAAGCGGTGAAAGGGCTGGAGCGATGCGCCCTGCTTCAGCCAGCGATCCAGAAACACCAGGCCAGGGGGTATCGCGGCGGTCGCCGCAGCGCCGGCCAGCGGCAGCATGGCTGCGATGGCCGCCCGCCAGTTAATGCGCCGGGGGAAGGCACTGCGCGTCCGGGCCAACTCTGCCTGCAGCTCGGACACCTGCTGCTCCAGCTCGCCGATGCGCCGCCGGAGCGTCGAGCCGTTTTCCGAAACGCGGGAACGATCCGCCTCATAATCTGAATCGGCCATGCGTCCTCCTGCAATCAGCAGCCTCTCGGCCGGGTTGCGCTACGCCCATCCGAGAGAGCTGGCGGCCAGTTGTATCTTCTCAATTTGTAGGGGCGCACCCTCGCGGTCGCCCCGGTGGGCAGGCGCAAGGCCGTGCCCCTACCCCGGATTATTGAGAAGATACGGCCAGTTTAGCACAGAAAGCCAACTCTACACGCCGATCCCACGCACGTACAGAAACCCCATCCCGGCAAAGTAGCCGATGATGATCATCAGGGCGTCAATCTCGATGAAACCCAGCCGTCGCTCGACGCGCGCCAGGTTGCCGATCAACCCCAGGCTCGTCAGCAACAAGCCCAGGAGCGCGACCAGGGCAAAGGTCGGATCAATCAGACCCAGAAAACGTCCTGGCAGATAGAAGACGTCGGTCAGGCCCAGGGCAAAGATGTTGAAGACGTTGCTGCCGAAGAGATTGCCGACCGCCAGGTCATAGGCGCCGATGCGCACAGCCGCAATGGTCGTGACCAGTTCGGGCAAGGAAGTGACCATGGCGACAAGCGTGGTTCCGACGAAGCCTGCGCTGAGGCCGGTGATGTCGGCGATCTCCTTGCTGCTGCGCACCAGCCAGGGAGTCACCAAGACCAGCGCGCCAGCCGCCGCCGCGAAGCCGATCAGCGCCCGCCGCAGCGTGGGGACGCCTGCCAGCGCCGCTTCGAGAACCACCTCGCTGCCGGTCATCGGGTTGCTGGACCGAATCAGCCGAACGCCCAGGAGATAGGTAGCCATGATGAGCAGGCTGTCGCCGCCCACCCACCCGATTTGCATGTCCACGTCTGCCAATACGAAGAAGGCTGCCTGTCCAATGAGCAGCACGGCCAGGCCGGCGGTAAGCGCGTGGCGCATGGCTACCCGCCGCAGAATGCGCGCCTGACGGTTCACCAGATCGAGCAAGGCCAGCACCAGCATGTTGAACATGTTGCTGCCCAGCAGGTTGCCGGCGGCCATATTCGGAACTCCCTGGCTCAGCGAGCTAATCGTAGTCAAGACCTCGGGCAGCGATGTCGCGCCAGCCAGGAGCAATGTGCCGATGAACATCCCGCCCAGCCTGGTACGCACGGCGATCGCATCCCCGTATTGGGCCAGTTTCATCGCCGCGAACACGATCGCTGCCGAGCTGCCGACGAAGATCAGCCAAACCATTCCGTCCCCCATGCCCGCGACATCAGCCGCCGGCCAAACCGCCTGAGAGCCTATCCGAATGACGCGTAGCAGCACGCCTCGCGGCCGCCAGAACGTCCACCAGGGGCCAGGCTACCCTTTAGGATAGGCGGCTACAGATGAACCAGCCGCTCTGCTCGCAACACAAACACGGTCGCGCTGTACATCGGCATACCCGCCTGCGCAGGCCGCGCCTCTTCCCGCAACCGGCAATTGGCCTGGATGACCCCCAATACGTCGTCCACCTTGCCGCGCTCCACGCCGACGAGCAACGTGACATTGCCGCGGCGCAGAAAACCGCCCGCCGTATTGAGACGCGTGAGCCGATAGCCGGCGTTCAGGAGGCCGCCGGCCGCGGCGTCGGCGTCTTCGTTTTGCAGGATCGCCGCCACCATGTTCAGGGCGTCTTCGGCTTGCTCTCCTGCGGCAGGCTCAAAGCGCTGATCCAGGGCTGGCGGGGCCGAGCCGCCGCGCAAGCGCACAAAGCGCGTGACAGGAAAGCCGAACACCACCGCGCCGCCGACCAGCACCTCCAGCGGCATCGGCACGGCCAACGAGATGCTCGCGGTTTCCACCTGGGGCAGCGCGTTGACGAACGCCTTGCGCGTATGACACGTGGCGCGGATGATGGCCAGCGCCGGCTCGATCTGCTCGTCGTTGACGCCCATCAGGATCGTCGCATTGCCGCGAGCAAGAAAGCTGCCGACAGAGTTGATGCGGGTGACGCGAAAATCGCGCGCCACAAGCCGATTCACCAACACGTCCGCATCTTCAGCCTGCACAATCGCCAGCAAGAGATGCATCATTATCCCCTCCCAAGAGTTCACATGGATGCAGGCGCGGCCCGCAGCTCCACGACAAACCGCTGAATTCGCGCAGTGCCTTCGCGCAACATCTCGTCCGAATTGGCATATGATAGCCGCACGTGGCCTTCGCCGGCCGCGCCAAAAGCGCCGCCCGGGGTCACCGCAACCCCTTCGGCCTCCAGAAGGCGCTCGGTGAATTGCATCGAAGACAGCCCCGCGGCCGCAATGTGCGGAAAGGCGTAGAAGGCGCCTTGCGGCGCATCGCACCGGACCCCGGGGATGGTGTTGAGTGCGGCGACAAGCGCATCGCGGCGGGCCTGGTAGCGGCGGACCATCATCTCGGTGTAATCCTGCGGTCCTTTGAGCGCGGCCACGGCCGCCCGCTGCACGAACGAAGAGGCGCAGGTCGTGGAGTGCTGATGCACCTTCAACAGTTCGCCGATCAACTGCGCCGGGCCGGCGATATAGCCCAGCCGCCAACCCGTCATGGCGTGGCTCTTACTCAGGCCATTCAGCGTCAGGGTGCGTTCCCACATGCCGGGCAGACCCGCAATGGAGATGTGTTGGCGGCCATCGTAGATCAGTCTCTCGTAGATCTCATCCGCCAGCACCCAGATGTCGTGCGCCAGGGCCGCATCAGCCACCGCTTGAAGCTGCCCGGCCGTCCAGACCTGGCCGGTGGGGTTGTTCGGCGTGTTGACGATGATCAGCCGCGTGCGCGGGGTAAGCGCACGGGCCAGGTCAGCGCGCAGATCCTCGGCTGTCGTGTCCACGTGCATCGGCACGTAGACCGCTCTGGCCCCGGCCAGCTCGGCGCACGGCGCATAGGACACCCAACACGGCTCGAACAGGATCACCTCGTCGCCGGGATTCAGAAGCGCCTGCGCCGCGACGAAGAGCGCCTGCTTGCCGCCCGGCATGACGATGATCTCCTTGCCTGGATCGTAACGGATGCCATTTTCGACGGCTAGCTTGCGGCTGATCGCCTGCAGCAGCTCTGGGATGCCGCGGCTGGGGGTGTAGTGGGTAAACCCCTCGTGCAACGCTGCAACAGCCGCTTCGGTCACGTGCGGCGCGGTGGGGAAATCGGGATCTCCGCCGCTCAGATCCACGATGCTTCGGCCGGCCGCCGCCAGCCGGCGAGCGCGATCCATCACCGAGACGGTTGGGGATCCGGCCAGGTTCTTCACACGATCGGCGATCTTGAATGTCACGATAAGCTCCTCCCAACGAATCAGGCCGGCAGCCACTCGATCAGCGCGCCAGCTACCCAGGTAGGCGAAGGCGCATGGTAGAGGGCCGCCGCGTCGCTATAAGTCAAATCCAGGATCCGACCTTGCAATGGCCCGCGCAGCCAGCGAAAGACCTGGCCGGCATCGCGCGCGTCGCTCTTGGCCTGGATGCAATGCTGATTGTAGCTCCAATAGTCGCCGCGCGCCAAGATCGCGATCCCCTCTTCGATGGAGCGCCGCGCCAGCTCTAGCCCGCCGGCCTGCGGGTAGCAGGCGGCCTCCGCCGGCGTGCCGTAGCCGATGCCGTGATGAAACGGGTCGGTCGTAGACACGATGACCGCATCGCGAGCGAGGCGTGCCAGCTCCTCGATGCCCGGCAGCGCCCACGGCTTCCCGGCCGCCAGGTAAGCGAGCAGCCGCGCATGGCGCGCCTCATACTCCCTTTCGGCCTGGGTGCGGGTGACGATGCCCAGACGCCGAATGAGCGGGCTGGTGGTCGTGCTCTGCACGAGCAAGGTGAAGAGCACAACGCCGAACGCCATCACCCGGATGAGCTCGCGATCGGGCCCCAAGGAGTTCGCCAGGAACGCCACGTACTCCCAGAAGTTGAAGAGCACGATGCGCGTGGTAGGACTCATCCCGCGCGGACCCAGGTTGCCGTTGACGAGCCCCGCCGCCACCACCGCCAACACGCCGCTGAAGTACAGTCGCTCGGCCACGAGATATGCGCCATAGGCCAGGAGCGTGGTCAGGGTCGTCTCGATCAGGTAGTCGTCAATGCGCGCGATCAGCCGCGCGGTAACCCAGCCCAACACAAACCCAGCCGCTTCGGCGCGCCCAACGCCCGAAAGAGCGCCACGACCGCCACCGGATCGGTAGCCGAGATCAGCGCGCCAAAGACGAGCGCCACCGGCAGGAGCGCCGGCATCAAGAGCGAGACCAACCCGCCCACGATGAAAGTGGTCAGGATCACTCCCGGGACGGCCAGCAAGAGCAACCCCGGCAGGTTGCGCTGCAGATCATTCAGGTTGAGGTGAAAGGCCGCCTCGAAGGCCAGCGGCGGCAGGAACAACGCCAGGATCAACTCGGGCGCCAGGGTCACATCCAGCGGCTGTTCGATGGTGAGCGCCAACCCGACCACCACCAGCGCGACCGTGTAGGGGATGCGCAGCCGGCGCACCGCGATCGCTACCAGCGTGACGACGAGCAGCAGCTCGATGACCAGGGTCTCAGTGGTGATCAGTTGTTCCAAGTGACATCCCCTTCGGCCGCCGGCCGCGAATGACCCGGTGCTCCCCTGATTATACTTGAGGGAACTCTGCGGTCAAATGCGTCGGACGCGCTGAATGGTGTTTCGGGTCTGTCCTTAAGTTGCGTCACGCCCCGCATTATTGTATACTCCGGCGTTGGAGTTCATCCCGTTCACGCCGAAAGAGTGTGCAGTAACTCATGCCCGCGAATCTGAACAATCCGATGGTGGTCCAGAGCGACAAGTCGGTGCTCCTGGAAGTGGACAATCCCTTCTATCCCGAGGCCCGCGACGCCCTGGCCCGCTTTGCCGAGCTGGAAAAAAGCCCCGAGCACATCCATACCTACCGCCTGTCGCCCCTCTCGCTGTGGAACGCGGCCGCCAGCGGCCTCTCGGCGGAAGCGATCCTGAACGCGCTGACGCGCTATTCTAAGTACGATGTGCCCGGCAACATCCAGGCCGATGTGCGCGATTACGTTAGTCGCTTCGGCCGGCTGAAGCTGCGCCGCGATCCCACTGGCGGCCTGGTGCTCACATCGGAAGACGCGATCCTGATGCTGGAGATCAGCCGCCAGCGCAAGGTCAAGCAATTCATCGTCGAGCAGATTGACGAGCGCACCGTGCGCGTCAACCCGGCCATGCGCGGACACGTCAAGAAGGCGCTGGTGGATGTGGGCTATCCGGCCGAAGATCTGGCGGGGTATGTGGAGGGCGCCGGTCTGGCCTTTCACCTGCTGCCGGCCATGCGGCGCACGGCGCTGCCGTTCAATCTGCGCCACTATCAGCGCGAGGCGATCGAGACCTTTCACGCCGGCGGCGCAGCGCGCGGGGGCTCCGGCGTGATCGTGCTCCCCTGCGGCGCTGGCAAAACGATGGTCGGCATGGGCGCGATGGCAAAGCTCCAGACCAACACCCTGGTGCTGACCACCAACACAGTCGCGGTGCGACAGTGGATTGACGAGCTGCTGGACAAGACCAGCATCTCGACCGATGAGATCGGCGAATACACGGGCGATGTCAAAGAAATCCGGCCCGTCACGATCACGACCTATCAGATCCTCACCTATCACAAGCGCGGCAAACGCGACGAGAACGGCGCCGAGACCGATTTCGACGACCTGGAGCGGATCACGCCGCTTTCAGAAGAGCACTTCCCGCACTTCAAGCTGTTCAGCGAACGGGATTGGGGCCTGATCGTCTATGACGAGGTGCACCTGCTGCCCGCGCCCGTGTTCCGCATGACCGCGGAGCTGCAGGCGCGGCGCCGGCTGGGCCTCACCGCCACGCTGGTGCGCGAGGACGGCCGCGAGGACGATGTCTTCGCGCTCATCGGCCCCAAGAAGTTCGACGTGCCCTGGAAAGACCTGGAGCGGCAAGGCTGGATCGCGACCGCCCACTGCCACGAGGTGCGGCTGAGCATGACGCCCGAACGCCGCATGACCTACGCCCTGGCCGACGACCGCGAGCAATACCACGTCGCCGCTACCGATCCGGCCAAGCTCGCCGTGGTCGAAAAGCTCATCGCCAGGCACCCCGCCGACCAGGTCCTGGTCATCGGCACCTATCTGGATCAACTCGACCAGGTCGCCGCGCGGCTGGATGCGCCGCTTCTCACGGGCAAGACGCCGGTGAAGGAACGCCGCCAGCTCTACCAGCAGATGCGCGAGGGCGCGCTCAAACGTCTGGTGGTTTCTAAGGTGGCGAATTTCGCGGTGGATTTGCCTGACGTCAGCGTGGCCGTCGAGATCAGCGGCACCTTCGGCTCGCGGCAGGAGGAGGCTCAACGGCTGGGGCGGATTCTGCGGCCCAAGAGCGACAGCCGGCCCGCACATTTCTATGCCATTGTCATGCGCGATACGAAGGATCAGATCTTCGGCGCCAAACGGCAGATGTTTCTGACCGAACAGGGCTACAAGTATGAGATCCTGTACGAAGACGATCTCGCGGACTACAACCCTGACCATGACCGCGCGACCTGGTAGCGCCCCTGTCACCCTATCACCTTCCGGCGGAGCGCCCATGCCCGTAACCTTCACACCTGAACAGCGAGGCGACCAGATCAAGATGCTGGGCGACCTGCTGCAGCCTGTGCGTCTTCAGGATTTGCGCGCGGCGGCCCGGCTGTGGGGCTGGCCCTTGCGGGGAACCGCCAAGTCAGAACTGATCGAACAGATGCTGGGCTATCTGGCAGACCCTGGCCGGATGCAAGCAGCCTTCAAGACCCTCCCAGCAGCCGAGCAAGATAGCCTGATCTGGCTCCGGGCCTTGAGGGCCATGCCAGGCGACCGCGCCCGCCCCTTGCACGCGGCCTTGCGTTTGTCAGGTGGGCACAAGGTGGATGAAAGCGCAGTCGCGCAGATCATAGCCAGCCTGGCAGAGCGCTGCCTGCTCCTCACCGACAGAGGCTTGCATACGGTCGTGCCAGAGATCTTCACCGAGTGGCTGCCCGAGATGTCTGCGCCCGCCCTGGCCGCCGCCGACCCTCGCGCGCCTGTTCCCGTGGTCGGCGTCGAAGTGTTGAGCCGCCATGTGGATCACCTGTTGGCCGCCATCGAGGATGACCGGCCGCCCTTGCCGATCGCTGCGCAGCCCAAGCCCAATCCATACCCCACGTATGGTCAGCGAAGCGCGCAAGAGATCGCGGCCCGTCGAGGGTCGCTGATGCCCGAATCGGCCGCGCAGTGGGGCTATGTGACGGACGAAGACTATGATCGCGCGCGGTTCTTGACGTGGCTGCTGCTGACCGGCGGGCTGTGCCGGGTGAGCGAGCGCGGCAGGTTCCTGGAAGTGACGCCGACAGCGTTCACCGCCTGGCAAGACCTCTCGCCGGCCAGCCGCAAAGATCGCCTGATCGCCTGGTGGCAGACGCAATCCACTCCTGCTGGCCCTTCGCAACAGCCGGCGTTGCCCATCTGGAATGAGCTCGACCTGGCGCTGAGCCGGGTGAGAGACCACACCCTCAAGCACGCCGCGTTCTGGGTGCCGGTCGAGCCGCTGATCGAGCGCGAGCTGTCCATCATGCGCAGTTTCATTCTGGACCTGCTCGCTGCGCTGCAGGCTGACATCTGGTACAGCTTCGAGCGTTTCAACCAGATCGTATACCGCACACATCGAGACCTGCTCCACTGGACCAGCACCGGCTACGCGTGGGGTTGGCATCGCGGCCAATCGCCCCTCGACCCCAACCAGGCCGGCTTCGAGGTGTGGCAGGCGACCTACGGTGTGCTCGTGGAAAGCCTGCTGATCGGGCCTGCCAGTTGGCTGGGCATGGTACAGACGGCCCTGGACCGCGGCCGGCTCGTCGCCTTCTTGCGACCGAGCGCCATCGTCGAACCCCCAGCGGAACCGCTGCCGGCCGACGCGCTGTTGTTCGGGCCGGGCGATACGCTACAGCTGCGCAACCTGTGGCAGGCCAGCGAGCTGCGTTCTCTGCTCCGTCGCGTTGCGATCGAAACCGCGCGCGATCGGACCGCTACATCCTACCGCCTCGATCCCAACGCGTTCCGCAAATCGCTGCAGGAGGGACGGAGCGCAGCCCAGGTCATCGGAGATTTTTCCGCCGCGGCCTTTCCCCTCCCGTCATCCATGCAGAACACGTTGCGCCAGTGGCAGGCCAACGCCGGCCGCCACCAGATCTACGACGACTTGGCCGTGATCGAGTTCGGCGACGACTTCGTGCTCGCAGAACTACAGGCGTCCACCAGCCTTGCGCGCACCAATGTTTATCCAGTCTCGCCGCGCTGCCTGTTGGTCCTGCAGCCGCAGATCATTCCCAGTCTGCTCGAGGAATTGCGGCGCAAGGGCTACACGCCGCAGATGATCGAGACGCCAGAAGGCGGAACCAGATGACGGCGCCGCCTCTGCGCGAGGCTATAGACGGCTTTCGCGCCAACGAACTGAGCGCGGTGCTCTACGCGGCCGGCGTCCGCGACGTCCCGAAGTCCAAACAAAGCAAGGTGGACCTGTGGACCAGACTGATGGCCGACCCGGCGCGCATCCAGCAGGCGCTCAGCAAGCTTACCCCGCGCGGCCTGAAGGCGCTGCAGGCGCTGCAAGCTCTCGGCAGCGGCGAGGTTCGCGCCAGCCGCTACCGAGCGGTGCTGGAACGCGCCAAACTGCTGGAGGCCCAGACGCGCCAGCGCGCTTTGCGCTATGCGCAGCCGACCCCCGAAAACGCCACTGACCCTGTCACCTTCGAGGAAATCCTGGCGGCCCTCTTGAAGTATGGCTTGATCTGGAGCCATACGCCCGGCGGCGCCATGAACAGCAAGCTCGGCTTCGAGGGTGGGTTTTATGTCTACATCCCGAGCGAGGTCGCCATACACCTCCCGCCGCCGCCACCCCAGGCGCGGCCGGCCGTGCAGGTCGGTTTCGCGCTGCCCGGCTCGGCGCGCACGTGCCAGCGCGATCTCTATCTGTATTGGAGCGCAGTGCGCGAGACGCCGCTGCAACTGACCGCCAACACCAACCTGCTGCGCGTCAGCGATCTCAAGCGCATCACACCCACGCTGCTCGTGACGGAGACGCTGACGACCGGCATCAAAGAGAGCGACTTTCGGAGGCTGCTCTTCCTACGGCGTCTGCTGACCGCCCTGGGCATGTTGAAGAGCGAGTTGATAGGGGGAGCGTACACACTCAGCGGGGAGGCCAATCCCTCATTCCTGAACGCCGAGCCAACCGGCCGCGTGCGCGCCTGCTTCGAGTGCTGGCGCGACGGCGCCTGGTGGAATGAGCTCTGGACGACTTACGTCCAGGGCCAAACGCGCGCATCCGGCAGCGTGGCCGACCTTGCGCCGCCGGCAGTCCGCCAGGCGCGGCTGAAGGCGCTGGAGGCGCTCATCGCCACAGCGCGCCGCGCGTCAGAATGGATCGCATTCGACGACCTGTTCGCAGCGCTGCAAGATCGCGACTACGAATTCCTCGTGGATCGCGAGACGGCCGAGACCCAGAACCGCCATTACGCCTATTACCGCACTGCCACCTACTCGCCGTATCACGCCAACAAGCTGGGCTGGAGCTGGGAAGCGCACACCCAAGACAACGAAGCCGCCTGGAACGCCATCGAGGGCGGCTTCGTCCGCGCGGCCGTGATCGAGGGGCTCTACTGGCTGGGGTTGGTTGACCTGGGCTATGCGGCCGAGGTCACGCCGGCCGGCGGCGCGGCGCCCGCGGGCGCCATAGCCTTCCGGCTGAACGATATGGGCCGCTGGCTGTTGCTGGATGGTCCCCAGCCGGCCATCCCGGCCGAATCGGGACGCGTGGTCCTGCAGCCTAACTTCCACGTCTTCGCCTTCGACCCCATCCCCGACAGCGTGCTGGCGCGGCTGGACAGCTTCGCCACACGCCTGCGCGCGGAGCGCGCGATGGAATACGAGATCACGCGCGACTCGATCTATCGCGCCCAGTTGGCCGGCGCATCGGCGGCCGAGATCAAGGCGTGGCTGAGCGAGGTCACGGCCGCGGCGCTGCCACAGAATGTCGAACGCAGCCTGGACGAATGGCAGACGGCGTTCGAGCGCATCGTCATCCGGCCGCGGGTCGGTGTGGTGCAGACCGCTGACTCAGCCCTGGCCGATGCCATGATGGCCGACGACACGTTGCGGCCTGCGATCCTCAAGCGCGTCGCGCCCAACACGCTGCTCATCCGGCCGGAAATGGCAGAGCAGGTAGAGCGGACCTTGTTGGTCAGCGGCGAGTTGCCGGTGCGCGCCCGCGCGGCCGAAGATGCCCATCGCGGCAGCATCAGCGTCAATGCGGCCGGCGAAATCCAGTTCGCCCAGGCTGCCCCCAGCCTTTACGTCTGCGGCTTTCTGCAGCCATTCGCCGACCAGAGCGACGGCCGCTGGCGAGTTACCGCGGCCAGCGTGCGGCGGGCCAGTCGCGCCGGCCTTGAGGCCGCCGCCATCCTCAGCGAACTGGAGGCGCTCGCCGCCGCGCCCACGCCGGCCGATCTGCAAACCAACATCAAGGCGTGGTGCAAGCACTACGGCAACGCCAGCGTGCACACCCTGACCCTGATCCAGTTTCGCGACCAGGACGCGCTCGACGAATTGCTGGCTGATCCAGACCTGGCGGCCGTGCTGACGCCCTTTAAGCCTGCGGCCAAACTGGGGCTGGCGTCCGTCCGGCCTGAAGACCTGGAGGGGGTGCGGAAGATGCTGGACGAACGCGGGGTGGAACTGCGCGGGTCTGATGGATAGAACTAGGGACGCGTCAAGAAACAAGTTTACCGAACTGGCTCGGTCGGAGACCGGCCAGAGCGGGAAGTTGTTCTTTGACAGGCGCTAACGGGGGTCAGCCGGCCGGGATGCCATCCGCCGGAGCGCTACCCAATCCCCGCAAGTGTGCAATTCCGCGCTGTGCGGCCGTCGCGGCGTCGGGGATCGGCAGGAACTCTCCGGAGACGAAGCCGCGATAGCCGGTCGCAAACAACGCATCGAGGATGCCGCCGAAGTCCAGGTGGCCGGCGCCCGGATGCCAGCGGTTGGAGTCGGCCACGTGGAAGTGGAAGATGCGCTCGCCCGCGGCGCGGATGCTCGCCTCGATGGCCGGCTCTTCGATGTTCATGTGGAAGGTGTCGAGCAGCAGCCCGAAATTCGCCGCGCCGACCCGCTCGATCAACGCCAGGCCGTCCGCGACGGTGTGGATCAGGTCGGTCTCATAGCGGTTGAGCGGCTCCAGCGCGTAGCGCACGCCGGCTGGCGCAGCCGCAGCCGCGCACTCTTGCAGCGCCTCGACCAGATAGGCCATGGACTGCGCATGGCTTTGCCCCGCCGGCGTGATGCCCCGGATCAACCCCAGGATCACCACCGCGTTCAGCCGCGCGGCCAGCGGGATGTGGCTCTTGATCCGCTCGATGGCCGCCCGACGGATCGCCCCATCCGCCGCGGTGAAGGACAGCCCCTCTTCACCCCACGCCTGGCCCGTGCCGATGGCGGGCACGACAAGCTTGTGCGCCGCGAGCACGCCCACCAACTCGTCGGCGTTCACCAGCCGCGGGTCGCGGATCGCCAGCTCGACGCCATCGTAGCCGAGGCCGGCGATCCGCGCCACATTCGCCGCGAAGTCGCCCTTGAAGGTCGCAGCCTGGAATTGGGCCGCGTGAGTGGAGAGAACGATGCTGAGTTTCATGCTGGTTACAGCTCGATCTTCGCGCCCAGCACTTTCATGAACTTCGCCAGCCATTCGGGATGGGCGGGCCAGGCGGGGGCGCTGACCAGGTTGCCGTCCACGTGGGCCTGATCCACCGGGATGCCGACGTACTCGCCGCCGGCGCGGGTCACATCTGGCCCCACCGCCGGATACGCGCTGCACGCGCGGCCAGTGAGCACGCCCGCCGCAGCCAGCACTTGCGCGCCATGGCAGATGGCTGCTACGGGCTTGTGCGCGGCGAAGAAGTGGCGCACGATCTCCAGCACCCGCTCGTTCAGCCGGATGTACTCCGGCGCGCGGCCGCCGGGGATCACCAGCGCGTCGTAGTCCTCCGGCATCACATCCGCGAAGGTGGCGTTAAGCTGGAAGTTGTGGCCGGGCTTCTCGCTGTAGGTCTGATCCCCCTCGAAGTCGTGCACGGCCGTCCGCACCTTCTCGCCCGCCTTCTTGTCGGGGCAGACCGCGTGCACCTGATAGCCTACCGCCAGGAGCGCCTGGAACGGCACCATGACCTCGTAGTCCTCCACGAAGTCGCCAACGAGAAACAGGATTTTCTTGGACATCGGATCGGTTTCCTCCTTGAAACAGATATGGTCTCCGCCCAGTGGACGGAGCGGGTTAAACCGCTATCACCAACCCATCATACGCCAAAGTGAGCGGGCCGTCAAACGCCCGCCGTGTCTGCGCCTCGATCTCGTCCATGCGGCAGACCGGGTAGAAGTGCGTCAGGACGAGATGGCGCGCCGCCGCTTTGCGAGCGATCCCTCCGGCAGCCGACGGCGTCAGGTGCCCCCGCTTCCTCTCCTCGTCGGGGAAGTCGTCTGGGAAGGAACACTCCAGGATCAACAGGTCGGCATCACGCCCCAGCGCCGCCAGTTCCGGCGTCACCGTGGCATCGCCGGAGTAGACGACCGACTTCCCCTCCGCGGCCACACGGTAGGCCACCGAGGTGGGCATGTGGCCGGTGCGTGCGGCGGTCACCGGCCAGCCTGGCCCGCCACACGGCGCGGACTCGGCCGGATGGCGCACCAGGCGATACCCCTGCGGCTTCGCCCACGGCTGGAGCGCCAGCAGGCCATCCAGGAACGCATCGAAACCTGTGGGCGCAGTCAGGTGCAGGTCGGCCGTGCGCTGCGCCAGCGCCATCGCCTGCAGCAGCGGGATCAGCTCGCCGGTGTGATCGCTGTGCATGTGCGAGTAGTAGAGGTAGTCGAGCGCGGTCGGTTCGACCCCCGCAGCCAGCAGGCGGCCCATTGTGCCGGCGCCGCTGTCGAAGAGCAGATCGGTCCCGCCCGCCTGGATCAGCAGCCCCGAAGGCGCCCGCTGGGGGGGGCAGGCCGGTGCCGGCGCCGAGGAAGGTAATGCGCATGGACACCACCGTTATCACAAAGCAAAGAGCCGTTTTGTGCCGCCGCGATCTTGTGCTAAGATTACTGCGGAGGTGCAAATAGGCCCATGGTTGAGATGACCATTCAGGTGTCGGACGAACTGGCGCATCGCTTACGGCCGATGCGGAATCGGCTGGCCGAGATCATCGAGTTGGGTCTGCGCGATCTCGCACCGTCCCGCTACGCGCTTTACAACGAAGTGGTCGAGTTCTTTGCCGCTGGCCCATCACCGCGTGCCATCGCCGCCTTTCATCCGTCGGGTGAAGCCCAGAAGCGCGTGGTCGAATTGCTGAACCGGAATCAAGAGGGTATACTGACGCCGGAGGAGCAGGCCGAACTCGACGAATACGAAAATCTCGATTACCTCATCACGCTCGTCAAGGCCCGCGCGCGGCAAAAGGTAGCCCAGGCAGGATGACCAGCGTCTACATCCCATTGGCGCTACGTCACCTCGTACGAGCACAAGCGGCCGCGCGCTGCGAATACTGCCTCATCCGCGAAACCGACGTCCTGCTGCCCCACCAACCCGACCACATCATCGCCGAACAACACGGCGGCGAGACCACACCCGATAACCTGGCTCTGGCCTGTATCCACTGCAACCGGTACAAGGGTGCCAATATCGCCTCGCTTGACCCCGATACGGGATGGCTAACACCTCTGTTCAACCCCCGTACTCAATCCTGGGACGACCATTTTGTCCTGATCGGCCTTCGAATCGAGCCGCTTACTGCCGTCGGCCGCGTCACTGTGCGCCTGCTCCGGCTGAATGATCCTCAACGCCTACGCGTGCGCCAGGCGCTCATCGAGACCGGCACGTATCCCTGAGAAATAACCTTCAGACCCCCTCCAGGCCGTCAGCCAACGTGACATCCCAGGCGGCGCGCTCCTCTCTGACCTCTTGCCACGCAGCAGAATCCGCGCGCAAGGCGGCATAGGCCGCGTTCGTCGCGGCCAGCAGACGTTGCCGCGGAGTGTTTGGATCACGAAGACGTGAAGGTGCACGAAGTTCGCGAAGCACGAAGGACACGAAGAAACGCGCCGCGGTGCGCGCCCTTCGCGCTTCGTGTCTTCGCGCTACTTCGTGCCTTCGTGATCCAAACACTCCGCGCTCCAAACCCCCGCTCACCCCGCCACATACGTGATCTTGCACTCGCTGCGATCCGTCTGCAGCCGGATGATGTTCTCCGGCACCTCCTCCAGCGTGATTTTCTTGGTGCTGGCACGGGTCATATCCATGCCCGACGCCATGCACTCGATCACGCGCGGGAAGTTGCCATGGCCGGAGTGCCCCTGCGCGCCGATGATGCTGGCGCGGCGCACCTGCAAGACCTCACCCGTCACCGGCATCCTGGCCTCGGCGCGGGCGGTGACGATCACGCGGCTGTTGAGCGTCCGCCCCTCCCAAATCACGCGCTCGATGCCGGGGTAGACGACTGTCGGCAGGCCGGTGGCCTCCATGAAGAGGTCGGCGCCCATCCCCTCGGTGATCTCCAGCACACGGTCGGCGAAGTCCTCCTTGAGCGGGTTGATGGCGTAGTCCGCGCCGATCTGCAGCGTAATGCGCGTGCGCTCTTCCTGCGGCTCGGAGATGATGACCTGCGACGCGCCCGCGCGCTTGAGGATGGCGCAGGCCGCCAGGCCGATCGGGCCGCCGCCCAGGATCACCACGCGGTCACCCGGCCGGATGCCGCCCCCGCGCTCGATCACCGCGTTGTAGGCCACCGCGGTCGGCTCCACCAGGCTGCCGGCCAGGAAGATGTCATCGCCCTTGTAGACCTTGCGCAACGGTTCCAGGCTCCAGAGGGTTCTGGACGGCAGCACCATGTATTTCGCGTACGCGCCGTTGACGTTGAAGCCGACTTCGTCCAGCCGCTCGCAGTGGTTGGGCTGGCCGTCGGCGCACGGCTTGCATTGCGCGCACCACAGCATCTCCTCTGATGTGACCGGCTCGCCGCCTCGGAACGGCTTGTTCGTCCGCTTGTCGAACGCGTTCTTGCCCGCCTCAACTACCACGCCGGAGAATTCGTGGCCCATGATGCAGGGGAAGCCGGTCAGCCCAGGGTAGAAGATATAGCCGTCCCCTTCCGCCTGCGCCATGTGCACGTCCGAGCCGCAGATGCCGCACGCCTTCACCTCCAACAGCACCTCTTCTGGCCCCGGCGTGGGAATGTCGTATTCGCGCATCTCGATCCGGGGATTGCGCCACACCTGGCTGCCCAAATAGGTCTGGCGCCCCTCGATATCTTTGGCGCCGAGCTTGAACCCTGGCTTGGGCGCCCAATCGGCCACCAGGGTCACGCCTTGCATTTTGCCTTTCATGTTGTGTCTCCTGATTCAGCCACGAATTACACGAATTGCACGAAATACTCCTTCCTCCTTCGTGAAATTCGTGCAATTCGTGACAGGAAATCCTTGTCTCTGACCCTACACTTCCGTCCCCTGCCCGATCCGCGGCAGCGCGTAGACCGGCTTCCAGCCCTTGCTGAGCGGCTCGCGCAGGTAGGGTTCCATGTCCCGCTCGGTGCGCAGGGTCACTTCCTCCACCGGCGGCGCTTTGCCGGGCGGGAACGCGGCCAACACGTGGTCGTTCCATAGCGTCAGGTACTTCAGGATCGCCGCGACCGGCCGCTTGGCCTTCTGCGCCGTGCCCGACTTGGCTTTGCCAACCACCCCCTCCGGCGTGGCCGCGATCTCGATGGCGAAGTGGCCCTCCCCTTCCGACCAGCGGGACGGTCGGCCGAAGGGATCCACCGACTTGTCGAAGTGGCCGTCGGGCAGATAGGCCTTGCCTTCGGTGTCCACCGCGTACCTCATGTCCACCATATCGGGGTGGAGCAGCAACCCCAGCGAAGTCTCCGATTCGTCGGCATGGACGAAGTTGGTGTCGAGCCGGCCGCCGCGGTCGGTAGCGCGGAAGAACTCCCGCACTGCGCGGTGCCAGTCAATCACGCGGAAGATGCCGGGGAGCTGGTAACGCTTCTGGAACTCCTGCACGGCCGATTCGAGCATCCAGAGCTGGCCGTGGTTGTTGACGATGAGCTGCTTGCGGAAGCCGTCGTTCCATAGGCCCAACATTACGTCAATCATCATCTCGCGCACGACGTGCTCGCGCACGATGACCGTGCCGGGCATGCCCACGTGATGGTACGGATGGCCGCCGTAGTTGAGCGGCGGCAGCGCCAGGTTGACCGCCGCGCCGCGCCTGGCCGTGTAGCGCCGCACCCCCTCGCAAATCTGGCTGACGTAGAGGGTGTCGGACGCGCTGGGCAGATGTTGGCCGTGCAGCTCGGTGCAGCCGACCGGGATGAAGACGATGTCGTTCTTCTTGCGATTGGCCTCCACCTGCCAACGCACGGTGGTCTGGATATACGAGCCGGGCTTGCCCCACTCGACCGGCGACGGGATGCCATAGTCGGCCAGGATGGCGTCAATCTCGGCGTCGCTGGCATCCCAGACAGCTTTCTTCATTCTGCCGACTTCGTTGTCCTCGAAGAAGAGGTCGGGCTGATCGGTGGTAAGCAGGCCCGGAGGAATGACTCGATTTGTCATTTGACTGCTCCTTCTGAAATCAGGAAGTTTCCAAAGGAGCATCCTGAGCGGAGTCCGGCGTTGTATGCCGGACGCAGTCGAAGGATGCGGCCAGTGGAATAACGACCGCATCCTTCGACTTCACTCCGCGCACAACGCTTCGTTCCGCTCAGGATGCTCGCGCTGTGAACAAGAGAAAAAAATCATTCGATGTGAAAGTGCGGCGTCAGCACACGCACCGCCGCCTCGCGCGCCTTCACCGCCAGATCATGCGGATTCCAGCTCCAATACTCCGGCCGGAACAACTCAATGGAGCACGGGCCGTCGTAGCCAATGGCTTGCAGGCGGCGGCAGATATCGGCCAGCGGCACGATCCCCAGGCCCGGCAGGACGCGCGTGGCATCGGTGATGGCCTCTTTCGGCGTGTCCTCCAGGTCATCCAGGTGGAAGGCGAAGATGCGGGCGGGGTCGAGCTGCTCCAGCTCCTCCAGCAGCCCGCCGCCGCCGTAGAAGTGCGCGGCGTCCACCGTCATGCCGACGTTGGCGCGGCCCACCGCTCGCACGATCTCGGCCGCCGCGCGGGGGGTGCGCACGCTGCACCAACCGAAACCGAGAAACTCGAACGACAGCCGCACGCCGAACTCATCAGCGATCTCGCCCAGGTCGCGCAGCACCCGTACATATTCCGCCACCACTTCATCCCACGGCAGCGAGCGGTCGGGCGTCGGGCTGGGGACGACCACCACGGTCGGGCAGCCGATGGCCTGGGCGATCCGGCTCAGCTCGCGGCAGCGCACCCGGATGGCGGCATACTCCTCGGCCAGCCGGAAGGCGATGAATTCGATGGAGTTGATCGTCAGCGGCATGACACCCGCATTCACGAACAACGCATTGAGATCGGCGACCGAATGGACCGCCAGATACCGATCTATCTTCGCAGCCCACACCTCCAGCGCCCGAAACCCGGCCGCAGCCGTGACCGCGACATCGGTTTCGAGGTCTTGGGGCATGGTGGTGGCGCCGTGAAAAGCAAGTAACATTGAGTCCTCCGAGAGTCAAACGTCCGACGTCTTCCCCCATTTCACGTTTGACGTTTCACGTTTCACGCCAAATCTCGTCCACCCTCACCGGCCGATTCTCCCGGTACGATTTCAACGCCGCGTAGCCCAGCACCACCGACAGACGGCCATCGCGGCCGGTGACGGACGGCGCCTTGTCGTTGAGTACGCAGTCAATGAACTCGCGCACTTCGTTGACGTAGGTTTCGGGGTAGCGCTGCATGAAAAAGCGCGGGGGCAGGGCCGCGTGCATACCGGTTTGGTCGCCGACGACGACGGTGTTCACGGCTTCGTTCTCGGCGTGCGCCGTGCCCGCGGAGCAGAAGACCTCCAGCCGCTGGTCGTAGCCATAGACCGCCTGGCGGCTGTTGTCGAGCACGCCGAGCGCGCCGTTGGCGAACTTCAACGTCACCAGGGTGGTGTCCACGTCGCCCGCCTCGGCCAGTTGCGGGGCCACCAGCACGCTGCCCAGCGCATACACCTCTTCCACCTCGCCCACCTGGAAGCGGGCCATGTCGAAGTCGTGGATGGTCATGTCCAGGAACATGCCGCCCGACGCTTTGGCGTATTCGACCGACGGCGGCTCGGGGTCGCGCGCGATGATGTGCAGGATGCACGGCCGGCCGATGGCCCCCGACGCGACGATGTCGCGCACGCGGCGGAAGCTGGGGTCGAAGCGCCGGTTGAAGCCGACCTGGAGCTTGACCCCCGCCTGCGCCACCGCGGCCAACGCGATGTCAATGCTCGGCAGATCGAGTGCCAGCGGCTTCTCGCAGAAGATCTGCTTCCCCGCCAGCGCCGCATCGCGGATGATGAACCAGTGCGTGTCGGTGCTGGTGGCGATCAGCACGGCCGGAATGTCGGGATCGGCCAACAGCTCGTGATAATCCCGCACCACGCGCGGGACGCCCAACTCGTCGGCGAGCGCCTGGGCCGCCTCCAGCCGGATGTCGCAGAGCGCCACCAGATTGGCCTCGGGGATCTTGCGCACCAGGTTGCGCACGTGGACACTCCCCATGCGCCCCGTGCCGATGACGGCGATGTTTAGACGGTTCATGGCTTCATCACGATCTTCATCGCGTTCTTCGGGCCGTGCTTCATCGTCGCGGGGTCGAGGCCCAGGTCGCAGAACGCTTCCAGGCCATCTTCCAGTGTGATCACCTTCGTGAAATACGGCTGCATGTTCAGCCGGTTCTCCTGGAAGACGCGGATGGAGGGTACCATCGTGTTTTGTCCCAGGTACAGCCCCAGCACTTTTGTCGCCCAGCGAGTGATCTCGTTAGGCGTCACTTCGATATGCACGCTCGAATCCATGCCGAACGGCAGCACCTTGCCGCCCGGCGTCACGCACTTGAGCGCCTGGCCAAGTGCGTTGCCCGTCGCCTCGATCACGATGTCGGCCTTGCGGCCATAGGTGAACTCGGTGATCTTCTGGACAACATCTACCTCGTGCGGATTCCACACCGTCAGCCCACACTCCCGCGCCACACCGATGCGATACGGGTCAATCTCGGTCACTGCGACCTTGGCTGCGATGTTCTTGGCGAACTGCGCGAACAGATAGCCGATCGGGCCGAAGCCGAGGACGAGCACGTAGTCGTAGGGCAACATCTGCAGCGCGTTCATGCCGTTGACGACCGTCGCCAACGTCTCAACCTGCGAACCAAGCACGTCGTCAATCTCATCGGGGAGGGTGAAGCACTGTTTCTCCGGCACCACGCAATACTCGGCGTAGCCGCCGTCGCGCATCACGCCCAACGCATTGAACTTGATCTCGACGCACTGGCTGCTGAGGCCCATCCGGCAGAAGGAACAGAAGCCGCAGCGGATGTTGTTGTCAATCGCCACGCGGTCGCCGACCTTGATATACTTCACGTGCGTGCCGACCTCGATCACCTCGCCGCAGAACTCGTGGCCCAGCACCGTGTTCGGCTTGTAATGATGCTTGCCTTCGAGGATCTTCACATCGGTGCCGCAGATGCCGACCGCCCGCACCCGCATCAGCACGTCATCGGGGTTCTTCACCTGCGGGATGGGGATGCGGGTCAGCTCCATCTTGCCCGCATCACGGAAGACGAGGGCTTTCATTTGGGACATGAGAGACTCCTTGCGCGATGTTTCGTATTGCGTATTGCGTAGCGTTAGCCGCTATCTGATTTGTAGGAGCACGTTGACTCACGAACAACCAGTGTCCCTTGAAGCATGATGTGTCCACCTTCGCCAGAGGAACCAGCGATGAGCGTAAGCGCCATGTCCATCGCTCGCTGACCCAGATCGAACTTCGGTTGCGCGACCGTGGTCAGCGCGGGCGAGACATACGCGGCAAAGGGGATATCATCGAAACCGATCACGGACAGATCGTCTGGCACGCGTAGCCCGGCCCGCCGCGCCGCGGCCAGCAGACCGATGGCGGTCATGTCGTTATAGCAGAAGACCGCTGTCGGCTGCGCAGTCAGCGCCAGGAGCAGCGGGAGCGCCTGCTCGCCGCCTGCGGGCCGCCCCGTGCCAGGGAAGATCAGCGCGGGATCGAAGGGCAGGTCGGCCGCGGACAGCGCCGCACGATAGCCCGCCAGCCGGTCGGCGCTGGGGCTGTGGCCGGCCGGCCCCGTCACGTGCGCGATGCGCCGATGCCCGTGCGCCAACAGATGCTCGGTCGCCAGGCGTGCACCGTTCATATCGTCCACCCGCACCGAAAGGGTGTGCGGCGCAAGCTGCTGGCTGTGACTGTTGAGCAGGATCACCGGCACGCCGGCCGCGCCCAGCCGCTCCTGGTGCAGCGCGCCCACGCGCGACGAGGTGACGATCACCGCGTCCACCCGCTTCGAGCGCAGCATCTCCACCGCGGCGATCTCGCGCTCCGGCTCATCCTGCGACGCGGCCAGGATCACCGAATAGCTGTGGCTGTAGGCTGTGCTCTCGATCCCCTCCACCACTTCCGCGGAAAACGGATCGGCGATCGTCGTCACCACGACGCCGACTGTGCAGGTGTGGCCGCGCACCAGGCTGCGCGCGCCGGCGTCCGGCGAATAGCCCATCTCTGCGGCCAGGCGGCGAATGCGCGCACGAGTGGCCGCGTTGATGAGCGGGCTATCGCTCAGTGCACGAGAGACGGTCGAATGTGAGACGCCTGCGGCGCGGGCGATGTCCTTGATGGAGGGTTTCACGGCAAATCCGCTGCAAACGTGTGCAGATGAGGTCAGATAGAAAGGGGCAGCGGACCTGCCCCCGTCAGGCGCACGTGCACACGTGTGCAGCGGGGGGAGTATAGCAGCAAGCCCGGCGCGTGTCAAATCGGTGGAGTTGTGGTCCTGGCGGCCAGGTGCTACAATAGCGCAGGCCGAAGCAGCCGGGGTATGATCCGTGGCCGGACTCGAGCCGGCACGCGAGCCATGTTCCGGACAGTTGCTCATGCGGTGCGCTGCGCCAGTGCGAAGCCTCCCTGTGGGACGGCATACGAAAAGCTCATGCCAAGGCGTAAAGAACGCAAAGGGCAGGTTGGTTCTGCCAGTCATCTTAGCGTCTTGGCGTCCTTGCGTGAGACCGGCGTGGGCACTTTCAGGACGGTCTGCATCCCATTCTCTGAACAGGTCATGAGGTTTGACGCCGATGCCGACCAATCTTCCTCCGGAATGCGCCGAGATTGACGCCCGCTATCGCGCCGCGACCTCGCCGGCCGAGAAGATCGCCTGCCTGGAGGAATTGCTCGGCACCATCCCCAAGCACAAGGGCACAGACCACCTCCGCGCGGACCTGCGCCGGCGGCTCGCGCGGCTGCGAGACGAACCTGGCGGCCGGCGCAGCGCGGCGCGCCAGGCGTCCGCATTTCGGATCGAACGCGAGGGCGCCGGCCAGGTGGCCGTGGTAGGCCGGCCGAATGTCGGCAAATCGGCCCTGGTGGCCGCGCTGACCAACGCCACGCCGGAAGTGGCGGAATACCCGTTCTCGACCTGGGTTCCCACCCCTGGCATGACGCTGGTGGACAACGTCCAGATCCAACTCATTGACACCCCGCCCCTCGACCCCACCCATCTCGAGCCAGAGCTGATCGGCCTGATCCGCAAGGCGGACCTGATCCTGCTCATGGTTGACCTGCAGGCGGACCCCATCGGCCAGCTCCAGGATACGCTGGCCATGCTGGCAACCCATCACATCCTGCCGCTCTCGGCCAGGGCAGAGTGCCTCGATCCATCGCGCCAGACGTTCAAGCCGATGCTGTTCGTGGCCAACAAGACCGACGACGAGGCGGTTGACGAGGATTTCCGCGCGCTGTGCGACCTGTTCGAGGGGGAATGCCGCTTCGTCCCCGCGTCCGCGGCCACCGGCCGCGGGCTGGGCCGTCTGAAGCAAGCCATCTTCGATGCGCTCGGCATCATCCGCGTCTACACCAAACCGCCGGGCAAAGGGCCTGACTTGACTGCGCCGTTCGTGTTGAAGGTAGGCAGCACCGTGGGCGACCTGGCGGGCAAGATCCACAAAGACTTCCTGGACAACCTGAAATCGGCCCGCGTGTGGGGCCAGGGCGTGTTCGAGGGCCAGTTGGTGGGCCGCGATTACGTCCTGTGCGAAGGGGATATCGTCGAGCTGCGGGCGTGAGGCGGCGGCACGACACGGATGCGGCCACGGATGCCACGGAGCCTTTCGCCAGCCGATTCGCTTCCATCGCAACCTCGGGCGCGATGCAACACGAAGTTGAAAGCCCCAGCCGGTCCGACAAAGCTGCAGCGACCGGGTCGGCTTTGCAGGGAGCGTCCGAGGTGGTATACTATCAGGCAGGGATGATGGGCCATACCAGGCACCTTTCTATTCTGCGGTACGCCTCAAGGAGCAACCATGGTTCAGCAAGTTACGGTCGTGACAGATACATCAGTCGCGCTGAGACCTCTAGTCGAATCCGCTATCCGATCCGAGGTGCGCCTGCTTGAACTGGGATTGGAGCGCACCCGCCAACGGCTGCACGGTTTTGAGAGTCAGTATGGCCTCAGTTCCAAGGAGTTCGCGCGTCGATTCGAAACCGGCGAGATCGCCGAGAGCCTGGACTATATCGAATGGGCCGGTGAGATCGAGACGCATCGCCGCCTGGAAATCCATCGCCCTCAGCATAGCCATGCGCCCACGATCCGCCCACATCGCCGGTGATCGAATCCCCCAAGAGAAACACCCTTTGCATTGCGCTGCCTCCTACCATCCCAACGCGCAGCATCACCTCTGCGCGAGATTGCTCGCCCCGCGATTCCGTGCTAGAATTGCCTCTGTATCTGGGAGCCACAGCGGAGCGAGGTCGTGCTCGACAAACAAGCCTTCATCCGTACCGAGAATAGCGGCCACTGCCCACTGTGCGGCGGGCGGCTGACGACCGGCCAGCCGACGATCCCTTTTCTGGTGCGCGGAACGGTGATCGTGATCAAAGACGTGCCTGCCAGAATTTGCGAGGAGTGCGACGAGCCTTTTCTGGCCGGACCTGCCGCCGATACGGTAACGAACTTGCTGACCGAGCTGCGATCGTTGCGAGCCGAGGTGTCCGTCATCGCGTTTCCCGAACGCGTTCGCAACGTGCCGGTGGTGGCATAGCATCAAGTTCGCAGTTCCAGCGTGAAGTGTCTCCGCGATATGGGGCTGGCACGAAGAGTCGTGTCTTGGGGCACAAGCCGAGCATGAAAGAGAGGTAACGGGGAAGCTGAAAAGCCGACCAGTGATCCAACGCTACGGTTGAATTGCAAAGCCCACCATCGAGAAGTGTTCGTCGTTTGTCAGAGCTTCGAACAGCCCGGCTTCCTGCATCGCGACGAAGGTCGTGCAATCAACATACGAAAGGTCCCGGACGTCCGAATACAACTCGAAGACCGTCCAGGCTTCGGATTCCATCTCAGGTGTGACGTATACCAACTCCATAGCCTCGGCTTGGACCGCTGCCCGGATTTCGCGGCCGAACGCAATAGCCCGTTCTGGGCCTGCCCATCGTCGCAGGAGTGTGTACGCCTCGGCAAGGATGAAGTTGGTCGTTACGTAAACATAGTCCTGATCCAGAAGCTCGTCATTTGCCAGCACAGCCAGGTCATGGTCCTGATCGCGTTCCCAATTGAGCGCAACCCAGAACCAGGTGTCTACCAGGATCCGCGGCATCACGGCTGCCTTGTCTCATAGAGATACCGGTCGTGATTGCGAGCTAGATCGCGCGGCGCATCTTCCGACCCGGCGACTGCGCGCTGAGGCATGGTGCGCAAGATGCGCAGCCCCTCGCGGCGACGCGCTTCTCGCTCCAGCCAGTCCGCAATCGCCTCGGCCGAGATCTGGGCGGGCGGCTGCTGCCGATGTCGAGCCACATCGCTCAGTAGCTCGTACTGCTCGGACGAGAGTAGGACTTCCAGCGTGACGACTCCCATGGCGATCCTCCCAACAAATCTATGGCTCAAGAATACCACAATCACCGCCCCTGTCAAGGGCGCATCCATCTCACGCAGGAGCGACCCTCCATGTCCAACACCTACTGGGACGCCTTCCTCCGCGTCGACATCGGCCTGGTGGACCCCGACACCGATGCCATCATCGGCTATGAGGAAGAACGCCAGGCGCGCAAGCTGATCCTGATCCCCTCCGAGTCTATGACCCCCCTGGCGGTGCGCCAGGCGCTCGGCTCGGTCTTCAACAGCATCTACGCGGAGGGCTATCCCCCTCTCCGCATGACTCGCGAGGACGAGGAGACGATCCTCGACTTCGACCACGAGCTGGCCTACTATCGCCGCTACGGCGATCGGCGTTTCTACAAAGGGGTGGATTACGTTCACTTCGTCGAGACGCTGGCGCAACGCCGGTGCGCGGCGGCCTTCGCCACCACTGCCGTGCCTGCCGAGAATATTTATGTTAACGTCCAGCCCCTCTCCGGCGCGGCCGCCAACCTGGCGGTCTACGATGCCCTGGTGGAAGCCGGCGACACGGTAATGGGCATGGATCTTTATCAGGGCGGCCATCTGACCCACGGCAGCCAGTTCAACTTCTCCGGCAAGCGCTATCGCGTCGTCTCCTACGGCGTCAGCCCGACCACCGGCCGGCTCGATTATGATCACATCCGCGACCTGGCGCGGCGGCATCGGCCCAAGATGATCATCGCAGGCTTCACTTCCTACCCCTGGGCGCCCGACTGGCGGGCGTTCGCCGAGATCAGCCACGAGGTCGGCGGCCGGTTGCTGGCCGACATCAGCCACCCGGCCGGCATGGTGGCCGCGGGCGCGTTTCCCAGCCCCATCGGCATCGCGGACGTGATCACCTTCACCACGCACAAAACTCTCTGCGGGCCGCGCGGCGCGGTGATCGTGACCACCGACGAGGAGCTGGCCGGCCGGATTGACATGGCGGTCTTCCCCGGCGAGCAAGGCGGCCCCCATCCCCAGAAGTTCGCAGCCATGTGCGTGATGTTCAAGATCACCCAAAGCGACGCGTTTCGCCGGATGATGTTCGGGATCAAAGAGAACGCTGCGGCGCTGGCTGCGGGGCTGACGAAACGCGGCCTCGGCCTGGCCTACGGCGGGACCGACAGTCATTTCTGCGTGTTGGATTTGAACAGCGTCAAACCCCGTCGGGGCGGCGCCTCCGTGCCCGCCCGAACCGGGGCGACCACAGAGGCGCCACCCCTACGTGGGGAACCGGCCGTGCGCATCCTCGACCTGGCGGGCATCGTCGCCAACAAGAATACCATCCCCGGCGACACGCAGACTTCGCTGGCGATGGGCATCCGCCTGGGAACGCCGTGGCTCACCCAACGCGGGTTCAGCCCGGCCGAGATGGACCAGGTGGCTGAATTGATCCACAGGACCGTCGCTGCGATCCAGCCGTTCAGCTACATGGGGCTGGCGGGCGAGCTGCCGCGCGGCAAGATTGACCTGGACACGTTCGAGGAGATCAAGGCAGACGTGGCCGCGCTGGCCGCACGCGGCGCGGCCGAGACGGAGCATCGAGGGACCGGCTATCCGCACTACCTTGAGGTTAAGGCTGAGGTTGAGGTTGAGGCTAAGGGCAAGACGGAAGTCGCCTCGACCTCGACCTCAGCCTTGACCTCGACCTCAGCCTCAGCCGCGGCTATCCTGATGGCGCCGCCGGGTGGGCTGTTGCTCGTCACCGGCGAACGCGCAGAGCCAGCCCTGGCGCAGATTGTCACCAGCGACGTCGCCGGCCTGGCGCCGGGCCGAACCCAGACCGGGTTCATCCTGGACAAGGACGGGGTAGTGTTGGATGATGTGTTCGTCATGCGTCTGCCGCCAGACGAAAGGGGCCGCGATCGCTTCTTCCTGCGTACGCATGTAGAGAACCACGCCCGCGTCGCGGCGTGGCTGCGCGGCCTGGGCGATGGCTATACTCTGTTCGACCCGGCTGACCTGTTTGCGAAGGTCGAAGGCCCGATCATCGTGGAGGACGTCTCCCATAGCCAGACCTCCGAGGTCTTCAAGCCCCTGATCGTCCACGGCCCGGCCGGTCTCGCCACCGTTCACGCGGCCAATCTCTCCGGCGTCCACGTCTTTGCCGGCGGCCACGGCCACGCCGAGTTGGTCGTGCCTGCTACCCAGGCGCAGAGCGTCTATGACCAACTGGTTGCGGCAGGCGCGACACCCGCGGGCGAGGAGACATTCGCCGCGCTGCGCCGCCAATCAGGTCTGCCCGACTACAGCCATTTCCGCGGCTCCGGCCGGCCGACCGGCTTCGACCTGCACCGGGTCGCGCCGCACCGCTTCGAGCTGCGCAAGCCCTACTTCGTCGGCCAGTACATCTTCGCCGACCTCCGCGCCGCCCAATCTACCGCCCTACCAATCTACCAATCTACCGGTCCCCAATCTACCAATCCACCAACCCACCGCACCCCCCTCTACGCCTGGCACAAGGCCCACACCCGGCACATCGTCCCCTTCGCGGGCTGGGAGATGCCGGTCTGGTACACCGGCGTGCTCGACGAACACAACGCGGTCCGCAAACGCGCCGGGCTGTTCGACGTGGCCCACATGGGCGTCTTCGAGGTCAGCGGGCCGCACGCGGTGGAATTCCTGGATCTGGTCTGCACCAATTACGTGCGCTGGTACGCGCCGGGCGAGAGCTTCTACAGCTATCTGCTCGACCCCGATGGCAAAGTGATTGACGACCTGCTGGTCTACCGCCGCAGACGCGATCTATTCCAGATCGTGGTCAACGCGGCCAATGCGGATAAGGACTGGGCCTGGCTCAACGCGGTCAACAACGGCGAGGTGCTGCTCGATCGCGGTCGGCCCGACCTGAGGGTGCTGCGACCCGCGACCATCCGCAACCTGAAGGACCCGGCCAGCGGCGCCGACATGCGCGTGGATCTGGCGCTGCAAGGCCCGGCCAGCCTGCGCATCCTCCAGAGCCTGGCGGATGACCCGCGGCTGGCCGATCGCTTGGGCCGCGTGCGCAAGACGGGGCTGATCGAGTGCACGCTGAGCGGCCCTTCGACAGGCTCAGGACGCGGATTCGATCTGATCATCGCCCGCACTGGCTACACTGGCGAAGAGATCGGTTACGAGATCTTCGTCCATCCCGATCGCGCCGTGGCCCTGTGGGAAAGGTTGCTAGAGGCCGGCAAGCCGTTCGGAATTCAGCCGACCGCCCTGGCCGCCCGCGATAGCACGCGCACCGAGGCCGGTTTGCCGCTCTACGGCCACGAGCTGGCTGGACCGTTCGACATCTCGCCGGCCGGCGCTGGGTTCCCTGGTTACGTCAAGCTGCACAAGCCGTACTTCATCGGCCGGGCCGCCCACATTGCAGCCGAGAGCCAGCGCACGATGGAGATCGCCCGCTTCCGCATGAACGAGCGCGGGGTGCGGATGCCCAAGACCGGCGACCCTGTGGTGAACCGGCGTGGTCAGGCGATCGGCTGGGTCACCAGCGCCGCGGTGGATGTGGATGGCCTCATCCTGGGCCTGGCCTACATCCAAAGCCGCTACCACAAACAGGGGGACCAGATCGGCGTCTTTGCCTTGCCGACCAAACCGCTGGTCGAGAAGGCCAACAAGGCCGACCTCCAGCCAGGGGACAAGCTCCAACTGCCCGATACAGCCGCCATCCTTCGCCGCTTCCCCGATAAAGATGAGCGTTCCCACTGGCGCGGGGCGCCGGTCGAATCGGCGCCGGGCTTCCTGCCGGCCGGCGAATAGATCCTCCCCCGCTGCATCCACGTGCGACGCACCTCAGAGGTGCTCGAGACCTGGGCGTGCGCGGCCGGCATCCTCGGTGGGTTCGCAGTGACTGTGCTCTTCTGGGGGTTGGCCCAGATCGTCTGGTCCTACCGGGTCGTGCCAACGTTCGATCGGTCAGGGTTGGGGACGATCGCATCTGGACTGCCTCACCTGGTCAACGTTGTGACAGGGCTTCTCGGCGGCGCGCTGCTGGGAAGAACGATGGCACAAGAGCTGCAAACATAAGGAGCAATACCATACCATACCATACCATGGATCAGACCATAGCTGTCGCACCAGCGACAGTCGCAGCCTCCGTCGAAGCGGCAGGGCAATCGGATCAGTACACGCCCGGCCGCGTGCTGACGATCTGGCTTGCAGCAGCCCTGCCGATGGGTGTCTTGACGTGGAGTCTCGCACCGCTCCTCGTCGGCCGCGTCCCCCTCCCGTCGGTCCTGACCTTCTCGCTGCACGGCCCCGTGGTGGCTTCCATCGCGGTCGGCCAGACGATCGGGGTCGCACCCGAGGCCGACCTGTATTTCATTGCGGTGACCACCGATCTGCGCTCCTTGCCGGCCCGCTGCCACTTCGACGCGCAAGCGGTGCGCCGCATCCTCCAGATCAACCGCCAACTGCCGGCGCACCGCAAGATCCGGGTCATCTCTATCTCGAGCGGCTGGTCGCCTGAGTGGCCGGAGTACGACGACATCGCGGACGCCCTGGCCGAGGCGAAGGCGGCCGGGCGACTGGTGATCTGCTCCAGTAGATCCCTCCATCACCCCCGACCGTTTCTGGGCGCTGGCCCTCCAGACCGGCCGGACGATCGCGATCGGCGATGGCGCGCAGAAACAGAGCCTCGGCAAGATCCTCGATCCGGCCGCACTGATTGCAGCACTACAGAACGCGTCCGTTGCTCCGGGGCGCTGACGGCGGGCGGAAATCATCTGGCAGTACGCCGAAGAGGGGGTGATGGCCGATGTGGCTCAAGCGGTGAAGGAACCTCCTGTGACCAAGAATGCCTCTTGCAGGATTCTGATAAATATTGTAAAATGTTGATAGTTGAATCCTGGAAGAGAGACCATGGGAGAGGCATCTGTGCACCTGACTCTGAAGCGTGCAGCCCAGGTATTGGGCGTCCACGAGCAAACGCTGCGCAGTTGGGAGAAGCGCGGGCTGATCCGCATGGTCCGCCTGCCCGGTAGCCGCTATCGCCGCGTGCCGGTCGAGGAAGTAGAGCGGTTGAAACGCGAGATGAGGTCCACGCAGGCAGGGTCTGCTGCCCCCTCTGCGCAGTCCGCTCAGGATCGCCAAGCGAAGATGCGAGCGAGTGCCCACGCCGAGACCCTCCCAACCGAGTCGCCCGGCGTTGCGAGATCCAGCGAAAGGGAGTACACCGCCGACGCCCAGATCGTCGCCGTCCGCGAGCCGCCCGCCGTCTACGGCGCGCCTCTTGACGAGACCGTGTTAGCCCAGGGTCCTGTGATTTTGGAACTGGAGGGGCGGCCGATTGCTGCCGTGATCTCGCCCGACGAGTATCGAGACTTCCAGGTGTGGCGCCGATCCCGATCCTGGAAAGAAGCACAACTGGCCCATTTGCAGCCTGAGCGCGTCGCGTTCCAGCGGCTGCTGCCGGAGTTGCTCAAGACCCACGCGGGGCAATTCGTGGCGATTCATGATAGTCGCATGGTGGATGCTGATACCAACGAAGGTGAGTTGGCCTGGCGGGTGATCGGCCGTGGCCTGAAACCAGTGTATATCGGCGAAGTCCGTTCGGAGCCACGTATCTACGATGTGCCTTCTCTGGAGGTCATCCCGCATGTATCCTTATGATGTCAGTGAGGACCCGCCGCTCGCGCTCTTGACAGTACAGGTAACAGACCCAGCCTCAGGAAGACAGGTCTCGTTGCCTGGCAAGCTAGACACGGGTTCTGGCATCTCGATTCTCCCAGAAAAGACTGCGACCAAGCTGGGATTGCAGGCGGAGGCCGAAGTCTGGGTCGCCGGATACGATGGAACGCCGGCGCTGCTGCCCGCCTACTTCGTAGCCGTAACCCTGGCAGGACATACCGTCACAATGCTGAAGGTCACAGCCTCGCCGCGCAGCCAAATGTTTCTTGGCCGCGACGTGTTGCGCCATTTCATTGCCACCTTCGACGGCAAGAAGCAAGTTTTCGACCTGATTGATCCGTGACGAGATCCAGGAGCGATTCGAGCGACCCTGGCGGCGTCGTTTTCGAGGAGGTACGACCATGCGCCAACTACTCGTCGAGTGCAGCGACCCTGGCCTGGTGATCTCACTGGCCGAGGAGATGGAGAACGTGCTGCGGAACATAGACTTCGACCACGCCCGCGCGCTACAGGATCAGCTCACCGCCCTGGCGCGCGAGCTGGGCCCCGATGTCGAAAAGGCCTGGCGCGGCTTCCGGCTGGAGGCGCCAGGCGACGGGGGTTCCCCGCCCACTTTTGGCAGCCGCGAGGGGATGGAGACGGACAGAAAGCCGCTGAAAAGGCTCCTTGCCGAGGCTGCTGGCCACGGCCTCGGCAAATTCGAGCTGCGCTGGACCTGCCTCTTGCCTCAAGGCGGGCCTGAACCGGAAACTCGCGAGCAGTACATCAGCGACCTGGCCGACGGAATCCGCTACGACCGCTTCGAAGAGCTGGGGATTCGCCAGATGCCCACCGACCTGCCCGCGGCGATGGCTGCCCACCGCGAACAGCTCATGCAGGCACATGCCGGCGGCGTGCTGGCTGGACGGGCGCGCTTCCCGGCCGTGGGCTACAAGTGGATCCAGGATTCGGGCGAGGCGGTGCGGAAGGCGCTGGAAGAGGTCAACACCCGCAGCGAAGCCGTCATGGAGTACGAACTTGGCCGGCTCGATCCGGCGACCGTCGAGCCGGCCGAACGCGTCCGGTGGGCGGCGCTCGCGGTCCGGCTGGGGGTCGAGTTCGAGAAGTGGTGCGCCGCCGCCGAAGAGCCGCTGCCCCACCTCTACCAACGCGCTGCGTTGTTTTATCATCTGTGGACCGCGTGCCAGGGCTTCAGCCGGGCGCGGCCCTTCATGGAACAGCGGTTTCAGGCCCTGATCGAACAGGCCAGAACCGTCTACACCGCCGATGGCGCGGCCGCGCTCCAACACATCTACGACGATCTGCACCGCTCGCCGTGGGATCGGCTGCCAGCCCTGGGGATCGCTGCGGACGAAGACGAAACAGTCGAGGACGGCCCAGATGACGGCGCCGACCTTGCCGGCTGACCGCCTGCGGCTGGCGTCGGTCGAGATCACCCGTCGTTGCCACAACGCCTGTCCCTACTGCGACCAGCCCAAGTCAGAAACGGACATGCCGGCCGCCCAATTCGCCATCCTGCTTGACGAGTTGGTCCGTGAAGGGTTCGCCGCAGTGGCGTTGGGCGGCGGCGAGCCGACCCTGCACCCCGCGCTACCCACGCTGCTGAAAGCCGCCCGCGAGCGGAGCCTGCGCACCGGGCTGACCACCAACGCCCGCGATCCTGGCCTGGTGATTGCGCTGGCCGGCGCCGGGCTGCTGGATAGCTTCGGCGTGTCGGCCGGCAAGGGAACGTGGACCGCGCTGGCAGGCCACAGGGCCGCAGTGGTCAACCTGTTGTTGCTGGCCGGCCGGCTGCCGGAGACGACCGGCCTGGCGCTTGAGGCGCTGAAGCACGGCAGCCGGCGTCTGCTACTCCTGGGCTACAAGGGCGACCGGCCAGAATTCGCCCCCACAACGGCCGAGTTGGCGTCGGCCTTCACCATGCTGACCGCCCTGGGGCGTCGCGCCGGCGCGACTGTGGCGGCCGACGATTACACCCGCCGCCGGTTAGGGCTGTCGAACGTGTGCGGCGAAGGCTTCCTGCGCGTGACACTGGAGGGCACGCGCGACCGCTGTTGTTTTCCGATGTGCGAGTACCGTATGATCCCGGCCCTCGTCCTCGCCGCGGGCCTGTCACGGCGCATGGGGCAGTTCAAGCTGCTCTTGCCGTGGGCCGATCGCACCGTGATCGGCCAGGTCGTCGCCACGTTGGAGGCCGCCGGTGTAGAGCCGATCGTCGTAGTCGCGGGCCATCGCGCCGCGGAGGTGGAGACTGCGCTCGCCGGCTCTTCGGCGCGCATCGTCCTCAACCAGGACTACGCATCCGGCGAGATGCTCAGCTCGATCCAGGCAGGGCTGCGCGCGGTGGAGCACAGTGGCGCCGCCGCCGCGCTGCTCTGTCTGGGAGACCAGCCGCAGATGGCGGTCGAAACGGTGAAAACGGTGCTGGCGGCTGGCGGCCAGACGCGCTGGGCCCAGGTCGTCATCCCCAGCTTTCAGATGCGCGGGGGACATCCGATCTTGCTCCCGCGCAGCCTCTGGGCAGAGATCCTGTCGGCTCGCGGGACGTTGCGCGATGTACTTGCACGGCATCGCGACCAGATTTGCTACATCCCGGTTGATACGCCCGGCGTTCTGGCCGACCTCGACACGCCGGAAGACTACGCGGCCGCCAGGCTCCGAACTGGCTCGGTCGGAGACCGGCCAGAGCGGGATGTTAGCCGGACTGGCTCGGTCGGAGACCGGCCAGAGCGGGATGTTAGCCGGACTGGCTCGATCGGAGACCGGCCAGAGCGGGATGTTAGCCGGACTGGCTCGGTCGGAGACCGGCCAGAGCGGGATGTTAGCCGAACTGGCTCGGTCGGAGCAGGAAGCTGTTCTTTGACGGGCGCTTAGCGCCTACCGCGGCCACCTCCAGCGGCCGTTCTCCACCTGCACCCAGTCCCATCCGACCGCAAGAGGCTGTGCGCTCAGCCTGGCTGCGATCCCTGCGCGGGTAGGCCGGCCGCGGCCGGCGATCTCCTGCGCGGCGGCCCCAAGCACCGCGCGGGCGGCTGCGCTGGCCAGGCTGGCGGCCAGCGCGGGCGTCACATCATGCTCGCCCGGCGCTGCGCCTTCTGGCCTCGTCCCCTCCACCCGACAGACGATCGCTCGCGTGCCTTCGGCCGCGCGGCCCGCCCGGCCGATGAACCACGGCCGCGCAACGTCCGGGCCGCCGATCAGCGTGCCCTGCCAACCGGCCGCGGCCAGGCGGAGCAACTCGTCGGCTGCGGAGGCGGCGTCGCCGGGGTGGAACCTGACCTGGCGCAAGGGATCAGCAGAAAACGACGCGCTGACTACCGAAGGGAGCTCGGTCGCGGCTGGACACAGCGAGCGCACCCCGGCCGCCGGCTGCTCGAGCGCTGCGACCACGATCGTCGGCAAGCCGGCCTGGCTGAGCGTTGCCCCTGCACTGGCCGCTGTCGCCGCGGACCACGGGCCGATGACCGCCAGCACCGCATCATCTTGCGCCAGGATGCGCGCCTGTGTGGCTGCGGTCTGCGGATCTAGATCGTCGTTCAGCGCCACGAGCGCCACGCGATAGGGGCCGAGCTCGCCGCTGGCGTTCGCCTCCGCGATAGCGGCCTTCACCGCGGGCAGCACGGCATATCCCAACGGACGGCCCAACCCCTCGAACGGCGCAATCAGCCCGATTTTGACCACGGCCGCGGCATCGCCGGGCAGCGCGCACGAAACCAGCAGCCCGGCGCAGACCACGAGAAGGGCCAGGCGACCAAACATCCCGAATCGTCGCATGTTGCACATCACGCCTTACGCGCTTGTGTCGAGCAGGTCGCCGACCGGCCATCATCGCTGATAGCGGGCCACATTCGCCTCATGCTCGGCCAGCGTCACCGCGAACACGTGCGCTCCGTCCCCCATGGCCAGCAAGAAACAGTAGCGAGTCTCGGCCGGCTGAACCGCGGCTTTGATGGCCGACAGACCGGGGCTGGCGATGGGGCTGGGCGGCAAACCCGGCTGAAGATAGGTGTTGTAGGGGGACAGGATTTCCCGATAGGCCTCGACCGATGGCGGCTTCCACCACCACTCACCGGGGCGACCATTGGCATACTGCACCGTCGGGTCCGCTTGCAGATAGGGGCCGCCCACCTCTTTGTTGCACGTCCCGCTCAAGCGATTCCAATAGACGCTGCCGATCAACGGCCGTTCGTCCGCGCGAATCGCCTCTCGCTCGATGATCGAAGCAACCGTGACCACCTGGTAGGTCCCGCGGCCGGCCTGGATTGCCGGCGCGAGCACCTGGTCGGTCACGCGCAGGGCGAAGTTGTCGAGCATCCGGCGCACCAGATCGGCCGGCGTAGCGCGCGCGGGCAGCCGATAGCTATCGGGAAAGAGATAGCCTTCGAGCGTCGTGGCTGTGTCGGGCACAAAGGGATAGTCGCCCAGCGCCCGCGCCGAGGCCGCGCCCCCGCGCGCCAGCGCCACGAACGCGTCGCCATCCATGATGGACTTGACGTTGAGCAGATCGGCGACCTCTTCAGCGCGCATCCCTTCGGGGATCGTCACGACGATCTCCTGGACGCGAGCCCGCTGGAGCCGCTGGGCGATCTCGGCCATCGGCATAGACGGCGCCAGCTCGAAATCGCCGGCCGCCAGGCGTTGGTCAATTCCGTGATAGCGCATGTAGAGCCGAAAGAGATTGGCGTCAGCGATCAAGCCGTGCTCTTGCAGGCGTTCCCCGACCGTGACGGCCGTCTCGCCCGGTGTGATCTTGAAGGGTCGCAGCGTTGCGTCGCCGCCGGCTGGTGTCTCCAGAGCCTGCGACTGGAGTCGAAGATAGAGGCCCAACAGCCGCAGCTCGATAGCTTGCGGGCTCAGATCAATCCCCTGCTCGGAAGCCGGCTTCAGCAGCGCCACGGCCGGCGGCCTGGGCGCATCGGCCAACTGCGCCGAGATGAAGCTGAACACCACAAAACCCAGGACCGCCAACGCGGTTACCGGCGCCAGAAACAGAGCGAAGCGCAGCAAGAAATGCGTTGCGCGCTGAATGAAACTCACGAATCCTCCCCACCACAGGCGGCCTCTCGACTGACACGGCTGCGCCTGGCTTCCAGGAAGCTCTGCAGAAATACGGCCGCGGCCGCGGCGTCGAGCGATGTGCGGCCGCGGCCGCCGCGCACCAGGTCAGCCGCATCCACGGTCGAGTCACTCTCATCCCAAAACGCCACGGGCGCCGGCACGGCGCTGGCCAATCGGCTCCCGTACCGCCGCGCCCAACGCGCCTGGGGGCCCTCCTGACCCGCGCTATCGAGAGGCAGGCCGATCAACACCCCTACTGCTTTTTCTGCTGCGACCAGCGCGGCCAGCGCCGTGAAGTCTTCGGCGCGCGTCGCACGACGCCGCACCACGGTCAGCGGGGTCGCCAGCATCGCCAACTCGTCGCAGGCCGCCACGCCAATGCGCGCCTGGCCCAAGTCCAAAGCCAGCAGGCGCCCGGCAGGCAGCAGGAACGGCGAACTCAGCACACGTCCTGTCATCGTCTGCGAGCGGCCATCGTCGCCCCCCCATCCCAATCCACCTCCACGCGGATGCGCCACGGCAGGATCGGTATGTTGGTCGGCTCGATGTAGGGAAGCCAGTCCGGCCCAAGATGGATGCGCGGGGGCTGAGTCAGGCCGAAACGCTCCTGGAGCGCGCTGAGGGCCTGCTCTGGCTTCATGCCGGCCATCGCAGAACGGACCGAGCCGCCCCCTACGCCCCGCAGCAGCACGCCTTCAGCGAGCATGGTGAAGCTTATCGTGCGCGCATCTTTCACGTGAATTGCGCCGGGTATAAACCGTATGGTGTCAGAGATCAGGCGCGTCCCCGGCGGCATCGCCTGGCGCAGCCAGGTCAAGGCGATCCGATCGGCTGCTGCGCCGTCCACCATCAAGCCCACACCCTGCACGCTCATGCTCAGGTATAGCTCAGGCGACACCTCGCCCACGAAAGGCGTGAAGGTGGGCGAAAGGGCCATGAAAGTGACCGAATCCGCGGGGACAAAGCTGCCCGGCTCCAGACGCTCGTTCAGCCGTTCGAACGCCTTCAGCTTCAGCTCATCGAACAGCTTTGCCTGCAGTTGCGTCTTGTCCTGCTCGGTCACGACGCCGACCTGGGCCATGGTCCCGCCGCTGAACGCCTCGTCGTTCGCCACTACGATTGACAGCGCCAACGCGCCCTCAACCTGGGTGATGGTGCCTGCGCGGACGTTGCCGCTGAGGCCCGGAAGCACCGCTTCTGCGGGCACGGTCGCGCGGCCCCCGGGAGCCAGGATGATGTCGGCAGTGGTAGCGAATCGCACGTTGTTGCCGGTGGCGGTCGCGACAACCGCGCCCAAGGGGATCGTGACCTCGCGGTTCGTCCGGTTCGCCATGACGACGCGGCCCGTGGCCTTAGCGGCCGGCTCGAACCGCCGGCCGGTGGTCGGCGCGCGAGCGTCGCCTGAGACCTGCGCGCTGAGCGCGCGGCCGGGCACGATGCCCGCGTTGGCATCGGCCACGGCATCCTGAATGGCTACCAGTGGCACGGTCACCTGCAGCGGCTCGGCGGCGGGAATCAGTGTGATGGTCGCCGAGGGGATCACCAACGCGAGCGCATAGAGCAGGCTGGCCGATAACGCCAACAGGTAGAGCGACAGACCAAGCGTCGCCCACCAGGGGCTCTGCCGGCGCACAAAGGCGCGCAAGAACGCGGCCGGCTGGAAACCGCTCGGCGAGCGCCTGCCCATGAGACCCGCGCCGAAGGGCGCCTCGGGCACGGCGGCGCCAGTGGGGGGCTGTCGCGAGGGGGCGGGCTGCGCGCTGCTGCGCCAGGGAACGCGTTCAGCCCACCACCGTATGCGAAAGGTGCTGATGCCTTCGGCGGCCGCCAACGTGCGCAGCCGGCCGCTTGAGGTCAGCAGCGCCACGCTCTTGCGCTGCGCGGCGGCCTCACGGCGCAAGATGCGCAGGTCAAGCGCATCGAGCGAGGACTTCGCGGGCACGACGAAGAGCACCCGCTCCCCGCGCGCGTTGCGCAGGCGGGATAGGATGCCTGGAAGGGTGTCGAGCTGAGTCAGCGTTACTGTTTCGAGCACTTGTCAGTATGTTTCGTCGCTGTGTGTCATTGTCTCTGTGCAAACTCGCCATATGCAGACGTCATGGGACAACCTCAAGGACGGATCCATCGCTCAGGCGGTAGATGCGGAAGTGTCCATCCACCGTGAACACTCTCCGCAACCGCCGACTTTCGGCGACGGCCATCAGCGAGGCGTCGGCCAGATCCATCGGGGCGTCCTGGTACTTCTCCATCAGCCTGACCGTGCGATCAACCTCTATGGGTGTCAGATCGTGCAGCGCCAACCGTCCAACCTGGCGCAGCTTCCAGAGCTCAGCCTGATACGGGTAGCCGCCCACCTCTCCCAGTAGATACATGGCTTCGGTGAAACAAGGCCAGGTCGTCAGGAGGACACCAGATGGCAGGCGCTTGGATGCAGCGACGCACGCTGCATGGTAGACGTCATCCCGATCCAGCAGCGCGACGAGCGGACCGGTGTCGGTGAGAATCACAGCCGGCCTTCTTGGCGCTTCTTCATCAGACCAGCGGAGAATTTTTTCCCGCTGTTCTCCGACATCTGCGCGCCGCCTGAGACATGCTCGCTGCTGGAGATCACACCGATGTGATCCGCCAGAAGATCAGCAAGAGTGCCCTGATCCGTCGGAGGGATTTCGGTCATGATCGAGGGCAGAAATCGCTCTCGAAGACAATCGCGCGCGATTCGCTCTGGCGTCGTGCCCTGTCTGCGCGCATGCTCAGTCAGCACGCGCGCGATTTCAGGTGTAAGGGTAATCGTCATGGTTTCCATGTTTGCATCCCTCGCAAGTTGACCCACCCAGGTCATCTCGTGAGCGATCGGCCCTCACGCTAACGTCTTGCGCACCCACTCTGGCACCTGGGCCAGCGCGTCCGGCAGCTTCGCCAGGTCGCGACCGCCGGCCTGGGCCAGCGAAGGCTTGCCGCCGCCCCCGCCGCCCACGACACGCGCCACAGCTTTGACCAACTCGCCTGCGTGCAGGCCGCGCTTGACCAGATCATCGGTGACGGCTGCGATCATCTGCGGCTTGTCGTCAATCGCCGTCGCCAGGACGACGACAGCCGTGCCCAGCTTGTTCCGCAGCCAGTCGCTCATTCCTCGCAGCGTCTCCACATCGGCGCCCGCGATCTCGGCCGCGACGACGGCCACATCCCGCACGCGCAGCGCATTGGCCGCCAGCCGATCGGTCTGCTGCCGCGCCAACTCGGAGCGCAACCGGCCGATCTCCTTCTGCGCGTTTTGCAGCTCGCTGTAGAGGTTGCGCACCCCGCGATCGAGTTGGTCCGGAGGCACGCGGAGGATCGCGGCCGTGTGATCCAACAGCCGCAACCGCGACTGCGCCAGCTCTTGCGCCTTGCGACCCGTCACCGCCTCGATGCGACGCACTCCTGCCCCAATGCTCTCCTCCGAGACGATGTGAAAGAAGCCGACCTGTCCGGTGCGATAGACGTGCGTGCCGCCGCACAGCTCTTTGCTGAACTCCTCGTTCTCCCAGCCGATCTTGATCACGCGCACTTCTTCGCCGTACTTCTCGGTGAAGATCGCCATGGCGCCATCGCTCACGGCCTGCTTGTAGGAGCTGTGAGCCACTTGCACGGGATAGTCGGCCAGGATCGCATCGTTGACCGACTGCTCGACCGCGTCCAGCTCGGCCTGCGTCAGCATCGCCGGATGGGTGAAGTCGAAGCGCAAGCGATCGGGTTCGACCACGGAACCGGCCTGATGCACGTGTTCGCCCAAGACATAGCGCAACTCGCTGTGGAGAAGGTGCGTGGCCGTGTGGTTGCGCATGATGTCCCAGCGGCGCTCCTCGTTCACCGTGGCCTGCGCCTGGTCGCCCGCCGCCGCGCTGCCCTTGGTGACTTCGCCAGCATGGACGATCAAGCCCGGCGCCGGCTGACGCACGTCATCCACGCGAATCGCCCAAACCGGTTCTTGCCCCCCAGCGGCATAACTGGCGATCACGCCAGTATCAGAGATCTGACCGCCAGCTTCGAGGTAGAAAGGCGTCGCGGCCAACACAACCTCGACCTTCTCGCCGGGCCTGGCGCTCTTCACTGTTGCGGCATCGCGCAGCAGCGCCACTACCGGCGCTTCCCATTCGGTATCCTCTGCGTAGAGAAGCCGGACGCCGGCCGGCGGCAAGAGGCCATCATCCTTCAGCGTGCGCAACAGTTCCGCATAGGTCTTAGCATCTGTGGTCTCTACGGCCCCAAACTGCGCTGCGGTGCGCGCACGCTCCTGTTGCTCGGCCAGCGCGGCCTGATAGCCAGCGATGTCCACGGTCATCTCCTGCTCGCGCGCCATATCCTGCGTCAGATCGAGCGGAAAGCCGTGCGTGTCGTACAGCCGAAACGCCTCGCGACCGGGGATCACATTCTGACCCCGCGCCTTCAGCAAAGCCATCAGCTCGCCGAGAAGGTCCATGCCGACGGTCAGGGTCTGACTGAAGCGACTCTCCTCCTGCTCGATGGCCTTGAGGATGAACTCGCGGCGGCGCACGAGATCGTCGTAGTGCTGGCCCATGATGTCAATGACCGTCTTGGCCAGCTCGGCCAGGAACGGCTGTGTGAAGCCCAACATGCGGCCATGACGCGCTGCGCGGCGCAGGATCAGGCGCAAGACGTAGCCGCGGCCCTCGTTGGCGGGCAAGACGCCGTCGCCGATCAGGAAGGTGACAGCCCGGACATGATCGGCGATTACGCGGTAGGAGATGCGTTGCACCTCGGCCGCTGCACCGGTCACCGAAACGCTGCCATTGCCGCCCAGCAACTCCCGCGTCCGCCGGATGATCGGGGTGAACAGATCGGTGTCGTAGTTGCTCCTGACGCCCTGGAGGACGCTGACGACGCGCTCGAAGCCCATGCCCGTGTCCACATGTTTTGCAGGCAGCGGCTCCAACCGGTCGTCTCTCGTGTGGTTATACTGGATGAAGACCAGGTTCCATAGCTCAGTAAAGCGCCGGCAGTCGCCGTTCACCCGGCACACATGGCCGGCCACGCCCTGCTTGTCACACGCATCCGCACCCCGATCGAGATGGATTTCGCTGCACGGTCCACACGGCCCGGTCTCGCCCATCTCCCAGAAGTTATCCTTCCGGCCGAAACAGCAGATGTGACCCGGCTGAATGTCGGTCTCGCTCTGCCAGAACGCCGCGGCCTCCTCGTCGCGGCCGAGATCGCCCTTGTCATCCTCAAACACGGTGGCCCACAGCCGATCCTTGGGCAGCCCCCACACCCCCGTCAGCAGTTCCCAGGCCCAACTGATCGCTTCGCGCTTGTAGTAGTCGCCGAAAGACCAGTTGCCCAGCATCTCGAAGAAGGTGTGATGGCTTGGAGAACGGCCAACGTCTTCCAGATCATTGTGCTTGCCGCTGACGCGCATCACCTTCTGCGAGTCGGCCACGCGGGTGTGCTCAGGTTCGCGCAGGCCCAGGAAGATCTCCTTGAACTGGTTCATGCCGGCATTGGTGAAGAGCAACGTCGGATCATCAACCGGCACGAGCGACGCGCTGGACACGATGGCGTGACCCTTGCGCTTGAAGAAATCCAAGTACTGCTGGCGGACCTCCGCGCTGGTCGGGATACGGTTCTGAGTCATGGAAACATCCTTTTCCATCAGATCAACAATCAAGACGCGCCGGAGTCTCCAGCGCGTCATCTGCCATTGTACGGCAAAGCGCGCCATCTGTCAAAGACTTCGACAGCCTATGGCCTTCCATACCTCGCGACATTTGCGCGATCGGCGATACTGTTTCAACACAGGGACGCAGAGCCGCAGGGGCGCAGAGAACGATTTGCCTTTGCGCCTTTGCGTCTTTGCGTTGGAGCAGTTCGGTTGCGGCAGGAGGCCGCGCCAGACTATCATCGCACGAAGAAGTTGACGAAAGAACCGGCGTGCAGTACGATAGCGCTGGCCGGCGCCCCGCCCTATGATCCAGGAGACCAACTTCGTGATAATCGTGCTTGGCGACATCGCCGTAGACATCGTGAGCCTGCTGCAGCGTCCCCTGATACGCGGCAGCGACGCAGCCGCAGAGGTGTGCGTCATGCCGGGCGGATCGGGCGCCAACGTGGCTGTCTGGCTGGCCCGGCTTGGCCAGCCCGTCACCTTCATTGGTCGCATCGGCGATGATCTCTTCGGCCGCTGGTTGGCCGACGACCTGGCCCGCGAGGGCGTGCTGCCCGCGCTGGCAGTGGATCGGCAGCGGCGTACGGGGATGATCCAGGTGCTGGTGGAACCCGATGGCGAACGCACCATGGTCCCCGATCGGGGTGCGAACGCCCATTGGCATGAAGAGGACGCATCTGAGGATCTGATCGCGGCCGCGGACCTGCTGCACATCGTGGGCTACGTGCTGTTGGATGCCGCCAGCCGGCGAGGCGCGTTGCAGGCGATGGCGCACGCTCGCCGCCATCATGTGCCCATCAGTCTGGATCCTAGCACGCATGCGGCCCTGGTCGCCGAGACGCCTGCCCGCTTCTGGCAGATGGTGGGGCCGGTGGACCTGCTGCTGCCCAACCGAAGCGAGGCGCAGACGCTCGCGGCGACGACTGACCTGGACGTCGCGCTCGCGGTCCTTCGCGGTCACGCTCGCGTCGTGGCCATCAAGCTCGACCGCGACGGCTGCCTGGCGCGGACCGCCGCCGGTCGCTGGCGCGCAGCGGCGCCGCCAGCCCAGATCGTGAATGCGACGGGCGCGGGCGACGCCTTCAACGCCGCGTTCATGGCCCGCTGGCTGCGCGATGGCGATGTAGCGGCGGCGTGCCGGGCCGGAGTGGCGTTGGGGACCTATGCCGCTACGTTGCCAACGACGCGCTGAAACCCACCAAGCGCCGGCGCCACGGCCAGTGAAAACGGGACGCGGACAAGCGCTGATGGTTTTCTTCTCCGCGTTTTTCCGCGTTCATCCGCGTCCGCGTCCTATTTTCAAGACAGCCATCTGGGTGCAAAGTATGGTTGACACGGCGGCGGTCTGCGTGTAGAATGCACATTGTGATTCGCGGCGCGGCGCTGATGGTACCAGCGGTCGCTGTCCACCACGGGGGGTCTCATGCTGACAAATCTGGCGCGCACCTGGGGCGACCGCCTCATTCATCCCTTTGTCCGCGTTCTAGGCAACCTCGGCTTGACGCCGAATGCCGTGACGATTCTCGGATTCCTGCTCACGGCTGCCGTTTCGGGCATCCTCGCCGCTGGTCACCTGCAGGTGGCGGGCGTCCTGCTGATCATCACACTCGGAATTGACGCGCTTGACGGCGCCCTGGCGCGCTCAATGAACCTCGTCAGCCGCTTCGGGGCCTTCCTCGACTCGACCCTGGATCGTTGGGCCGAAATCTTCCTCTATGGCGCGCTCATCTGGCACTACCTGGCAGTGGGACACGAAACCGCAGTCTTGCTGGCGACGGCCGCGATGGCCGCCTCGCTGATGGTTAGCTATACGCGCGCGCGCGCCGAAGGGGTCGGCTTGAAGTGCAAAGAAGGCCTGCTGACTCGCTTCGAGCGCCTGGTGATCCTGATCGGAGGGCTGCTTCTCAACCAGGTCGTCTGGGCGCTTTGGATCATCGCGGTGCTGGCCGGATTGACCGCCTTTCAACGCATTTGGGTCACCTGGCAGGCTGATCGCCTGGCGCATTGAACTAGGACAAAGGTCTTGCTTTGACGATGTTCGGGCTAAACTGGTTATTCTGCGCGTTATCTTTTGTCGCCTCGTCCGTCATGAGAGGTGAAGAGGGACGCGCGGAACCGCCGGATCAGCCGGAGCTGCTCGAGCGAGCCAGCCGGGCCGACCCCACGGCACTGACGATCCTGTACGATCAGTACGTAGACAAGATCTACAGCTACGTCTATCATCGGGTAGGTCAGGCGCAATTGGCTGAGGACTTGACCGGCCAGGTGTTCATGCGCATGTTGGAGGCCATCCGAAGCGGCCGTGGCTGGCGCACATCTTTCTCTGGCTGGCTCTACCGGATCGCTCATAACCTGGTCATTGACCACTATCGCCGACGGCAGCGAGCGACATTCGTCGAACTGGATGAGGCGCCGCCTCTACCGACATCCGAGGCAGACCCCTTCCAGGCCGTCCAGGCGCGATTGGACAACGAGCGCCTGCGCAGCGCCCTGACCAAGCTAACCGAGGAACAGGCGCAGGTGATCACCTTGCGCTTTCTCGAGGACTTGAGCATCGCCGAGGCAGCGGAGATCATGAACAAAACCGAGGGCGCCATCAAGGCGCTGCAGTACCGGGCTGTTCTGGCCCTCCGCCGTTTTATGCAGCCATGAAACGATCCACCGACGAGACCCTGGCCCTGGCACTGGATGACTGCTACGAACGCCTGGCAGCCGGCGAGAGCGTCGCCGCGTGCATGGAGAGGTATGCCGAGCACGCGGGCGAGCTCCGTCCGCTCCTGGGTGTGCTGACAGCAGTCATGAGCCAGCGCGCAACTCCGCTGCGGAGTCCGCAGGTCGCTGCCCGCGCACGGGCTCGCTTCATCTATGCAGCGAACCAGTTGCGCAATCAGCCTGCCAGCCTGCGCGACCGGCTGGCGACCTGGTGGGCCGAGGTGGCTGCGGGTTTGGCCGGCCCGCGGCTGGCGCCCGCGGGGCTGTGGGCGGTGCTGCTCTCCTTCGTCTTGGTGGGCGCGCTGTTCGCTGGCGCGGTCACCGCCTCCGCAGATGCCCTGCCCGGCGACCTTCTCTACCCGGTCAAGTTGGGTGTGGAACAGGCGCGTCTGGGGTTGACGCTCGATCCGGCCATGCGGTCGGCCCTCAGCGAGCAGTTCGATCAGTGGCGCATCCGCGAAGCTCAGGCCGTGGCCGAACAGGGACGCATCGTGACTGAGTTGCAGTTGCGCGGGGAAATTGAGGCGTTGGGCGCCGATGAATGGCTGATTTCAGGTCAGCGCGTCATCATCACCGAAGAGACGGAGATCGTGGGCGCGCCGGCTGTCGGCGCACGCGTCGAGGGGACGATGGCTGCGCGTGGCGATGGCGCGTTCGTGGCGCGCCAGATCAGAATCAAACCCGGACAGCGGAGCAGCCGCGCGCCGGCGCCGACTGCCACACCGCCCCCCGCGCCGACGCCGACTCCGCTGCCATCATCGCCGCCGACAGCCACGGCCACGGCTGCGCCGAGCCACACGCCGGTGGTCAGCGCGCCGGCGGCCGCGCCAGCCGCCACCGAGACCGCTTCGCCCACGTCCACGCCGACGAGCAGCGCTACACCTACCCGCACGCCGACCGCCACGCCGACCATCACGCGCACCCCGACAGCCAGCCCGACGCTGGCGCTCATGCGGACGGCGCACTTCGTGGATGAGTTCGTCCACTCGATCAACGGCAACGTGTGGCAGATCGGCGCGTGGATCGTCGTAATTGAGCCTGAAACACGCATCATAGACAATCCGACCGTCGGCGATCAGGTCTCTGGCGCAGCGTGGGTCTACGCGGACGAGACGTATCACGCCATCGAAATCCGCAAGACCCCCAAGCCAGTGCAGTTCGGGTTCACAGGCATCGTGCGCTCCATCCAGGGCAATGTCTGGACGGTGTTCTCCGATCCCATGACGTATGTCTTCTTCACCGGTCCGGATACGCGCATTGGGCCGGGGATCGGGGTGGGAACTCATGTGAAGGTGGATGCCGAACAGCGTTCGACCGGCGTCTGGGCGCGCGAGATCAGCGCCATCCACCTGGCCGAGCGGCACATCAGCGGCTACATTCTCTCCCAATCGGGCGGCCTGTGGAACGTCAGCGGCCGGATGGTGCGGGTTGACGGCGAAACCCAGATCGAAGGCAATGCAGTCGTAGGCAGCTATGTTGACGTGCGCGGGCTCGAGCAGCCAGACGGAATCTTGCTGGCAAAGCACGTCTTCGTCCACCCGGCGACGGCCACGCCCACCGCTACCCGGCCGAGCACAGCCACGCCCACCGCGCCAGTTCCGACGGCCACGCCGAGCAAACGCAGGTAGGTCAGACAGAAGACGAGTTGAGGTTACAGTCACGAGGCGGCTCATGAAGGCGAAGAGGCGTATCCAGTCAGCCTATCTCACCGCAGGTGTGGTGGTTGCGACGGCCATGCTCACGGTCCTGGTCGTGGCCTGGGCGCAGCCGATCCGTGCGAGATCGGCGCAGGCGGCGACCCAGATGCCTGCGCAAGTGAGCTTCGAGCACTATCTGTTTGACGTTGGTTCTGGCAAGTGGGTCATTGGCAACACCACGGTGCTGGTGGACGCACAGACGCAGGTCGTCCAGGAGTATGGCCCGGCCGAACGCGGCGCGTGGGTGAAAGTCTGGGCGACGCAGACTGAGGCCGGCGGATTGCACGCCGACATGATCGTGGTGCTGCGACCCAAGGGCCAGCGCAGTCCGCCGATCCAGTTCACCGGCCGGCTGGCCAAGATGTCAGCGGATGAATGGATCGTGGACGGTCGTTTGTTCAAGATCGCGGGTGCGATCCTGCCAGAGCCGCTGCCTGAAAAGGACTGGCTGCTCTGGGTGGTGGCCGAACAGCGCAGCCTGGATCTATATGCCCTTTTCGTGCGCGTAATCGCCCGATCTGCAGACGAAGTGCCCAGGGAATTCGAGGGCGCACTGGCGAGCTATAAGGCAAGCGAGGCTGGTCAATGGTGGAATATCGGCAGCCACAGCGTGTGGATCACCAAGACGCTGCTGCCTGCAGGGGAGCCGCCTGTTGGCAAGGAAGTCGAAGTGAGAGCCGTCTACGACGATGCAGGGACCTTGACGGCGGAGGCGTTGCGCGTTGTTGAAGGGCCTTCGCCGATGCAGGTCAATGCGCTGGTCGCCCACATCAGCCAGCAAGCTGACGGCGCGCAGGTATGGAACGTTATCGCCTTCGGGAGCAATGCAGAAAGCGAGCCGATCGCCAGCGCGGTGCATGTCAGCCGGAACACCATGGTGGACGAAAGCCGAGCCACGGCGCGCGCCGGCCAATGGGGCGAGGTTCACGGCGTGCCGATCGGAACCGGCCTCTATCAAGCCGACGTGATCCGGCTAGAGCAACCCGTCTTGATCACGGTGTCCGGCAACATTCGGAAGCTGACCAGCAAGTCGGCGAACGGCGCGTGGTTGTGGATTGACAACCGCCAGGTTTGGGTCGCCGCTCAGAAGACGCCTCCCGCTGGCCTGCGCATGGATGAGCCTGTGGTCATCCGAGGCCGGCTGCTGGGCAATGGCGTGATCTGGGCCGATCAAGTGCAGGTGCAGAAGAACGCGGCGCCCTGAGGGGACGTGATCCGGCCCCCATGCGCCGGATGAGGATACAAGCGTGATACATCCGCATGGACGCTGGCTTAGGCTTATCATCGGCCTGTTTGCGCTGGCAGCGCTGGCCGCTGTTTCGACGCGTTCAGAGGGTGTCGCGGCCGGCGCGGGCGCGATGCCATGGAGCGCGCCCACTGCCATAGCAGTTGGATTGGCGCAGGCTGGCCGGCCTGCCCTGGCCTACACGTCTAACAGCGCTGAACATGCTGTGTGGGGATCGAACGGCAATCTCTTCTACGCTCAACGTGCGGCTGGCGGCGTTTGGAGCAGCGCAACATGGGTGGCAGCCGGCGGAGAGCCCGCCCTGGTCGTCGGCGAATACGATGTGCTGCATCTCTTGTTCAGCAACCAGTTCATGGGTAACTATGATATCTACTACGTGTACCGAGATAGCGCCGGCTGGTCGCTGCCGATCAATGTCTCCAATACTTCCGGAGTCTCACAGCAGCCCGCGCTCACCCGGTCCGCCGATGGCAAGCTGCACGCCGCCTGGTCTGACAACACATCCGGCGACTGGATGATCTATCACGGCGTCTGGGATGGCAAATTCTGGAGCAGCCACCCGGTTGCCAGCGCCCGCGGCCAGTCTTCGGCGATCGCTGGCGCGACCAACGGTCGCATCTTCGTGGGATGGCAGACGCAGTCGCCCAGCAATACCAATCCGCAGGGCGTCTGGGCGATCTTCTTGACCGAGTTGCAGGGACAGAACTGGTCCATGCCGACGAATATCTCCAGCCGGCTCGACCTGAATGCCATGGGCGTGAAACTCGTGACCGCAGCAGATGGCCAGGCGCATCTGGTCTGGGTGGACGAGAGCCGCCGCGTGCGCTATGCGTACGGTCAAGGCGCCCATTGGTCGGCGCCCACGACGGTATCGGATGACGGGACAGAAGCGCGTGGGCCAGACCTGTTGGTTGAAGGCGGTCAGGCCCTTCACATCGCCTGGGATGAAGGCGCCGTGGCGCGCGTCGTATCAGTGCAGGCTGGCGCGACCGCCTGGCCCAAAGCCGAGGTGGCTGCCATGCAATTGGCCAGTCTGCGCCATGTGACGCTGGCAGCGTCGCCGCGCGGCGATCTATCGGTGGGCTGGGTACAAAGCGACCCCCAGGAGACGGGCGTCTATGAGAGCCGCCGGAGCATGATGTTCCCGTGGCGTCTCTGGCTGCCGATGTCCATCAGATAGTGTAGGGGCGCCCCCCCTTGCGAAAGCAAGCAGCCCGGTCCGTTGGGCCAGGCTGCTTTTTTTGCACCTTTGAGAGGCTTATGGCCGAGGTCATCTTCCTGGGCACCGCAAGCGCGCTGCCCACTCTCACCCAAGAGAATAGCTATCTCGTTCTCAGCGGCGACGAACACGCGACGTTAGTTGACTGCGCGGGCTCGCCCTATCGCCAGTTGCTCCAGGCGGAACTCGATCTCAGACGTCTGGACAGCCTGATCCTGACGCACTTCCACCCTGATCACGTCTACGGCCTGCCCGCACTGCTCATTGCGCTCTGGCTGACAGGTCGCTCTGCGCCTCTCCATCTGCATGCCACAGCCGAGGTGTTGGCATCCGCGCAGCGATTGATTGCACTATTCCAACCTGAGAAGTGGCCAGGGATGTTAACCTTGCATCCGCACGTCATTCCTGACAAGCCAGGCGCAGCGGTGCTGGCGAACTCCGACTTCGAGATCATGGCCGCGCCGGTGCGTCACATCATCCCCACCATCGGGCTGCGCGTGGTAAATCGGCGCTCAGGCGCGGCGCTGGCCTATTCGTCAGACACAGAGCCGTGCGCGGCCGTCTCGCTCCTCGCAGGGCAGGCAAGCTTGCTGATTCACGAGGCGTCTGGGGCTACAATGGGGCATTCCACAGCAGAACAGGCGGGGAGAATCGCCCAGGAAGCCGGCGCAGAGCGACTCGTGCTGACCCACTACGACTCCGCAGAGACGCCGCCGGCAATCCTCCAACGTGAGGCCAGAAAGACCTTCACCGGCCCTATCCATGTAGCGCAGGACATCGATCGCTTCACATGGTAGCGATCAATCCATCCCGTTCTGGCGCACCCATCGCCGCCCCTCGAAGACCAGGCCCCCGCGCAGAAGCTCTTGGCGGATCGTCTCCGCGCTGATCTCTGGCATGACGCCGCGACGGATCAGTTGAGAGCGGAGTCGCTGCAACGACCACACCTCGAAATCCAGTCCCAGCGCATCCGGCTCGCTCGTCGCCAATGCCACGATGGCCTCGCGCTGGTCTTCGTCAAACAGGCGCGGCCGGCCCGGCGAGCGCCGCGGGTACAAGCCTTCGATGCCCAGACGATTGAAGCGATGGATCCATTTACGAACGTTGATCGGGTGTAGCTCGACGGCTGCGCTGATCTCATGAACTCGCTGGCGTCTGGCTGACAGAAGCACGATCCTGGCGCGCTTGGACAGTTCCCCATCCATCGCGGAGCGCGCCAGGCCCTCCAGCCGCCTCTGATCTTCTCCCGTCAATGTCCTGACATAGAGCGCCATGTTTCCCCTCCCCAGACAAGGCAGTCTGACGGCAGCACTGCGAATATAGTCCCTGTATTTAGAGGACGCTCTGTCAGGACAAAAGTTACGTGGGCAAAAACGAAAGCCCCCGACGAAAGTCGGGGGCTGGGCAGAATATACTCTGCGTGGTCGCGCTCAGCAGTGGCCTGGTCGGGCGCCATTGGCCGTCAACGCGTCACATAGGCGATGTAGACAACACCAGAGGATGCGGTTCCCGCTTGCGGCCCGAACTGCTCTCCGGTCTCGATATTCTCCACCCAATACCAATAGGTTTGACCGACCAGCACACCGGTATCTTCGAGCCGAAACGTGAACAGGTTGGCGGCCGCCGGCGTCCCGAACACCGGTTGCGCCGTGATGTTCTTCGGCGTGGCAGTGGGGCTAGGGGCCCGCAGCACGCGCCACCCCTGGTCGGGCTGGCCGCCGCTGATCTCCCAGGCCACCACCAGTTGTTGGCGCTGCGGCATCACAGACATGGCCTGTAACGTCATCCCCGTCGGCACAACAAAGCCGAAGTCGGTGATGCTGGCCTGCCCATAGGCTAACACAACGGCCTTCTGGGTGGGAGTGGTGCTCAGATAGCCCTGGGGCGTCGTGGCGCGCACCGTGTAACTGCTCACCGTCAGACCCGTGAAAGCATATGCGCCATCCGCTTGCGTCGTCGTCTGACCTACCACTTCGCCCTGGGCGTTGGCGATCTGGATGCTGACGCCCGCGACGCCTTGCGTTTCATTCAGATCACGGCTGCTGTTGCCGTTTTGGTCAATCCATGCGAAGCCACTGATCACGCCGCTCGGCGGCAGGCTCGCCTGCGCCTGAAGTGCTGCGGCATAGGCGTCCACCTGCCCATAGCCGAAGTAGTCGTCGCGACCAGCCGCGCCCAGGTCCATAGCTGTCTTGGTCAGGATGTCGGTAACCTGCAGAGCAGTCAGCGTTGGATTGATCGAGAGCACCAGTGCGGCCACCGCCGCAGCGGTCGGCGCAGCCATCGAGGTGCCGCTCAGGAATTGATACGTCGAGCCGGCCGCGGCGCTCCAATAGGTGCTGTAGACAGTGGCGCCGGGCGCCGACACCGCGATGTAGCTACCGTAGTTCGAGAGGGTCCAGCGCGTGTTGTTCGGCGCGGTGGCCGCCACGGCCAGCACACCCGGATAGGCCGCCGGATAGAATGGCTGGTCCGTGGCCGCATTGCCAGCCGCCGCCACTACCAGCGCCCCGCGGCTCTGGGCATAGGCGACCGCCTCGGCGATGGTCTGCGATGGAGTGATGCCGCCCAGGCTGAGGTTGATGATGGCCGCGCCCTGGTCGGCCGCGTAGATGATGCCCGCGGCTACGTCGGCCCATGTGCCCTGGTTGGCGCCGTTCAGCACCTTGACGGGCATGATCTTGACGCCTGCCGCGATGCCGGCAATGCCGATGCCGTTGTTCAGCCCGGCAGCGATGATCCCGGACACATGAGTGCCATGCCCCTGATCGTCGATCGGCGCATTGTCCTTGTTGACGAAGTCCCAACCCACGACATCGTCCACCAGACCGTTGCCATCATCATCCACGTTGTTGGCAGCCACTTCGCCGGAATTGCTCCAGAAGATTCCCGCCAGATCAGGGTGACTGAAGTCTATGCCGCTATCTACGACCGCCACCAAGATGCCGGCCGAGCCGCGCGCAACATCCCACGCCAGGTCGGCCTTGATCTGTTGCGGCGCGTACACCTTATTCCGATCGCTAAAGTAGGGATCATTGGGGATGAAGGCGCCCGCCACCAGCCCGTTCGGTTCGACCCACAGAACTGCCGGATCATCGCGAAGCTGGCCGAGCGTAGTCGCCATCTTCTCCGTGGAGGTCTTCAGCAGCGCTACCCGCACGCGGTCAGTTTGGGCAACAGACCGGGGCTGGCCGACCAACGCGGCGCTTGCCGGCGCAAGCCAGGCATCAGCGCGCACCCCAACGAGGATCTCGCCGGCATGCGCGGCGCTCGTCTGCCCGGCCGCCCAGGCCGACGCAGGCAGAGCCGCGAACAACACAGCGGTGGCGATAAGAATACAAATCAGGTGGCGGATGGTCATCGTGTATGGCTCCCAGAGCATGCAGGCTTTGTTCTCGGCGTTCGCCGCCTGCTCCGAGCCTATTATGACACCCGCGCCTCCTTCACTCAATGGGAAAAAAGTCCCCGACTGAACAGAAAAAGCCCACGGAAAAACCGTGGGCCAGATCGAACGTGCTCAATCTCGGTTGGGCTGGAATCGCCGTTCGCTTCCACCAGCCAGGCGAACGGCCGCATCAGACGATAGGCTGCGCGACACGTTGCCGTCTCAGCAACGCCTGCACCCGCGCGAGCAGCTCGCGATGGTCAAAGGGCGCCAGAATGTAGGCATCGGCGCCAGCCTGGTAAGCGCGCAGCACATCATGGCGCGCTGCGCCATGTAATACGACAAACACTGGCACACTCAGACGGGTGCGCCACCGCTCACAGAGACGATAGCCAGGGCCGTTGGGCTGGCTGACATCAAAAACCACCATCCGATAGAGCTTGCCTAACGCCTCAAGAGATTCGCCTGGGCTGGCGTCGCGAAAATCCACCTCGTACCCACCGTTCTTCGCCAGCGGCGCCAGATCCCGCTTGGCCCTCTGAGGATCCTCCGCCACGCAGAGAACCCGTCCGCCTTCCAGCGGCTCAAGGAGTGGGGGCCGAGCAACCGATCGCGGCGTCGGTTCGGTATAGATACGCACGTGCCGTTGTTCTTCGACCATAGCAAACCTCTCGCCTGGCAAACTGCTGAACGGGCTTCTCATTACACCAGGAACAGACTCAATATGCTGAGATGAGTATACGGTTTTTGGACATCCCAGTCAACAGCCTAACCTTACGGTTTGCTTACGGAATGATATAACCTTTACCGGTTCCTGGTTGTGGTCTCCCGACGACCGGTAGGAAAGAACGTTTCGCCTCCACGATCTGCAGCACGTAGCTGAACGGCGACGGGAAAGCGAGCGGCGTAATCATCAGGTGATAGTCACGGCTATCGGGCGCCGTCCAGATGATCTGCGAAAGCCTCTTCTCTGGCAGGCCATCCATGTTCTTGGCGACTAGCCGACGGTCGGCGTCCCACAACGAGAGCGCAGTCTCCGCGCCTTCGCTTTGGCTGACGACGCGCACGATGTAGGTGACTCCGCCGCGCGGCCGAAAAACGAGCCAATCCTGATCGGTCCAGCTCAGAAGATTGCGCCAGTCGTTGGCCAGCGGCAGGCTCACCCGATGCGCTTGCGCAGGACTATCGTCCGGCTCGTAGGCATCGGGAATCAGCACGGTGATCCGGCCCGGCTCTGCAACGTTGTTGCCCAGATCGGGGTCGGTCCAGACCGCGCCTATCGTTCCAGCCACGAGCCAGAAGGCGTGCTGCGGCTGAAGCGCCAGTGGGATCCGGCCGCTGACGATGATCTGGCCGAAATCGCCGCTACGAAGGGGCGCGATGTCCCAGACATAAGCGGCGCTGGGGCGCAGCGTCGCGGCCGCGCCGTTCTGCACGACTTGCACATCGTCCAGCAGCGCCGGCGTGGGTAGAGTCAGGCTGATGCCGCTGGATGCACCAGGGCCATAGTTCAGGAACGCCAGGGTGAAAGTAACGCGCTCGCCCGGCGCTGTCGGGTTGGCGGCCTGCGTGACCTGCTTGATGCGCAGATCGCCAGGCAGGAGCGCAGCGGTGAAGGGGCCGGCGCGATTGTCGCTGTAGTCTGTCTCCGGCCAGTGCCCGGCGATAGACATGGTGGCGCTGAACGGCAGGTCGGCTGCGGCAATCTCCCAGGCGACACGGCCAGTGACCGTGATCTGCCCCCTGGCGCCGGCTGCGAGCGCCGGCAGACGCCAGCTCAACGCTGTGCTGGCCTGCTGCACGAGGGTTGGGTCGCTGCTCGCCCACGCGACAGACGTCATGGCGCCAGGCAGCGTCAGCGTCAGCGCCACGTTCTGCACCTGCACCTGCCCGAAGTTGCCATAGCTCAAGGTGTAAGTGACAGGGTCGCCCAAGGCGAGCGGTCCATCTGGTCCGGCGCCGGTCACGCTCAACTGCGCCAGCGGCAAGCCGATGCGCGTCGTCGGATCGCCAAACAACACGTAGGTTTCGAGCAGGTCCTCGAAACGCAGAGCGCCGTTGGGAAAGCGAGCGTTGACAAAGAGGTTGAGCTTCCCCGCGGTCGTAGCCGGCCCCAACAGCACAACCCCGCGATTGAACACCGCATCATAGAAGCCACGATGCAGGTAGTCATGCCCGCTGGCGACCCCCAGCCCCGTAGGCGACCAGCTTGCCAACGCACCGCGGCCATGCAGCCGCACCACGCTCTCGCCCAGGCTGGGGAACCGCGGATTATGAAAGGAACCTTCGAGCTCTAGTTTCGGCTAACTTCAAATTGGCCGTCCCCCCGAACCTGCGGTAAACTGGCCGGGTTGTTGATTCCATGGCGGAGGCGTGGTCGAATGAGTGAACAGACATCGCAGATGATGGCGTTATTGT
>Ga0194125_10000698_pt1 | contig 56937 bp, 54 predicted proteins | sample TA2KigC250mmetaG_FD_148626 | JGI IMG/M metagenome (GOLD analysis project Ga0194125, IMG submission 148626) | Freshwater microbial communities from Lake Tanganyika, Tanzania - TA2015034 Kigoma Deep Cast 250m | ecosystem: Environmental > Aquatic > Freshwater > Lake | place: Tanzania: Lake...
GAGGGGTGATGGGGGGGGCAAACGGAAAGCGAGACAGGTGATGCCTCAACGTCGGTTTGCTGTATTTGGTCATCCGGTCGCCCATTCGCTGTCGCCAGCGATGCACAACGCGAATTTTCGCGCGCTGGGGCTGGATGCTGTCTACGAGCGGCGCGATGTCGTTGAGGTGGAGCTTGCCGCGAACCTGAGCGACTTCCGTTCGGGCGGCGTGAACTGCACCATTCCGCTGAAGCGGGCGGCGTACGACATCTGCGACCGTCTTGACGAATCGGCCCGGCGTTTTGGCGTGGTCAACACCCTTCGTTTCGACGCCGACGGCGGACTGACCGGCTTCAACACCGACGGCATCGGCTTTCTGCGCGATCTGGAGGAGTCGCTGGGCTGCTCGCCAGAAGGACGGTCGGTTCTGGTCTTTGGCTGCGGCGGCGCGGGTCGGGCAATCGCCATCACGTGCGCCTGCGCCGGCGCACGGACGGTGTCGCTCGCCAACCGCACACCCGAACGGATGACGGCACTCGCCACCGAACTGGCCGCTCTGGCGCCCGGCGTGCCGGTGCGGGTGGTTCCCTCCGACGTAACGGCGTGGACCGCGGCCTGCCGCGATGCGGAGCTGGTCGTGCAATGCACGTCGCTGGGGTTGCATGATGGCGATCCTTTTCCTCTGGGGGCCGACGCCTTTCATCGCGGGCAGAAGGTTTACGATCTGGTTTACACGACGCCGGTCACGCCGATCATGCGCGTCGCCCAGGCGGCTGGCGCGGCCGCGCAGAACGGCCTCGGCATGCTCGTCCATCAAGGGGCAGCATCGTTCACCCTCTGGACGGGGCTTCAGGCCGACGTGGCCGCCATGCGCGGGGCACTGACAACGGGGGCCGACCCGGGGACCGACTGAGGCAGGGTCTTCCATCCACCCGCTCGTCTGTCCCCGACGTTTGGATTTAGCGCGCCGCCCGCACCACAAACACCTTGTCGTTCAGTCGAACGCGCGATTCACAGGGGAGCGTGACCCAGGTGGCTCGCTCGGCACGGGTGCAGACCTCATCGTCACGGCGCATCGCGGTCACGGTCAGTTCGATAACGCCGGTGGTCGGGCCGTGGATTGCGAGCGCGTCGCCGATGGCGATGGGCTGGTCTTGGATCTGGATCTGGACCATGCGGGCTTTTCTGGGTGGAGATGTGAAAGGGGATACCATGCCGCTTGCAGGCCCCGACCGCGGCCCAGTCCGAGACGATGGCGGCGTCGATGAATGGCGCTGCCTCGCGCAGCGTCGCCTCCAGCTCCGGCAGTTCGGGCTCATAGACGATGGTATTGAGGGTGAGGTAGAGGCGAACGCCCCGCGCGCGGCAGCGCTGGGAGGCCTCTGGCAGGGTCGCGCGGGTGAAGTTACGGGTGGCCAGCCGCCGCATGTTGAGCGTGTCGAGGCCGAGGTAAACCGCATCTGCGCCCGCGTCCAGCGCGGTTTGCAGGCAGGTCATGTCACCGGCTGGCGCGAGAATTTCCGGGAGGCGTTTCATAATTGTGAAGGAGTATAGCGCAAACCCAGTGCGGACCGCAACGGCAGGCAAGCCGACAGCAGCAATTCTCATTCTCATTATGGTCGTCGATTTCGGTATCCAAATCGGTATCGCTATCGGGATCGAATTCCTTGCTTTCTCGTCGATTTCGGTCCCGATCCCGATTTGGATCCCGATAGCGGCTGTCATAATTAGAATTGCTGGGAGATACAAGATGCCGATTGACTCGTCACGGTAATATTGTACAATTGTCCGGTATTGATGGAGGAGGGACGCATGGACATTGTCATCGACACATCAGCCTTGCTGGCCGTCATTGTCGGCGAGCCAGAGCGCGACCGCATCGTCGGACTCACTGCTGGCCACACCCTTCTCGGTCCGGGAGCCATTCCGTGGGAAGTGGGGAATGCGTTCTCCGCAATGCTCAAGCGCCGCCGACTGACCTTGGCTGAAGCCCAGGAGGGGTTGCGGATATTTCACACGGTTCCCTTGCGCTACGTGAAGGTGGACATGGCCAATGTGCTCTCGCTGGCCCACCAAGCGGGATTGTATGCATACGACGCCTACTTCCTCGATTGCGCCTTTCGCCATGCGGCACCGCTGCTGACGCTGGATCAGGGGCTCAAACAAGCAGCCAAGAACATCGGTATCAGACTCCTGGAGGTGTGAAATGCAAGTTTATACGTACTCAGAAGCAAGACAGAAGCTGGCCAGCGTTCTCGACAAAGCGGAGTCGACGGGCAGCGTCATCATCCAGCGGCGGGACGGCAGGAGCTTCACCTTGGTTCCCCAGAAGTCGCCGGTCTCCCCTTTGGATGTTCCGTCGGTCGGAGCTCGGATCTCGACAGAGGAACTGGTGGATCTGGTGCGGGAAGAGAGAGGCCGAACAAGAGGGTGGAAGGCGCGTCGCTAGTCGACTCGTTTCGACCGCCGTGAAAAAACGCCGTGAAAAAACCACTACCCTTCGAAAACCGGGCTTGACTTTCGGCAACGGGTGCTCTATATTGCAGCGGCAACACGAGCACATCGGGCTGTCCTCTTCAAGGAGGCAGTTGCGATCCAACCTTCACAGATTGTGAGTTGATGGCGGCCCGCTTGGGCGGGGGGCTTATCGAAGCGCAAGGTCGGCAAAGGTCATGACACGACCGCGCTGGCCTTTTTTGTTATCCGTAAACTCCCGTTACAGCCAGAGGAGCCCGCAATGAACGAAAAGCCGATGCTACAATCACAGCTTCCCGAATACCCATTGCTGTCGCGCGGCAAGGTCAGGGATGTTTATGATCTGGGCAAAAATTTATTGATTGTCGCGACCGACAGGATCTCCTGCTTTGACGTGGTCTTGCCCACGCCTATTCCTGGCAAAGGGAGCGTGCTGACGCAGTTGTCCCGGTTCTGGTTCGACAAATTGGCGGACATCGTTCCGAACCACTATTGCGGGACCGAATTGTCTGTCATCCGCGACCCCGTTGCACGGGAATCGCTGGAGGGCCGTTCCATGATCGTCCGAAAAGCGAAGCCCCTGCCGATCGAAGCCATCGTTCGCGGCTACCTGAGCGGTTCGGCGTGGAAGGAATATGCCAGCACCGGCACCTTCCGTGGACTGAAGCTGCCGAGCGGCTTGCGTGAGTCCGATTGTTTGCCGGAGCCGTCTTACACCCCCTCGACCAAAGCCGCGCAGGGCCTCCACGACGAGAACATCACGTTCAACGAGACCCTTGCCTTACTCGGCGAAAAGATCGCACGAAAAGTTCGGGATGTGAGCCTGAATCTCTACAGTGCCGCAGCGGAAATAGCCCTCACGCATGGGGTGATCATCGCGGACACCAAATTTGAGTTTGGCCTGGTCGGCGACGAGTTAATTCTGATTGACGAGGTCCTGACTCCAGACTCATCCCGCTTCTGGCCAGCAGCGGGTTACAAACCGGGCACGGCACAGCCCAGCTTCGACAAGCAATTCGTCCGCGATTACCTCGAATCTCTGGGGTGGAACAAGCAGCCGCCCGCGCCGACCCTGCCCGGCGAAATTGTGGCTAAGACAACCGCGAAATATCGTGAAGCATTACGGCTGATCACCGGCGAGCCCAGCCAAAGTCGGCTCGCTTGAACAACGCATCCGAAGGAACGTACGCGTGAACTACAGAATATCCCACCGCGCGGCGACGCTGTCGTCGTCACTCACATTGGCCATTGACTCCAAAGCCAAGCAGATGAAAGCCGACGGTCTGGACGTCGTCGGGTTCGGAGCCGGCGAGCCCGATTTTGATACGCCGCAGCACATCAAGGATGCCGCCGTGTCTGCGCTGGCGGCAGGGTTCACCAAGTACACGCCCGCCAGCGGCACGCCGGAGTTGCGCGAGGCCATTGCGAATAAGTTCGCGCGTGGAAACGGGCTCACCTACAAACCGAACCAGATCATCGTCTCTTGCGGAGGCAAGCACTCCTGCTTCAACGTGATCATGGCGACGTGCCAGGAGGGCGATGAGGTCATTATTCCGGCGCCCTACTGGCTCAGCTATCCCGAAATGGTCAAGCTAGCCGGTGCCCGGTCGGTCGTGCTGGAAACGACTGACCGGTCCGAGTTCAAAGTCACACCGGATCAGTTACGCGCCGCCATTACCCCGCGCACCCGCCTGTTCATTCTCAATTCCCCGAGCAATCCGACCGGGACCGTCTACACGCCCGAAGAAATCAAGGCGCTCGGCGATGTCTGCGTGGAAACGGGCGTGCTCATTATGAGCGACGAGATCTACGAACACCTGTTGTATGACGGGGCCACGCACACCAGCGTGGCCTCATTCGGTCCGGCGCATTTCGAACACACCATCATCGTCCATGGGTTTGCGAAGGCGTGGAGCATGACGGGGTGGCGCCTGGGCTTCTGCGCCGCACCGGGGCCGATCGCCAAGGCCATTGACGCCGTCCAGAGCCACAGCACGAGCAACCCGACCAGTTTCGCGCAGAAGGGCGCGGTTGCCGCGCTGCAGGGTCCGCAAGATCACCTCCCGAAATGGCTGGCGGAATTCGACAAACGCCGCCGGTATGCGCACCAGCGGCTCAACGCCATTCCGGGCATCACCTGCTGCAACGCGAAGGGCGCCTTCTACCTGTTTCCCAACATCTCGGCGACCGGGCTCAGCTCCACGGCGTTCTGCGCCCGGTTGTTGGAGCAGGAGAAAGTCGCCGCCGTGCCGGGCATCGCCTTCGGTGCCGACGACTATGTCCGCATCAGTTACGCCACGGGACTGAGCACGATTGAAAAGGGATTGGAGCGCATGGACCGGTTTGTCAGGAGCCTGTCCTAGCGGTCACGCGGGAAAATTCGTCATGAGCCAAACGGCGCGAATCGAACTCGACGGCAAACACATTGACCTCCCGGTCGTCATCGGAACCGAGGGGGAGCGAGCCGTCGACATTGCCACATTGCGCGACAGCTCGGGTGCGATCACGCTCGATGGCGGATACGCCAACACGGGGTCCTGCACCAGCCGAATCACATTCATCGACGGCGACAAGGGCATCTTGCGCTACCGCGGGATACCCATCGAGGAGTTGGCCAAGCATTCCACCTTTATGGAAACGGCGTATCTGCTGATCTACGGGAAGCTGCCCGCTGCGGCGGAACTCCAGCGTTTTTCGAATCTGCTGACGCAGAACGAAAACCTGCATGAGGCCATGAAGTACCATTTCGAGGGATTCCCCTCAAACGCCCATCCCATGGCCATCTTGTCGACGATGATCAATGCGAGCAGTTGCTTCTACCCGGGCCTGTCCATCGGTCATCCGACGGCCCCTTTCTTCGACCTCCATGCCGCCCGGCTCATTTCGCAAGTGCGCACCATCGCCGCGTTCTCTTACCGCAAGTCACGCGGAATGCCGATCATTTATCCCAAGCCGTCTTTCAAGTACGTGGCCAACTTCCTGCACATGATGTTTTCAGACCCGTATGAGGACTACTTCTTAAAACCAGAGGTTCTGCGGGCGCTGGAGCTGATCCTCATTTTGCATGCCGACCATGAGCAGAACTGCTCGACCTCCACCGTGCGCATGGTGGCGTCCAGCCGGGCCAATCTGCTGGCCAGCGCGGCGGCGGGTGTGAGTGCCTTGTGGGGTCCGCTGCACGGGGGCGCCAACCAGGCAGTCATCGAGATGCTGGAGGACATCCACGCCTCCGGAGACGACGGGTCGCGTTTTATCGCCGCCGCCAAGGACAAGACAAGCGGGAAACGGCTTATGGGCTTTGGCCACCGCATCTATCGGCACTATGACCCGCGTGCCGCGCTGATCAAGAGGGCCTGCGACGACCTGCTCCAGGCGCTTCGGATCACGGACCCGCTGCTGGACATCGCCCAGCGGCTGGAGGCGAGCGCCTTGCAGGATCCGTATTTCATCGAGCGCAAGCTGTATCCGAATGTTGATTTCTACAGCGGTATTATCATGCGGGCCATCGGTATCCCGACGGAAATGTTCACGGTCGTTTTTGCCATGGGGCGCATGCCGGGGTGGATCGCCAACTACAAGGAAATCATGGACGAGCCGGGAACGCGCATCTACCGGCCCCGCCAAATCTACATGGGGCCCACGCTGAACCCCTACGTGAGATTGGAGGAACGGTCGTGACCGCTGTCAATCCGCCTCTTGGCGCGCTTCCTTCGGGACAGCCGGCGGTGTTTCTCGACCGCGACGGCACCCTGATCGAAGATCGCGGATACTTGCGCGATCCGCGCGAGGTCGTGTTTTACGACGAGACGGTGGAGTCTCTCAGACGACTTCAGGCACATGTTCGACTGTTCATTGTCACGAACCAGTCCGGGGTGGGGAAAGGCCTCGTCACGGCTGCTGAGGCGGATCGGGTCAACGCCTTCGTGGTGGACCATCTGCGCCAAAAGGGGGTGCTCGTCACGGCGCTCTACTGCTGCCCGCACCAACGCGAGGACGGGTGCGACTGCATCAAGCCCAAGCCGTTCTTTCTGGAAGCGGCTGCACGCGATTTCGGCCTTGATTTACGCCGTTCATTTGTCGTCGGCGACCACCCCTGCGACATCGAGCTGGCCCTCGGTGTCGGGGCCCAGGGTCTCCATGTTCTGACCGGTCATGGGCTGAAACACAGACATGAAATCCCAGCGGGCGGGATCACGGTGCCGGGAATTCGCGAGGCTGCCGAGTGGGTGCTGGCATGCCTTGAGATGTGGCGGCAGGAGAGGAGGAGTCCCGGACTGCTCCACAGCGCGGCCGAGCTGTTGCGCCGCGGCGGCATTGTCGCATTTCCCACCGAGACGGTGTATGGACTGGGAGCCGTGGTGTTTGATGAAAAAGCAGTCGCGCGTGTTTTTGAGGCCAAGCAACGCCCGCGTTTCGACCCGCTGATTGTCCACGTCAACAGCGTGGAGCACGTGGAACGCTTGACCGAGCGAGTCCCTCCTGAAGCGCACGCGCTGATCGCCCGATTCTGGCCCGGCCCGCTGACCTTGATTTTGCCCAAGGCGGCAAGCGTGCCCGATCTGGTCACTGCGGGGCTGCCGACGGTCGCCGTGCGCATGCCCCGGCATCCGATGGCGCTGGAACTGATTCGGCAAACCAGTCTGCCGATTGCCGCACCCAGCGCCAATCCGTTTGGGCACACCAGCCCCACGACCGCAGACCATGTGCGGGGATCTTTGGGCGGGCGCATCGACCTTGTGCTGGATGGCGGGACCTGCTCGGTCGGGATTGAATCCACCATCCTCTCTTTTTGTGACGGGCCTCCGGTCCTGTTGCGTCTCGGCGGTGTGCCGGTTGAGGACATCGAAGCGCTCATCGGGGCGGTGGCCAAGACGCCTTTGGCGAGCCAGAAGACGGTGCTTTCGCCCGGCATGCTGCCCCGGCACTACGCGCCTCGTACGCGGTTTCACGTCCTGAGTGGGCCGGGATCCGGGTGCGCGCATGCCGGGGAGAGGACGGGGCTTCTGGCATTCAAGAACACGTCTCGCGCCGGCCCGTTTGCCGCCATAGAATACCTTTCGGAAAACGGAGACCTGCGCGAGGCCGCCGCGAACCTCTTTGGCGCCATGCGCCGGCTGGATGAGCAGGGATTGGATTGGATTGTCGCTGAACCTGTGCCCAACGTGGGGCTGGGTCGCGCGATCAATGATCGGCTCTGTCGCGCGGCGGGAATCGAACAGGCATAAGCACAAGCAGAGTAAACAAAGAAAGGAGAGGTCCACATGCAGACTGAGACAGCACCGTTGGTATCGATCGTCATGGGAAGCAAGTCCGATTTGGAGACACTGAAAGAGGCTTCGGACATTCTCTCTGGGTTTGGTCTCTCGCACGAAATGCGGGTGATTTCAGCCCACCGGACGCCGGAAATAGCACGGACGTACGCGCTTTCCGCCGAAACGCGCGGCGTGCGAATCATCATCGCGGGCGCGGGAAAGGCAGCCCACTTGGCCGGTGTGCTCGCCTCCATGACCCCGTTACCGGTCATTGGAGTGCCGATGACAACCAGCGACCTCGGCGGTCTGGATTCACTGCTGTCCATGGTCCAGATGCCCGTCGGCATTCCGGTCGCGACAGTGACCATCGGCAAGACGGGGGCGAAGAACGCGGCGTTGCTGGCTGTCGCGATCCTCGCGCTGACAGACACCGCGTTGCGTGCCCGCCTGATCGAGTACCGCAAAAACATGTCGGACGAAGTTGAGCAAGCCGACCAGGCGCTCGTAGCGGCAAAACGCCCCCAAGGCGTCGCATGACACTGGAGACCGCGTTGAGCCGCGTTGACGCGCGAAGGCCGTCTCGAATGAACGGAGTCGAGGAGAAACACTGGGAGGCTGCACATGAACAAGACCAAGCCCGCGTTATCGAACAAGACCAAGGGAGAGATCGAGTCTGAGATCTGCGAAGCCCTCATCAAGTTTGAGCGCGAGTACATGGGGCGCGGCCCGGAGGAAGCCCGCACCTATATTCTCGATGACCTGATCATCGTACGGCTGCGCGGTGTGCTCACTCCTGCGGAACGGCAGTTGGTGAAGAGTGAGGTCGCTGGCCACGGGCGCAGCTTAATCAAGCAAGTGCGCATGGAGCTTATCGAGAAGGCGCGGCCTCTGCTCGAAGTGCTGGTGCATGACATCACCGGGCAGCACGTCAAAAGTCTGCACACGGATATCAGCACAGCCACCGGCGAGCGTATCATCGTTTTTTCGCTCACGAGAACCTTTGCCTTTCAGGCCGCACCGAAGGCGTAGACCGTCCTAAAAGAACGGCCCAACAGGCCGTGTTGCCAAGCGGGTACATGAGGACGGTCGAAGAGTCTTAACGAACAAGGAGCACATATGAAGAAGATCATTCCTGAAGCGGCCGCCGCGAAGCGCCGCATACGCATCACCGACACCACGCTGCGTGACGCGCACCAGTCCTTATGGGCAACGCGCATGCGCACGGACGACATGCTTTCGATCGCCAGCGAGGTCGACAACGCGGGTTACTACTCGCTGGAGTGCTGGGGCGGGGCGACGTTCGACGTCTGCCTGCGGTTTCTGCGCGAGAACCCCTGGGAGCGGCTGCGCCAGCTCAAAGCGGCCTGCCCCAAGACGCCCTTGCAGATGCTGCTGCGCGGACAGAACATTCTGGGCTACAAAAACTACCCGGATGACGTGCTGGAGCGTTTCATCGCGCTTGCCTGCGAAAACGGCATGGACATTTTCAGGATCTTCGACGCGCTGAACGACACGCGCAATCTGGAGCAGGCGATCCAGTCGGTCAAGAAATACGGCGGCCACGCGCAGGGCACGATCTGTTACACCTACAGCCCGGTGCATACAGTCGAGAAGTTCGTTGCCATCGCCAAAGAGCAAGAGGCCATGGGTGTCGACACGCTGTGCATCAAGGACATGGCCGGTATTCTGACTCCGGGTGCCGCGACCGCCCTGATATCGGCGCTCGTCCAATCGGTCACGGTGCCGGTACAGGTTCACTCACACATGACCAGCGGCATGGCAGTCGCCATGTACCTCTCGGCAGTTAAGGCTGGCGCGGGCGCCATCGACACGGCAGTTTCGACCCTGTCGGGCTTTTCCTCACAGCCGCCCACCGAATCGCTGGTGGCGATTCTCGAGAGCGAGGGCTATGATACAGGCGTGAACCACGTGCGGGTGGCCAAAGCCAACGCCCATTTTAAGGCGCTCAAGAAGATGCGAGAGCCCTCGGTGGGTTTGGGCGAGTCGGTGGATGCGGACGTGCTGGAACATCACATCCCCGGCGGCATGATCTCCAACCTGCGGTCTCAGCTTCAGCAGCAAAACGCGCTGGACCGGCTGCCCGAAGTGCTGGAAGAGCTGCCGCGCACGCGTGCCGACATGGGCTATCCCCCGCTCGTCACGCCAACAAGCCAGATCGTTGGCGTTCAGGCCGTGCTGAACGTGTTGGCGGGGAAGCGCTACGAGATGGTGACGCAGGAGACGCGCGACTACGTGAAGGGTCTCTACGGCCGGTCGCCCGCACCGATCAACGAAAAGCTGGCCAAGCAGATTCTGAATGGCGAGGAGCCGGTGACCTGCCGTCCGGCGGATCTGCTGAAGCCGGGCCTGAGCGACGCGGTCGCCCGGCTCGACCCCAAGCTGGTCGAGAAAGAAGAGGACATCTTGTCGTATTGTCTTTTCCCCGAGGTGGCGCTGGGGTATTTCACGTGGCGGGCCAAGCCTGCGGATCAGCGGGACCCGATTCCGGCTGACCTCGAAGGAGCAAGCCAGAAGAAAGAGGTTGCCGGAGGGCAGAAGCCGGAGGCCGGCGGTCAGCAGGCTGCGGGTTCCGGAGAAACGCAGCGGTTTGCGGAGATCGGAAAGCTGGTCGTCGGGCTCGCGAGCCGTCTGGGATTGGGGGCCGGCAGCTTACCAGTCGCTTTGACTGACGTGCCTGTGCCCGCACCTGCCCCCAAGGCAGAAACGCCTCTCGTATCAGGGCCGACGATTAACGCCCCGCTCAGCGGCACGTTCTACCGTTCACCCGGACCAGGCAAACCGGAACTGGCGAAAGAAGGCGACAGCCTCCAGGCGGGCGATCCGCTCTGCATCGTCGAGGCCATGAAGCTCTTAAACCCCATCAATGCAGACAAGCCGTTAAAGGTGGTGAACTTTCTCGTCGGACACGGCGCGGTTGTGGTCAAGGGGCAGCCGCTGGCGACCGTTCAGTACTAGGGACGTGACACAGGGCGTCTGGAAAACCATGGGCCTTTGACCGGGATGGCTCACGCCAGTGAAAGTTCCCCGAAGCATTCCGGAAGGTGGAAGCTGAGGCGCGGGACCGGCGACCAGGAGGCCCAGTGGGGGTGTGAGGTGCGATCAGCGCACTTGTAGAAGTTGGCGCGCCAGGTCTGTCCGGAAAGGTCTCCGATCGGGCCGACGTAGGACTCCAAAAGAGAGACGGGGAACGACCAGCCGTTGCCCCAGTCGACGGGGTCGGTGATTTCCGGTTCTACGACTGCCGGTAGTGAATGCCAGATCGCCACCTGCCGGGCCCATACGGGGTCAACCGGCCGCCACTTCTTGAATCCGTCGGGTCCGAACGTGGGATCCTCAATGTAGGAGAGGTGGAGCGTGCCGCCGGCATTGACCTCGAAGTTGAAATAGCCCTGGCCCGGCTTGGGGCGGACAAAGAACTCCGTGCAACTATCGGTGCAGACCGGCCCCATGTACGCCGTCTGCACCGAGCGGACATAGCGGTCCTTCACGTGGAATCGCACGAACAGGTGCGTGCCGTTGTGCAGAACGCGGACGCGCACGTCCGGGCGGTGCGCGGTCGATTCCTCGCGGAAACAGCCCACGACAACCGCTTGGGCAGACGCCCAGGCCGCGCCATCAAAATCGGCGTCCAGCGCCGGAGCCCGATCCGTCTTCTGAACCGTGTAATGCATGTCTTGCAATCTCCTGTGATCAATCCATCGTGCGCACCGTGTAATCACGCCCGCCCAAGCCCAACTCGTGCAGGAACGCAATGACGGCATAGGGGTCTTTGCCGTGTATCTTCTCGAACAGATGGCCGCTCGCGCCCAGCGACCAGCCTGCGGGGAGCGAACCTGGAATCAGCTTCTCTTCCCGGATCATGTCCAGCGACGCCTGCTCGATCGCCACGATGTCCGATCCCGCGAGGATGCCGATGTCGGGGACGAGGTTGGGCGTGGTCATGCCCCAGCAATCGCAGAAGATCGTGATGTTCATCAGCAGGTTAATGAAGTAGCGGTTCTCGGGCTTAAAGCCGGCGAGCACGGCCTGAGTGGTCAGCGCCATGCCGCGCTGAAAATCGCGATAGCGGCCTCCCAGCATGCGGATGGCGTGTTCGGGGCAGATCAGCACGCAATGTTGGCAGAATTTGCAGTTGTGGTAGAAGACATCGAACCCGCCGTCTTCCGTGAAAGAAATAGCCCCATTTTCGCAATTCTCGGCGCACACGTTGCAGTGCGAACATTTTGCCCGGTCCCAGTCCAGGCCGCCCTCCAGAGCGTGGATGGCGCCGCGGCTCCGCTGGGAGACGCATCCCATGGACAGGTTTTTGGACGCGCCGCCGAAGCCACAAGCGCCGTGGCCCTTGATGTGCGAAAAATCGATCAGTGCCTCCGCGTCCGTGATCGCGGCCCCGATCTCGACCTCCCGGAATGCGCCGAACGGTGGCTGGATCGGCGTCAGGCGGACGTGGCGGTCATCGGGACCGCTGATGGAGACGAGCGGGCAGCCCACGGTCTCGGCCGTGTAGCCGCGCTCGGCGGCTGTGGCGACCGACCCCGGCGAATCGGCGATAAAGACCGCGCGCGCGCCGGCCGCCTTGATGCGGTCGATCAGCTTGCGGGTGAAGAATGGATGAATGGTGGTGAACCCGGTGCCGCCGCCCAGGTGCATCTTGACGCACACCCGCTTGCCGCCCGCGACAGACTCCAACGGCATGGCCGCCAGCAGACGCAGCCATTTCGCCCCGATGGAATTAACGGGCTCCAAATTTTTCGGAACATAGTCGGCAAACAGCAGTTCGCTCATCGGTGTGTCTCCTCGTGTGCGCCATCGGATCGGCGGTAAATGACCAGCCGGGTACGGCCGTAGGAGCGGTCGCGCAGCAGCTCCCAGTCGGGCACGTCCGGCACATCCATTCGCACGGGCTGCTCGGCGACAAACCAGCCGCCCGCGCGCACGACGTCGCCGGCCATCAAATCGCCCATCAGCGCCCCGAAGCCGATGGCCTGCGCGTCGGCGTAGGGCGGGTCGGCGAAGACGACGTCGGCGCGCAGATTGCGGCCCGGCCCCCGAACCCAGCGCCAGGCGTCCGCGCAGACGATCCGGCCGCCGGTCGCGCCGAGCGTGGAAAGATTTTCCGCCAGCACGCTGCAGTTGCGCCGGTCGGCCTCGACCCAGACGACCTCATCCGCGCCGCGGCTCAGCGCGTCAAACCCCACCGCCCCGGAGCCGGCGAACAAGTCGAGAAAGACCAGTCTCGGGAACGCGCCCGCGAGCATCGAGAACAGGGCTTCGCGCACCCGATCCTGCGTCGGGCGAACCGCCAGAGAGGGTGGCGCTTTCAGCTTGCGTCCGCAATGAATGCCGCCGGTGATCCGCATCGTTCATATCCTTTTTGCGGCATTACGAACCCTGTGAGCATGGGAGTCGGCCTCGACCTCCTCGGCATGGCGGCCGATGTTGATCAGGATGCCGATGGCCGTCAGGGTGGCCAGCATGTTGGTGCCGCCATAGCTCAGCAGCGGAAGAGCCAGGCCCTTGGTCGGCAGGGCGCCGATGACGACGCCCATGTTGAGCGCCGCCTGCAGCACGATCGACAGCGTCAGCCCGAAGGCGATGAGCCGGCCGAGCCGATCGGGGGCCTTGAAGGCGATCCAGATGCCGCACACCAGCAGGACGACGAACAGCAGGACGACGCCCAGCGTACCCACCAGCCCGAACTCCTCCCCGGTGATCGCGAAGATGAAATCGGTGTGAGCCTCCGGGAGGTAGAATTGTTTCTGCATGCTGTTGTTGATGCCAACGCCGGAAAAGCCGCCATTGACAAACGCGAGAATCGACTGCTTCATCTGGTGTGAGGCAGCGGAGCCGCTGTCGGCCCCCGCCAGCCAGGCCTCAATCCGACCCAGCCGCACCGGGTCCTGCCAGACCATCACGCCAATGCCCGCAGCCCCGAGGATGCCGCTGCCAATCAAATAGATCCAGCGTGTGCCTGCCGCAAACAGGATGGCACCTGCAAGGGCGGCGGTGACAGCCGTGGCGCCAAAGTCCGGCTCCAACATCATCAGGGTCAGCACGACGACAAGCGCGAGACATGGGTAGAGAAATCCTTTAAAAAACCGTTTCGCGTGCCAGGTGATGGAGTCCATCCAGACCGAAAACAGGATCACCACGCCGAGCTTGGCAAACTCGCTCGGTTGGAGCGAGAAGAAGGCGAGACGAATCCAGCGCCGGCTCCCGTTGACTTCGGATCCGATTCCGGGGATCAGCACCAAGACCAGCGCCAGCAGCAGGATCGTCCCCAGCGTGAGGTAAACCCCCCGCCGGCGCCAGACGTGGTAGTCAATCCGGGCCGCAACGATGGCACCGACCGATCCCACGAGGCACCAGACAATCTGACGGTAGGTGAAATAAAGCGGGTCACCATGGATCGATGCGCCGCGGACAGAACTGGCGCTGCCGACGCTGATCAGCCCGAAGAGGACCAGACCCAGGACCGCCATACACAATGCTGTCAAAACCCTGCGCATGGTCATCCACCCGCGGCATCGCCGAGACTCAAGGACCTCACGGCGTCGTCTGCTCGACCGGAATCTTGATAACCTTGCCGGCTTGCAGCTCATTTCCGGTCAGGTTGTTCAGGGTCTTGATCTCGTTGGGGCTCACCCCCCAGGCGATGGCGATCGCGTACACATCCTCGTTCTCCTTCACCGTGTAGAGGCGGAAGCTTTCGGGCGCGGCGGGCGCAACGGTCGGATTCACCACGGCCGGGGTCGCATCGCTCGGCGACTCAAGCGTGCTGGCCGGTTTCGGCGGGAGGGGGTTGGCGTTCGTTCCTGTGATGGCAGGCACGACGGGCGTCTCGGCCTTCACGGGCGGCGTCACGAGAGCGGCGGGCGCCTTGATGGCGGGGGCCTTCACGGCCGCAGGCTGGGTCGCCGAACTGGGTCCGGGGGTTTTGGTCGGATTGGCGATCTTCAGCGTCTGTCCTGCGCGGATGACGTCGGACGTGAGCATGTTGAGTTGCTTGATGTCGGCGATCTTCACGCCGTGCCGATGGGCGATGGTCGAGAGTGAATCGCCCGGCTGCACCTTGTACGAGATCGTCTTTCCAGCCGTGACCACAGCGGGAGCCTTCTTGACCGGAGCGCTGGAAACCGCCTTTTTGCTGGCAAGATTCACCTGGCCGGGAAGCTGAATCACCTGGCCGGGGCGGAGCTTATTGGCGTTGATATCCGGGTTGACTGCCGCGATGTCCTGCCAGCGCAGGTCGTACTGCGCGGCGATGAGCGAAAGGGTGTCGCCCTTGCCCACGGTGTAAGGCGTGGTGATCGGTCCGGCAGTCTGCAACCGCAACGGAGCGATGTCGGGGCTCACGTCAACAATCACGGGCGTGGTGTTCTGGGGGACCGCCTGGACCTCGGGCTGCTTGGAAGACCCCATCAAACCGCAACCCTGCATCAGACAGGCGCTGGCCAGCGCCGGGATAGCCCCTATCCACATCGTCCCATTCTGTCGCGTCACATTCATTGTTCGTCCTCCTGCTATCGGTCGAAGAGCCGCGCCGCGCACGCTGTCACCTGACGGGCCGCCTGCGCAAACCGTTCGCCGCGTTCGTGATAATTTTTAAATTGATCAAAGCTCGCCGTACCGGGCGAGAGCAACACGGTCTCGCCTGGCACCGCCTCGTCTGCCGCGCGCGCAACGGCTCGATCCATGGTCTCACAGATCTCGCACGATGCCACGCCGTGCCACGCCTCAGCCATCTGATGCGCGGATTCGCCAATAAGATATACCCTTCGGGTGTGTCTTGTCAGCAATTCTTTTACGCCTGATAAATCGGACTCTTTGAGGCGCCCGCCGGCGATCAACCGGACGGGTCGTCCGGCCATCGTGAGGGCCGCAGCCAGCGCGGCCAGGCTGGTCCCTTTGGAGTCGTCGACGTAGCGGACGCCCGCATGCTCCAGAACGGTCTGCATCCGGTGCGGGAGCGGCGCGAAGGCCCGCAGACCGGCCGCAGTCTCGGGCGCGCCCAGCCCGCACGCCGCCAGCGCCGCGCATCCGGCGGCTGCGGCCAGCCCCAGCACCGGGTTGTCGAACCACGTCCCCCCCAGGCCGACCACTCGTGCGTAAGGCCAGACGGTTGAGGTCACGGCATGACCCTCATAGCGCCAGTCGGCCGAGGGGTCCGCGCCGAATGTCATCGTGCGCGCGGCGGTGGCGACTGGACCATGGCGCGTCTCGTACCCTGCCGGGAGAAGGGCGACACCCTGCGGCGTCTGCAGGCGGAACAGCCGCTCTTTGATCCTCCGGTAGGCGTCGAACGTGCCGTGCCGGTCGAGGTGGTCCGGTTGGACGTTGAGCAGCACCGCCACGTCGGGCGCGAAGGTCCTGGTCCATTCGAGCTGAAACGAGCTGACCTCGACCACCGCCCACGCAAGGTCGGGCGTGTCCAGCGCGAGCGCGCACAGGGGGATTCCGTAATTGCCGCACGGTGCCGCGCGAACCCCCGCCGCGCACAGCGTTTCGGCGCACAGTTTGACCAGCGAACTTTTTCCCTTGCTGCCCGTCACCGCGAGGATGCGGCCCGGCCACTGACGCGCGCCGAGCTCGATCTCGGCGATCACCGGGATGCCGCGCGCTGCGCAGGCGGCCAGCCACGGGTGATTGGCCGCAAAGGCCGGGCTCACCACGCACAGATCGAAGGGGTCGCCGGGAAACAACCCGCCGCCGCCGCGGTAGGTCGCGCCGCAGGCGCTCAGCGCCTCGCGCGCCGCGACGGGCGCTGAGCCCTCGTCCAGCACCTGCGCCGACCCCCCGTGCGCGCAGACCATACGGGCGGCGGCCACGCCACTCACGCCCGCGCCCAGCACGGCGACGCGCGTGCCGGGCGCGATCATGTGTGTCGAACAGGGAGTCATAGCCGGCCTATCTTTCGGGTTAGACGCACGCGGGGCGGGCGTGTTCGCGGGCGGCGAATTCCCGGGCGAAGGTCCGGTAGGCCTGCGCGCCGCGGCTTGCGGGGTCGAAGGAGACGACGGGCTGGCCGAAACTGGGCGCTTCGCTGATCCGCACGTTGCGGGGAATGACCGTCTGATAGACCGCGTCGCCGAAATGGGTGCGCACCTCCTGCACCACATCGCCGGCCAGGTTGGTGCGGCCGTCGAACATGGTCATGAGGATGCCCTGCAGGCGCAGGGCGGGGTTGACGCCGCTGCTCTGCAGGCGATTGACGAGGTTGGTGATCACACTCAGCCCCTCCATCGCGTAATATTCGCACTGCATGGGCACGAGCACCCCGTCGGCGGCGGCCAGCGACGAGGTCATCAGAATGCCCAGCGAGGGGGGGCAGTCCAGAAGGATGTGGTCAAACACGCAGGACTCCAGCACGCGGACGATCACCTTGCGCACGGCCTGCAGGTGGTCGCCCATGCGGGCGATTTCGATCTCGGCGCCGGCCAAATCGAGCTCGGAGGGGATGATGTTCACCCTCTCATACGGGGTTGGCTGGATGATGTCGGCCACATCGGCCGCGCCGGTCAGCACCGGATAGAGGCTCACGCCCGGCTGCAACGGCACGCCCAGACCGCTCGTGGCGTTGGCTTGCGGGTCGAGGTCGATCAGCAGAACCGTCTGACCGTCCAGCGCCAGAGACGCCGCCAGATTGACCACGGTCGTGGTCTTGCCCACGCCGCCCTTCTGGTTGGCCACCGCGATCACCCGCGCCCGCCTGCCGGGCGTCGTCTGCGCTTCGCTCATTCGCCCCTCCGCCGGACCAAGGAGAAGAATCGGTCCTGATAGTGTTCGAACACCCCTTTATCCTGCAGCAGCTTGCCAAGCTGCTTGACCCGCGTGGCATCCTTCTCGGCGGCGGCGAAGGCCGTGTCGATCTCCTCCCGCACCGCCATCGGAATCCCGTCGCGCATCTCGAACAGATGGCGTTCACTCAACTCGCGGATGTTGGCCTGGGCGGAATTCTGCACCGTCTGCCAGAAGAGCCGGATCAGGCAGACATCCCACGGCGTGTCCACGCCCTTGATCACGGCGCAGAAGGGATCCTTGCGGTCGGCCGCGGCTTCCTTGACCCGTCCCAAGACGTTCTCCAGGCTGTCGGTCACCACCTGTTCGCTGAACGCCTCCTGTTTGAGCGTGTAGCCGTAGCGGAGCACCCGCACCTGATCCTCGTGCTCGCGCAACCACTCCAGATACTGCTCCGCCTGTTCGCCAAAACCCTCCAGGACCATGCGCGAATAGGCCTCCGGCGTGATGATCTGCGGCCGCATGGCCTGCATCCGCCCCTCGCGCACACGCACTTGTCCCACCGAGTCCATCAGCTCGCTGACCAGCGTGTAGTTGATCAGCGTGTTGCCGAACGTTTCGAGGTGGCGCGTGGGCAGCACGAGGAGTTCGGTGTTGTTCACCGCATACCAGAAATCAAAGTGTGTAGGTTTTCTGCTCATGACAATTGGGGAACAGGATACCGGATTTCGGGCCGCGCCGCCACAAGCAAATCGGAGGGGTTTCAACGGGGTTGAATTCGCAGGATGAGACCGGACACCTCCCGCCGAGACATGCGCCACCGTGAAACAGGTGACTTCTCTCTTGCAAACACCCCGGAGGGGTTTTGCAAGGGGCTCTTAAAACGGGAGATTAAGACTACGCGCACAGTTTGCCTGTCCCCGACCCGTTCTCGCCAGCGACGATAGCGTGGAGCCTTCTTGTTCGACGGTCAAGTCTTCCATCTTGAAAGTATCAATCGGACACAGAACACGAGCACGATGAAATGGTCGAGAAGCAGAAAAGCCATGAGTGCGACCGCGCGTCTCGCCCGTGTGTTTGAGCGCAAGACGGACGCCGCGATGGCCAGAGCAACCAGGAGGCAAAGAAAGAAAGGGTAGAACACGGCAGACACCATTGTTCGGAAAGGCCGAGCGGGGACTTCGACCCATTCGATTGTGTCGGCAAAGAAGACGCCGCTGCGGGGGATAGAATCAGGATTCTTGGGAACCAGCGTGGTCTCCACGAACTCGCTTCGGGACCAGATGAATGCGGTGCTGACCAAGAGCATGACGGTGACGACGACAGAAAAGCACAGTGCGGTACGCCAGAGGATCTCCGACCGGCGGTGAGATCGTTCATTCATCAGCTCGTCGAATAGGGGCGCTGTGCAGTGTGCATTCATAATACACATGTACCGATGACGCAGCACGGTCGTCTTGCCGGTCTGCCGCGCACCGCTCAATACGACAACACGGAAAGACTTGACCGCCCCCTGATGCGGGATGAGAGTGTTCGCTCTTTGAACACGCTTGTAGATTAATACCTATGGTATACAAATGCAAGCACAAACAGCAGCAATTCTGAATCGCATTGAATGACCGATTTCCAAGCGTGACACGGCGGCCAGCCAGTGATAAACTCAGACATTGGGAAATGTGATATGCCAACGATATTGATGATTCTCGGATGGCGGTTCTACTTCTACGCGAATGAGGGGAATGAACCGATTCATGTGCATTGCAAGAAAGGCGACGCAGAGGCGAAGTATTGGCTCGATCCCGACAGCTTCGAGGCGATCGAGGCGCATGCTTACAACATGAGCCCTGCCGACAAGCGGGCCGCGCGCCGGATCATCTTCGATCACTTTGACTACATTGTTAACCAGTGGAACGACTTTCAGGAGACACGGAATGGATAAGGCGCATGACGTACGAAACGTGTCGGTTTCGGGAAGCCTGCTGCATCTCGATGTCGATGGTAGGCCCTACGAGATTGATCTGACTGAACAGTCGCGCCGTCTGGCGCGTGCGACTCAATGTCAGAGAGAACGACTTGAGGTCTCTCCGTCCGGCTACGGACTTCACTGGCCGGATATCGACGAGGATTTGTCTATTGATGGATTGATCGGGGTTGAGCACTCGAACCCTGTGCTTGCGACCCATGCCTGAAAGCCGCCGAACAACGGCGTCGTCCGTACGCAGTGAACCGCGCCGCACACGCCGAGCGTTCTTTGAATCACCGTTTCCGCGCGCGGGCTTCGGCTTCGCGGTAGCTGTGGCGGAAGAACGCCGTCCAGACCCGCAGCAGCTCCTCGCGCCGGACCGTGTTGAGGGTGCCGATGGCCGACGCCCAGGTGAGCGGTTCGGGCGTGTCGGGCATCCGCAGGAGCAGGGCCATCGCCTCGGGCGCGGCATCCGGGCCGCCGGCATCGCAGATCGCGCGCCACGCCGCCCGCAGCTCATCGCCGGAATCCAGGCACATCGCCCGGACCAAATCGCGCTGAATGCCGAAGTGCCGGCCAGTCCAGCGGGGCTGGTAGGCGAACCGCGCGGCCAGCGCATAGGCGTCGACATCCGGATCGGTCAGGTCGTCGGTGGTGTAGGCCCGGTGCGCCTCGCAGGCCGCCTGCCCCGCAGAATCGTTGGAGGGATAGAACGCCCGCCCGATCGGCAGCCGACACAATGCAAACCGCCGGGGTCCGCCCGGCGTGCCGGGACGGTAGTTCCATAGCTTCTGGCCGTCGGGGCTCATCGCGTAGATCAGGAACCGGAGCGCCAGCTGCGGGTGTGGCGCGCCGCGCAGGATGCCCACCGGGTCGGCGCTGACGCTCGATCCGCCGCGCGGCGTCACATAGACCAGTCGCGCCGCGCCGTCGGGGGCCCTGGCCGACTCGGCCTGAAACCGCCCGTAGAAGTCGATCGCGATCCCCGCTGCGGCGATGCCGTCGCCCACGTCGATCGGCACCTTGCCCGCGCCGTCGGTGAAGTAACGCGCATTCGCCCCGATCAGTCGAACGAGGTTCACGCCTCGGATCCATCCAAGCGCGACCGCCTCCGAATAGGCGGCCGGCACCCCCTCGGGCATCACGCCCGGCGGGAGGCGCGCCGCCGCGATCTGCCGCTCAAACGCGCGCACCTTCTCGGCATCGAAGCCGGCCGCCGCCACCGCCTGTCCGCATTGCTCCTGGATGATCATCTCAAACGCCTTGGCCACGCTGCCGCTCTTGGTCGGATCGGTCACGCCGATCTGGCCCAAATAGCGGGGGTCGGCGAGATCGCGCCACACCCGGGGCGGCGATGCGATGCCCAGATCGCGCAACCGGTCCGGGTTGTAGCAGATGCCAAACGTGCTCAGCACCGTGCCCAGATAGACGTCGGTCCACCACGTCTCGCCGCCCGCCTCTTGCGGAATGTCCCGCAGCAGCGCGTAAAGTTCCGCCGCCTCGCCCGCATCCGCGTCGGGACCGCCGGGCTTCCACAACGGCACGGTGATCCCCTGCGCCGCCGCGCGGCCGTGGTCGAACGTGCCGCCTCCGAAAAACACGTCGATCCCACTGCTGGCCTGAGTGCTGCTGGCGTATTGCGAGACCAGATAGCGCATGATCTCGGTCGTCCCGCCGATCACCCGCCAGTCCACCTTGACGGGGACACCATACTGCGCCTGATGCCACGCGCTAAAGCCAGCGCCGAACTCCTGCCGGATCGCCTCGTTATGCGGCGAGATCACCACCAGCACCGGGTGGCCGGGCCGCCACTCCGAGCGTTCCGCCTGGCGGCTGAAGATGAACGGCAGCGCCACGACACTCACAGCGGCCAGAACGACCAGCAGATTCTTCATGCGCGTGCCGCCTCCCCGAGCGCCGCCTCGGCGGGCAACACGATCACCTGTTCCGGGTCGGCCCAGATGGCCGTTTCATTCGTCGCGACGGGCTGGCGCGGATTCAGTTCGAACGCGCGGATCTCCCACGCGCCGGCCTCGGTCGCCAGAGTCAGTTCATGCTGGGCCATTTCGCCCTGATAGACCGTGCTCAGCAGGCGGCCGTTGAAGGTGTTGGGACAATCGGACGGCGGACGGTCGAAGCGGAAAGACTCGGGCCGGATGCAGAGACGGACCGCCGCGCCCGGCCGGGGTGCATCGGCAGTGGCCGAAGCGGCCAGCAGCCCCGCCGATGTGCGGATGCGCAGGATCGTCCCCTCGTCGCGCAGCACGGTGCCGTCAATGAAGTTCCCCTCGCCGATGAAACCCGCGACAAAGGCGTTGACCGGATGCCGGTAGACCTCGGCCGGGGTGCCGGTCTGCTCAATCCGCCCGTTGCGCATCACGGCCAACCGGTCGGCGATCGACAACGCCTCCTTCTGATCGTGCGTCACATACACGGCCGTCAGCCCGGCCTGCTTGCAGATGCGCCGGATATCCGTCCGCATCTCCAGCCGCAGCTTCGCGTCGAGGTTGGAGAGCGGCTCATCGAGCAGCAGGCACTGCGGTTCGACGACCAGCGCTCGGGCGAGCGCCACCCGCTGCTGCTGGCCGCCTGAAAGCTGGTTGGGACGGGCCTGCGCGCGGTCGAGCAGATGCACCCGGTCCAGGGCGTCCAGCGTCCGCCGCCGCACCTCCGCCGGGCCAGCCTGGCGCATCTCCAGTCCGAAGGCGACATTCTCGAAGAGGGTCAGGTGCGGCCACAACGCATAACTCTGGAACACCATCCCCGTGTCGCGCAGATACGGCGGCAGGTTGGTCACGTCACGCCCGCCCATGGCGACCGACCCCGTTTCGGGGATGCAGAAGCCGGCGAGGCACCGCAGCAGCGTCGTCTTGCCGCACCCGCTCGGGCCAAGGAGGAAGAAAAGCTCGCCCGCGTCCACCTCCAGCGACACGCCGTCCAGCGCCCGGACGGAACCGAACCGCTTGACCACCTGATGAATGCGAATCGGAACAGCCATACCCACACTCCGCGCCCAGTTCTGAACTATGCCTGATGAAAGAACCCCAGTATAGCGGCCGTGGCTGCCCAGGTAAACACTTCGATTATGTTTGCATTGATGGGGGTGTTCCCCGTAACATACAGGCCGTCACCCAGAGACGAACCCCAAGGAACGGCAACCATGAGCGACATCCAGAAAACCGCGAACCCTGCAGCGACCGCCAAACCGGCCCGGCCCATTCCCGAAAATCTTCCCGAGGAGCTTCTCCCTGTCTACGACTGGTGGCATGCCCAGGGGAAACAGACCGTTTATCTGGCGGTGCTGGTTCTGGCCCTCATCGGCGCGGGTCTGGTTCTCAATCAGAGCCGGAAGGCCAAGGTACTCCAGGCGGCCGAACGGCTCCTGTCGGCCCAATCCACCGAGGAGCTGGAAGCGCTGGGTCGCCAGTACGGCCGCACCGGGGCTGGCGTCCTGTCCCATCTTCTGCTGGCCAAGAATCACTACGACGCCGGGCGTTATGACGACGCTCTCGCCAGCTACGCGGCCTTCCTGAAACGGAAACCCTCCGACCGCTTTACCGATATCGCGGTGCTGGGCCAGGCCCACGCATGGGAGGCCAAGGGCGAGATCGACACGGCGCGAACCGCTTTCGCCGCGTTCCGGCAGGAGAATCCCGGTCATTACCTGACGCCGCAGGCCTTCATGGGCGAGGCCCGCTGCCTCGCCATCGCGGGCGACAAGAAGGCCGCCGCAGAGCTGCTCGACCTGCTGATCGCCGCCCAGGCCGACACGCCTTGGGAGGAGCGGGCGGAAGAGCTGAAGGCCATCCTCGCGCGCTACGAGAAACGGGCGCCTGTCTCATTCTTCGACCAAGCCAGCGCCCTCCTTCCCGGTATGGCCACCAACGCCGTCGCCACGCCCGCAATCAAGGTCCCCGCCACCGAACCCGCAGCCACTCTGGAAGAATAATCACCCGGCAAAGATCACCCAAACGCCCCCTGAACTTCGAGGTTTGATTCTCCGCTCCTACGCCCATTCGAACCCCTTCGCCTCTCGGATGGTGCGGTGGACGCAGCCGACTTGGAGGCAGAACGCCTCGATGCGAGATCAGTAACGTGTGAGTTAAGGGACCGCGCTCGCGGCGCGGGGGATTGCCGTTGCGACAGCCTCGACCGTTTCGACCACCTTGGCCGGAAAGGTGATCACGTTCCCCAGCAGTCGGAAGGGGGCCAAGACGCCAGAGCCAATATGGCTCAACCCGGACATGAAGCTCACTCCGGGCAGGGGCGCGCCGACGCACTCGACAACGCCCAAGGGGAGGTACAACACCCGGACTGCGTGCACCGGCAGGTCAACCACGGCGCGCCCCAGACCGACGACGTGGCTCAGCGCGGGCCGGGCCTCCGGAAGGGCGCGCGTCACTGCGGCCACCGTGGCCGGATCGATCGCCGACACGGCGGACGTCGCCATCAGCCCCGCCGCCAGCATCAGCCAGCCCACGCAACCCGGCCAGAAACCTGTTCGCTGCATGCGTGCCTCCTTAATTCAGCGTGAGCAGGGCCAGTGCGGTGGCGTACAACTCGCCGCCGACCGGGGTCCAGCGGTCGGCGATGGCCCAGGCGCCGTCAACGGCCTGCAGCGCGGCGACTCGCTGGCGGATCGCCGCGGCCTGGGCGCGAACGCCGGCCGCGTCCAGGGCCCGCGCGATGAAATAATCCCGGTAGAAGTCGGCGACCCGGCCGGGGGATGCCGCTTCCTGGAGGGCCTGGGCTGCCTGACGGGCAAGGGCGAGATGGTCGGCCGCCGGGAGCGACGCTTCGAGCAGAATGGCGTACCCCATGGCGTCGAGGGTGGCGGTGGAGCCGCCTGCCGCGCGGTCATACGCGAAACGGCCGTCGCCGGTCTGCTGAGACTTGAGCCAGCGCACCGCTTTTCGGAGGTGTCCGCCGGGATCGCCCCAGCCGCTGGCGCGGGCGCGGATGAGGGCGTCGGTCTGCCATACGGTGATCGCCGTGTTGGGGGCGATGCCGATGTCATAGCCCCAGGCGCCATCGGCATGCTGAGTCGCACGGATGCGGTCGACGGCGAGGCGCAAAGGGGCTTCGGACACGGCGGATGGACGGATCTGTCGGATGGCGAGGAGGGCGGCCGTGGTCATGCCGTGGTTGTAGGCGCGACACCTGCCGGGCGGCCCGAAGGCCCCATCCGGTTGCTGACCGGCGAGAAGGGCAGCAATCGCGCGGTCGACGGCGGCCCGGTGCGCGGGCCCGAGACGTTCGAGGGCGAGGGCGGCGAGGGCGGTGAGCGCGGGAGTGTAGGGGGCGGTGGGGGTTGCGATGCCGATCGGCTCCCACACACCATCCCGGTGCTGCGTTCGGGTGAGCCAGCGGCCCCTGTCGGAGGGCATGGCGCGACGCATCTGTTGGGCGGCGAACCAGAGTGCCCCGGCCAGGAAAACGGCGGCCGCCGCCGCAAGACGGCGCCGGAGGACGAAACACCGGTGGCGCGGAGGGGGAAGGGCTGTAAGGATACGGTCCACCAAGCCGGGTGACGGATCGGCCTCGGGCGCGCCACGAAGCCAGGCGACCGTGGCGCACGCAGCCTCGGCTTCGCGCCTGCAAACCGGACAGGCGGCACGATGCGCCTCACGGGCGGCTGATCCGTTTGCCGGATTCAGAGCGCAGGCCACCGCCTCGGCTGCCTGAGGGCAGTTCATAGCCGCAGCGACATCAGTTTCTGCTTCCATCGCCCGCCTCCTTCCTTGCGTCAACCTTCATGCCCGGTCCTCTCCCAACCGGGTCCGTAACATCCGGATCGCGTTGAACATCCGCGACTTGACCGTTCCAGCCGGTATGTGCAGGATCCGGGCGACCTCCGCATAAGGGAGGTCCTGATACACGCCCAGCTCAATCACCTGCCGCATCGCCTCCGGAAGCGCGGCCACGGCGCCGGCGACATCGAGTCCGCCACGCTCCGGCGGCGGATCGCTTGCGGCGTTCGGCGGCTCGGGCTCACGCGCCAACGCATCGGCCAGCCGCGCGATCCGCTTGCGCCTCCGCAGTTCGTCAATCCAGACCTGCCTCGCCATCAGAAACAGGAATGTCGTAAACTTCGCGCTCGGCCTGTAGCGATTCCGATAGCGGTAGAGCCTCACAAACGTCTGCTGCACGAGATCCTCGGCATCGTATTGAACGCCCGAACGGAGGAAAAAGTTCAGCAGCATTTTCTGATGGCGCCTGACGAGCACGGCAAACGCCTGCCGATCATCCGCGCGCGCCAAGGCCATCAGCGCGGCGTCGCTTTCCAGTTCGGCGGGGTTCGGGTCTGGTGTGTCCATGGGTTGGGCGGTGTGGCGATTGACAGGTGAATGATGTGTCGTTCCCAGATTCAGGCCTATTCGTGCCTCAAGGCCTCGATTGGGTCGAGGTTTGCGGCCTTCCAGGCGGGATAGGTTCCAAAGACCACTCCGGTGATGATCGAGACGGCGAGGGACACGAGGACGCTGGGGAGCGTCACGGCCGTGTGCATCTCGGTGAGGCGCTCGACCAGGCGGGCGATCGCCACCCCCAGGCTGAGACCAATACCGCCGCCCAATGCGGTGAGAATGGTGGACTCGAACAGGAACTGAAGGAGGATGTCGCGCTTTTTCGCGCCCAGCGCCCGGCGGGTGCCGATCTCGCGGGTGCGCTCGAAAATGTTGGCCAGCATGATATTCATGATGCCGATGCCGCCGACCAGCAGAGAGATGGCCGCGATGGATCCCATCACGATCCGGAACACCCGCTGGGTCGACTCCTCTTGCAACATCAGCTCGTAGGGAACCTGTATCTCGTAATCGCGTGTTTCGCGTGTCGTGCCCAGGTAGCTCCGCAACCGCTTGACGGTGTCGGGAATCGAACTCACCGCGATCACCTTGATGTAGAGGAAGTCGTACTCCACATTGACCCGCTCGCGCCTCGAACCCTCGACCGGGATGATGCGGCCGTAGACGGCGTTGCCCGTCTCAAAGGGGATATAAACCAGATTATTCAGGTCGTACTGTCCGGCCAGCTTCGCGCCGCGCGCATTTTTCAGGACCCCGACCACCTGGAACGTGCCGCCACCCGCGTTCACCGTCTGGTTGAGCGGATCGCCGATGCCAAACAGCGTCCGGGCGGCGTCGACGCCCACCACGCAGACGGGATTGCGCCGCAGTTCGTCGGTATCGGTGATCCAGCGCCCGCGGCTGTCCGCGAGTTCGCTGAAGGTCATGTTTAGAAACTCGGGCGTGGTGGCCATCACGCGGACGTTCGACCGCAGGCCGCCGACAAAAAGCCGTTGCTGCATGTCGCGCACCGGGATGATCTGGCGGATGTTCTCGAACGTGGCCAGCATGTGCGCGACGTCTTTGGCCTTCAGGCCATAGTCCGCAAGGGTGCTGGCCGAGGCATTGTTCTGGGGCGCCCCCTCTTGGGTCGGCTTGACCGAGCGGATGACGATGCTGTCGATGCCCATGGCCCGGATCCGCTCGATCGACTCGCGGCGACCGCCTTCGCTGATCGCCATCATGGCCACTACCGCGCCGACCCCGAGGACCACGCCCAGCGCCGCCAGAAACGCGCGGAAGGCGTGGCAGGAGAGATTGAGGAAGGTCATCTGCAACAGGCGTAAAAAATTGCGCACAGCTCCATCTTTCCGGCCGGGCAACCGGCCCCAAGCATCAGACCACCGGCTTGCCTCCCGGCCGGTCCTCGACAATCACCCCGTCGTGCAGGCGGATCACCCGGTCGACGATGCGCGCGTAAGCGGGATTGTGGGTGACCATGACCACGGTGCGGCCGCTGTCAACCAGGCCGGTCAGGATGCGCATGACATCATTGCCGGTTTTTTCATCGAGATTGCCGGTCGGCTCATCGGCCAGCACCAGCGGCGGGTCATTGGCCAGCGCGCGGGCGATCGCCACCCGCTGCCGCTCGCCGCCCGACAACTGCGACGGCCGGTGGGTCAGGCGATGCCCCAGCCCGAGCAGATCGAGCAACTCATGGGCGCGATCCCGCATGGCCGTCGGCGGAACGCGGGCATAGCGCATCGGCGTGCAGACATTCTCAAACACGCTGAACTGGGAAAACAGGTTGAACGATTGAAAGACGATGCCAATCCGCCGGCAGCGGATTTCGGACATGGCGTTGTCGCTGAGAGACGACACGTCGGTGGTCTCGAGCGTGTAGGTCCCGGAAGTGGGGCGGTCGAGCATGCCGACGAGGTTGAGGACGGTGGACTTGCCCGAACCCGATGCGCCCATGACCGCCACGAACTGGCCGGCCGGAATCGAAAAACTCACCGCGCGCACCGCCTGCACCGGGGTCTCGCCCTCGGTGTAGGTTTTGGTCACTTCATTGAATGTCAGTAGCCCCATAGTCCGTCACTTCGCCAGGCCGGCCTGATAGAGCGCAACCCGCTCACCCTCCTCGAGGCCCGAGAGAATCTCAACGAAGCTGTTCGAGGACCGGCCGGTGGTCACCGGCCGCTCTTCGACGCCCACCGCCCCCTTGACCCGCGCAAAGGTCTTTCCCTCGCGCTGAAAAATCGCCTCGATCGGCACGTGCAGGACGTTGGCGACCTGTTCGACAATGATTTCGACGCGCATCGTCATGCCGGGCATCAGCCGGGGATCCATCGTGTCGGTGGCGATCTCCACCGGATAAATCTTGGGGCTTGAACGATCCCAGTTCACGACATTCTGCGCCATGGCCGCGATCAGCGAGACGCGCCCCTCCATCACCAGATTGGGAATCGCCTTGCTTCTCAAGACCGCACGGAGACCGGTGGAGATGCGGGATCGGAACTCCTCGGGCAGATCGACCCGGACCAGAAAACGCGATAAGTCGGGGATCGAGGCCAGCACCTGCCCCTCGTTGACCTGGCTGCCCACCTTGAGTTCCTCCGGCTGATTCCACGCGCGCCGTTGCGGATCGCCCATCGTGACGATCCCATCGCTCGGCGCCCGCACCACCAATGACTTGCGAATGGCGATCAATTGCTCCAGTTCCTCCTCCATCTGGCGGATGCGCGCCCGATGATTCTGAATGATCCGCTGATCCTTGACCAGATTGCCGGCGGCGGTGACCAGATCGCGCTGCAAGTCCATCTGCGCCTTGGTGCGGCCCTCCTGCAACAACCGCATTTTCTGGGGGTGGTCGTATTGCTTGAAGACCCGCAGGTTGCTGGACGCCAAATCGATCGCGTCACGGACGGCGTCAACCGCCTGCGACTTGTCGAGCACCACTTTCTCCAGTTCGGGAACCCGTCCGGGATCCTGCATCTGCGCGGTGGACAACTGGGATCGGGCCACAGAGAGCTCCGTGCGGACTTGGGCGAGCTTGGCGCGCGCCGTTTGGACGGCGGCCTGCAGATCCGCGCGCTTGCGCCGCGCGTCCTCATCCTCGTAGCGGGAGAGCGCCTCCTCGCTGGCCCGAAGTTGATCGTTGGCGTTACGGATGGTGCTGAGATTGCCCGCACGGGTCATGTCGAGATCCTGCTCGGCCAGCTTCAGGCTGGTCTGCTCGTCGGCCAGCTCCAGTTTCAGTCTGTCCAGCTCGACTGCGTGCTTCTCATCTGAGAACCGGAACAGCAGGTCGCCGGTCTTCACCGCGCTGCGGTTTTCAACCAGTTCCACGATCTCCAGCCCATAACCGCGGCTCCCGGAGCGGGGCTCGGGGCGGATCATATGGTGCTTGATCGCGTCGAGGTTACCGTCAATTTCCAAGGCGATGTTGAAATCGCCCCGGCGCACCGTCGCATAGCGATCCCGTGTCTCACCCTCCTGCGCCCCCCGACGATGAGCACCCAACTGCCGCCAGACGATGACGCCGACGGCTGCCAGCAACCCGACCAGGAGCCACACGCGCCACCGACGCACTCTGGACGTCTGACGCGTCATTCCGGCCGGGTCTCCTGCGGGCTGCCATCACGGAGCTGCTGGAGTTCGTCACGCAGGCGCGGCTGCGGCAGACGGAACTGAGACTCCGCGCGATCCATCTGCGCCTGTATCTCCGGCGGAAGCTCGAGGGTGCGCAGCGGCGGCAACTGGTCCAGAGCGCCAGCCAGAGCGGTCGCCCGCAGAAAAATGACCAACTGCGTCTGCACGCTGCTTTTGGTGGTGCCGCGGAAGAGGTGCCCGAGCACCGGGATGCTGGAGAGGATCGGCACCCGCCGCTGCCGTTCGACCTCCTCGCTGCGCAACAGACCGCCGATTGACACCAGTTGGCCGTCTCCGACTTCCAGCTCCGTGTTGGCGCTGCGGACGGCGATGATCGGCGCGCCTGTGTTCTTGTCGGAGCGAGTCACATTGGAAACCTCGGGATTGATCTGCAGACGGATGCGGCCGTCGGCGATCATGATCGGGATCACCCGCAATTTGATGCCGACGCTCTTGAAGGTGGTCGAAATGCTTTCCCCCCCGGAGGTGATGGTCTTCGTCTGGATCGGAACCTCCTCGCCGGTAATGATGCTCCCCTCCGTGCCGCGCCGCAGGATCAGATTGGGGGAGGACAGAATCTTGGCCCGGCCTTTGTTTTCCAGAAAGCGGACAAAGGCGGTGATCAGACGCTCCGAGCTCGGATCCCAGTCCATATAGGAAAGACTGCCGCGGGTGGCCAGCGGATTGCTGCCCGGGTCGACAAAGGCGTCGGTGAGGCGCTTGACAAAAACCATGTGGTCGGCGGGGAGGTTGGGGATGGCCCCCACCTTCGCGAGCTTCTGGAATTCGAGGTTGATCTCCTTCTGATAATCACTGTCAACGCTGAACTCGACGATGCGGGCCTCGACCAGCACCTGGGTGACCGGCATGTCCAACTGGTCGGCGACCGCGAGCAACAGCGCCAGATTGTCCTCGACGTCCGAGATCACTACGAGGTCGGATTCCTCATTGGCGGAGACCGTCCCGGCCGGCGTCATGAAATTCTCCAGCGCCTGCGCCATCGTCTCGCCGCGAATGTGCACACAGTGGTGGAATCGGACCTTCCGCTCGGTCTTCACGTCGGCGGCGAAGTTGGCCGCGATTTGCGCATATTCATCGAGAGCGCTCACCGTTCCCGTCGATGCGGCGGAAGCCAGTTCTGCGGCCGTCGGCGTCGCCAGGTCCCGGACCGGATCAGCCATGGGGTCTTGGGACAGCTCCCGGTTGTCGGTGCTGGCCGAGACAGCCGCCCGCTCGCGCGGCGGCCGTCCGGAAGGCTGTTGCGCCAAAAGACCGGCGCACGACATCATGACCATCACCAGGGACATCGCCGGAAAAAGACCTTGTTTCATTGCCGTGTTCCTGTCGCTTAAGCGCAACCTGCAACCAGAGTACGGCCGAAAGCATGACATACCCATGGGGTTAAGACAAGGAGTAAAAGTCAACAGAGTGATGCGTCAACGTTGTTGCATACTCCCTTGTGCGATGGCGTGCGACATGCTAACGTAGTCCGACGACGTGAGGTGGAGAAACGGGCATGGATTTCAAACGGATAGGCGAGCCGCTTTTTGCGCAGGATCCCACGGGGCGGCCGCTGTCGCGCGTGGGGACTGTTTTTCTGCGCACGCCGGGGCTGGTCACCCTCCCGGGCGTGCATGCCATGCAACGGCTGGCCTGGCTTGACGGGCTCAACGCCGACCGGGCCTCAGCCGGCGCGCCGCCGCTCTCCGACGCGGAGACAGACGCCGAATTCGACGCCTCCGTGGACCTGCTGCTGGACGGAAGCGTCATTCTGATCCGACCCGATCCTTCGCGCATGGATCTAGCCTTCCAGGCCGACGATTTCCTGCAGACGTTCGTTTCCAAGCGCCGCATTCGTTTTCTGAACACCGCCAACGAGACGATTCGAGAGGCCCTCCGCCGGCGCGGAGAAAACTGGCGCATGAGTCCCCTGCCGCAGACGCAGGAGGAAATCATTGCCCTCATCGCCGACTCCCGGACCGCCATTCAGAATGCCCCCATCTACTACTACAACCGCGTCGGCGGCACCCGTTACCTCACCTGCGAATCCTTCCGCTGGCTGGCCACGCGGGATGATGCCACGTTCCGGTCGCAGCTCGACGAGATCGCCCGCTTCTGCACCCGGCGCAACCGCCTCGGCCATCCCGAGATCGACGTCTTCCCTCCCGACTGCCCGTTTGAGCGCGCCGCCTTTGCGGCGCTCGCCCCGCCGGAAGACGCATCCCCCGCCGCCTGCGCCGATCTCCGCCGCCGCCACGCCGCGGTCGCAGCGGCCTACGAGGCCGCCGTGCCGCCGGTCCTCCGGGAGGACGCTCCCGGGGCGCCCGAATGGCGCCGGGCGATGTGCGCCGTTCTGGTCAGACAGCCGAATGCGGCCGTTTCGGACGAGATCGTCAGCGGCCTCTCCGCCGAGTTTTATCTGCAGATCGAATGGCTCCCCGGCGCGCGCATCGAGGATGGCGAGCTGATCTTTGATCCGCTGTTTGACGAGTGTGCCGTCCGTCCGGACGACGCCGAGCTGCGCGCCCTGTGCGACCTGCGCGCGCGCGGCATGATCTTTAACTACGTTCGCGAATTCCGCGAGATCGAATACATCAACATCGGACGGATCTCCCGCTCCCTCTCGCGCCGCGTCACCACCTCCCGGCGCCCCACGGTCTACATTGCCGAGGTTCAGCACACCGGCGCCGATAAGCCGGTCGTGCGCATCCTGCGCCTCCAGAAATGGGGCATCGCCGAACATCTCGATGAAGGGAAGGACCTGCTGCAGTCGATCATCGAGGCCGAGGCCTACACCGACTACATTCTCGACCGCCGCCTCGGCTGCCAGCAGCTCGGCATGAACTTGCCGCCGCAGATCGTTCCCCGCCGCATCAGCGAGACCTACACTGGAACGCACGCGCGCTACGTCGGCCAGACCTACTGGATCACCTACCTCGAGCGCCCCTATCTTTACGGGTGGGCATCGGCCAAGATCCCCGCGCACCACTACGAGAACGTCGAATTCAATCGCCGTCTGGCGGCCCTGCTCGGCGCGGCGGCGGCATCCAATCTCATCCTCGGCCGCACCGGGGTTAACGGCGCAGCCGTCCTGTTTGACGATGGCGACGAGATCGTCCTGTTTGACGACGACGGCCTGCCCCAGAGCCTGGTGGTCTCCGACCACACCGGGACGTTTTCGCACTACCGGGAGCCCTTGGCGGATTTGGCGCCGGCCTATGCCGCGCCGGTCAACCGGCGCGCGGAACTGATGCCCAACGCCAGCGAGTTTGCCGCAGGCTATCTGGCTGCATTTGTCGAACGCTTCGATTACACGCGCCGGGAGTACCTCCGGCGCAAACGGGCGTTTGACACGCTCTTCAGCCACCGTGCCCGCGACGTGGCCGGCAGTTTCGCCTACCGTTGGGAATGCGTTCTCAACCGCCTCGCGGCGACCGCTGCAGAGCCGCTTGCGGGGGCGATCCGGGCCGCGATTAGAAACAAGTGAGGTGACCCATGAACGCTCCGGCTTCCCGTTCCCCCGTCTTCACGGCGCTGCTGCTGGCGATTTTCGCGCTGCTGGTGTGGCGACTCGTTCACCGGCCGGGTGTAGAAGGTGTGCCCTCCGCCGTTCCGGTGCCAGGTCCGACCTCCGGACACCCCGCCGTTCCGGCGGTGGCCACGCCGCCACCGTTCGCGCCCACCTCCGAGGAACGCACCGCCATCGCGATCTTCAGCCGCGTGTCGCCATCGGTCGTGGCGGTGGCCAACACGGGGCTCTTCCGCGCCGGGAGCTGGTTTCGGGGACTTCAGGTCTACGAGATTCCCCAGGGTGCCGGTTCCGGTTTTGTCTGGGACAAACAGGGGCACATCATCAGCAATTACCATGTCGTCCACCAAGCCAACGCGCTCACGGTGACCTTTCCCGACGGCGTGACATTCGATGCCCGGCTGGTGGGGATTGCGCCGGATCAGGATCTGGCCGTGCTGCGGATTGACGCCCCCCCCGAACGGCTGCACCCGGTTCGCGTCGCCGCGTCACGCGACCTGCAAGTGGGGCAGACGGTGCTGGCAATCGGCAACCCGTTCGGGCTGGACACCACCCTCACCGTGGGAATCGTCAGTGCACTCGGACGGACCATCACGGCCATGACCGGCCGACGGATCAACGAGGTGATCCAGACGGATGCGGCGATCAACCCCGGCAATTCCGGCGGTCCCCTGCTCAATTCAGCGGGCGAGCTGATCGGCGTCACGACCGCCATCCTCAGCCCCAGCGGGGCCTATGCGGGGATCGGCTTCGCCGTGCCTGTCGACACCATCTCGCGCATCGTGCCCCAACTGATTGCCAAGGGACGCATCACCCGAGCGGGGCTCGGCCTCCAGCTTCTGCCCGATCACATCATTCGCCGCGCTGGAGTTGCCGGCGCGGCCGTCTACGCCGTGCTTCCCCATTCCCCGGCCACCACCGCCGGAATCGCCGGCGTCTCGCAGTCTCCCCGCGGCCTGTTTCTCGGCGATGTGATCACCGCTGTCGATGGCAGGCCCGTCGCCGATGTGGAGGGCTACCACGCCATTTTCGACACCCTCCAGCCCGGCCAGACCGTCGACGTGACCCTCACCCGCGACGGCCAGACACGCACCGTCTCCGTGCGCCTGATCGAATTGGAGTGACCGTGATTGCCGAGCGAATCCCGCTTGCCGCCGCTCGTCGTTTGCGTCTACAATTGGCCCGCGCGTCGGGTCTATTCACACCGCATCCGTCTTGACCCGGCGTGCGAACCCGTTGACCATAACGGTTGGACGCCCCTCCAACCCCATCTCAGGAGCACCCATCATGCAAAGCATCCCCGTCCTGACCGTCCGAGGCGGTTCGCTTGCCGAAGCCTACGAGCGCGCCTTGATCGCCCTGTACCGCGGCGGCATCCGCTTCCGCACGCAGTACGACAAACCGGGCGACCCGTTAAGCCTCGATGCCACGATGAACATCACCATCGACGACCCGCTGGCCGATCCCATGATCCACAAGGCTTTCCCCGGCGGCATTTCCGACCTGCGCGAATATGTCTACGAGCTGGAGGGACGCAAGGATCACTGGGTCAAGGCGATCAACGATCCCGCCGACACCCGCTGGGAGTACACCTATCACGGCCGCCTGCAGAACTATGGTCAGTGGAAGGAGCGCGGCGCCGACGGCAAAAACCAGATTGTCGGCCCGTTTCAGGTCGATCAGATCGCCTATGTCATCGACAAACTGGTTGCGCAGCCCTTCACCCGGCAGGCGCAGATGATCACCTGGATGCCCAACCACGACCTCGCCTGCTACGACCCGCCGTGCCTGCAGTCGCTTTGGTACCGGATCTTGGAGGACGATACCGGCGTGCAGTGGCTCAACGCCAATGTCCGTTTCCGTTCCAACGACGCCTGGGGGGCGAACTTCATGAATATGTTCGGCTTCATCCAGTTCAACCAGACCGTCATCGCTGCCGAGGTCGCGCGCCGCTCAGGCAAGCCGGTGCGCCTCGCGCGCATGAATTGGCAGGCCGACTCTTATCACATTTACGGCAAGGACATCGAACAGGCCGAACAGCGGCTCTTCAGCCGGTTGGAAACGACCGCATTCGAAGACCGGATCTACTCTTTCCACGACCCGGCCATCACCGAGATGTACCACGAGGAGGAGGCCGCCATTCTCCGCAAAATCGACGAGATGTCGCGCCGGATGGGATGACCCCGCCGGCCGGGCGCGGCGTCCCTGCCGCGCCGCAGATCATGACGAAGGCCACAGGGAATGCGCGTAAGAGGGTCTGTGAGTGTGGGAGTGTGGGAGAGTGTCTGCGCGAAAGCGGGCAGCGGCGTCTCGCCGCGCCGAAAGACAAAGGGAATGCGCGAAGCGGCGTGTGAGTTGTCGGGGGCGGGGCAGAATCCCCCTTTCATTTCGATAGCGATCCCGATCCCGATAGCGATCAATGTCTTTATCCATTCGCTTGCGGCGCGGCGGGACGCCGCTTCACTGCCACTCACACACCCACACACTGTCACATACCCATCCTGTCACTAACCAACTACGCCGTTCCCCTTCATTCCGCTTGACCCGCCCGCCCATTATCTATACCCTTTTCGACATGGCGGGGGTGAGTTTCGCCCCGCCTCAGCCCGCCCGTGTGGGTTGGGTTGATCTAGTTCGGTGAGCCATAGCAGGGACGCAAAGCCTCAAAATGCTTCCGCAAGTGCTTGGAAATGAAGCAGACGGTTGATCTATAGGAAGGGAAGCCCTGCTATTTTCCCTGCTAAGTTTGATCCTTAATCAGAGGTCGGCAAGAACGGAGTAGATGAAATGATGAAGCCAACGATCTCTTGTGCTCTGATTGCGATGGTTCTCGTTGGTTGTGCAACGTCCCCAGATTCAGGCGGAAGCGCGCAACGCACCAATACTGCTGTCGTTGCTGTCGCGCAGACACTCGAAAGACAACGTCCCCCTGTGTCGGTGAGTGAAGCCCTGAGCCGCGCAGAAAAGTACGTATCCGAGCAGAAGATCGACATCTCAAAACATTTCGTCAGTTCGGCGCACTATGTGGAGGCAGGCAGCTGGACAGATAGTTCGATCGGTAAGGGACCCTACTGGCAAGTCACCTACAAACTCCTTCAACGCGCTGACGGCGGACAGCACTTTATCCTAGTGTATATGGGCGGCAAGGTCGGTCACATTGGTGGACTGTAAGGAAACGGAGCCGAACATCGGCGTGCATGGAAGGCTCGCAAGCTCGCCGCCCCTGCTGCGCAACGTTCGGACACGACAACATGAGAAGCGCAGGAACGTTCTCTCCGATCAGTGTCGCCACGGCTACACAAATCGCCTCGGTGGGGTTCGCCGTGTGGTTTATGTTCACTTCCCTAAAACTGTCCTGTTCCATGTCGGGGAGCGTGGGTGCGGTCGCGATTCTTGCGCACACAATCAACTCCGTCTTGCTTCTCGTTGCGGTTCTTTTCGAGCGCCGGTGGCGCTTGATTTTCATTCCGATTGTGTCATGGTTTGTGGTTACGACTCTGGTTGCAATGTCGATGCACTGAACCATAATATGAATGTCCGAACACGCCGTCCTAGCCTCTCGCCGGGAAGCGCCATTCAGGCCTGTCCCTAGTCAGACCTCTTACACTTAACCGGATGCTTCGTCGCCACTTTTAACCGGATACCCTTAAACGACCCACTATTACTGTCCTCGATGACCGCTCTTTGTCTCTTCGGGATAGATTAAGACCCGAGATTAAGATCTGAGACACAGGACCCAGTTTCCCTTATACCTATTACGATTTATGATTGGTTGCGATCTCCTGAAAACGCGCGAAGGTGGCGTCCCAAACGGCGGTGTCGCCGGGCAGGAAGGTCTTGATGGGGAAGGCGGACCGGATGAGCGGCTGCGCCTCGGCCATGCTGCTGATCACGCCGAGGGCCATGGCTTGCACCATGAGGTTGCCCACAGCGGTTCCCTCTTTCGGGCCGGCGTGCACCGGCCGGGCGATGGCATCGGCGGTGAATTGGTTGAGCAACGCATTGCCGCTGCCGCCGCCCACGATATGGACTGCCTGCGTCGGCGTGCCGCAGATCGCGCAGATCTGCTCGTTCACCAGCCGGTACTTCAACGCCAGACTCTCGTAGACGATGCGCAGAATGGCGCCGCGGTCGGCCGGCTGCCGCTGGCCGGTTTCGGCGAGGAAGGCGCGGATGGCGTCCTCCATGTTGGCCGGATTGTAGAAACGGGCGTTGTCGGGGTCGATGAAGGCGCTGAAGGCTGGCGCGGCGGGGGTGATCGTGTCGACCTCGGACCATTCCATGCGGCGGCCGTCGGCGGCCTCCCAGCCCCGCAGCAACTCCTGAACAATCCAAGTCCCCATGCAGTTTTTGAGGAACCGGGTGTTGTCAATCCCCCCCTCGTTGCTGATATTCGCGGTCATCGCTGCATCATGGGTGATCGGCTGGTCAACGAGCCGGCCCACCAGCGACCACGTTCCCGAGCTGATGATGAGGGCGTGCCGGGCGTCTGCGACCGGGGCTGCGGCAAAGGCGCTGGCCGTGTCGTGCGAGGCGACGGCCACGATGGCGGCCTCGTTCAGCCCGAGCGTGGCGGCGAGCGGCGGGCGCAACGCGCCGATGACCGTTCCGGGGGCAACGATCGGCGGCATGATCCGCGCCGGGATCTTCAATGCGCGCAGCACGTCGCGGGACCATGTCCGCCGCTTGGCGTCCATGAGCTGCGTCACGCTCGCCCACGAAGAATCCACCGCCGTGCACCCCCCGAGATAGAAATTGAACAGCGCCGGAATGGGGAGGAACAGGGCGGTGAGCTTGCGCAGCTCCGGCCGCCTCGTGGCGAACCAGCGCAACTGGTTGCTCATGTTGAAGGGCTGGAAGTGGATGCCGGTGATGCCGTAAAGCCGTCGCGCGTCGATGCACGCCTTGACCTCCTCGCACATCGTGTCGAGACGGTGATCACGGTAGCAATGGGTCTTGCCCAGCAACTCGCCGTCGGCGCTAAAATAGGCGCCATCCGCGCCCCAGGTGTCGAGGCCGATCGCGTCAAGCTGGCCGCCAAACGTTCGCTTGTAGGCATGAAGCCCCTTGATGATGTTGTCGTAGATCCAGGTGTCATCCCAATACGTCCGCTCGGTCACGGCGCCCGTCCGGTCCGCCAGAAAGAACGACGTGCCGCCGTGTGCGAAGCGGTGAACCTCCTGCATGCGGAAGCCGCCGCCCTCCGGAAAGATGCCCGCAAAACACTTGCCGCCCGAAGCGCCCAGATCGACCGCCAACACCTTGATGTCCATACCGGCTCCTTGATCAAATGAGTGGGGCATCATAGCATGGTTTGAAACCAACCGCAACCGATGAACGGACCCCAGCAGCAAATGGGGCGCAGTCACAGTTTCTTTGCGACGCCAGCGGTTGTGTGCCTATGCCTTTCGGGTGGCAAAGGTGGGACAGGCATTCTTGCCTGTCCGGATCACGGATCGTAGAAAACAGGCAGGAATGCCTGTTTGACCTTCCGCGAGGATTTAAGCAAAGAAATTGTGACTGCGCCTAGGCCGAACGTGGCCATTGCATTCAGCTTCCGGCAGTGATAGAATAGCCCCCATTGACGTGGAAGAGTAATGTCCTTTTGGGGTGTTCCCATGCGCGTGCTTCTGGTCGAAACGATTTCTGAAATGGGTGGGGCTCAGTGGAGCCTGTTCGAGTTAGCGTGTCAACTCAAACACGATGGTGTTGACCTGCTCGCGTTGGTGCCTAGGGGACCGTTGCAGACCAGGCTGAAAGACGCGGGGGTTCCGGTCGAATCCATTCCCTCGTTCCGGGCGCGCCGCAAGCCGTTGGCTCTGTTGGCTCAGGTCTTGATGGGCGCGAGCGAAACCGCGCAGATTCGCAAGACCACTTGGCTGTTCAAGCCAGACCTCATCCACGCCAACTCGGTCACCGCCGGGCTGCTCGTCCTGCCGCTGGCCCGCAGCCGGGCGGTCGTCTGTCACGTCCGTGACCTCCGTTTCCCGGTCAAGCCGATGCTCCAGATCGCCCGGCAGGCGCGGCGGATTGTGGCGGCATCCGAACCCATAGACAATGCCTTGAGCGAATTTCTGCGCGGTTCGGCGCGAAGTCGGCTGGTTCGTGTCGTGAACGGCATCACGATCGGCCGCTTGGCGCCAGGCGATTCGGCCCCGGCGCGGCACGCCTGCGGGCTCCCCGCCGGCGTGCCGGTCATAGGCATGATTGCGCATCTGACGCCGTGGAAGCGGCACGAGGTCTTCATCGAAATGGCGGCTCAAATCGCCCAGAAACGCCCCGATGCCCATTTTGTCAGCGTCGGGCGCGACCTGCTGGGCGAACACAAACTCTACCGAAAATCACTTCGCCAGCTTGTCGCCTCCCGCGGGCTCGATGCGGCGTTTCACTGGTTCGAAGAGATCAGCGACGTCCGCGAGGTTCTTCAGGCCATGGACGTCCTGGTCCACCCGCCTCACGACGAACCGTTCGGCCGCGTCCTCTGCGAGGCGATGGCCATGCGCAAACCGGTCGTCGCTGTCCGGCAAAACGGTCCGGTTGCCATCGTCGAGAACGGGGTGAGCGGCCTCCTGGTGGGCGCCCCCCAGCCGGAATTTTTCGCGAAAGCGGTGCTTCAGATTTTGGATAACCCCGCTCAGGCCGAAGCGATGGGCGAAGCGGGACGGAAGCGGGTTAGTGACCGGTTCAACATCACCCGCACCGCCAGTCAGATGCGGGCCGTCTACAAGACGGCAATCAAGGATTTCGAGCTGGAGCGCCTCGCGCACACGGACGCGGATTAAACCTAGCGCCCGTGCGCCAGCCACCCCAGCGACGCCGCTCCCGCGCAGAGGCAATAGACGGCGCAATGCCAGAACCGGTCGCGGCACAACAGACGCACCAGGAGCCCGATCGCCGCATAACCGACCCCCGCCGCCACGCACGCCCCGACGATGTAATGCGCCGTCCCGAGCGCGGCGCCGCTGGCGGTTGGCCCCTCCTGCAGGAAATCAACGGCCACGGCACCGATCAGCACCGGGATCGACATCAGGAAAGAAAACTCGGCCGCTTGGTCTGGTCGCACGCCCAGATGGCGCGCCACGGTGATCGTGCTCCCCGACCGGCTGATCCCCGGCAATAGGGCCATCGCCTGCATGCAGCCGATCCACCACGCGCGCCACACGGTCATCGGACCGCCGTCCGCGCGCCGGGCAAACCGCACCGAGAACAACAGGCCGCCCGTCACCAGCAGCAGCCACGAAGCCACGACCGCCGTCTGCCGCTGGTTGCCGAACAAGGCGTCAAGCCGATCACCAAACACGATCCATATCCCAATGGCCGGAACCGACGATAGCGCCAGCAACCCGCCCATTAGCCAGGCGGCTCGCGACCCCGTCAACACCCCCATCACGAGGTCCGCCAGCCGGTTGCGGTAGAAAGCCACCACCGCCATCAGCGTTCCAAGATGCAACACGACTTCGAGGTGAACGCCGGGAGCGTTTAAGCCGAGGAGTTCCTTGCCGATGAGCAGATGCGCAGAACTGCTGACGGGGAGAAACTCGGTCACGCCCTGGACAACCGCCAGAATCAGCACGCTGACCCAATCGTGCATCAACACCCCCCAAAAAAACCGCGTCCCGTGACGCGGTTTTTGGATGCTTCTTAAAAATTGGCGGGAGCGACGGGGCTCGAACCCGCAACTTCCGGATCGACAGTCCGGTACGCTAACCAATTGCGCCACGCCCCCGCAGAAAAGAGTCCACACTATATCGTTATCTGCTGGAGAATGCAAGCGTGATTTTAAAAAAATATCCGCTGGCCTCCCCAGCCCCCCCGTGTTATCGTCATGCCAATGGTTCCACAGTGGATAATCGAGAAGAAACGCGACGGCCGCGAGCTCAGCGCCGACGAGATCGGCGCCTTTATTGAAGGGTACACCGCTGGCGACATCCCCGACTACCAGATGGCGGCCCTGGCGATGGCTGTTGTCTTCCGGGGCATGACGCCCGACGAGACCGCCGCGCTGACCGACGCGATGATGCGCTCAGGGGACGTCCTTTCCTTTTCCGACTGGCCCCGCCCGACGGCCGACAAGCACTCGACCGGCGGCATCGGAGACAAGATATCGCTGGTGCTCGGCCCCCTCGCCGCCTCTGCCGGCCTGGCCGTCCCCATGATCTCAGGCCGCGGACTCGGCCTCACCGGCGGCACCCTCGACAAGTTGGAGTCGATCCCCGGTTTCACCACGCGGCTCTCGCCGGACGCCTTTCGATCCGCCCTCGGCCGCGCCGGTTGCGCCATCATCGGCCAAACCGACCGCCTCGCTCCCGCCGACCGCAAGCTCTATGCCCTGCGCGATGTCACCGGCACGGTTCCGAGCATCCCACTCATCACCGCCAGCATCCTGTCCAAGAAACTCGCCGAGGGCGCCGCGACGCTCGTTCTGGATGTCAAGTGCGGGCGCGGCGCCTTCATGCGTACACCCGAACAGGCTCGCGCGCTGGCCGATAGCCTGCTCCGCGTCGGCCGTGCCCTTGGCCGCAACATGGCCGCCCTGATCACCGACATGGAGCAGCCCCTCGGACGCACGGTGGGCAATGCCCTCGAAGTGCGTGAGGCGGTCGAGGTTCTCCGGGGTGGCGGCCCCGTCGATGTCCGCAGTCTGACCCTGACCCTGACCGCCCGCATGTGCCTGCTCTCTGGGCTGGCCACTGACGCGGCGACGGCTGAACGGGAGCTCGCCGCGCGCCTCGACGACGGCCGCGCGCTGTCCGCTTTCCGCGATATGGTCGCCGCCCAAGGCGGCGACATCCGCGTGGCCGACGACCCTGGCGCGGTTTTGCCTGCGGCGGCGGCGATAGCGATCCTGCCCGCCCCCGCCGACGGATGGGTCGCCCGTGTGGACGCCGAGATCATCGGCCGCGTCGTCCTCCAACTCGGCGCGGGGCGCCGCCGCAGCGATGACGCCATTGACCCTGCCGCTGGCGTGGACCGCCTCGTTCAGTGCGGTGACCAGGTCTGCCGCGGCGAGCCCCTCATGCGTCTTCATGCAGCGACTCCCGACCTGATTGCAGCCGTCCGCGATGCCGCCTGCGGCGCGGTCCTCCTCGCCCATGCGCCGGTCACACGACCGCCCCTGATTCTGGAAACCCGTTTGTAGGAGGAGAGACACCGCCCATGTCTAAACAGAAAACACCCCCTGACCCGCCAACGGCCCGATCACTCGCCGCCGCCGCCCGCAAAGCCGCGACACGCGCGCACGCCCCGTATTCCGGGTTTCACGTCGGCGCAGCGCTGCTGGCCGGGGACGGACGGATCTTCACCGGCTGCAATATTGAGAACGCATCCTATGGCCTGACCCTCTGCGCCGAGCGGGTGGCGCTCGCCAAGGCCGTCAGCGAGGGCGCGACAGACTTCCGTGCTCTGGCCATCGCTGGCGGCACCGCCGCCACCCCCGCCACGCCCTGCGGTGCCTGCCGCCAGGTCCTCGCCGAATTCTGTCCGCCCCGCATGCCCATCTGGTACGCCGGCCTGGCCGCCGGAACCGCTCGCGCCACCACCCTCGGCAAGCTCCTGCCGCACGCCTTCACACGGCCCCGCACACGAGGCTTGTCAGGTGCGCCCGCTTGCCGTATGCTTTCACCCACAGCCGCAGGGTCGCTGACGTAGCGTGGCCCGGCTGGGGAGGAATCTTCATCATGTTCACCGGCACCTACACCGCGATTGTCACTCCTTTCAACCGGGATGGCTCGGTCGACTTCGGCTGCTTCAGCGCGCTGATCGACTGGCAGATCGCCTCGGGCGTGGACGGCATCGTCCCCGTCGGCACCACGGGCGAATCGCCCACCCTCGAAATGGACGAACATCTGAAGGTGATTGAAGCCGCCGTCGCAACCGCCGCCGGCCGCGTCCAAGTAATCGCAGGCACCGGCGCCAATTCCACAGCCGAGGCCCTCCAGCTCACCCGCGGCGTTCTGAACATCGGCGTTGCTGGCACGCTGCAAGTGACGCCCTACTACAACAAGCCGAATCAGGAGGGGCTGTATCGTCACTTCTCCGCCATCGCCGACCTCGGCCTCCCCGTCGTCCTGTATAATGTGCCGGGCCGGGCTTCGCGCGAAATTGCCGTTGAAACGGTGGTTCGTCTGGCCGCGCACCCCCAGATCGTCGCCATTAAGGAAGCGGGCGGCAGCGTCGAGCGGGTCAGCGCGATTGTCGACGCCTGCGATCTCGTCATCCTGTCCGGTGACGACGGTCTGGCTGTGCCGATGATCAGCGTCGGCGCCAGCGGCCTGATCAGCGTCGCCTCCAACGTCGCGCCGCGCGAGGTTGCCGGCATGGTCCGCGCCGCCTGCTCCGGCGACTTCCGTGCCGCTGGCACCGCCCACCGCCGTCTCTATCCGCTCTTCCGGGACCTGTTCATCGACACCAACCCGATCCCGGTGAAGGCCGCCCTCGCCCTCCTCGGCCGTTGCCCCGAAATCTACCGCCTCCCGCTCTGCGAACCCTCGGCCAAGATCCGTGAACAAATCCGCGCCACCCTCACGGCGCTCAAACTGGTGTGACCGCTATGACAACAATCGCCATCCTCGGCGCGGCCGGACGCATGGGTCAGATGCTGATCCGCTGCGCCGCGCGCCTGCCTGAACTGCGCGTGACCGGCGCCTGCGAACGGGCGGGGCATCCCGCGCTCGGCCAAGACGCCGGCCAGATCGCCGGGACCGGCCCGCTCGGCGTCGTCCTCGCCGATGCCTGGCCCGCCGACTCCGACGTCGTGATCGACTTCACCTTTCACACGGCCGTTGCAGCCAATCTGGCCAGCGCCGTCGCCCGTCGCCAAGCCGTGGTGCTCGGCACCACCGGACTCAGCGATGACGATAAACAGCGCGTTGCCGATGCCGCGCAGACTATTCCCATTGTCTTTGCGCCTAACTTCAGCCTGGGCGTCAACCTCCTGCTCGATCTCGTCCGCCGCGCCGCCACCGTGCTCGGCCCCGCCTACGATGCCGAGATTGTGGAGATGCACCACCGGCTGAAAAAGGACGCCCCCAGCGGCACCGCACTCGGCCTCGCCGAGGCCCTGGCGGCGGGGCGCGGCGTGGATCTGAAGGATGTTGCCACCTATGGTCGCGAGGGGATCGTCGGCGAGCGTCCACGCGGCGAGATCGGCATTCACGCCGTCCGCGGCGGCGACGTCATCGGCGACCACACCGTCCTTTTCGCCGCCGACGGCGAACGGGTTGAGCTCACCCACAAGGCCACCTCGCGCGAATCCTTCGCCAACGGCGCGCTGCATGCAGCCCTCTGGCTTCCCGGCAAACCGGCCGGACGTTACTCCATGCGGGATGTCCTGGGCCTGTGAACGCGCGGCCGGGCGTCCGGCAGTCGCCTGCCTTCCTCCATGACCTGTGAATCCATTCTCTCCCTCGGCAGCAACCTGGGCGACCGGCTCGGCTGGTTGGAGACCGCCCGCGCCGCCCTTGCGGCGCTGCCCGGGACGCGCCTGACCGCCTCCTCGCGGGTCTACGAAACCGAGCCGGTGGACGTCCCCGAGGCGTGGCGCGCCCAGAGCTTTCTCAACGCCGTGGTGGTGGTCGAGACCTCCCTCGCGGTGGAGGTTTTCTCGGACGCGATCCATGCGATCGAGGCCACGCTGGGCCGCACCCGCGGCCCCGAGCGTCATGCGCCCCGGACGATTGACATCGACATCCTCTCCTTCGGCGATCTCATCTCAGACCGTCCCGGCCTGCGCCTCCCCCATCCCGGCTGGGCGCGCCGACGCTTCGTTTGCGAGCCTCTTGCCGATGTCCGCCCCGATCTCGTCCTTCCCGGACAGACCCGCCCCGTCTGCGCTATCCTGGCCGCGCTTCCCCCTGAACCCGCCGCCATCCCCGCCGCCCGGCAATGGGAGGGGGAAGAGAAAGCTGAAAACTGAAAAGACTCAAACAACTCAAACAATTATTCGAAGGCTGGACAAGTTCGCGGGAACGTGCAACACTTCTGAAATTCGTTTTGGGAATAAGGAGTCGGGGATGAGAACAGACATGAGGCGGAATTGGGCGATCCTGTGCGCGATCGCGATCCTCGGCACGACGGCGGCGTCGGCGGCGTCGGACTGGGCTCAATTCCGGGGTCCGAACCGGGACGGAAAGGCCGCGGACGGCCCCGCGTTGCTGAAAACCTGGCCGGAGGGCGGGCCGAAGCAACTGTGGGTCAATGACACGCTGGGCGACGGATTTACATCGGCCACGGTGACGGACACCGCCATTTACATCACAGGCATGAAGGGCAAAGAGGGATTCCTCTACGCGCTGGATCTGGATGGCAAGCAGATCTGGGCGGTCTCCTACGGGCGGGACTGGGAAGGCGGCTACCGCGGATCGCGCACGACGCCAACTTTTCGCGCGGGCAAGCTCTACCTCATGAGCGGCTACGGCCGGGCGACCTGTCATGACGCAAAGACCGGCCGGGAGATCTGGGCGGTGGACACGATGGCAAAATTCGGCGCCCGCAACATTCAGTGGGGCATCACCGAGTCGCCGCTCGTGCTCGATGACCGGGTGATCGTCACGCCCGGCGGCCCGAAGGCCGGGATGGTGGCGCTCCATCCCGAGACGGGCGAGACGGTCTGGGTCTGCTCGGAACTCGGCGATTCCTCGGGCTATTGCTCGCCGATCCTCATCGAGCGGGGCGGGCGGAAGATCATCGCGCAGCTCATGAACACGACGTTCGTCGGCATCGAGGCCACCACCGGTAAGCTCCTGTGGCGCGAACCGCGCCAGCCGGCCCCGGCGCACGGCATTCAGGCGGTCTCGCCCGTTTATGCGGACGGCCGGTGCTATGTCACCTCCGGCTATGGCGGCGAGCGTGGCGAGATGTTCCAGTTGAGCGAAGACGGCTCCAGCGCGAAGTCGGTCTGGCGCGAGGCGCAACTCGACTGTCATCATGGCGGACTGGTTCTCCTGAACGGCTTTATTTACGGGGCGGCCGACCGCAACAAACGCAACCAATGGCTGTGCCTGAAGCTGGAGACCGGCGAGGTTGTCGCCAAGACCGGCGCGGTCGGCAAGGGGTCGATCGTGTTTGCCGACGGCCTGCTGTACACGCTGGGTGAGCAGGGAATGATGGGGCTGGTCGATCCCGACACCACTAACTTCCGCATGGTTTCGTCGTTCAAGATTCCTTCTGGCGGCAGCGGGCCCTACTGGGCCCATCCGTCGATCGCAAACGGCCGTCTCTACGTCCGACACGCCTCCCGTCTGTTCGCCTACGACATCCAGGCCCACTAGTCAGTGGACGGTTTTAAGCCGGCGCTGCGGCCCCGATCACCTGTCCGCTCACGGCGCAACGAAGGCTGTTGATGAGCAAGAAAAACACCTCGTTTTCCATCTGGCGGCGCATCGCCACGTTTCTCATGCTGGCGCTGGCTGCGGGCCTGATTGGCGCCAATTGGTTTGTCCATGAGCCGCGCGCATGGCGCGAGAAACAGACGGCCTCGTGGCCCGCGCCCATCGTCCAGACGGTGGAGAACCTGGGCCATGCCTTTGCCGATTACACCGACGCCCTCGGGCTGAGCGGCAGCGATGTGTCGGTGGATCTGCCGGTGTTCACCCCTCCCAACGGCGTCGCCTTCGGCGGCCTTCCCGTGCCGATCCCCGGCGGGGCGGCGCGCACGGATGTCGTGATCCTCCAGAAGCAAACCTTCATGCTCGGCTGGTCGCCATCGCTCCGGCATGCCGTGTGGGCCGCCTACCGCGTATCGCCCACCCAGACGCCGCTGGATCTGATGCGCCCCTCGTCCTTTTCTCAGGACACGGCAGCCCGTAATGCCCCGCGGTCCGCCGATTACGCGCGCAGCGGCTATGACCGCGGCCACCTCGTCCCCAACCATGCCATCGCCTCCCGGTTCGGCAAAAAGGCTCAGGTCGAGACCTTTCTCACATCCAATATTGCCCCACAACGCCCGGCGTTGAACCAAGGACCGTGGGCCGATGTGGAACGGCGCATCGCGGACGATTGGCCCGACCGTTTCGGCGATATCTGGGTGATTGTCGGAACCATCTCCCCTCAGCAACGGCAGACGCTCGCCGCCGGCATCAACATTCCGACCGCCTTCTACCAGATCGTCGTCGCCCGCCACGCCGACCGCGTGCGCGCCTTTGCCGTGGTCATGCCTCAGCGGATCTCCCGCCTCGCCCGTCCGCGGGTCACGCTCGCCACCATCGACGAGATCGAACAGCTCAGCGGGTTTGATTTTCTATCGGCCCTGCCCGACGAGGAAGAGACGGCGCTCGAGGCCGGTCGGCCCACACGCCTCTGGCCTTCCGGGTTCCGCAGCGTCGTCTCGATCATCAGACGGCGTCTCGGCGTGTATTCGAACTGACGTTCAGATCCATTCAATTCGAGCCAGCGGCTGCCCCTTGGAGACGGAGTCCCCGTGTTGGGCGAGGAACGCCACGATCCGGCACGTCTTGGCCGCCTTGATCGGATTCATCAGCTTCATCGCCTCGACAATGCAGACGGGCGCACCGGCCTCGACGACGGCGCCGTCGTCCGCCAGATGGGGCTTGCCCGGCGCAGACGTGCGGTAAAACGTGCCGGTCAGCGGCGCGTTGATCGTCGGCCCGGTCGCGACGGCGGTCGCAGGGGCCGCAGCCGCTGCAGCAGGCGCCGGTGCGGCAGTGACGACGGTGGCGCGTTCTTCAATCACGACTCCCGATCCGACCGCCACGCCGAGATGGCCGAAGAGATTGGCCATCAGCCGTCCGATTTGCGCATGACGGATGGTTTCGCTATCGTGCGCCGCCTGAGACGATACAGCCTGAGCAGCCGCCTCGGCTTTGGGCGCAGTCTTGGCTGTGATCTCGGCATCGGCCGGAGACGGCGGGCGCGACCCCTCGGGGAGGGCGCGCCACTTGAAGTAGCCGAGCGCGACCTCGGGGAAGAGGCAGTAGCTGAGGATGTCCTCTTCGGCCTGAATCAGCTTCGAATCCAGCTCTTTGGCCGCCTGCGGCAGCATCGGAGGCAGGAGGTCGGCCGGGCGGACCGTGACCGGCTTCGCGCCGGCGAGGATGAGTTGGGCCAGTTTGGGTTCGATCGGCGCGGGCGGTTGGCCGTAGAGTCCCCCGACGTAGTCCCGGGTTTCCTGGGTCACCATGCCGTAGCGCTCGCCGCTCAAGACGTTGAGCACGGCCTGAACGCCGACAATCTGGCTGGTGGGGGTAACCAGCGGGGGGTAGCCCATGTCCTGGCGCGTGCGCGGCAATTCCTCCAGCACCTCGGGCAGGCGGTCCAGGGCATCCTGCTGCTGCAATTGCGACCGCAGGTTGGAGATCATGCCACCCGGAACATGGTGCAGCAGCACATCGACATCCACCACTTCGATCGCCGCATGGCTCGGTTCGCGCGCAGGTTTCAATTTCCGGAAATGGGTGTTCTCGCGATCCACGGCCTCGAGGTCCAGGCCCGTCTCATAACCGGCCGACTCGAACACCTCGGCGAGCGTCTCCACCGCCGGCTGAGAGGAAAAGCCCGACATCGTCGCGACGCAGCAGTCCACCGCGCCTGCGCCAGCCCGGACGGCCTCGTAATAGGTCGCCACCGCCATGCCGCTGGTCATGTGCGAATGCACCTGGACCGGCAAGCCAGTCTCCCGGACCAGCGCGCCGATCAACTCGGCCGCAGCGGCGGGCGAGAGGATGCCCGCCATGTCCTTGATGCAGAGCGAATCGATCCCCATAGCCTGCTGGGTTTTGGCGATTGCGACAAAGTTGGCGACGGTGTGCACCGGGCTGACGGTGTAGCAGAGCGTGCCCTGGGCGTGCCCGCCGTTCTTCTTGACCGCAGCGATGGCATGCTCCAGGTTGCGCGTGTCGTTGAGCGCATCAAAGATGCGGAAGATGTCCATGCCGTTGGCGCAGGCGAGGGCAACAAAGCGTTCGAGCACGTCGTCAGCATAATTCCGGTAGCCGAGGATATTCTGGCCCCGGAGGAGCATTTGCAACGGCGTCTTTTTGCAGACCGACTTGATCTGGCGCAGGCGCTCCCAGGGGTTTTCTCTGAGAAACCGGAGGCAGACGTCAAACGTGGCGCCGCCCCAGCATTCGAGGGAGTAATAGCCGGCGCGGTCAATCGTCTCGGCGATCCCCAGGATGTCGTCGGTGCGCATTCGCGTCGCCCACAAGGACTGGTGCGCGTCACGCAGCGTCGTGTCGGTAATTCGCACGCGGGGTTTGACAACGGCCGAGGCTGCCGACTGGGGTTGCGGATGGCGCTTTTTGTGTGCATCATTCATAAACGTGTGTTCTCCACTTCCCCGGACGGCCTTCCGATCTCAAGGGAAAGGTTTAAGTATGCCATGGTTTCTGATTCTTATCAAGAGACAGATCGTGTTTGGACGTAATCAGTTACCATCGGTTCCCAGAGGTACCAGAAGATTGACGGGTTAGGGTCATTGATGATACCTTACCCCGCACAGTCATGAACACAGCCTTTTCAATAGAGACCCTCAAACAACTGACATCCCGATTGTCGGTGCCCCAGCGTTTGGAGATTCAGACGGTTCTGCGCATCCTTCAGGATGTCAATCTGGCAGGCAAGGCGTGTCTCGACATTGGCTTCGGCACGCCGGTTGCGTCGCGGGTGGTGCGGACAGCCGGCGGCTATTGGACGTCCGTCGTGCGTCATGCGGGTGAGGTTGGGACGGCGGCGGCGTTTCTGGACGAAGAGGTCGCGGCGCCCGGTCCGACGGGCGAACTGCCCTTTGAGGACAAGCAATTCGACGTGGTGGTGGTTGGCCATGGTTGTCTGACGGGTGATCCGGCCGCTGACGCCATCGCCCTGCGCGAGTGCCATCGCATCCTGAAGATCGGCGGGTTGATCGTGCTCACCGTCGAATTCAAGAAGCCGATCGGAATCGCCTACCTGCTCAACGGACGCCGGCTGGTGTCGCGCACCGGCGGGTGCTACTCCGAAGGCGCCATGTTTGATTTGATGAAGAGCGGTTTTGACGTGCTTGGCATGCGCCATTTCTGCCGTTTCTGGGTGCAACTGGTGCGGCAGTGGGCCGATCGGCGGCAGCGGCAATACGGCGAACATGACACGCGGCTCTCGCTGACGAGCATCCTCTATCCGCTGGCAGCGGGCTTGGATTTTCCGCTTTTCGGGTTCCGGGGCTATCTGCTCACGGCCTGTGGCCGGCGAAAGGGCTGGCGTCCGCGCGAGAAGCCGACCTTGAGCGATGGACGCAGCATTCAGGAGTGTGTGCTGCATGGCCTTGCGCGCTGAGGCGCGTCCAACGATGGAGCGGAAGATGGGAACAACCCGAGCGGTGCGGGCCGACAGTTGGCCGGACGCATGTGATTATGATGTTCCCGAAGGCACGCTGGAAGTCCGCACCGCTGTTTCCGAGGCGTCCGTGTTGCCGGTCCGCTCCCAGGCGGCGGCCGACCCGTGGGTCGCCCGGTTCCTGGCGCACCTGGCTGCGGAACGGAATCTCTCGGGGCACACGGTGGCGGGCTATCTGCAGGACGTCGGTCAGTTCACGGCATTCGTCTGGCCCGGCGAGGCCGAACTCCCGCCGTACCGCTGGGCATCGCCCGACCGGACGCTGGCACGGCAATTCCTGGTCGCCTTCCATCGCGCGGGATGCGCGCCAGCCACGACCCGGCGCAAGCTCGCCGCGTTGCGGACGTTCTACCGCTTTCTCATACGCGAAGGATTGCTCGGAAAGAATCCCTTCTCCGGCCTGCGCGGTCCGCGGCGGACGCACGGCCTGCCGGTCGTCCTCAACGAAGGCCAGGTCGCGTCGCTCCTGGCCGCGCCGCTGCGAGAACTCGACACGCTGCAGGCCCGCGCGGCCGGAGGGATGCCCCCTGAAGCCGTTTACGCGCGGCTGCGGGACGCCGCGCTGCTGGAGGTTCTCTACAGCACCGGGGGGCGGGTGGCCGAGGTGGCGGAGCTGCGGATCGACCGGGTGGATCTGGCCGGCGGTGTAGCGCGCCTGCACGGAAAAGGGCGCAAGGAACGGCTGAGCGTGCTGGGACGCCCGGCACGCGCCGCGCTGGGCCGCGCGCTGGAATTCGCTGATCGCCTCTGGCCGAACGCGGCTGCCCGTGATGGTGTGCTCTTCCGCAACCTGCAGGGTGGCGTGCTGACGCCCCGATCCATCGAGCGCAACCTGAAGCACTGGCTCGCGGCTGCGGGGCTGCCGCCCGCCATCACCCCGCACAAGCTGCGCCATTCGTTTGCCACGCATTTGCTCAACGCCGGGGCGGACTTGCGCAGCGTCCAGGAGCTGCTGGGGCATGCGAGTCTCTCGACGACGCAGATTTATACCCACGTTTCGATCGAACGATTGAAAGCGGTTTATCGCAAGGCCCATCCACGGGCTTAAACCTTGGGGATAGGGGATGGAACGCACACCCATGCGCTGGTTTATTTACAACCTATTCTTTGCGGTCGGGTACACGGCGATGCTGCCGCACTTCCTGCTGCGGATGCGGCGGCGCGGCGGGTACCGCGCCCGGTGGCGCGACCGCTTTGGCCGTTATGACGACGCGACGCAGCGGCGCCTGCATGCGGCGGACGCGCCTCGGCGCATCTGGATTCATGCCGTGAGCGTGGGCGAGGTCTATGTGGCGGGACAGCTCATGCGCGAGCTGCGACGGCGGGCGCCCACGCTGCGCTTTGTCCTCAGCACCACCAGTTCGACCGGCTGGCGCGAAGCGGAAAAGCAGCTCGCCCCGGATGATGTGCTCATCTACAATCCGCTCGACTTCCCGGGGTGCGTGCGCCGGGCGCTCGACGCCGTCCGCCCCGAACGCTACATCCTGATCGAGTCGGAGATCTGGCCTAACCTGCTCCGCGCCTGCGCCGCGCGCGGCATTCCGGCCTATCTGGTCAACGCCCGCGTCTCCGACCGCTCGGCGCCCGGCTATCGCGCCCTCCGCGTGTGGTTCGGGCCCGTGCTGCGGAGCCTGCGGCTGATCCTGGCGCAATCCGATCTCGACCGGCAGCGACTGCTGGCGGCTGGCGCCGATCCCGAGCGGACACGGGTCGTCGGCAGCGTCAAATTCGACGTGGCCGAACGGAACACGGAAAAGGAGGCCCTGGCGGCTGCGATTCTGGCTCGGGCGGACATGGGCAAAGATCGGGTGGTGCTCGTCGGCGGATCGACCTGGCCGGGCGAGGAGGCCGCGCTGCTGAACCTTTACGCGCGGGCGCGGGCGTCGCAGCCCAACCTGAGGCTGGTGCTGATTCCCCGGCATTTCGAGCGCGCGGAGGCCGTCGTTGCCGAAATCGAGCAGGCCGGGTTTGTCTGCATCCGCCGCAGCCGAACGACGGCTGTGGATCGCCCCCCTGCAGACGGCGCCGCTGTACTGCTCGTCGACACCACGGGCGAGATGATGGGGTTCTACGGCAACGCCGACCTCGCGTTCGTCGGCAAGAGCCTGTGCGCGCACGGCGCGCAAAACATGATCGAGCCGTGTCTGTGCGGCGTGGCGACGGTGGTCGGCCCCTACACCGAGAATTTTAGACCTGTGGTGGCCGACCTGCTCGCCGCCGACGCCCTCATCCAAGTTTCCGATGCGGCGGCGCTGGAGCGGGAACTGACCCATCTGGCGCACGATCCCGCTGCGCGCCGGGAACTGGGGCGCCGGGCGGCGGCGGCGGTCAACCGCCGCCGCGGCGTGGTCGGCATCTGCGCCGGGCTGCTGCTTGAACGAGAAAGATGAAAGACATGAGAACTACGCCGCACTGCTCGGCAAACACGCTCACCGGCCGCTCAGGCGACCAAGGCGACGGGACTTTTCGCAACCCCGTGCTCGCTTTTGACTACAGCGATCCCTGTCCGATTCGCGTCGGACAAGACTACTACTTGGCGAGTTCCACCTTCCAGATGTCGCCCGGCGTGCCGATCCTCCATTCGCGAGACCTCGTGAATTGGACGACCATCGGCGCGGCAATTCCCGACCTCTCGGTGCTGGCGCCGGAATTCAACTGGGATCGCATGGACCGCTATGGCGGCGGCGTCTATGCTCCAAGCCTGCGCTACCATGACGGCCTGTTCTGGATCTTTGTGAATTGCTACACCGGCGAGGGATTCTATGTCTGCACGGCAACGAACCCGGCAGGGCCCTGGCAGGTGCGGCAGATTCAGGATAAGAACGGCCAGCCGCTGCGCACCACGGCCTGGACCGACCCGTGTCCGTTCTGGGACGACAACGGAAAAGCCTATCTGATCGCCAGTCGGCCGGGCAGTCACTGGTTTAGCTACCTCTTTGAAATGACCCCCGACGGTTCCCGCCTACTGGACGCCGACGTGGACCACATGAACGCCAGCGAGGGGCCGTATGCCTATCCCAACGGCGGCACGATGGTCGTGCCGTTCCACTCAGCCGAGGGGAACAAGATTTTCACCCGCAACGGCTATTACTACTTGGTCCACATCGAGTTCTTGAATAAAGGGCAGGGCCGCGGAACCTATATCTTCCGGTCCAGGCACATCTACGGCGTCAAACCCGACGGCACGCCTGGAAAGCCGGGCGATCCGGGCAAATACGAGGTCTTCACGTTCGGTCCCGTCAGCGACGAAGCCTACGCACAGAATCTGGAACTGCCCGGGCAAGGCGGCTTTGTGGATACCCCGGACGGACGCTGGTTCTGGATCGGCCAGTTCAATCGCCGAGCCTCCGACGGCCGCCTTCCTCAGTTACTTCCCGTGACGTGGATCGACGACTGGCCTGTTCCCGGCGTGGATGTGCAGGATGGGCATGGCCGGATGGCGTGGCAATTACCCAAGCCGATTGCGGGGTATCCGGCCTGCACACCGCAAGGAAGCGATGACTTCACGCAGCCGGTGCTGAATCCCCGCTGGCATTGGAACCACCAGCCACGCGCGGATACGTGGTCGCTGACCGAGCGCCCGGGCTTTCTCCGCCTGCACGCCATCCCGCAGCTTGAACCCGGCAAGTTCTTTAAGACACGCAACGTGATCTGCCAGCGCCATACCCGCCGCGACCTGACGCAGGTTACGGTCAAGCTGGAGATGGCCGGTATGACCGACGGGCAGGAGGCGGGGCTGGTGCACTTCGGCCCGGGCAACACCTCGGCGTCCATCGCCGTGCGCAAGACCGGCACCTCGCTGGCCATTCGCTTCAATAAGGCCGACACGCCCACGGATGGTCCTGCCCTTCCGGCAGGCACACCCGCCCTCTGGCTGCGATCGGTGGCGGGCTTTGATGACCAGTGCGTCTTCTCGTTCAGCACCGATGGCCAGACGTTCTCCCCGCTCGGCGACGCCTACACCCTCGTCGGTGGCGGGTGGCGCGGTGACATCGTGGGTCTTTACACCTTCAACAATCAGGCCGAAGAGGGTTATATCGACGTCGATTCGTTCGATTATCGGTTCTGAACGCCCGCCGCTGATCCTCTGAAAAGGGAGCTCGCATGCGAAGAAATCCATCCACTCCTGCTGGCGCGATTCATCGCTTGCACCTGAACAGTCGGGTGCTGGAGGACAATCGCCTCGGCGATCCGACCGTCCGCGAGATCGACGTCTACACCCCCCCTAGACATGACGGCCGTGGTCTGCCGCTGCTCGTCAACGTCGTCGGCTATACCTCCGGAGGCCCGGCGGAAGCGAGCTGGAAGAACTTTGGCGAGAACGTGCCGGAACGGCTTGATCACCTGATCGCCACCGGCGCGATGGCGCCGTGCGTGGTTGCGTTTCCCGACTGCTTTACCCGCCTGGGCGGCAACCAGTATGTGAACTCGGTTGCGATGGGGCGCTGGGACGATTTCCTGTTGCTCGAAGCGATCCCCTTTGTCGAACGGCAGTTCGGCTGCGGCGGCGCGGGCAAGCGCGGGATCTTCGGTCATTCCAGCGGCGGTTACGGCGCGATCGTGCATGCCCTGCTGCACCCCGATTTCTGGAGCGCGGCTGCGGTGCATTCCGGCGATATGGGATTCGAGCTGCTCTACCGGCACGAATTTGCGGCGGTGCTGCGCGAGCTGTCCCCGACCGGCTTCGAGTTCGGCAAATGGGTGGATGCGTTCTGGGACGCGAAGAAGGTCAAGGGCTCCGACATCAACGTCATGATGATCCTGGCGCAGGCCGCGAGTTTCGATCCCGACCTCTCGGCGCCTTATGGCATCCGCCTGCCCGTAACGCACGACACCTGCGAACTCATTCCTGAGCGCTGGAATAACTGGCTGCAGTGGGACCCGCTGTCGCTGGTCGAGAAGCACGGTTCCGGCCTGAAGCGGCTGCGGGCGCTCTACATCGACTGCGGCGATAGCGATCAATACAATCTGGTTTATGGCGCGCGGCGCCTGCACCGCCGATTGGAATCGCTCGGCGTGCCGCATCGCTATGAGGAATTTCCCGATGACCATTCATCGGTCGATTACCGGCTGGACGTCAGCCTGCCGGTGGTGGTCAACGCGCTGAGTGTGTGACCCTGAAAAAAGGAGGTGGCCGATGTCCTCGTTACCCATCAATCATGTGTCTGATGCAGTTCCTGTGCGGCTGAAATCGGCCCCCCCGCGACGGCACCGACTGATCGTAGCCGGGGCGATTGGGCTGGCGGGTCTCCTTTCGGGATGCGCCAGCACGAAGCAGGCCCCGTTGCCAACGGTGCCCGCAGTGGATCTGGCCCGGTATGCCGGCGTGTGGTACGAAATCGCGCGAACGCCCAACTGGTTTGAGGCGAAATGCGCTGGCGGTGTGCAGGCGCATTATACACTCGATGGCGACCGGGTGCGGGTGCGAAACCGATGCCTGACGTGCGACGGAAAGGTCACCGAGGCCCGTGGTGTCGCCCGAGCCGTTCCGGGAAGCGGCAACGCAAAATTGCGCGTCAGCTTTTTCTGGCCGTTCTACGGCGATTATTGGATTCTCGCGCTGGACCCCGACTACCAGTGGGCACTCGTCGGCGAACCCTCGCAGCGCTATGCCTGGATTCTCGCGCGCACCCCCGCGCTCGATGCGGCGGTGCTGGAGGAGACGCTCGCGCGCGCCGCCGCGCTGGGCTTTGACCGTGAGGCGTTTCTATTCACGCGGCAACCGTGATTACCGGACCACATGGTACGCGCGGTCCCAGTCTTTGAGGACCGGATCAAAGCCGAGGCGGGCGAGCGCCGCGCGGACCTCGGCGAGCGGCCTGTGGTCGGCGACGTCGAACTGCGGTTCGGCGTCGGTCTTCTCCGAATACCCCCCCGGCGAGGTGCAGGCGCCCGCCGAGAGCTTGGTGGCGCAGATGCGGGCGAGCTGCTCGCGCAGACCCGCGGGTTCGCGGGTGGAGAGGGTCATCCCCACATCGGGAAGCTGGATGCGCAGCGCGGTCATGAGCTGCACCAGGTCGGCATCGCCGACGGGGCAGGGTGGGGGCATGCAACCGTGCGCCGGGCGCATCCGCGGAAACGAAATTGCCACATTGCTGCGCCAACACGTCCGCTGGAGGTGGTCGGCGTGGAGACCGGTGTAGAAGGCTTCGGTTCGCCAGTCGTGGAGGCCAAGAAGGGTTCCGATACCGAGAAAGGTAAGCCCCGCCGCAGCGGCGCGTTCAGGGGTGGCCAGGCGATCCGCATAATCGGCCTTGGGGCCGGCTGGATGCAGCGCGCGGTAACGCGCGGGGTCGTAGGTCTCCTGAAACATCGTGATGCCGTCGCAGCCGGCCGTGACGAGTCCGGCGTATTCCTCGCGCGAGAGGCCGTAGATTTCGGCCTGAATCGAGGCGAATCGGCCGGCGATGCGCGGAATGAGCGCCTCAAAATAGGCGGGAGGCGTGTGCATCCGGTCATCCCCCGCGACGAGCAGGAGGTGCGCGAACCCCTGCCGCGCCAGCCAGTCGGCCTCGGCCTCGGCCTCGTCAAGGGAAAGGGCGCGGCGGGCGACAGCGGCCCTGCGGTTGAACCCGCAATAGACGCAGGCGTTGCAGCAGTAGTTGGAGACATACAGCGGCGCGAAGAACTGCATGGTCCAGCCGAAGCGGCGGCGGGTGACGGCCGATGCGGCCTGCGCCTGCGCCTCCAGTTCGGGCCGCGCCGCCGGGGCGAGCA
>Ga0194125_10000701_pt1 | contig 56846 bp, 32 predicted proteins | sample TA2KigC250mmetaG_FD_148626 | JGI IMG/M metagenome (GOLD analysis project Ga0194125, IMG submission 148626) | Freshwater microbial communities from Lake Tanganyika, Tanzania - TA2015034 Kigoma Deep Cast 250m | ecosystem: Environmental > Aquatic > Freshwater > Lake | place: Tanzania: Lake...
CAGACGCCCTACTGTAATTACTTCAAACTATACAATTTCGGATATTAATAAAATAAATCCTCGAATAGCGAGCAGATTATACAGTCCACTGCAATTTGAAATACGGTCAGTAAAAAAAGATTACAGAGAAAATAATCAAACTAAATAAATTTTTACCCCTGTAAAAGATTTAATTAAAAAATTATTAATGATTTTTTTTACTTCTGGTCACTTTCCCAGACTTTGTTTATTTCGTCTTTAATTTTTTGTTCGTAGATTGATATTAATTTTTTATTAGCGTCAATTAGTTTCTGCTCGTCATCAAGCCGTGCAACAATTTCTTTCTGTACTTCAAGCGGAGGAAGAGGGAGTAGAAAATCTTGTACTATTTTTTGTGATATATTTGGTTGAGCACCACCAACTGAAAAATTAATGAATGTTTTTGTTTCTTGCTTCAAAATATGATATAAAAATTCTGGTATTATTATACTATTGGGAAAAATACCACAAACGGCTTGATTTGTAGAGGCGTAAATTTTCAAAATTCCAACTTGACCAACAGTAGCACCATATAAAGCGATTAAAACTGTATTGGGAGGAAATAATTTTGCAGATGACTCTTTTAATCCTAATTCAGTAATTTTCTCTTCAGTATTATATATATAACCAGCAGATACCTCTCCACTTTTAACCCAATGAATATTACCATTCTCGAAATATTCTTTTTTATTTCTTAATGGCGTTCCTCCCGATGAAGTTTTTAAAACTGAACCCAATCTTTCCATTTTCCATTTCGGGTCTATTTTTATTTGGGGTTTGTAGTTTTCGACAATTTGCTTTGCTGAGTTAATTATTTTCTGGTATCCGTCAAGTTCGGCAACAATTTCTTTCTGTACTTCAAGCGGAGGAAGAGGGATTAGAAAATTTTTATAATCTCTTGGATAAACATGGGGTTGTGCACCACCTTGTTGTAATTTATAAAAGTCATCTTGTTTGGATTTTAATATAAAATATAAATATTGACAGTTTAATTTATTTAAATCTTTCGGTTGAATTGTTGAACAATCGGAAGCAAATATTGGATTTTTAAAATAATTAATAAAACCAGCATATGCACCTGAAGAACTAACAGTAATCACTTCTCCACACCTATTTGCTTCATTATGATAATATGCTGCTGTTTGACCTCCTGCAATTACCGGTATATCACCTGCTTTAATATTTTTTTTAGTTATTGATGACCCTCTTTCGATTTTACACAACTCACCCAACTCTACCATTTCCCATTTTGATACTATTTTATTTGTTTCCTTGTACCTCTCTCCCGACAGATTATATTCTCCTGACTCGGAAAGTTTTGATTTTGGAACAAGAACTGCCATCGGCTCGTATTTTTTTATCTGAAAATCTTTATATCCTGACTTATATTCTAATAAGATTTTCACTGCAACAGGTAAATCGTTTTTTTCAATTTCTCTTCTCTGTGCACCTAAATCATATCCGTCATTTTCAACTTTAACAAATAATATATTATCGGAATGTTTTGCTATTGTGCGGTCAATCAACAATACACTCGTTTTCACTCCCGCATACGGATTAAAAACACCTGAGGGAAGTGAAACAACCGCAAAAAGATAACCTCCGTCAACAAGCATTTTCCTTAATGATTTATATGCATTCGCAGACTGAAAAATTATTCCTTCAGGAACTATAATACCTGCTTTTCCTGTCGGATTTAAATGTTCGCATATATAATCCACAAACAACACCTCCGAACGGTTTGCCTGTATGGAAAAACGTTTATGAGGTCTTATACCACCTTTTGGCGTCATAAACGGAGGATTCGCAAGTATGCAATCATAATCATCATCCCATTTTTCCAGACTCGTAAGAGTGTCATATTCGTGAATTTTCGGTTCAGGAAACTCATGCAAAAACATATTCACTCTCGATAGCCGAACCATATCATGCGAAATATCATATCCGACAAAATTATTTTTTAAATTTTGCCTTTCTTTTAAAGTCAAAAGCGAACCCGATAATTTAGAATTTTTTGCAGTATTATTCCGCATAATATATTTATAGGCAGAAATAAGGAATCCCGCAGTTCCGCATGCAGGGTCTAAAACTTTATCGGTTTTCTGAGGCGAAATTATTTCAACAATAAAATCTATTATATGTCTCGGAGTTCTGAATTGACCTGCCTCACCTTGCGAACCGAGAACCGATAAAAGATATTCAAATGCATTACCGAGTTCCTCGCTGTGAGAATAAGAAAACTCATTTATCTGAGATAAAAACAATAACAATACTTCAGGATTTCTGAACGGAAGAAATGCACCTTTAAATATATCACGGAAGAAACCCGGAAGGTTAGGATTTAAATTCATTTTTTCAAGTCCTTCGCCATAGAGCATTACACGCTCAAGACCAGACAATTTCAAATCAATTAAATTTTTCCAATCATATTTCTCATATTCTCCGATAAAGAATTTCGGCTTTCCACCTATCGAGACATTCTGTGCATCAATATCACTCATAAATTTGTATATCAGGGCAAGAGTTATTTGCTCTACCTGACCTGTGGGAGTCGGTATTATCCCTACGAGAATATTACGAGCATTATCTATTTTTTGTTTTATTTCGGATGTAAGCAATTCGGTATATTATTTTTTTAAGCAGATTTAGAAATGTATTAATTTTCAAATAAACGTATTAATATTGATATTATCTTTTATATACAGAGGAATCTGAGTTAATCTTTGTTCGCCGAGACGAATTAGAATATCCTGATAAATCGGGTCAGCAGAAAAATATTCAAATTCCTTTTTATTAATTTTCGTTCTTGCTTCCTCATCAAGTATATACAGTCTGAAAAATTCCTTAATTTCATAATAAAGATTCGGAGGAATATCAAATGCAACTTTAAATTTTTCGAACTCTTCCTCAACAATATCTTCCTTTGTCTTGAATTTTAACAGTCTGCCAAATATTTTATCAAGTATTTCCCATAAAGAAATCCTGCGGTCAATATTATAACTTTTTCTCAGTTTTTCCAGATTAAAATATTCTTCCGGTTTATCGAACAATTTTTCTTTAACAAATTTTTCCATTTCGACATAATTACCTGAATCAACTGCTTCTTTAAATTCCTTATCAAATGTATAAGTTTCTTTTACCTTTGTCTCAAATTTTTCAGAATACAATTCCCTGTCAATCCGCATAATATCTCCGTTGAAAGTCAGAATTTCGATTGTCTTTAACGGGTCGGGAATATTTATTTCTACATCTACAATCGGAGGAGGAGGCGGAGGAGGAGGTTTTTTTCTGCCTCTTTCGGGAGGAAGTTCAATTACATCATCATAAGGGAATTTTTCTTCAAAGTACTCGCAATTAGCAAAGAAATCGAAAAGTTTAAAATTCTCTTTTTCAAATACAATTTCCTCGCTATCTTTTTTATATTTAAACTTGAATTTTCTTGTACCTCTTCCTCTAATCTGAACAAAATCAGTCGGGGAAAATATCGGTCTCATCAGACAAATATTCAAAATATCCTGACAATCATAACCCGTCGTCATCATTCCTACTGTTACGCTAACACGAGTTTTTGATGATTTATAACCTTCAAGAAAATTCGTATATCCGTTTAGATTATTATTTGAAAAGTTGATTGTCATCCTCTGCGATTCGGGAATATCCGAAGTAATTTGAACAGCAAAATCCGAATTATATTTTCCCGGATACATCTGATGGGCATATTCATTCAGGATACTTGTAATTTTTCGGGCATGTCTGCGGCTGACACAAAATATTATAGTTTTTCCAATTTCGCTTGTTATCGGGTCTTTTAAAGCATTCTGCATAAATGTATTTACAAATTCCTGATTTGTCTTTTCGGAAAAGAAACGTCTCTCAAAATCTCTCTGTGTAAATATAATTTCCTGTTCGTCTTCATCTTCCGTCTCAACCTGAACGGCATATCCTTCATCTGAAAGCAGTTGAGTAGTTATTTCTGTTCTGCAGTCAATTGCCAAAGGATTAACAAGGAAACCTTCTTCCACTCCTTTTTGCAGCGAATACCTGTAAGTCGGGATACCGCTTTCGCACCCGAATGTCGTATAAGTAGAAAGTAAATTTCTCCGTTCAAGTTCACGAGGGTCGGCATCCGATACATTTAAATTTTTTAAATAATCTTTTGGAGTTGCAGTCAATCCGAGTTTATATCCGATAAAATATTCGAATATTGCACGAGAATTTCCTGATATAGAACGATGTGCTTCGTCTGAAATAATTAAATCGAAATCGAAAGGAGAAAATATTTTAAGAAACTTATTATCATAAGCAATGCTCTGTATAGTTGTAACAACAATTTGCGCATTCCTCCAATCATCACGGTTTTCCTTAAAAATCTTAGTTGTATAATCAGGCGTAAGATAGTTAACAAAATTTTTCCTTGCCTGCTCTTCGAGTTCAAGGCGGTCAACGAGGAATAATATCCGTTCGGCATTTCCTGTTTTGAGAAATAATTTGATTAATGCGGCAGAAACAAGTGTCTTACCGGTTCCCGTAGCCATTTCAAACAAAAAGCGATTATTTCCTTTACTTGCGGATGACTGTAAAGATTGAATTGCTTCAATTTGATATTCACGAAGAAAATTAAGATTATGTTCGGAAACATATATTTCACGGGTTGCCTCATTGACATACATAGGTTCGGAATTATAATACGGATATTTTGTCGTAGTTATATAATCTTTTTTTACTGATGCATCAGCAAGTTTATTCGGGTCGGGTTTGAATGTATGTTGATGTAATAAAGTTTCAATACGGGGGAAATAAGATATTCGGGTAGGATTTCCTGTCTCCTTATCCCAGAAATAATGAATATTACCATTTGACAAAATTATAAATCTAACTTTCAGCGAATCGGCATATCTTCTTGCCTGTTCCTTTCCGGAAAGAGGGTCTTTATCCTCCGATTTCGCCTCAAGTATGCAAATCGGGAAACTCTTATCATCAAGTAGCAGATAGTCTATATAACCTTGTGTAACTTTCTCATAATTTTCCCCGAAATCATTTAATAATTCATCTGTAATTTTGACATTATTTTCAAGAATTACATTAACACGACCTTTATCATTATCGAAAAAACGCCATCCTGCTTCTTCGAGAAGTTTATTTATTTTAATACGTGCTTTTGCTTCCTTTTGCATAATTAAATTATTAGTAAGAAAAATATTATAAACTTATAAATTTGCAGAAAATAAACTGATAATTCAATTGTTATTTTTAGTAGCAGTTTGTATTTCAGAAAAAATATTCGAAATCATATTCAGAAATACCTTTATTTTTAATTTAAATGCTTCACAATCAACGATAAAATTATTTTCGACTAATTTACTGACTTTGAAGTTAAAGTGTCTTATAATTGAGATATGACCATATTTTAATATGGCATAATATATTAAGGTAATTAGTAATATATTTACAAGAAATGATGATTATAATTGTGTGGAGTTATACTTTAATAAATTTTGATTTTTACGGATATTTGTTACCTCGTTGTTACTTATTCAAAATACATTAATAATATATAAATGATAAAACAATAATATATTTATTGTTATTATTAATATAACAAATTAATCTACTAAATATAAATTTTCAATAGTATAAAATTTCTGCAGTATTAAAGTATCGGAACAAAGCACATTTGTCTAATACAGAAAGGCAAAACACTTTTGCGGAAGAGGGACATTTTAATGTTGATACATAAAACGAAAAGTTAAACCTATATTCGGTTTAATTGAGGGAATCGCATCAAACACAGGTTAAGTTATATTATCAAACAGTACCCCGGAATACTTCGTTTATTAAATAAATAACACAATATAAAATCGTTTGAGAAAACTTTTTTCGAACAGCAATTAGTTGAAAAATTTTCAAATTTCCTGCAAAAACAGACTCACAAGTTTTTTAATCCGGCAGAAAGGTAAAGTCATAAATGAAGACATCAACCATAATACAATCATGGACTAAATCTATGACTTAATCTCCGAAGAAATCAGGCAGTTTTCTTAATCCGAAAATCAGAATAAAATGACAGAATAATACAACTGAAAGTCAGGAGAGAATAATGTTTATTCTCAGTCAAAATTCTTATTATACCCGCCTCTTTGTGTTCTTCTTTTCTCTTTCGGACGTGCTTCAGAAACCGATAATTCTCTTGAACCTAAATTATAACCATTCAGGTTTTTAATGGCTTCTTTTGCTTGTTCATCATTTTCCATTTCAACAAAAGCAAAGCCTCTGCTTCTACCGGTATTTCTGTCGGTAATAATTTTAGCCGATGTAATTTCACCATATTTACCAAACAATTCGGACAATTCTTCTTCCGTAACCTTGAAATCAACATTTCCTACAAAAAGATTCATAAATTTAAATTATATTTATTAATTAATAAAAATGCAGACAAATAATATCTGCGTTGGTTGTAATAATTTTTAAAGATTGTTTACAGAGTGGTTTATACCGCCGGTTTTTTAAATTTCAATATAGTAAATTAAAAAAATACAGATTTATATTATTTGAGTCATCGAGTAAAAAATTCTTTACAAGTACAGAATATCAAAATATAAATCTTATCAAATATGTCAAATTATTTTATCAAATACTACAAATTAATTTTTCCTTTTTATGACATTTTTATTTGTAATTGTTAAGATATATTAATAAAGGGGGACAATTTACACCTTTGTATTATCTTCTTTTCTTAAATTCTCCTGTAAGATTTCAATTATCTGCCCGTTTTTTTTATCAACAACCGCACAAGACAATTTATATCCGTAAACACATCCGGTATCAATATTTATATAATGATTCTCTATATAATCTATTTCTCCTTTACAGGGAGTATGTCCGTGAATTTGCAATTTGTCCATTTTATCGGGCATATTTCTATTCCAAATCCAGTCGATTTCCTCTGAGTTATGTGTAATACCACCGTGTGTTATAATCACTTTTTCAAATTCATATTTAAAAGGAAGACTTTTAATAAACTTAAAAAAGTCAGAATCAATAAATTCTTCACGGAATTTATAAAATCCGAATATACTGGAGGAATTAACAAAACTATACTGGGTTTTACGTCCCCCGTTAGAAACAAACACATCAAGATTTCTGTTGTTATAATCTAAATATTTACCTTCAGGATTTTCGATAACACAGGTCGTTATATGTTCATGATTACCCATCACAGGTTTTATTCCGTTATCTACACAAAACTGCAGCACGTTTTTTGAGTATTCGCCCCTGTCTATCAAATCTCCAACCGAATAAATACTGTTCTTATCAACTGTTTTTAATACCTTATCATACAATTCCGATAAAGTATGAAAGCAGCCATGAATATCTCCAAAAACAGCGATTTTAAGTGTATCTGTTTTTTGATTTCCATTGTTATTAAAATGCTTATTTATGTTGCTATTCGGATTCATTATTGTTAAGATGATAAATACAAACAGTTATAAATATTAACCGAAGGAGCGTTTACCATAAATTTTTCAGGTATACATTATATGTTAACTGGTCAAAACAAACAACCTCAACTTTTTCAACAGAATTATTTTGTGAAAGAAAAGAATTTATTTCATTTAAAGCGATTTTAGATGCAATTTCGACGGGAAATCTATATGCACCTGTACTAATAGACGGAAAGGCAACGGATTTCAAATTATATTCTTCGACAAATTTAAAAACGTTTTTATAACATTCAGCAAGGAGTACTTCTTCATTATTTTTTCCGCCGAACCATACAGGTCCGACCGTATGGATTACATATTTTGCAGGCAATTTATATCCTTTCGTAATTTTTGCCTGACCTGTTTTGCATCCGCCGAGTGTTTTACATTCTTCGAGAAGTGCAGGACCTGCGGCACGGTGTATTGCACCGTCTACACCTCCGCCTCCAAGCAGAGTCGAATTAGCAGCGTTAACAACAGCATCAACATTCTGTCTTGTAATATCTCCAATTATTATAAATAATCTATTATCCATAAGAGAGTGAGTTAATAAAAAGGGACGGCAGAAATTTAATTCTGCCGTCCTGAGAAATTTTATTTCATCTTGTCCATGTCTATAAAGTTGATATCTTTAGGCGGTTCAAAAACATCATCACCGAATTTCGCATCAGGTTCAAACAGGACAGCTGTAAATGTAGCGTCTTTATCAACAGATTTCAATACAACTTTATCCTGATAGACAGAAGCGGTACCTTCTTTATTTTTATAAATATCGCATTTATATCCCATTATTTCTTCCGTTCCCTCTTTTTTAGCATCTTTTAATTCTTCTTTAACATCAATAAATGTTCTATAATCTTTAAAATTGGGGTCTTTGGATATGTCGCTTTTCATAGCAATTTTTTCACCTTCCGATTCAGTTAAAATATAGAGAATTTTATCTTTTACCCACATAGTCATATTAAAAGTTTTCCCTGCTTCTTTTCCCGACATAATAAACTTTGCATTACTGCCTTTATAATATAATTCCATAGTACCTTTTTCCTTTTCCACAGCTATATCATATTTCAGGTGAACAGGTGTATTATCACCGATAGTCACGTCTTTTTTTTCCGTAGTTTCAGTTTTAGCATCTTCCTTTTTAGTAACGTCCGAGTCCTTCTTTCCGCAACCGACAAAAAAGAACAAAACAATAAGTACCATCAATACAGATAAAATTTTCAAAGATTTCATAACTTTTCCTTTCTTATGTTTATAATTAATAAAATAACAATTTTTTTTGACATTAATTCCGACTAATATCTGCTTAAATCCTTTTTAAATAAGTTTAATAGTTGTTAATACCGGCTATTTTTTTAAGTATTTAGCCAGAAATTTTTCCATTGATCCATAAAAATCGAATCTGTTTTCTTCATTCAGGAAGCCGTGTCCTTCGTTATCTTTCACCATATATTCGACATCAATACCTCTTTTCTTCATTGCTTCAACCATTTGGTCAGACTCATTGACATTTACTCTCGGGTCTCTTTTTCCCTGAGCAACGAACAAGGGTGCTTTAATTTTATCTGCATTTAGAGCCGGGGATGTGGCAACGAACTGAAGGCTATCTTTTACAGGGTCACCTACCATTTCGTAGAACATTTTGAGATAAAGTTCCCAATAAGGAGGAATAGTTTTCATAAAAGTAAAGAGATTAGAAACGCCGACATAATCAACACCGCATGCATATAAGTCAGGAGTATATGCAAGTCCGGCAAGTGTAGCATATCCTCCGTAACTTCCGCCGTAGATAGCTACGCGTGTCGGGTCAGCAATACCCTGGTCTATCAGCCATTGTACTCCGTCTGTTATGTCATCCTGCATCTTCAGACCCCATTGTTTAAAGGAAGCTTCCCAGAATTTTTTTCCGTATCCTGTCGAGCCTCTGAAATTAACCTGCAGGACAGCATATCCGCGATTAGCCAGAAATTGCACTTCGGGATTATATCCCCATCTGTCTCTTGCCCACGGACCGCCGTGAACATTAACAACGACAGGCAGATTTTTCGGTTCGATGCCAACCGGTAGTGTGAGATAACCATGAATAGTCAAACCGTCCCTTGAGTTATATTTCACAGGTTTCATAGGTGTCATTTCATTTTCGTTAATCCAGGGACTCACTTCGGCTATTTTGGTTAATTTATCTTTTTTTATATCAAACAAATAATACGCGCCAAGTGATTTATCGCTGTAAGTTCTGACCAGCCATTTATCTTCTTCGTCATTCATTCCGGAGCCGGCAATTTCATATTCTCCGAGTTCTGTTTTCACCCTGTTATATCTCCGCGCAGTCTCATCATCCAAAAACTTAATTTGTCTTTTATCTGTAATGTAGGATATAACAGTTAATACTTTTCTTTTCTTTGAGTAACTTAGTCCGGTAACATCTACTTCAGGATTTTCGTAAATAAGTTCAAGTTCCTTGGCGTTTTTTATATCATATTTGACAATTGCTGCTTTATCTCTGTCCAGATTCGAAACCGCATAAACGAATTCATTATCAAAAGTAAAAAACACTGGATTAAGAGTTTCCTTAAAGTTTGTTGTCAGAACGGGAGAAAATTCTTTTTTTTCATCGTCTCTATATAAGATTGTTCTGTTAACACCGTCTGTTGCAATTGCAATTCTTATTATTCCGTTGTGATCGGTCACCCAGTCGGAAATATTCCCAGGATTTTCCGCAACCATAGTCATTTCCCCGGTATTCACATTTAATTTATATACGTCAAATATTCTTGCATCTCTCTGATTCATACCAATTAAAATCTCATTTGGATTTTCCTCAAGTTCATCAACAAGTTCAACTCTCACTTTTTCCGGAGGGGTAAGCAGTTTAAGGTCGGTTCCATCTCTGTTTACCGAATACAATTTATAATTTTCGTCTCCGCCGGTATCCTGAAGATAAAGGATTTTATTGCTGCCTTTCCAGAGGTATGCAATAATATCCCGATCTTTTTCGCTGGTTACTCTTTTTATATCCCCCGTTTCTATATCCTGAATAAAAATATTTAAACGGGTTTCGTAGGACGTGAGATATGAAAGATAGTTACCATCGGGAGATATTCTGAAACCTGTTTTTTCCGGATTCTTAAAGAAATCTCTGACCGGAATTTCTCTAACCTGAGAATACAAACCCGAAACGAGTAAAACGCAGAAAAACAGCGTTACTAAGATTATTGTTTTCTTCATGACTTTTTTAAGTTAATTTTGAAAAAATAAATTTTTATAAATTTAACAATATTATTTATTTGTCTAAAGTCAAATGGTATATTTTAAAATCACTTTTTAATCAATTTATAAATTATTAAATTTTCTGTAAATTAAATAACAAACACATGAAAAAAAAGCCAATTTTAATATTTTGTATTGTTTTTAACTTATTGTTTATAAACAATTTATTTTCCAATGCAACCATATTCTTACAAACAGATGAAGTAATATTTGAAGAAGGTAGTTACAACGAAGTTTTAAAAAAAGCCAAAGACGAGAATAAAATCGTGATGATAGATTTTTTTACAGACTGGTGCAAATGGTGCGTTGAACTGGACAAAAAGGTTTACACAAATCCCGAGGTAGCCGAATTTGCAAATAAGAATCAGATTAACTGGAAAATAGATGCGGAGAAGGGAGAAGGAACAGAGCTTGCGAAAAAATATGATATTAGCGGATATCCGACAATATTATTTGTAAATCCGGACGGTGCAGAAATAGACAGAATAATAGGATACCTTCCGGCAGATGAATTCTTAAAAGAAATGAAAATTATCAATGCAGGAACATTTTCATTCATCTCGATCAAGAAAGGGCTTGAGGTTTATCCGGACAATGTAGAGTTAAACTACAAAATGGCAGAAAAATTAATAAACAGGGGAAATCTTGAAGGAGTGCAGGTCTATCTCGAGAAAGTATTACAATTAGATCCGGAAAACAATAAAGGATACACCGATGATGCTGCTTTACAGATAGCGTACATTGACGGCTCTCCGGACAAAATAATACTTTTCCTTCAGCAATATTCCCAGACAGACAGATTAAAGGAGGCATACATAATACTTGCAGATTCATATGTTAAAAAGAACAACGACATAGACAAGGCACTTGAGCAGTATGATATTTTATTTCAAAAGTTCGGAAAAAGCAACGAATCAATAAATTCTTCTTATGTATCGTTGATATTAAGCTATGCTTACGGAGAAACAAAGAAGAAAAACATAACGGATAATGAACGCAAGAAAGCAATTAAACTATGCACAGATGCTCAGGAATTATCGAAAGGAAGCGTAAATGAGGCAAGTATTTTTTACTATATTTCGGAACTCTACTATCAAATGAAAGATTATAATAACGCAAAAAACAACATAGAAAAAGCATTAGAACTACGTGACACAAAGGCATACAAAGAGCAGCAGGAAAAAATCGATAAGGCACTCCGATAAAATAAAAAGGCACACAGACGATTACTATATGCGGAAAGCCATTGCACTTTCAACAAAAAACATTGAAAGTACAGACGGGGGACCATTCGGAGCAATAATAGTCAGGGATGGTAAAATAATTTCATACGGAACGAACAAGGTTGTAACCAAGAACGACCCTACTGCACATGCGGAAATAGAAGCAATCAGGAGTGCGTCCAAGAAGTTAAAGAGTTTCAATTTACAAGATTGTACAATATACACAAGTTGTGAGCCGTGTCCTATGTGTCTTTCGGCAATTTATTGGTCAAAGATTGAAAAAATCTTTTATTCAAACACAAGAAAAGATGCTGCTAATATTAATTTCAGTGACGATTACATATACAGGGAGTTGAAGAATAAAATCCAGGACAGAAAAATCAAAATGACACAGTTGTTAAGAAATGAAGCATTAAAAGCATTCGAGAAGTGGGAAAGAAAGAAAGACAAAATCACTTATTAAGAGGCAAGATCATTTTTAAAAATAGACATAGAATTTCAGATTCAAAGCAAGATTTTGAATTAACGAAGTCCTGTCAATAGAAAGCGGGCTTTTATCTTTTTTATCAGAATTAAAATATCCAGAGTATCTGATTTCTGTTTCTCCCCCGAAGAAGTCTGAAGGAGAATACCTAAAACCCAACCCAACAATAAAACCCGACAGCCATCTTTTTGTATTGTAGCTTCCGATTATCACATTATACCTGTTATAGTAATAGTAATAATCATAGGTATAATATTCTCTTACCCTATCGACTGATTCACTCATAAAACAAGTACTAAAACCGCCTTTCAGATAAAAAAATCTGTCCGAACCGAACGGACATAATTTCAGGGAAGCTGTAAAAGGTACAGCATATAATGTAGCATTATCATATCTATCCAGATAATCCCATTCTCCAATTGTTCCGGATTCATACTGTCTTGCTGCCCATCCATCCAGATGAAACAGAAAAGAGGTTTCAAATTCAGCAGAAAGGTAATTATTTATTTTATAACCGAACAAGAGGTCAAGTTGCAGCGGATAAATGAAAGACGGGTTATTATTGTTATAATAATAATCGTCATAATAATAATCGTTATCATAATAGCTCCTGAAAAAATCTATCTGGAAGGTGCTGCCGAAGTCACCACCCAAATAAGACGAGATTGTTGTCCCGAATCCCATATAGAAATCCGGTTCGCCATTAACATAAGATAAACCCGCAGGAGAAATCCTGTTTTGAGAAAATCCGACAGACAGACCGGACAAGAATATGATTATGACATATAATAAAACGTTTAATTTTTTCACAGTATAATTTATTATTATTGACCTGCTGTTTTTTTCGTTTTCAATTATATTTCTTTTCATACATCAATAATATTAAAAAATCATACGAATAACAATGCCGAGTATACCGCCAATAATTATCAGATACAAAGTTTTAAGTCTGGCAAAAAACAGGACAATCAAAGAAGACACAAACAATACGATACCGGGAACATCCACAATAGAATCCTTCGAGAGAAAAACTGCCGTAGCCAATATTGCTCCGATAGCAGCGGCATTAATGCCTTTTAAGAAAGACTGCAGATAAAAATTTTTCTCAAATTTTTTTATTCTACCTGCAATCAGAATCACAAAAATGAAAGTAGGTAAAAATATTGCAGCCGTTGCCACAATCGAGCCAGGTATTCCCGAAGTCATATATCCAATAAATGTCGAAGTAATAACAACCGGACCGGGAGTAATATTCCCAAAGGCAATTCCATCAATAAACTCCTTTGCAGTAAGCCAGCCATAGTTCTGAACGATTTCCTGCTGCAACGCACCGACGATTACATATCCGCTTCCGTATGTTAAAGCACCCACTTTCAAAAAAACAAGTGCAAGTTTAAACAAAAAAAATTTCGCTTCCTGAAAAAGTAAAAATAATTTCCCGATAAAAATCAAGATAACGGGAATCGAAATGGAACTCAGTTTTTTGTTATTAATAACGGAATAATAAAGGATAGTAATAATTCCGAGTGCTAATACAGTAAAGATTATATGAAACTTAAAAAAAACCGTAAACAACAAAGAAACACAAGCCACCAAATACAAAAAAAAGTCTTTTTTAAAAATCGATTTTCCGAGATTAAAGCCCGAATGTAAAATTATTGCAATAACGACGGGGCTAATACCGTAGAGAAAATTTTCATAATAAGTGTTTTTCCCGTAAAACTGATAAGAAACTGAAAAAATCAGCATTAAAACGAATGAAGGTATAATGAGTGCAATACCGGAAAAAAGTGCCGCCCAAAATCCGTTTTTAAAATAGCTGAAATAGACACAAAACTGATAAGAAATAGGTCCCGGAGCAACTTGAGTATAGGCAAAAATGTTGGAGAACTCGTCTTGATTAATCCATTTTTTTTTCTCAACCATATCTTTTCGGAAGTTATCTATTATAGCAAGGGGTCCTCCGTAAATTGTTGTGCCCACATACAAAAAATACTTTATTAAATCTATCAGCGGAATTTTTTTCATTATAATAAATTCAGAGTTTCTCGATTTCTTCGGCAATTTGCATATCTTTATCTGTAACACCTCCGGTAGAATGGGTCGAAAAGGATATTTCCACCTCAGAATATTTCATTATAATATAATCGGGATGATGGTCGAACTGCTGACAGAGTGCAGCAACGGAAGTAACGAGTCCGACCGTCTGCGGGTATCCTTTTGTTTTAAATTTCTTTTTGACAGAGCCGTTAGAAAAGTACCACCCGTTTAAATTCTTTAATTTTTTATTTATCTCTTTTTCCGAAAGTAATTTCATAAAAAAAGCGGTTTAACTAAATTAATAAAAATTTTACAAACTCATCGACAGAAATATTGCCAAAATAGGCATTCATATCCACATGCTTAAGTGCATTTATAAAATTATTTTCTTCATATTTTATATCAGTCAGGATTCGTTCAATATTTTCATTATCACCAAATCCCAGATAATCTCCGAAAAATTTAATATTTTTTACTTTCCCGTCTTTAACGTTAATTCTGGCATCTATTTGTCCAAACTCAAACCTTTTTATTTTCCTAATATTAAATTCCGGAGACCTTCCGTAATTCCAGTCCCAGTTTTTATATTTCTCTTCTGATAGTTTGTATATATCTTTCCACTGTGTATCTGAAATTTCCACAACAGGAATTTCAGAATAGTCTTTAAACAATTCACTTATAATTTCATTTTTAAAATCGTATATACTGAATTTTTGATTTTTATGTATTTCTTTGAGGAATTCGGTAATGTTTGCCACTCTGCTTCTTATTGACTTTATACCTTTGCTTTCAATTTTATCGGTTCTGACATTCAGAGCTCTGACAACATCATCGAGGTTAGAATCAAACAACAAAGTCCCGTGAGAAAACATAGTTTTCAAATTAGTAAACTGTGCATTACCGGAAATTTTCCTGTCTTCCACTACTATATCATTTCTTCCGCTCAATTCCGCCTTAATACCGAGTTTTCGCAAAATATCGACAATCGGTTGCGTAAATTTTCTGAAGTTATTCACGCTATTATCGGCATGTTTCGTAAGAAAGCTGAAATTTAAATTGCCCAGATCATGATAAACTGCCCCTCCGCCCGATATCCTGCGTACTATCTGAATATTATTCTTCTTAACATATTCCTCATTAACTTCTTCGACAGTATTCTGATGCTTACCTATAATTACGGAAGGCGAATTAATATAGAACAGGACATAAGACTCCTCCCTGAAGTCGAGGTTTCTGACACAATATTCCTCAAGAGCAAGATTTACCGATGCATCATGAATATCGTTATTGTTAATCAGTTTCATATTTACTGTCCTTGTATCAGAGTAAATCCTGGTACTCCGTCAAACGTATAAAGATTTTCGACTTTAATAAATTCGAAGCCGGACTCCGTTAATTTATTCAGTAACTCTGTAATTTCCTTATGGTGAATAACCTCATTACCGGGTGATACAAATCTGCACCGCCAGTGGTCGGTACAAAAAGTTTCCGTAAAACCCTGAGGCCAGACTTTCACTCCCCTATTGCTGATAAGTAACAGTTTTAAGGATGAGGTTTTAATTTGTTTCAGCATATCCCCAAGTGCTTCAGCAGAGCCGAGGTTCCAGTCAATAAACACATCTACTCCGATTAGTTCTTTAATTTGTTTTTTGTAATTAAGAACGAGATAATTACTTTTTTCAGGTTTATTCAGGTCTTTCATTTCGGTTTTTTTAACAGCATAATCAACCTGTTTTAATTTTTCAGGTTTTGAACCCAAACGTTTAATAATTTCTTCCGTAAACTGCTTTGTGTTAATTTGTTTTTTACTTATATTTTCTTTAAAAATATCCGGTGTATGCATTCCTTCTTCTATTAATTTCAGTAATGCGTTATGTATATTTGAGGCAACATCTAATTGTTTTATATGAACAAGCATCATAACCGAAGCGAGAAGCAGTCCGGAAGGATTAGCAATTCCTTTGCCTGCGATTTGCGGAGCCGAGCCGTGTACAGCTTCGAACATAGCACATTTTTCACCGATATTCATCGAGCCTGCAAGCCCGACAGAACCGGTCATTTGAGCTGCAATATCAGAAATTATATCACCATATAAATTTTCCGCAACAATCACATCAAATTGTTCAGGTGAGGTGGCAAGCTGAGCTGCTCCAAAGTCCACTATATACGAATCTGCCTGAATTTCTTTATATTCCTTGGATATTTCATTAAACAGGTAGTGAAAAATACCATCTGTCATTTTCATAATATTATCTTTAACGAAACAGGATACTTTTTTTCTATGATTCATAACAGCATATTCAAATGCATACCTGATAATTTTTTCAGAACCCGGTCTGGAAATTAATTTTATGCACTGAAAAACTTCCTGAGTCTGGCGGTACTCAATTCCCGCATAAGTATCTTCTTCATTTTCCCTTACTATAACCACATCTATTTCCGGAAATTTAGTATCAATAAACGGATGATATGAAATGCAAGGACGGACATTAGCAAACAAACCAAAAGTTTTTCGTATTGTAACATTAAGGCTTTTATAACCTTTGCCCTGCGGGGTAGTAATCGGAGCTTTAAGAAATACTTTTGTTCTTATCAGCGAGTCCCATGCCGATTTATCTATGCCGGATGTATTTCCTTTAAGATAGAGTTTTTCTCCAATTTCAATTACTTCCACATCCAGATTTGCCCCTGCATTTTCCAGGATTGTAAGCACCGAACTCATAATTTCCGGACCTATCCCGTCACCATAAGCAACCGTAACAGGTATTTTATTGTTCATAATTTTAATTTAATATATTGTAATTAAATAATATAAGACAAAAATTTATAAAAATAAATTTATTAAATAAGACAAGAGGAACAGATAGTAAATAATAGACATATAACATATAGAATATAAAATATAGTAAATAAAGATGGGGGAAAAAGTGAATGGAATAATAAAATTGGCAGGAGTTAGCCGGAGATATAAAAGTTAATTAATTAAAATATTTTGGTCTTGCGTCATCTCTTATTTTTATATCATCAGGATTAATATTGTTTTCATAAGGTTCATCAATTTCCTCCTGTTCATCTTCCCATTCATATTTAGGTGGAATATCCGTATTTCTGAAAATAAGAGCACAAACAATTCCGACCAATGCACCGCCAATATGTGCTTCGAATGACACACGTATATCAGTCGGAAAAATTCCCCATACCATACCCCCGTACAGAAAAGTAATCAGCAGAGAGACAGCAATTGACCTTTTATCTTTTCTCAGAAGTCCTGCAAAAAAAAGATATGTTACAAAGCCATACACCAATCCGCTTGCTCCGATATGGTACGATTCTCTTCCAAGTATCCAGACAAAAATGCCATCGAAGAAATACACAATCCAGAACACTTTGTAAGCCGAAGTTCTGTAAAAGTACAACAAGAAAAAAAACAGAAACAAAAGAGTAGTAGAGTTCGAAGAAAGGTGAGAGAAGTCTTTATGTATGAGCGGAGAAAACAATATACCGATTAAACCGCTAATATGTCTCGGATACACGCCGAGTCTGAATAAATCGAATTGAAAAACAGAATCAAAAATTTTCACAATCCATAAAAGCATAAGAAAAGAAACAGAAACAATCAGAGAATAAATTATTTTTTCTTTATCTTCTCTCAAATCATATTGAATTTCCGCAGTCATTAATTATCGTTTATTGAATATAAAACTTAAATTTCATCATAAAATCCCGATATTTCCGGAAGCACATCTTCGAATTTGGAAAATTCATGTCCTCTGTTATTCAAAACTAAAATTTTTCCGGCATCCGGAAATTCCCGAAGTGCTTCTTTATAATCTATCAGTTCGTCATCTTCTGCAAGGAGAAGAAAAAAATTCGACGGATTAATTTCATATTTTGAATTGTGAACTTTATTTTTATAAATTTCTTTGAGTTGTTTGTTAAATTCTTTTTTCCATTCAAATTCTTTTTCGGTTGAATAATTTTTATTAACACCGACTTTAGTTTTCAGTTTCTCCCAAGCACAAAGTGCAGGATTAATCAATACTGCTTTCAGGTTAAACTGTGCTGACAAAATAACCGAATAAAATCCACCGAGGCTGCTTCCGATGAGCAGAATTTTTTCGTCGATACAGGAAATAATATTTTCAATATATTTTACACATTCCACAGGTTCTACAGGGAGGTCAGGAGTAAGGACAATATCTTTCCCGAAATAATCCTTTAAAATATTGCCTTTTCTTGAATTTCCCGAACTGGCAAAGCCATGGATATATAAAATCATATTGTTATATTTTCAGTTTAACAATAATTTGCAAAGATTATAGTTTAAGTTCAATTCAAAGAAAAAAATCATAATTCAAATATCATAAAAATTTATTATGTTAGATGAGTTTAAAATACCAAATATAATTTTGCCGTGTACTCAGATTAAAAAAATAAAATAAGATTATGGAATTTTTAATATAATTTAATTATTAATTAATAGACTATATAAGTAAGTTTTATTAACTTTGAATATAACCGTAGGAGGAAATACGGGGATATTATCTTATTATGATTAACGATAAATCTATAGTGAACAAAAAGAAAACAGTAGTCATGAAAGCGTTATTTATAACAATTTCAATAATAATATTATTATTTATTTCATTAAATTTTCCTGTAAGTCCGGATTACGGAAAAGAGACCAAATCAATCAACCTGAAAGCGGACACAATCAGAAAGGATTTCAAATACGAACTTGGAAGTATCGAAGAGATTTATGAAGGTTACAATTGCAATGAGATTATAGACATTTATTCCGAAGTAATTCCAAAAGGATTTTCCATAATTAAGTTCAGATACTATGTAATTTTTTCCGGTTTAAGCGAGGATATTACTTACAACATAATAGACAAAGACATAAGAAATACAATCGAAGGTATGAAGAACGGATATATAACAAAATTGCCAGATAAAATCATACCTGTATTTATATTCGAAAAGTACGACGATTACAAAAATTTCTCGGTCAGTACGTTTGGAGTAGATGAAAATGATATTTCACCTTTTGGATTTTATAAAATATCAAAAAATATAATTGTGATGAGATATGTTTCATGGAAAGGCAGTATCGGGCATGAGGTAACTCACTCATTAATGTTATATGATTTTCCGGAATCACCTTCATGGTTTGAAGAAGGAATGGCATCATTAAACGAAAAGGCTGTATTCAAAGACGGTGAACTTACGGGACAATTCAGCTGGAGGATATTATCGTTACGCAGAGCATTCGATGAAAACACATATACCGGTTTAAAGGAACTTATGAATACAAATGATGAGCAATTTTACGGAAAGAAGACTTCGTTTTATTACGCACAGGCGATGTATCTTTTGCTTTATTTACAGGAACAAGGGCTATTAAAAAAATACTACAAAGAATTTAAAGAGACTGTAAACTCGGATAAAACGGGTATAAAACAACTCGAAAAAATCACAAAAAAGTCGTTAACAGAAATCGATACGGACTTAATCGAATATATTAAAAGTTTCAAACAGGAATGGAAAAAATGAATAGATACGATTATATAATAATAGGCGGCGGAATAGTAGGATTAAGTACGGGTCACAAATTACTCGAAAAAAATCCAAATTTAAAAATATTAATTATCGAAAAAGAGAATGATGTTTCGAAACATCAGACCGGTAACAACAGCGGAGTAATTCATTCGGGAATATATTATAAGCCGGGAAGTCTGAAAGCATTAAACTGCAGGCGTGGATACAGGTATCTGATAGAATTTTGTGATAAGAATAATATTCCATACGAAATTTGCGGAAAGATAATAGTCGCGACGGAGGAGAAGGAATTACCGAAGCTGCAGGACATTTACGAAAGGGGAATTCAAAACGGATTGACAGGACTGAAAATTCTCAGAAGTGAAGAAATAAAAGATTACGAACCCTACTGCACCGGTATAAAGGCAATTAATGTCCCACAGGCGGGTATAGTAGATTTCAAATTAGTATCGGATAAAATCGCTGTACAGATACAGAATAAGGGCAGTTACATTCATTTCCGTGAAAAAGTAACAGAAATAAAAGAAAAAACAGATTATGCAGAAGTAATAACGAACAAAGAGGTTTATCAGGCAAAAGCGGTTATATCCTGTGCGGGTCTTGAATCGGACAGAATTGCAAAAATGACACACAGAAATCTTAATATTAGGATTGTACCTTTCAGGGGTGAATATTACAAGATAAAGGAAGAAAGAAAACATTTAATAAAAAATTTAATTTATCCTGTTCCAGATCCGCAGTTTCCTTTTCTGGGAGTTCATTTTACAAGAAGAATTGAGGGTATATATGAAGCCGGTCCGAATGCCGTATTTGCATTCGCAAGAGAGGGTTACAAAAAGTCAGACATTAATATTAAAGATTTATATGAATCAATGATGTGGACAGGTTTTTTTAAGATTGCGTTCAAGTACTGGAAAATCGGCTTAGGAGAGTTTTACAGGTCTTATTCAAAGAGTGCATTTGTCAGAGCATTACAAAGACTTGTACCTGAAATTAAAAAGGACGACCTCGAGAAAGGGGGTGCAGGAGTAAGGGCGCAGGCATGCGATAACAAGGGCAATCTTGCTGATGATTTTCTTATCGTAAAAGGGAAAAGAGTAATACACATCTGCAATGCTCCGTCCCCTGCGGCGACATCATCATTTTCTATTGGAGAAACAATTGCCGGGGAAATCTTTAACAGATAAAAAATGGGAAAAAACAAACAGCAGGACAATTTAAAAAAAAGAGAAAAATAATCAAAACACAGAGACACAGAAAAATAATTAAGAATATAAATTTTCATCGCTAAGACGCAATGTCGCAAGAGAAGCAAAACAAATAGAAAATAATAAAAAGTGAGAAGTGAAAAGTAAAGGGGTAAAAAGAAAATTTTGAGATTCCGAACCATCCGTCGCGGTGGACGGAATGACAGAAGAAAAGAGCAAGGTTATAATATTTCTTTTTAAATATTTTATCACATTGATTTTAATTATTTTAGCTATATACTTGTAAGTTTATGCTGAAGACCATTGCAATTGTCGGAAGACCCAACGTAGGAAAGTCGACACTTTTCAACAGGATTATGGGGAAAAGAGTAGCCATCGTACATCACGAGAGCGGTGTAACACGCGACAGAAACTATGGTGAAACGGAATGGACGGGAAAAAAATTTATAGTTATCGATACAGGGGGTTTTATACCGGATTCAGACGAAAAATTCGATAAAGTCATCAGGGAACAGATAAGAATTGCAATAGAGGAAGCGGACAAAATTATATTTCTTGTAGATTGTGAAAACGGACTGCATCCTATTGATATCGAATTCGGGAACATATTGAGGCGATACAGTAATAAAAAAAATATATTTCTGGTCTGTAATAAGTCTGACAACGAAAAAAGGGATTTGAATTCTGCGGATTTTTTTTCATTAGGGTTGGGAGTTCCAATTACAATTTCTGCAATAAACGGAAGAAATGTTGCAGAGTTACTCGATGAAGTTTTAAAAGACATTCATGATACAGAAACAAAAACCGACGAAAAAGTAAAATTCGCAATAATCGGCAGGCCTAATTCAGGAAAGTCATCTATTGTAAATGCCATTTTAAATGAGGAAAGAAACATAGTAACCGACATACCGGGAACTACACGTGACCCGATAGATTCAGTAATAAAATATTACGGAAGGGATATAATATTAATAGACACGGCCGGATTGCAAAAGAAAAGTTACTTCAAAAGAATCGAATCAATAATGTTTTATTCGAACGTAAGGACTTTTAAATCCATACAGAGATGCGACGTAGCAATAATAGTAATAGATGCAGCAATAATATTCGATAATTTTTCAAAAACACCCGACATAAAAACCGCACCATTTAAACTCGACAAACAGGACGTCAGAATAATCGAAGACACAGTAAATCAGAAAAAAGGAATACTGATTGTAATCAACAAGTGGGATTTGGTAGAGAGGAACTCACAGACCTCAAAGATAATCGAAGAAAAAATAAAGAATCATTTAAAGACAGAGGATTACGCACGTATAATTTTTATATCCGCATTAACAAAGCAGAGAATACACAAAGTCATCGAGGAAGCATACAAAATATACACCGAAAAAAACAAGACAATCAGGACAAGCGAAATAAATCAAAAAATTCTTGAAGAGATAAAAAAAAAGCCGCATCCATCAGTAAAGGGAAAAGAAATCAAGATAAATTACATAACACAAATAAAATCAGACCATCCGGTTTTTGCATTTTTCACAAACGAGCCCGGAAAAATAAATTTGAATTACAAGAGATTCCTTGAGCGAAAAATCAGAGGTCATTTTGGTTTTGCGGGTGTTCCGATTACGTTAACTTTTAAAAAGAAAAACTGACAATTAAATGATTAGTGAGATTTATACATCATCGACTTTCGGTGTGGAGGCATACATTATAAGAGTGGAGACACATCTTGAAAGCGGATTTCATAAATTCAGTGTTGTCGGACTGCCCGATAATACGGTAAAAGAATCACGCGACCGGGTGCGTGTAGCAATAAAAAATTCCGATTTATACTTTCCCGATTTAAAAAGAATATCTATTAATCTGTCGCCTGCAGACATCAAAAAAGAAGGTACAGGTTTCGATTTACCAATTGCAATAGGTTTATTAACGGAAACTTCACAGATTACACTGGGGAAAATTAAAGATTACATATTTATCGGAGAATTATCACTCGACGGAAAATTAAGGCATATTGCCGGCGTATTACCGATTGCCATAGAGGCAAGAAGAAAGAAATTCAAAGGAATAATTTTACCTGCAGAAAATGCAAAGGAAGCTTCGGTAGTAGAGAATATAGACATTTTACCATTTAAGAATTTAAACGAAATAATCGATTTTTTAAACGGTAAGACAGAAGCAACCGCATATAAATCCGACATAAGAGAGGTTTTTAATGCAACCAAAAAATACCCGCTTGATTTTTCGGATGTAAAAGGACAGGCAGAGGTAAAAAGAGCAACTGAGATAGCCGCAGCGGGAGGACACAACATAATTATGATAGGTCTTCCCGGTTCTGGAAAGACTATGCTTGCAAAGAGATTACCGGGTATTTTACCACCGATGACGCTTGAAGAGTCACTGGAAACAACAAAAATACATTCAATAGCGGGAATTCTTCCTCCGGATACATCACTAATAATCAACAGGCCGTTCAGGTCACCCCATCATACTGCGAGCGACGTCGCGATAGTAGGCGGAGGACCTTATGCAAAACCCGGAGAAATATCATTTGCACACAACGGAGTTTTATTTTTAGATGAATTAACAGAATTCAAAAGAAATGTATTAGAAGTATTAAGGCAGCCGCTGGAAGACAGGGTTGTAACAATTGCACGCTCCAAAGTCACGGTACAGTATCCATGCAGTTTTATGTTTGTAGCCGCAATGAATCCCTCCCCTGCCGGAACTGCAAAAGAAATGAGTATGTATTCCGATTACGAGATACAGAAGCATCTTTCGAAAATTTCTGGTCCGATACTTGACAGAATAGATATTCACATCCATGTTAATCCTGTTAAATACACCGAATTGACCAGTAAGCACGAGTCAGAGAAATCCGAAGCTATAAGAGAAAGAGTAATCAAAGCCAGAGAAATTCAATTGAGGCGATATAAAGGAATAAAAGGAATATTCTGCAATGCAAATATTACAAACAACGAGATAAAGGAGTATTGTAAAATTGATGCTGATTCGGAGAATTTAATGAAGATGGCAATAACAAAAATCGGTTTATCGGCACGTGCCTACAACAAAATTTTAAAAGTAAGCCGCACGATAGCGGATTTAAAAGGCGAGGATAAAATTTCGACGGCACACATCAGCGAAGCCATACAATACCGTTCGCTTGATAGAACCGAGTGGTTAGAGTAATGACAAAAATCACAAAAAATATCGATACCGCGGTAAAGGAAATCATAAAAGGAAACGTAATTGCTCTTCCGACTGAAACAGTTTACGGATTATGTGCGAATGCATTAAATATAAACGCCGTATTGAAAATTTTCAAAATTAAGAACAGACCTAAGTTCAACCCCTTAATTGTTCATTTATACAATATAGAGCAGTCAGTAAATTATGTTAAAGAAATCCCTTCCGATGCCATTAAACTAATGGAAAAGTTCATCCCCGGTCCGATAACATTCGTGCTGAAAAAAAAACGAATAATTCCGGACATCGTAACCGCCGGGTTAGATACCGTAGCCATTCGATTTCCCTCTAAGAAAGTATTCCGCGACATATTACGAATTTTACAGCTTCCGATAGCAGCACCTTCGGCAAATATATTCGGAAAAATATCCCCGGTGGATGCAAAAGATGTTTATAATGAATTAAGGGGAAAAATTAATTACATTTTTGACGGTGGTAAATGTGAAATAGGAATTGAATCAACTGTAGTCGGTTTCCAAAACGATGAAGTATACATTTTAAGACACGGTTATATAACAAAAGAAAAGATAGAAAAAACCATAGGTAAAAAAGTTACACAAAAGCAAAACGTTATTTCACAACGCAAAACAAAAATATTATCACCCGGAATGTTATTATCGCATTACTCTCCAGATACCCCGTTATATATAACCAAAAATATAAGTGCTTTCGAAAAGATAAAAAACGAAAAAGAAAAAATTAATATACAATTAAAAAGGGGAGAAATTATTAAGACTGAAATTTACTCACATGATATCGGACTATTAAATTTGTCAATTTACGGTTCTTATGAAAAAGCAGCTTCCAATTTGTTTTCAAATTTAAGGAAACTCGACAAGAAAGGTTACAAGATAATAGTTACGGAATTGCTGGAGAACAGGAATCTCGGTACGGCAATAAACGAGAGGCTAATAAAGGCATCCTTAGGAACAATAGAGATTAACCAAAAATCTTTTTGAAAAAATCTTTATCTGATTTCGTTTTAGATTTAGGGTTAAAATTTTCAGATTTTGCAAGTTCTTTAAGAATTTCTTTTTCTTTACCGGTTAACTTTGTAGGAATAAAGACATTCACAATAACGATTTGATCTCCTCTGCCAAAGTCATTCAAATGTCTGATACCTTTTTCTTTCATTCTTAACCGTTTACCGGGCTGAGTACCGGATTCAATTTTCAGTTTTGATTTACCTTTAAGGGTTGGGACTACGATTTCAGCACCAAGCGCAGCATCGATAATACTGATATCCAGATTATAAATTATATCGTCACCGTCGCGTATAAAATATTTATGTTTTTCTTCTTCGATAACTACATTTAAATCGCCGCTATAGCCGCCCCTGATTCCTACATTACCCTGTCCTCTGAGAGGTATATAGTTACCCTCGACAACACCAGGAGGGATATTAATTTTTATTGTTGATTCATCTTTAATTCTTCCTTCACCCTGACAGACATCGCATTTATCTCTGATAATTCTTCCTTCTCCGTTGCAAGTCCTGCATTCAGACACATTAACAAACTGACCGAATATTGACCTTGTAGTTTGTCTGATTTCACCTGTACCGTTGCAGTTGGAACAGGACGCATAACCGCTTCCCGACTTAGCTCCGGAGCCGTTGCACACAGAGCACGTTTTATATTTTTTAACTTTAATTGTTTTTTCCGTTCCGTCAGCAATTTCTTCATAAGTAAGTTTCAAATTAACTCTCAAATCGCTTCCCGGTATTCCCTGTCGTCTTTGTCTTCTGCCTGATGAACGGCTGCTACCGAAAAAATCGTCAAAAATACTGCCGCCTCCGAATCCGCTGAAAATGTCGCTGAAATGCGAAAATATATCATTAATATTATCAAATCCGGAAAATCCGGTTGCATTCACACCTGCATGTCCGTACGCATCGTATCTTTGTTTCTTCTGAGGGTCATTCAGAACTTCGTATGCTTCCGCACATTCCTTAAATTTTTCCTCAGCATCTTTATTTCCGGGATTTCTGTCCGGATGATATTTCATTGCCAGTTTTCTGTAAGCGGATTTTATTTCATCTTTCGATGCATTACGGGTAACACCAAGAATTTCATAATAATCTCTTTTTGTCATAAGTACGTTATACTATTTTTTCTCTTTTTATTAACGGGTATACTTATTGTGATTTTTATTCGGTTGTTTTTTCAGGTTCTGCAGAAACCAAAACTTTTGAATGCCGAAGTACTTTATCATTTAAATAATATCCTTTTTCCACCACTTCAATCACCGTGTTCGGTTTGACATCTTCTCTCGGAACCATTAAAAGTGCATCATTAAGATTCACATCAAATTCTTTTCCAAGGCAATCAATTTCTTTTAATCCTTCTTTTTCAAGTACTTTTTTAAATTTATCATACACCAATAAAAATGCTGTTTTTAAAGTTTCAAAATCGTTTGTTTCCTGCTTTTCCAGTGATTCAACAGTCCTGTTAAAATCATCATAGACAGGTATTAATTCTCTTATAATTTTTTCCGATGAATATTTTAAATAATTTACGAATTCACTTTCAGAACGTTTTTTATAATTTTCAAATTCTGCCGCTTTTCGAAGGTAAGAGTCTTTTAAGTTTTCGATTTCCTGTTTTAATTTATCAATTTCCGTGGTTTCTACAGATTCAGCTGTATCTGCTTCCGTATTATTTGCATCTGCGGGAATATTAACATCTTCCTTTTGGGGTGAAGAATGTTTTTTTTCGGTTTTAATTTTGATATCTTTTTTGTCTTTCATATTTATTGTCTCCTGATATTATTAAATGTTTTCTATGATACTTAATAATTAAGTTCATAGATCAATCTGTCGAATTAACATTGAACATGTCCCGTAATCTAAAAGTTAAAAAAAGAAGAGATATTGAAAACTAAAGTCAGGACTAAGGTCAGGACTAAAGTCAGGAATTTTCAGAATGACAGAATTGCGTAATCTTAGTTCTTACAAGTCCTGATAACAGGATTTCGTAACCCTGTTTCTGATGAATTCAGATTTAATTTTACTTTTAATTAACTTTAACTGCTTTTAATTCTTTACATGGTTTCAGCGGTGTCTTTATTCAACACAAAATCTTTTAAAAATCTTCCGTGATAAGCCGCGAAGTATATTCAATTAAGGAAATCATTTTCGGATAGTCAATTCTTTTAGGACCTATAATTCCGATATTTCCTTTAACATCTCCGAATTTATAAGTAGTACAGATTATACTGTAATCTTTTAATTTTTCTTCTGTATTTTCGGAACCTATGGAAATATTGATTTCATCTTTATCTTTCACCGTATTCTGAAATATATGTATTACCAGATTTTTATTTTCGGATATCTCTATTATATTCTGCAATTTTTTTGGGTCGCCAAATTCCGGTTGTGTAATTATTTCCCCGGTTCCGGATATATAAATTTTATTTCCTTTTTCTTCCTCACCATAAATTTTATCTATTGAATTAATGAACAATTGTATAAGGTTCAATTCCTGTAAATTTAAATCGCTTATTCTTTTCGAATAAGTATCCCGAATTTGTTTCAAAGTCAGTCCGTGCAATTTTTCATTCAAATACCTTGCAAGATTTTCAAGTTTTATTTGTTGAATTTCCACATCCACTTCGAGAATTACTGTTCTGACGATACCCGATTTAAGATTAATGACAACAAGTATTTTATTATAAGAAACGCTTATGAGTTCCAGTTTTTCAAATATTCCGGCACTTAAAAAAGGTTGAGTTACTATGGCAAGTTGATGGGAAATTTTTCCGAGTATCTTTGATGTTTCGCTGTAAACATCATCATCCTGTATCGAATAATTTTTAATTTCTTCAAGCTGCTTTTTAAAAATACTTTTCTCTTTATCACTTAAATTACCTTTACTCATAAGCAAGTCCACATAATATCTGTATGCTTTATCGGTCGGAACTCTTCCGGAAGATGTATGGGGTGTGTTAAGTAAATCTTTGTCTTCAAGGTCACTCATTACATTTCTTATAGTAGCCGAAGACAAGTTTAAATCAGTTTTTTTGGATATTTCCCTTGAACCGACAGGTTGAGCCAGTTTTATAAAATTTTCCACTATGTATCTTAAAACTTCTTTTTCTCTTTGTGTTAAAATATCACCCATACTTTATTTGTTCCTGTAAGTGAAAAAATCTAACTTAATTAACATTTATTTCCGCAAAATCGTTTAAAACAACATTAATAGTCAAATTTAATAAAATCAAGTTATTATTTTAAGTCAGGAAAAAATTCATAAAATACAAATTTTCAACAGTGGTGCCGCCCCTATTGGGTTGCGAAAGAGTGCTCATGCCTATACAATTTCTACAAAGGTGGCACCCCAATTGGTGTGTGAAACAAAGATATATTACTGTCTTTCTAATAATTTAATTATTGTTTATTTTTGTAAAGTTTATTTCATAAACAAAATAATATTTCCGCTGGAAAGAAATTGAATAAAAAAAATTATTTTTAAGAAAAATCTCATATTGATTTTAATTTTCGGGGTGTTAATTCTTTTTGTATCAAATTCAAAAGCAAATTCTCAGATTGGATTAAATTTCGATGTTGGGATAGGATACAATGTTAATTTTGGAGATTTCGGTAACTTCTACAAGAATGATATTACGTTCGAAACTTATGCAGGTTATTATCTTTCATTTCTTGGGGTAGATATAACTCTCGGATTCAGTTACAACAGATTCAAATTCAATAACAGTTATTTCAATTATGAGATGAACAGAATAGAGCCGGGAACTTCTATAGCAGATAATGAGTGGACTTGCACTGCAATTCCTTTAATGCTTGGTATCAGATATATAGTACCAAACAAATACGCAAGACCATATGTTACGCTTGAATTTGGAATCCATTTTATGAAATACAACGAAAGAGTATCTGAATCATATACAATATTAACGAATCCCGGGGTGTTTAATTTGCCGTCAGAACCGGCTTCAGGAACGAATCTTGGAGGTGCATTATGTATGGGATTTTTGATTCCTGTATCAACAAATGTGAGTTTAGATTTCGGGATGAAATTTCATTACATAAGGGGAGAATTCGCAAAAACATTCACGATAGCAAATTTAAATAATGACATTAAGGAGTTCAAACAGCGGAAAAACATTATGTTCCTTGCACTGAAATCAGGAATTAATATTTCTTTTTAGAGGTTGTATACACATTAACCCTGTAATATTTAATACCCTTATTTCATCCTGATTCCGTTAACACGGTATGCCTTTATTAATTTCTTCTGATTTTATGGTATATCACCCTGAAAACCTGAGATACGAATAGTCCCGTTGTAAAAAAGGGATACAATAAAACGTTAAAATTATGTTTTTTAAAATATTTTCTGCAGTCTTTATTCCATATTTTAATCATTCTTGCCCTGTCTCTGAACACGCTCGCTCCGATATGGTGTATTAATTTTGCCGCAGGGTCAAACATAATTTTATAACCTGCTTTATAAATATTTTTACAAAAATCCACATCATTAAAAAACATAGTATATTGCTCGTCCAGTCCCCCGATTTTGTCGAATACATCCTTTTTGACCATTAGTCCCGCTGCCATCGGCTGGTCGACCTGCCTGAGACTGTTATGGTCAAAATACTTCATCTTCCAGCGTCCGAAAAAATTACTTTTCGAAAAAATTCTTGAAAGAAACAGGAACTCAAAAAAAATGTCCCTGTATTTCGGAAAGGTCCGGCAGGAATGTAAAATATTATTTCCCAGAGAAATCTGCTGCGGAGCTACGGCTCCGATGTTTTCGTCGCTGTTTAAATGTTCATAAAGTTTTAAGACAGCGTCGCCCATTACCTGAGTATCGGGATTAAGAAACATTATTTCTTTCCCTCTTGACGCCTTTAGTCCCTGATTGCATGCTTTTGTAAAGCCGAGATTTCCTTTGTTTTCTATCAGCGTGATTTCCTTATCAATCAGTTTTATAAAATTTTTTATATTATTAACTGTAGTGTCAACCGAGCCGTTATCAATAATAATCGTTTCAATTTTAATTTTTTCCTGAAGTGTTTTATTTTTATAAACTGCATTGAGGCATTCCGCAATTTCTTCTTCACTATTCCAGGTAACAACAATAATCGTCAAATCATATTCATAAGATTTGTTTGTACTCATAAAAACTTTGTTTTCCTTTCGAATTTTTTAGTAATTATCTTCTTTTTTTATAACAGTATCTTTTAAAAAATTGACATCGTCTTTTTCCGGGTAATCAAGCATAAAATGCAGTCCCCGTGATTCTTTTCTATTCAAAGCCGAAACAATGATTAAATAAGCGACAGTCAGAAGGTTCCGAAGTTCAAGAAGTTCGACCGATACTTTTGTTTTTTTATAAAATTCCTCTGTTTCTTCCCTCATCATTTTTGTACGTCTGAGTGCTCTTTCGAGTCTGTAAGTGTTACGTACAATGCCGACGTAATCATTCATTACCTGTTTAATTTCCTTTTTGTTATGAGAAATTAAAATCCATTCTTCAGTATTTTCTGTACCTTTATCGTCCCAGTCGAAAATCCGTTCATACCTGACCGTAACTGGAATTTTATCTTCAAATGAATTGTAAGATATTTTTATTTCTTTAAAAATTGCATCGGCAAAAACGAGTGCTTCCAGAAGCGAGTTTGAGGCAAGCCGGTTAGCTCCGTGAACACCAGCCATAGCAACTTCTCCGCAAGCGTAAAGATTTTTAATATTTGTTATTCCGTTAATATTTGTTTTAATACCTCCGCAGGAATAGTGGGCTGCCGGGACTACGGGAATCATATCTTTTGTAATATCAATTCCTTTTTCAAGACATTTTTTATATATATTCGGAAAACTATTTTTAATTTTTTCCTCACCGATAGCACTTAAATCAAGATATACAAAAGAATCTCCTCTTTTCTTCATTTCGGTATCGATTGCTCTTGCAACAATATCTCTCGGAGCAAGTGATTTTCTTTCATCATATTTATGCATAAATTCAGCGCCGTCAATTGTTTTAAGCACTGCTCCTGCACCTCTGACAGCTTCTGAGATAAGAAATACCTGCCTGTCGTCTCTTTTTGTTTCCGTTGCGCTCTCATAAAGTGACGTTGGATGGAACTGTACAAACTCCATATTCGCAAGTTCGCAGCCTGCTCTGTAGCCCATTGCAAAGCCGTCTCCGGTTGCAATTGCGGGATTAGTCGTGTGCTGATACACCTGTCCAAGTCCCCCGGTTGCAATTATTGTTTTATTTGAAACTATTTTTTCAACCCTGTTTGTTTCTACGTTTAATGCATAGACACCATAGCAAATATCTTCAAAATTTTCTTTTAATTCACTTTTACTGTTTGATTCAGTTTTTAAATTTTTTGTCGTCAGCAAATCAATTGCAAAAAAATATTCGAAAATTCTGATATTATTATTTTTCGAGCAGCTATGAAGAAGTGCTCTTTCCACTTCCTGACCCGTTAAATCCATTGAATGTACGATTCTATTCCTTGTATGACCTCCTTCTTTACCAAGTTTAAGCATCCCTGCTTCATAAGTAAAATTTGTACCTATTTCGATAAGTTCATTTATTCTTGCAGGACCTTCTCTGACAATTTTTTCAACAGCTTTTACATTACATAATCCTGCACCGCTTAGCAGAGTATCTTTGATGTGCAATTCAAAATTATCATCCTTGGACAGGACGCTTGCAATTCCGCCTTGTGCGTAGTTTGTATTAGATTCCGCTTTTTGTTTTTTCGTTATTACAATAACATTGCCTATTTCAGCCAATTTCAAGGCAAGAGAAAGACCGGCAATTCCGCTTCCAATTATAAGAAAATCGGATTTCATTTAATAATATAAATTTACGTTAAGTTATTAAAATTATTCTGTATTATAAATGTAGAACAGAGGCGCTTTTTTAAAATGTTAAATTTAAAAAAGTGAAAGGTTAAGCGGGAAGAGTCAAGCGTTAAAGTTTGAGATTCCGAAACAAATTCGGATTTGAGATTCCGAACTCCCGATAAATCGGGATGAATGCATTATATTTACAGTCAAGGTCATTCACAAGTTCGGAATGTCAGAGGATAGAGAAATTTAGAATGCCGAATAATGATAATTACAGAACTTGTTTAATTCTTTTGATTGCTTCTTTAATATTATCTCTTGAGTTTGCGTATGAAAATCTCAGATATCCTTCTCCGTATTCTCCGAATGCAGTTCCTGAAAGAGCAGCTACATTTGCATTATAAAGAAGATGGTCATTCAGGTCTCTCGATTTATATCCTGTTTTTGTTATATTCGGAAAAGCATAAAATGCACCGTGCGGCATTATACAGGAAAAGCCTTTAATCGAGTTCAGACCTTCGACAATAATTGCTCTCCTTGCAATAAATTCTTCTCTCATTTTATCGGCACCGTCCTGCGGACCTTCGAGTGCTTCGACGCATGCCTTTTGTACAAATGCATTTGTACAGGAATTACTGTTAGTCATCAGGCGTGCAACCTTCGCGGCAAGGTCTTCATTCATTACACCATATCCTGCTCTCCAGCCTGTCATCGCATAGGTCTTTGAGAATCCGTCGAGGATAACTGTTCTTTCCTTAAATCCGTCAATCTGAGAGATGCTGAACGGTTCTCCGTCGAAAACAAGTCGGCTGTAAATTTCATCGCTCAATACTATTATATCTTTATCTTTTATAATTTCCGCAATTTTTTTAATATCTTTTTCGGACAAAATCCCGCCGGTAGGATTCTGAGGTGAATTCAGAATCAGCATTTTGGTTTTAGAAGTAATCAGATTATTCAATTCGGCAGGGTCAAAAGCAAATTCTTTTTCTTCTCTGAGTGGAATCGGGACTGCTTTCCCACCCATAAAATTAATCATAGATTCATATATTGGAAATCCCGGATTCGGATAAATTACTTCGTCCCCTTCTTCAATGAGTGCTATTATTGCATAAAACATTATCGGTTTTCCGCCGGGTGTCATAACCACTTCATCGGGAGTAAAATTCAGGCCTCTTGTTTTGCTGACATATTTTGCGATTGCTGTTCGTACTTCCAGTGTACCGGCAGATGGTGTATAATGGGTATGTCCTTCATTAAGTGCTTTAATAGCGGCATCAATAATATTTCTCGGTGTATCGAAGTCAGGTTCACCTATTTCGAGGTGAATAACATGTTTACCTTCAGCTTCGAGTTTTTTGGCTTTAGCAAGAACTTCGAATGCTGTTTCGGTTCCGAGGTTCGACATTCTTTTTGCGTATTTCATAATTATAAAATTTAAATTATTAAATAAGTAATTGTTATTTGTTGTTTCCTGTAAGATAAGGTATAATTTTCAATAAATAAACGAAAACCGATTTGCCATTATTATTTAAAGGCAATTCCAGGAGCCCGGCTTGTCGTCAGTCCAAACATGATCTTATACCTCATTCCCAAAGTCCTCCTTGACTTTAGTTTTGGAAATGAAAAACCGATACACTATTTTATTTAAAAGCAATCCCGGGTGCCCAGCTTGTTGTCAGTCCGAACATCATCTTCCCGTTATTTTTCAGGACAACCCAAAATCCCGGTGACAGATTGCCGAATTTAAACAAACCCGGATATACATTCAGACTCAGGCGGTTTTCGGTATAAACACTGTAAAACAACGATGTCATAAGCGAATTATTCCTGTCATAAAAGAATCCCAGGTCCCAGGCAATTGCAACTTCATATCTATTCGTACGGGGGTCGGTAACAAACCTGTCGCTTGCTCTTGCACCGACGCCGATTGAAATCGCATCTCCCGAATCGAATTTATAACTCAGACCTGTAAGCGTCGTCATTCCGAAAAAATAAAACAGATGTATTTTCGGAATATAGGGTATTTTCCATTTCATAGAAAAATACTGTCCGTTATTTTCAAGCGACACAGTCGGGATAGTAAAAGACGGCTGCAGGGACCAGTCGGCAAAATTAAGTTTTTCGCTGAAAAACTTTTTTACGCCTTCAAAACTGAAAAGAATCGCACCCCCGAGATTGAAAATATACATATCAGAAATCACGCTTACATCATCCCCCACATAATCACCATTTTCGACAGATTCGCACATATAGTCAATCATCATTTTAGTAGTAAATGCAAGTGTTTTGGGATAAGAAAATTTATTATACCTGTACCAGTCTTCGAGTGCCGCATACGTAAGTCCGCCTCCGAGTAAATGGAGCTGATAATTGGGAAACCATTGTGATTCATCTTTCGAATATGCAAAGGGCAAGACCTCTCTTTTGAAAAAATTCCACCAGCCGTATCTGTTTATAGGACCAATCGGGTTAATCAGATTTTGTCCTACATTTTTAAATCCCGTTCCGTAAGGATATTTTAAAATATTTTTTGAATATTTATCGTATTGAATAATATCATATCCGCTGTTAAGAAAGAAGTTAATCGGATTATACATCGATTCCGAACCATATTTTTTTCCTGTATAGAAATAATATTTTTGCGAAAAAACTTCGTTTACTTGTAATGTAATAATAATAAACATTACTAACGGCAGGATTTTTTTTACGGCAGACATTATTATCAGCAGGATAATGTGTAAATTTTCGTGGGCGATTAAGGATTCGAACCTCAGGCCTCTTCGGTGTAAACGAAGCGCTCTAACCAACTGAGCTAATCGCCCTTATCGAAGAATGTAAAAATATGCCTTTTTTATTGTATTTTCAAACCAATTTGAATTCACATATAACGAATATGGGGAAAGCGTTATGGGGGAAAGGGAAAGTAAAATGAGCTGTATCGGGGGTACGGTTTTTGAAATTTTAAAAAATATATTGATATTATTTTTAGTTAGTATCATATGATACTATTTTATTAATATCATTTTTTTTATCGTTATAAACTCCTTTCCGAAAAATATTGCCGTGAATTTATAAAAATATATACCGCTTGCAAAATTCGATGCATTAAATACAACCGTATAATATCCTGCTGTATTCATATCGTCAACGAGTGTCTTTATTTCCCTGCCGGTAATATCATATATCTTTAAAATAACTCTGCCGTCATAAGGTAATTCGTAATCTATCTTCGTTACGGGATTAAACGGATTTGGATAATTCTGTGATAAATAATATTTCTGCGGTGTTCCGATTTCCACTATTCCGTTCAAATCGAAATATTGAAAATTCCCGTTATAGTCAATTTGTTTCAGCCGGTATTTATATTTTCCCGATTGTAAATTTCTGTCAACAAAAGAATAATTTCTGATTTCATATATTGTTCCAATACCTTTGACAAATCCTACTTTATTCCATTCATCATTCGATAAAGCGTTTTCTTTTCTTTCAATCTCAAATCCGTAATTATTTATTTCAAAACCCGTTGCCCAGTTTAATGTCACATCACTTTTATTTACCGAAAAACTGAACGCTGTTAATTCAACCGGAGTTGTACTTTGGGGGTCGGTCAAATATATATCATCAAAATATCCGAAATCGCTTGAACTTATGTTATGATTCCACAGACAGCCAAGATAAGTAAGCGAAGTAGAAGTATAAACTGAATTTGAAGTTGTGGTTCCTATTTGAGTTGTCGTATTTCTCGGATCGCTTTGAGGAAAACCCGAGGTACTGCTTTCCGCATATAGCGTCCAGTTATCCCCTGCCGATGAATATTTCACTTTTATGCTTAAATATTCTCCGCCGTAATCATTTCCCGAAATAATATTCGTAAATTTTGAATTCAAATTTACTCCGTTTGTAAAACTTGCAAGTCTTACAGGGTCTGTACTTCCTGAATTTCCAAGAACAACGGCATAGCCCTCTCCTGAAATTAAATCTGCCGTAGTTTTTCCTAAAATAAAGGCAATACCATAATTGGTCGCATCGAATCCGGAAGGGTCACTGCGGGTTTGTCTCATATTAAAAGCCCAGATAACATCATCAGTTGTTGTATTTAGTGTCAATGGATAACCGGACACACTGCTCATATTCAGATATGCAAAATCTCTACCGGCAGTCGTACTGCCGAGTCTCAGCATATTACCGTTAATCGAAACCGAGGCTGGTGATGATGTTTCTGTTTCATCCCATAATATAGAAGAAAAACTTGCCGATACATTCCCTATTGAATTATTATTACTCCTGTTAAAATCATCAAGTAGAGCGGTTGTATAAAAAATCTGATTGTTTGAATTATTTGCTGTCGGAACAGTATTTCCGTCAATTTTATAATTTCTTGAAGTCCCGTCACCATTATATGAATACATCCTGAAATAATAAACAGTTGAAGGATTAATATTTGTAAAAGTATAAGAATTTGAAGCCGCATATGAAATGTTTACAAGCGCCTTACCATCGGATAAATCGGCATCGTCGCTGTACACCTGTCCGTCAATAGGAATAAAATAATTATTTACATTATATGCTTCGAGCAAATATCCCGAAGGCAATTGCGATTCCGAAGCGTCAGTCCAGCTTATAACAACGGAAGTTCCGTTCAAAACTGCCGTTAGATTCGTAACATAATTAGTAGGTTCAACTGCATAAGTCGGATTCAATTTTGTCAAATCATTAAAATTTATATAATAGACATATTCAGGATGGTCAACAAAGGGATTTCTGTTTTGTTGGATAGACTGAACATAATTATTCCTGTCAACCTCCCATTTATCCGGCGGGTCCTGTATATGCCACTGCAGAAGAGTATTTAAATCCTGAGCCCCTTCGCCGAGTGCGGGTAATTTTGTTCCGTTAAGCCAGTTGAAATTCCATACATATCCGTCTATATCATCATATCTAACACACATATACAAAAGAGACCTTGCCGCATCGCCTTTATGAATATTTCTCGGTTCATATACGTTATAATTACTTGAATTTTTTCCGTATTTCGCATCATAAAAAGTACTGATTATAGTTGCTACAATTCCAAGGGGATGATTACTCCTGACATTATTTACATTATTATGTTCGGTCGGAAAAATATGATGCTGGTCAGCATACTGGTCGGTATTCGTATTTCCATAAGTCGGCTGCCAACTGTAACACCATGTGTGTTCACGGCTCATAACATCAAACGTAAAAGGCGGAGTATAAACATACTGATAAGATGAATATACACAATTAACCGCTCGCTGTCCGCCGCCGACACTGTAAGAAGAAAAATTATTTATATTCGTTGTAATATAATTACTATAAGCAACTCTTGTGTATGGTGACCGTACTCTTGTTTTCAAATCAGAAATAAAAGAAGCAGAGGAAGGATTTATTGTTGAATAATAACTGTCGTCCTGAGACCGGATATAACCGGAAGTTATTATTAAAACCAATATTGTGTAAAAAAATTTTTTCAATAAATATCAAACTTTTCTTATTTATCGTAACGATATGTACAACGGTAAATCAGTATTTCGTTATTCCTTACCTGATAAACTAATCTGTGCTCGAATCAATTCTTCTTATCCATAAACCTGCTAAATAATATTTCAGCGGTTCCGGAGTCCTTTTCCTGTAAACTGTGTCCTCCGGATATGCTTATTTGTGTCGTTAATTCTCACTAAAATTTTTTTATCTTCAGTTAACCACGAAGTATATCTTCCCATTAGTTTTCTGGTAATTATTTTTTCTGAATTTGTTACAGCATTTTTGAAAACCGAATGTTTTCTTAAAAACTGAAAAAGGAACGTATTAACTACGAAAAAAAATCACGTTCCCGATAAAATTCCATTAAAAATCAACCTGCATTTACAACTTTATAACTCTGTTACTTTTTAACTTAGTTAATTTTTAAATCTGTAATTTTATCAAACGTTATTTTATCAATACCATTCTCTTCACAGCCGTAAAATCATTCACTGTAATCCTGTAAAAATAAACTCCGCTTGCGAGATTCGATGCATTAAATTCAACTGTATAATATCCTGCATTTTTTATTTCGCTAACAAGATTCTTTATTAGTCTTCCGGAAACATCATAAATTATTAAATCCACTCTGCCAATAAACGGTAAATCGTAATCTATTTTCGTCACAGGATTAAAGGGATTGGGATAATTCTGAGATATATCGTATTTCGCGGGAATTCCAACTTCCAATTCTTTACCTAATTCAAGATAAATAAAATTTCCGTTAAAATCAATTTGCTTTAATCTATACAAATATTTCCCTGATTCCAGATTTTTATCAGTAAATTCATATGAAATTCGGGAATTCGTATTTCCTGCACCTTTTACAAATCCTGCTATTTCCCATCTCCCGCCGCTTTGTCTTTCAATTTCAAAACCCGAGTTATTGATTTCAAATAAAGTCACCCAGATTAATTTTACATCTTTTCTTAATACAGTTCCGGTAAAAGATTCAAGTTTTACAGGAAGAGGATTATCCGTTTGCTGCGATACTTTGAAAACAGGTTTCGAGGGGTCGTTTGTTTCAATGTTTAAAACAGCATTTTCATAATAATCGGAATTTACTGATACATTTATTTTCTTATTAAACGGGTTGTCGGTCACAGGATTTAATCTGATTTTAAAAAGTCCGCTGTCATTCGGAGCAATTTCAGACGGTGGTTTATTTGTTACACTGAAATTAGACGCATATTGTCCGGTAAAGTAATACGAAGAAACGGTCAGGTTAGCCGTACCGGTATTTTTCAAATAAAAATCCGCCGTATCTACAATCATTTCCGGAAAGTAAACCACTGAATCACTGATATAATCAAGTCTTGCACAGGGTGCCGATGTTCCGTTTGTTCTTGTAAAATAAACCCGTATGCTGTCGCAGGTTCCGGAGCCGGATGTCTGGTCATTATAGTATGTTGCTTTCCAGTTACCGTTGGCATTCAAGCCGTTAAATATTCTGAATACATATTCAGACTTAAAACTTCCGTTACTATAAGGCGGTGATGATTCTCGCCAGAATTTAGAGGCAGTATCCGACACCCAGGCACCTGAGATGTTATATCCAGAACCTCCATTTTTTGAAAACAGACACACTCTGTTTGTATTAGAGTTAGAATTAGAACCCCATAAAGTTAAATGAAAATATCCGTCATAATTATGTCTGAGATAAATTCTGGCAACAGTATTCAAGATTATATAACTTCCTGCGCTTACGTTTGAAGACACTTTCATAGAATAAGAAGGAATTGTAAAAGAGGGAATACGAATTGATTCCTGAACAAATGAACCAATAGCATAGTAACAGACAAACAGCGTGTCCGGGGCACCTTTAGGAAAGTATGTTTGATTCCCGGAGTTATCTCTTGCTCTTAAATAATATCTTACCTGAGTTTCCCATCCGGACCCGGGAATATAAAAAGTAAAGTTATTACCTGAATTCGTCGAAGCATAAACTGAGTCATAAACGCTCCAGTTTCCCGCACCTTTCTTTTTGCTGAAAAATAAAACCGGTCTATTATTTCCCGACACCGGAACAGAACTACCGTTCTGGTCTACTATTTCTGCCGTGACAGATACAGGATAAGTACTCGATGTAGAAAATACATTGTTATGATTTACAGACGGAGGAGTAACATCATACCCTGCTGCAAGTCTGACAGAATTATATGCATTGACTCTTCCGTAACCGAAATACGGATTCCATTTACCATAAGTTTTATCGGTTGAATAAGGAAAATTATCGATTTTCTCGGCTCCTCTCAGGAGGTATTCCGTAACCTGCAAACGTGTAAATGATGTATTAACGGAAAGCACGAGTGCTGCGACGCCCGCGGCATTAGGACACGAACAGGAAGTTCCGTTGAAAGTCGAATAATAATTACCTGCGGTTCCGGATGCTGTATTATATCCTCCTGTGCTTTGAACATCGATGCTGTAGCAAACAGTCGGTGCAACAACGTCTATATCGCCGTTTGGACTTTCTCCATAATTTCCGCCCCACCAATACTGGTTGCCGGTTCCCGTAGTTTTCTTCTGGTCGTGAGTCGTTGACGCTCCCACACAAATGACATTCGCAAGATAAGACGGATAGTTAGGGGGATTTCTTCCGTCATTTCCCGAGGCAAAAAGAATTATGCAGCCCAGTCCGTTCCTTCCGTTATTTGCGGCATTATTAATTGCATTAGTTTTAGCGGTTGTTTCCGTACCTCCGCCCCAGCTGTTACTTAATATATCAATCCCGTTTACTCTTGCAGTATCAAATCCGCGAATAATTGCATTATCTGTTGTAGAGCCCGAACTGTTAAAAATCCTGACGGACATCAGTCTGCATGAAGGTGCAATACCGGCAATACCGAGATTATTGTTCAGCACACCGCCTATTAATCCCGCAGTACAGGTACCGTGACTTCCGGAATCCCTCGGTACACCCCATTTATTCCAGTAGGCATCGAATCCGGGAAGCAAGTGATTGACTGCCTGAAAGTCGGGATGAGTTGAATCTATTCCTGTATCGACCACTCCGACTTTAACGGCAGAATTCCCTGTTGTATAATCCCAGGCAAGATTAACATCCATATCCGCATCCGTTATTCCGTTTACGGAAGTCGCATCTCCTCCGCTTGTACTTCCTTCAGTAGGAACCGACTGTCCGGTATTATTTAATGCCCATTGCGAGCCGTAATAAGTATCGTTCGGAGTATAATTCAGCAGACAATATTCAGGATACAAGAAATTAGGTTCTGCAAATTCAAAGATACCGGATTTGAAATATACATCGGAAAGCTCAAGTGCATTTTTTTCAACTCCGTCGCCTGATTTTAGAAGAAAAGTCAGATTATCAACTACGTTTCCGATAATCCTTACATTATTCCGGGTGTTTATATAATCAAGCAGATATTTCTCGGAAATACTCCTCAGCTTCACTATAAATTCATCAGTCGGGATCTGAGTAACTCTTTCCGATTCTCCGTAATAGACGCAAGTAACAAATTTTACCAGATTATTTTTACCGGTTAGTTTTGTCTTATAGTATTCCAATTTTTCTTTTGCATTATTTCTTACGAGATTTAAATGAACAACGAAAGATTCGTCATAAATCAATTTATCTCCGTCCGAAATATAGGGAGCGAATTCCGATAGAATATATTCTTTCTGATATTTATGTTCATTAAGAATTACTGCGATTTTGTCTTCTCTTTTAGTAAGGTCAATTCTTCTGCCCTGGCAGTAATAATAATCCTGTGCAAAGGATGACAGGTTAAGTATCAAAAAAAACAAAAATCCCGAAAAAATTAATAATTTTTTAATAGCTTTTCTATTTAAATTGTACAAGTTGTTGTATAAAATAAAATAAATATTTTAAACATAAAATTCCATTTTTTGGAAGTGAGAAATGAAAAGTGAAGGGTGAAACGTGAAGAGTGAAACGTGAAACGTGAAGAGTGAAACGTGAAATGTGAAACGCTAAGAGTGAAAAAAAAGCCGTATCGGAGATACGGCTTTTTTTTAAATAAATATTTTTAAGACGACAACTGACGTTATTTTACCAGTACCATTTTCTTCGACATCGAATATTCCTGACCGTTTCCGCTTGCTACAAATCTATATATATAAGTACCGCTGGCGAGACTGCTGCCGTTAAGCGTTACGGTATGGAATCCTGCTTTTCTCATATCGCTGTTAAGAAGTTTCATAATTTCCCTTCCGGCGATATCATAGATAACGATGGTCACTCTGCTGTCGAAAGGCAGCGAGAAATCTATTTTCGTAGTAGGATTGAACGGATTCGGATAGTTTTGCGATAAATCATATTTCGTCGGCAATCCGACTTCTATATCGCCATCGAGTGTATAATATGTATAATGACCGTTATTATCTATTTGTTTGAGACGGTAATTATATTTGCCCGAATTAAGTTTTCTGTCGATAAACGAGTAACTTACAGGTTTACTTGAATTACCGGCGCCGTTGACAAAACCGACTCTTGTCCAGTTATTCATTCCCTTGTCTGTTCTCTGAATCTCGAAACCGCTGTTATTTCTTTCTATATTTGTTATCCAGTCAAGTTTAACATCTCTCTGATTAACCGAAGCCTGAAATCCGGCAAGAGTAACCATCAGCGGAGCTTCTTCGCTTGAATACGAGAAATGAGAGAATGAAGTCAAGCCGTAGACTTTAACCGAATCGCCCGGTACCCACAACTGATACTGTCCGGCACCGGTTCCCTGTACGAGATACGTCAGCCAGATAGAGCCTCCGGAGGGTTTCTTGGCAAGCCGCAGAGTAGCAATATTCTGAATTTTCAGTAATGTTGCAGGGTCAAAGTGCAGACAAATATCATAAGAATAACTTTCTCCGCCAATTGCTTCGAAATCAAAGTATCCGCATCCGTAGAAAGCGTCGGTTGTATCTCCGCCCGGATTTCTACCGGAGAAATATCTTGGTATAATAGTCGGGAACGGACCTGTGCCGTGCCAGGTTATTGTAGCAAGGAGTCTGCCTCCGAAGTAGAACAATGTAACCGCTCCGTCACCGGGAGTTCCCACCTGAGTTCCTTCAGGAGGAGTAGTAGAAGCATCGGGAGTAAATTCATAGGCACCAATGTCTGTTGGACCCGTATTTACCGCAACACTTCTCGGATTTGCAAGAATATCTTCATTAACAGATGCTATTTGAGTTCCTGTTCCGTTCAGATGCCAGCAGGAGTTATCCGTTATATCGGGCTGTAATAAATTTGTTCCCGTAAATACAACCAGAGCGGAAATTGAATTTGCATCCTTAGATGAATTTGTTTTCCACTGGTCAAATGTAAGATTTGATGTTGTTGTCCATCTTCCGACAGTACTGCCTGCCGAATAGAGGTTATTATAATTTGATAATGTCCATCCTGAAGCACCTATTGCATTATCAACACAAAGATGCGCACCTGTTCCGCCTGTTCTTGTATTTAATAAGTAATTATTCTGCATAGCGGTAACATTTGATGTTGTGGAGTTACGGTAATATGCGGAAGTATTCGCGCTTCCGCTTGATACAGTTCCTGATATTCTAAATGTATTATAATACCAGTTTCCAGTATTATTGTCGCTGTAATCATACACTCCGTAAATAATCACATCACCCGTTATATCCGAGCCAAGGTCAAACACATTATTTGAATATGTCCAGCTTGCTCCGAGCCAACTGTTATAACCGCAAACCATCGAGGTATTATTTGTCGAGTTTGTATTAAATCCGTAGATTTTATTCTTTGCAACGGTTCCTGAAGATGTCGAGGAATTATTAAATATTCCCTGCAATTTAATCTGAGTACCTGCGGTATTTGGATTTCCCGTAATGTTAAAGATGTTATTTCCAAATATCCAGTTTGTAGTATTGCCGTTTGAATTCGTATTATAAATTCCCGAGAATACATTATGACCGCTGGCATTTAAAGGAGCATTCGCATCGCTGTCAAATACTTTTACAGTGTTGGTAGAAATATTATAACCGCCGGTACCTGCGTTAGATATTCCGGCAAATGTAGCGGTTCCGGAAGTCCCTGCCGTTAATGAAATATCGGTTACAGTATTTCCGGTACAGGTTAACGTTCCGGCTGTATTAGTCGTCATCGCAATACCAAACGAATTTCCGCCGGTGGCGTTAGAGAATATATTTCTTACCGTATTATCCGTAACAGTGTTGCTGTATGCTGAATTGGAGGAGTTCGTGATGGAAATTCCCGTAAATGCAATACTCCCTGAAGTAGTTGGATTAATTTTAATATTTGCAACGGTATTTCCGGATATTGTTCCTGCCCAGCCGCTTGAAATTCCAGTTACCGGACCGACTGTTTCCTGAGATATATTAGGTATGATAACATTATCGGTATTAGAAACTAAATTGTTATTGACGGAATTTTCGTTTTCTGCCTGATTTACTCCGGAAATTGATTTACTTACTGCATCTTTTTTAATCCTGTCTGCTTCATCTCCCTTTTGTTCGGACACGTGTTTTGTAACAGATTCTATTTCTTCAAGAGCGTTAGTAATTGCTTCGAAGTCACATTGGCTTCGTTTACCGGTAAACATTCTGATGTCCTGTTTGATTTCACCGGTTTTTAAGTTATTTGTTTCGCCTCTATAATTATTAATAATGTTGTTATTTTGAATAACATCATTTTTTGTAATTTTCGTAATTTTATCGAGTGAACTCGCAGGACTTCCTACGGTATTATTTGTAATATTGGGAGTTCCGCTTGTTCCGTGGTATATACCGATAAACGTGCAGTTTCTCGTACTTGCTTTAAGCAGCTGCACACCACCGATAGTATTATTCGAAATCGAACCTGTACCCGCTCTGACGTCAATTCCTTCAACAACCGAATAATATGTAGCACTTGCACCGTTTGCTGTAAATTTGATGCTCGGTGAAGTAGTTGCATTTACTGTATTATCGCCGATTGTATTGTTTGCTATACTAACGCTTCCAGCTGTTGTCCGGCTGAATATTCCGCAGAATAGAATTGAGTTCGCGGCTGCGTCGCTTGTTGATGTTAGGTTGTAATTTTGTATTTTGTTATACGATACGGTAGTTGCCGAGGTTTGAGATGAAATATCGAATATATCAACAACATAAATACCGCTTGAAGTAGTTGTCAGAGTATATGCCGAGCCGCCGCAGTTCGCCGCCGAACCGCCGATATTGTTGTGCATAATAGTATGTCCGCTACCGCTACCCGAAGCAGTTACAACAATCATCTGCGCAAGTCCCTGCGCGGAATACGAAGTAGTTCTGTAAATACTATTGGAATCTATAGTCATATTGTTGCATCTTCCGAATGCTATTCCTCTCGGGTTAGTAGATGCTGCATTTCTTCCGAAGTCATAAATATTATTTTTTCTGATTATAATATTATCGTTTGTCATCGAAGAATTATTCTGTCCATAAATCCAGACACACATATTGGGATTTTCACCGGCATAATTTTTTATGTTATTATTATAAATCAAAATATCATCATTACCGGAAACAAGATTGGTTCCCTGTACGCTAATTACGCCGCCCGAAGTACTTTCATTATTACCTTCGATAGTCAGATATTTCAAACTTATATTTTTGGCATCATTTTGAATAAGGAATGTTTCGGCAATAGTTGAAGCAGTTCTTGTATTTCTGATTGCCCATTCCTTATTGCCTTCTCCGCCGGCTCTGCCGTCGAATATAATATTATCCGCACCATTGAAGTATATCAATGGATTTCCGGTACCCGGGTCACCTGCTGTTTCCAATCCCGAAGCTTCACTTTGCGGTCTGAATGTAGCATAGAAACTTCCTCCGGACATCGAGAATTGCGTAAATGTGATAGGAAATACTTCGGTGTCGTCCGAGTAATCGGGTTGTAGTTCGAATATTATATCTTCCGTAAGGTCGGAAACGTTTAGTGTAGCCACTGCGGTAGTAATATCTGCAAAGGTAGCGTCATATCCGCCGTAGGGTCCGCTCGGACCGATTGCAAAGTAATATCCTGTTATAGCACCTGTAATCAAATATGAATACGGAGTCGGAGGAGTGATTATAGTATTTACATCGGTTGCAACTACTCCGGCAGGTTTAGATGCGATATTAACCGGAGTGCATATATCCTGTGCGATTACGTAGTAATACACAACATCGCTCTGTGCAACACCGCCCATATCTGAATTAACAATTACAAAATCCCAGGTTCCGTTTGTTCCGCTCCCGGATACAAGAGTACCCGGTTGTGAATACCAGGTACCGTTATTTTTATTGTAATATATTCTCGGTACGAGCGTTCCGGAAGTCGGTACACCCGTAGCGTCGGATATATTCGCAGTTAATGTTCTGTTGCTTGTAGAAGAAGTGTTTGAGAGTAGCGTATAAGTGATATCGGGTCCCGCTACATCAACGCCTTCTTCGTATGCTCCGATTGAAGGTGTTGTTCCGTCCCTTGTTACACCGAGTATATCGGTTGTTATACCGGTAATAGGAGTACCGGCATCAAGCACCTGGGAAGATGTAGACGGTCTCAAATCAAGACTTGATATATATAACGGGTCTGATGAAATCGAATTTGCATCCTGTCCGCTGGCAGACTGCCATCCTGCAAACGTCTGGTTTCCGCTGTAATAGCCGATTGTTAAACTGTTAGATGAGTACAAATCATTATAGTTCGAAGTTATATTAGTTACATCGCCGGCATAGTAAGCATAATGTCCGGCTGTACCGCCGCTGCCGTTTTGTCTGACATCGCAAAATATGTTATCTTTTGTAATAACTGTTCCCGCGGCACTTTTCCATATACCATACGAACCTCTTGTGTTGCTTGCTTCTGCTGTACCGGATATACAAACGCTATTATAATAATTGTTATATGTACCGGTAGCGCCGGTAACACCGATGCCTATCAGGAATAAATTATGAGACTGTCCATCATTTCCTAAAGATATTACATTATTATATACGTTATAGCCATATGTGGTTGCAGTACCATACTGATATATTCCGCCTGCTGCATAAGCATTTGAAGTATTTGCTGCTCCTGTATTGAAACCTATATTATATATCTGATTATTGTAGCAATTAATTGCATAATCACCCTGTAAGTAGATTCCATAAACCCACGGTGCTGCGGTCGAATGAGTTGACCTTATGTTTTTAATTGTATTATTTGCAATATTGGATGTTGTATAAGCGTGAATACCGTAAGGTGATGAAGTTCCGGCTATAACGACACTATCTATTGTGTTTCCGGTTAAGGTTCCGCAATTATAACTTCCGTCATATAGATAGAGACCTTTAAATATCCCTGTACCTGTATTAGTCTTTAAAATATTTTTAATGACGTTACCGTGTACTTCTGCAGGCGTTATATCTCCGACTGTCAGGTACATTCCGTAAAATGCTACTGCACCTGAGTTTTCCCAATTTCCTCCTGTGCAATATGGTCCTTTACCTCCGATATAATTATTCAATACTGAATCAGCGTTAGATGATGACGAATTAATGTCTATCGGATATGCAGTTCCTGTGGGCGGTGTTGTTCTGTTGTTATACAAATGATTTCCCTTAATTACCCATCCGTCACCGCTGTTCAAATACACATAAACTCCCACGTAAGTGAAGTTAGAAATATAGTTTCCTTCGATTCTGTTGTAACTATTCAGTTTGGATGCAGTTCCGTACGAATATATTCCGCTGTAGTAACTTGTCGCTATATCCACGCTGTCTCTGATAACATTTCCTTTAATTGTATTGTAACTGTTACCGTCAGCCGCCGTTGAGGCACCTATATGGATTAATCCGCTCAAAGTTGTTGTCGATGAAGTATTTCTTCCGATAATCCGGCAATTTTCGATTATGATATTATTAGAGCCGTTGATTAATTTAATTACCGGAGCGGTTGTATGATTATTATAAATCCAGAGGTTTTTAGTTCCCGCCGAAGACGGGTCTTCGCCGTCGATATTAAAATACGCCGCACCGTCGAACAGGAAAATCGCGGTAGAATTTTCGCCGAAAATTCTCATAGAAGTTGACGATGCTGGTTTAATCGTAACTGTATTATCCGCACTTGCGCCGTTAATAGCAGTGACTGTAATCGGGAATATCTCGGACGGATAATCGGTATCCACAAGGGAGAATATTACGTCATCAAAGATTCCTCTTTCAACAGCATCGGCTACTGCCTCCGTAATAGTCGTATAGACGCCTCTCGGCTCGTCGCCTCTGGTTCCAGATTTTTTAAAGATTGGGTCATCCGAATAGACAACTGTCGGTCCTTCATAAGGTTTATCGCCTTCGTACAGCACCGCATATTTTTCTTCTACTTCTATTGTTTTATACGCCGGTGCTTTTTGTTTTTCGTCTCTTGTTATGTTTTTATCTTCCGTTCTATAATTATTATTGTCAGACTTTTCAGATTTTGTTTTTGAATTATCGGAACCAAAGTCAAGTATATCAACAGATTCCGGTGTGTTATCATTGACTACATCCTGCTCTGCATCATTCTGCACTTCAATCTGCATCTGTACTTTTCTTGTGAAGAATTTATAATACAGGTTTTTTCCGGTATACTTATTAAAATCGCCAATACCGACGGTATAAGTACCGCCGAGAGGTGCACCTGTGACTTTATACTGATTCGGAGTTGTCGGTGCGGAAGTAATGGATGAAACCGAAGTTCCTTCAAATCCGGCAGAAGGATTCGAGCCTACATTCGGAGTAGTTTCCAAATCCTGTGCCACGACAAAATACTGTACATAGTCACCCTGCGATACCGCGCCGCCGTATATAATCGAATAATTAATAGTAAAGTTTGTCGGAGAAGAGCCGACGTTTGCGGTCGTATATTTCCATCCGTTATCGGATGAAGTATTTCCGACGAACGCATTTGCATCGGTTGATTTCTTATAATAAATTCTCGGCAGGTTAGTCCAGTCAACCCCGCTTAATGCATCCGTTATAGTAACGTCGGATAAAGTTCTGTTGGACGTTGAAGTTGTATTTGCAAGCGGTGTATATGTAATTTCAGGCGGAGCACCGTCTCTGCCCTGTTCGTATGCACCCATAGAAGGAGTTGTTCCACTTCTGGAAATGCCGAGTATATCGGTAGTAATACCCGAAATCGGAGTACCCGCTGCAAGAACAGGCGAGCCTGTCTGAGGCTGGAGCACTGTTGTCGAGTTGTAGAGCGGGTCGGCATTGAGTGAATTTCCGTCACCGCCAGAAGCACCCTGCCAAGCTGCTAATGTTATCTGGTCGCCGCCTAAATAACCCAGTATCCCCTGTGGTCCGTTTGCATAGTAATCATTGTAATTTATATTAGCAAACGATGTGTTTGGAGCCGTTGAATAAATTGCATAGTTTTTGTCTGTTTCAACTGTTGTATTGTTCATACTGTTCTGGAAGATATTATTCCTCAAATCAACATTGGTAACCGTAGTTGTATTGAATAAAATTGCCGCAGTCAAAGTAGCAGTACTCCTTGCATATTCTCCGCTTAAATAGACTGAATTGTAATATATATTAACTCCGCCGGTTGTTCCGTCGAAATACATACCGACCATAGATGAACCGGCAAATGTTGACCAGCCGTCGCCTCCTATTTTATAGATAACGTTATTATCGAAAGTAAGTCCGCAGTTTGTACTTCCGACGCTAATATACATGCCTCTTCCGCCGTATCCTCCGGTACCTGTATAAGTTATATTATTTATGTTGTTTTTACTTATCTGCGAATTCAACACATCTGTACCCAAATTTAATCCTATCGGAGTAGTCGTTGCGCCTATCTGATTGAATATCGTATTAGACAGGATAGTTGCACCCGTACAGTAGGCAAGATAAGTTCCATATTTTCCGTTATACTCCGAAGCATTTGAAGAGCCGATATAGTTTTCTTCAATCGTTAGTCCGGTTGAAGGATTTGTTGTTGTTCCGCTGACACCGATACCGCAGAATGAACGGCTGATATTGTTATATTTAATTGTATTATTATTATTATCGGCGCCTGTCGAAGGAGTAGAAGTCAGTGTTGAGCCGCCGATATGAATGCCGTATGTATAAGTGCTTCCGGTTCCTGCAGTACCTGCTTTTATGTTACAATTTCTTATCGTGTTATTTGTAGCACCGAGTCCGTTGCCTAAACTTATAAGCATTATTGCACCCGTAGCACTTGAGGTGCTTGTATTTTCGATAGTCAGGTAATTTCCGCTGCCGCTGTATCTGCCGTCGAATGTAACCCTGTCGGCGCCGTTAAGTCTGATTAATCCCCCCGCATAAGTACCGGAGAGTGTTCTTTGTGTTGCGGCATCGGGTTGAATTGTAATTGTATAATTCGAGCCCTGAGGTTCTTCCGAAAACTGATTCAATGCAACAGTTCCCGGCTCGGTAATATTACTTATAATGTTAACTGTTAAATTACCGGTCAGTACTTTACCGTTAATATCGGCGAAGAGTCCGTCTGTTCCGGTGAGAGTAGTATAATCTCCGGCTGTCCCGACGGTTTTAGTACCGCTGATACCGCCCAAAATCGTGTAACTTCTGATAGTGCCTGTCAGCGGGAATGCAGAAGAAGTAAGTTGTACATCAGACGGAGTGGAATTGAATACTCCGGAGTTAATACCGACATAAGGCGGAACCTGCAAATCCTGAGCAACGATGAAGTATTGTATCACATCATTAATCGAAACCGAGCCGCCGTTGATGATATTGTAATCAATCGTAAAACTGAAAGGCGTAGAGCCGCTCGGGGTTTCGGTATATTTCCATCCGTTATCGGATGAAGTATTTCCGACGTAAGTATTATTGTCGGTAGATTTCTTATAATAAATTCTCGGTTTATAATCCGAAACGTTTACTCCGCTCGGGTCGGTAATTTCGGCAAAATCATCAAGAGTTCTGTTTGATGTCGAAGTTGTATTTTGCAGTGCAGTATAAGTAATAGTCGGACCGGAAACATCCGCACCGTTTTCATAAGCACCGATTGACGGTGTCGTACCGCTTCTTGTAACGCCGAGATAGTCGGTTGTAATTCCCGTTATCGGCGTACCTGCGGCAAGCACCGAAGCACCGAGATTCGGTTGTAAGTTAGTATTAGATTGATATTCCGGATTTGCATTCAAAGAATTTCCGTCTCCTCCCGAAGAAGTTGCCCATTCAGTTAATGTCGTTTTATCCGCTCCGTAATATCCGAGTATCCCGTATGTTCCGCTGGCATAATAATCGTTGTAATTTATTGTTCCGAATGTCGTTCCCGTTACTACATAAGCACAGTAACTTTTGGAACCTGAATAAACAAATTCTGTCGAGTTAGTAAATATATTATTGCGCAGGTCAATTCCCGTAGCAGTACTCGAGGTTATCACAAATGCCGCAGACATTCCAGCACTTGAACCTCCCGAAGGGGTACCAAAAAGATTTACAGAATTATAATAGATTTTATGATTCGTTCCGCCGGTTATTCTTATTCCGAATGCGTTGTAAGTTGTACTTATTGCCGAATAATTTGACGTTATCAAATCATAAATTATGTTGTTATAAATCTTAATTCCCGTAACACCCGTACCTGAAGCAATATTGATTCCGTATGTTCCCCATCCTGATGTACTTGTTGATCTTAATCCGTATATTTTATTTTGATAAATATCCGCATCTGTTACGTACTGTCCGATATCTATTCCAGCATTATTGACAGAAGTGGACAACTGCAGGTTGAATATTTCATTTTTGGATATTACGGGAGAGGTTGCATTTTGTATATCTACTCCCTTAAATAATACATAATCCGATGCTGAACTGGAACCAATTTTATTTTTGGTTATATTCAATCCGTTGAGTTGACCGGTGGTTCCTGTTCCCGCTCCTCTTGCGTATATTGCATAATAACATTTTATAATTTCGTTATTTTGTATAGTAAGATTATCGTTATCGGCACCTGTACCGGAAGTAGAAATCGAAGTACCGCCGACGAAAATACCAAATGTAGAAGTTACCGAGTTCGAGCCGGCTTTAATCATACAATTCTTAATAATGTTATTCGTAGCCCCTGCGTTTTCTCCAAGCGACGAAACCCATACTGCGCAGGTATTAGTTCCCGTTCCTGTGTTTTCTATTGTTAAACTCCTATCGGTTCCTTTCGAGGTATTCGAGCCGTCGATTATGACATAATCGGCTCCGTTTAATTTAATGACTGCCGATGTTGACGAGCCGCTGATTGTCGGGGTAGTGCTTCCCGCAGGTTTAATAGTGAGAGTATTAGTTGCATCCGCACCGGGATTCTGATTAATTGTAATCGGCAGTGTTTCGCCCGAATATGTAGCATCAATTAATGAAAATACAACCGGTCCGGATTGATATTTAGAATTATAGTCCGCAACGGCTGCCGTGAGTGTAGCGTAATCTCCGGCTGCTCCGACAGTAAATGTACCGCTGATTGAAGCCACAATCGTGTAATTGTTGATAGTTCCGCCAATCGGGAAATCGCCCGATTCAAGAGCACAGTGAGATGGTGTTTTAGCAAACGTACCCGAGTTAATTCCGACATTTGGTGTCGGAGCAAGGTCTTCAGCCGTAACGAAATACTGGATTACGTCGCCTTCAGAAACCGAGCCTCCGCCTCCGCCTCCGCCGTTATACAGAATCGAATAATCAATCGTAAAACTGAAAGGAGATGCATCACCGGGTGTTTCCATCCATTTCCATCCGTTATCGTCTGCCGTATTTCCGACGTATGCATTGTTATCCGTAGATTTTTTATAATAAATTCTCGGTTTGTAATCGTTAGTATTCACTCCGCTTGCATCGGTAATTGCCGCAAAATTGTTCAATTCCCTCTCTGTTCCGGCAGGAATATTACCAAGAACCGTATATATAATAGTAGGCGGCGACTGGTCGGACGGGATACCGGCAAATTCGTCCGCACCGACGTCCGGTGCGGTTGCGGGATAATCCACTCTATCGGGATATCCTGAGTTCGGATATCTTGCATGTCCGTCGTAGTCGTCCGTGATGTTCGGCGTACTGACAGTCGAGCCGCCGCTTTCGCATTGAGTATTTTGCGTTGTTTTTAAGTGCAGGTCATAGGGAGTTGATGTAATATCCTCAAACGGCGGCAGTTCCCGGAATGATGCGGCATCCCTTGGAGTAACCCTTGATTTATATGTAGCCATTGTCTGGTCTGAGTTCGTTCCGTCATTGAATATTAGATTACTTGCACCGGGTGTTCCTCCATGAAAATCATTATAATTTGATGTTGAAGCATAGTTTGTTAAAGTTGTAGAACTTCTTCTGTATGCAACTGTCAATCCCGTTCCTGCGGGAGTCGAATTGTTTACAATAATATTATTTCTCATATCAAGTGCTGCAGTAGTAGAAACCGTACTTGTCGTATGATAAATCCCCGAACTGCCGAAGGGTGTGCCAGAAGAACTTGCGTTTAAAAATATAGTATTATAATATAGTCCAATTGTAGATAATGTAGTTGTACTTGTGATATATATGCCATTAACCTGAGTAAACGGCGTTATTGTAGCACCTGTTGTTGCAGTTGCATTTAAATCACTTATGTAGTTATTATAGACATAATTGGTTGTACCTGCACTGATTGTTATTCCGCTGACTAAAGTACCTGTACCCGTTGAAGGAGTACTTATTCCGAATATTCTGTTTTTATAAACGTTTGTTAATGTACCGCCTGTTAATGCAATACCTCTTATTACCGGACTTGCTGAACTTGTTGCAGCACCTATGGTAATATTTGTAATATTATTATTATAAATATTATTTCCGTTTCCTGCAGCAACTGCAATACCGCTGATTACTGGTGAACCTGTTATTATTCCCGTAAAATTCATAGCTGTAAATGTATTGCTGTAAATCTGGAACGGTCCGGTTGCTCCGACGTTAAAACCTATCATTGATGTCGGAGAAGTAGTGGATGAAGTTAGTGACAAAGAGTTTTCTGTCATTGTATATGCACCTGCACCTGTTGACGTTGCCTGATAACCTACTACAGTCGGTCCGGCAGAACTTATTGTGACAGAATTATTATTCATAGTACCGTATGAATAACCAGCCTGTATGCCAATTGAAGTACCTGAATGCGTTCCGCTAATATTTATTGTATTAGAGTTAATTGCTTTAACAGTTCCTGTTGCACTAACACCACCTAAAGTGTTAATTCCGTTTGCAACAGACGTTCCTGACAAATTAGTAAACGTAATTGCATTATTTGTGATAGTATGAGCAACAGTTGAAGGGGTTGTTGATTCATTTGTGCCTGTTATTGTTCCTGATGCGGCAACCCTATCTATTGTTATTGTGTTTAGATTAATAGTAATTCCGACAGTAATAGTGCCTGTTGTATGATTAACACCAATACAAGTACCTGTACTGCGAATAGTTGAACCTGTTGTGAGTAACTGGTTAGAATTAACGTTAACTGTTCCAGAAGAAGCTCCAACATCAATATAAGTCATTGCACCGGAGCCGTAAGATGCAGTGCCTGTCGGGGCGCTTTGTTTAAATGTAATAATATTGCTATTAACTGTAACCGTAGTACCTACACCTGCAGCTGTTATTCCTGTTACTGCACGGGTAATAGAACCTGTTGTTGTAGGATTTTGGGTTGTAGTAATAGTATTTGTATTAAGTGTATTCGTAGCTGAGGCATAGTTAGCTCTAATACCCATGATAGCTGCTGATGCAGCAGCAACTGTGGTGTTTGTAATATCTATGGTATTATTACTTCCAACTATTGTACCTGTGCTTAAACCATATCCATAATCCATTCCATAAATTGCTGTCGTTCCGTTGTTTGTTAAAGTGATACTATTGTTGCTCCAGGTAGTTGTATAAGTAACGCCTGTTGCCGCAGTACCAATCGTAGTAACAATACCGCCTAAACCGCCTGATTGTGCATAGGTCAAGCTGTTAGATGCAATAGTATTATATCTAACATTGCTTCCCGCTCCGCCATTACGGAATGTAATACCTGCTGGAAGAACTGCGGAAAAGCGATTTAAGTTTGTGAATGTTGCTGTCGTTGCATTACCGAAAGTGATATTATTTCCGGTTCCTGCTGAGGTACCGCCTATATCAATACCGCTTTCAAAAACTGTTGCGGTAATTGGCGGACAAATGAAATACATTCCATAGGCTACACTGGAAATTGTATTATTATAGAATTTATTATTGGAGTTTGTACCTGTTGTAGCCGATGCTTCCAATGTTCCATGTGTAGAGGAATTTGAGGATGTTGATAAAATACCTATTGCATTCGGATAAGTTGAATTTAGCGATATGATATTATTTTGGATTGTGTTATTCTGAGCACCATTTGTGGCAGTCGTCAGAAAAAGGGCAACTCCATATTCAGTCATTGTCTGAGAACCAATAGGAGTAATAACTGTATTGCCTGAATTTTCCTGCATAGTAAAATTCTGGATTGTGATATAATCACCTCCAATAATTTTAAAAATAGCATCCGATTGAACCCCGGCAACTTGTAAACCGGCAGTAATCGTAGTGGTCGTTGTGCCCTGAATGATGATTGTGTTCGTAGCATCGCCGGTCGCAGTTATTGAATAACCGCCTGCCGGTGCAGTTTCACCGCCAGAGGCCGCTGTAACAACTACCGGACCGGTGATTGTTAAACCATTTACAGCGGTAATTGCCGCTGCCAATGAACTGAACGGTGAGCCTCCAATAGGAGTTCCACTCATTGTAACAGTTGTACTTACTTGTGCAAAAGCACTTCCGCCCGTTATCAAGGACAGAATTAAAAGTGCCGCAAAAAGTAAAAATGACTTTTTCATAAATGTTAATTTAAAGTTATTAAAAATAATTTAAATTCCTTTTTGAGAAATAAATACTTATCGAAAAACATTATTAAAATGCATTTCAGGTTAATAAAATATTACAAAACATAATCAAAATTAAATTTAGTTTATATAGAAAATTTTTAATTCAAGTGATTTTTTTGTAGGGGTATTCTTACAATATTAATAGTTTTTTTTAACGCAAAGACGCAGGGGCGCAAAGCAATTAAAAAATTAAGAATAAAAAAAATAACACGGAGGAAAGAAACATGGAAAATAATTAAAAATTAACAATGAAAAATTAAAGATAAGGGGAATTCAACGCAAAGACGCAGGGGCGCAAAGCATATAATATATAAAATATTACATATTGCATATAACATGTAACATATAATTGATAAATGGGAGACAAATAGATTGAAAGTCAGGTCAGTGATAAGTGTTCGGAAAAGTAAGCCACGAATTAACACAAATTATTACGAATCAAAAAAAGTTATATAAAAGATAAATGGCAAACAAAAAGACAGAGATAAGTAATCGGAAAAGTAAGCCACGAATTAACACAAATTATTACGAATCAAAAAAAGTTATATAAAAGATAAATGGCAAACAAAAAGACAGAGATAAGTAATCGGAAAAGTAAGCCACGAATTAACACAAATTATTACGAATCAAAAAAAGTTATATAAAAGATAAATGGCAAACAAAAAGACAGAGATAAGTAATCGGAAAAGTAAGCCACGAATTAACACAAATTATTACGAATCAAAAAAAGTTATATAAAAGATAAATGGCAAACAAAAAGACAGAGATAAGTAATCGGAAAAGTAAGCCGCGAATTAACACAAATTATTACGAATCAAAAAAAGTTATATAAAAGATAAATGGCAAACAAAAAGACAGAGATAAGTAATCGGAAAAGTAAGCCACGAATTAAACACTAATTATTACGAATTAAAAAAAGTTATATAAAAGATAAATGGCAAACAAAAAGACAGAGATAAGTGTTCGGAAAAGTAAGCCACGAATTAACACAAATTATTACGAATCAAAAAAAGTTATATAAAAGATAAATGGCAAACAAAAAGACAGAGATAAGTAATCGGAAAAGTAAGCCACGAATTAA